>VFQN01004274.1_pt1 | contig 19099 bp, 19 predicted proteins | sample 3512371 | NCBI WGS metagenome assembly VFQN01 (sample SAMN10412370, study PRJNA504923) | tailings metagenome | isolation source: Replicate 2 from Balatoc abandoned mine | place: Philippines: Itogon, Benguet | collected 2017-08-28 | reverse complement strand
CCGGCATCCTGCAAAGTTCGATGCTCCTTCATCCTGGGTGAACGGTCATGACAGAGCTCGCCGGAGCAAGACCCCGCCTCTATCAGACGCCATCTTCCTACTATTCGATGATCGCGCGCCTGGCGCTCGCCGAGGGCGGCATCGCCTACGAGCGCGTCTTCGTCGATATTCACTACCGGCTGAGCCAGCAGCAGCCCGACTATGTGCGGCTCAATCCGGGCATGACGGTGCCGACGCTGGTGCTGGCCGACCGCATCCTCGTCGAGAGTTGCGACATCGCGACCTATGCACTCGGTATCTCACCCGATGCCGAGACGAAGGCCTGGGTCGATCTCCATTATGGCTATCCGATCGAGGAACTGACCTTCGGCGGCATCCTCGCCCGCAATCCCCTGGCGCGGATCATGATCCCGAAGCGCCTGGAAGCGGCCCGGCGCCAGCTCCTCGCGCACGCCGCCCGCAATCCCGATCTCGCTTCCGTCTACGAAGCGCGGGCCAAAGTGTTCGCCGGCCGCATCAAGGCGTTCGAACCGGACGCCGTGGTGGCGCTATCGCGGCGACGTCGCGCCGAAGCCATCGGCTTCATGGACCGGCTCGAGCAGACACTGCAGGACGGCCGCCCGGTGCTGGTTCCACCCGCCTATGGCGTTGCCGACGTCGTCTGGACCGTGTTCCTCGGACGCATGGAATTCGCCGGCCTCGGCGACGAGATCCCCAAACGCCCGGCACTTGCGCGCTATTGGGCCGCCCTGCAGGCGCGTCCCAGCTTTGCCACAGCCGATATCTGGACGAAGTTCCACATCGGCCGCCTGATCGGCGGGATCCTGGGCATCGGCCGAAGCTGAGGCCAAGGATCGCGCCACAGGGTCGGGGGTGGCGTCCCTGCCCGCAACGCGCTAAAGCCGCGCCGCCATGATCCTTTTCCCCGCGATCGACCTCAAGGACGGCAAGTGCGTGCGCCTTCTCCGCGGCGACATGCAGCGTGCCACCGTGTTCAACGACAGCCCGGCCGCCCAGGCCAAGGCCTTCGCCAATGCCGGCTGCGAGTGGCTGCATCTGGTCGACCTTAACGGCGCGGTCGAGGGCCATCCGGTCAATCGGGCGGCGGTCGAGAGCATCCTGAAGGACGTCGAGGTGCCGACCCAGCTGGGCGGCGGCATCCGCACCATCGAGAGCATCTCGCAATGGTTCGAGGCCGGCGTGCAGCGGATCATCTTGGGCACCATCGCGGTGAAGGAGCCGGGCCTCGTGAAGGCCGCCTGCAAGCAGTGGCCGGGCCGCATCGCGGTCGGCATCGACGCCCGCGAGGGCGTGGTGGCGGTCGACGGCTGGACGCGGCAGAGCACGGTGCGCGCGCTCGACCTCGCCCTGCGGTTTGAGGATGCGGGCGTTGCCGCCATCATCTACACCGACATCGACCGCGACGGCGCCATGGGCGGCGTCAATGTCGACGCCACGGTCACGCTCGCCCAGCATCTCACGACACCGGTCATCGCCTCTGGCGGCGTCAGTTCGCTGGACGATCTGCGCGAGCTACGTCCGACCGAGGAGTTCGGCATCGTCGGCGCCATCGTCGGTCGCGCGCTCTATGACGGTCGCGTGACGGTTCCCGACGCCATCCGCGTACTGAAGGGCGAGTAGCGGCGTCATGCTCAAGGTCCGCATCATCCCCTGCCTCGACGTCAAAGACGGGCGCGTGGTGAAGGGCGTGCAGTTCGTGGGTCTGCGCGATGCCGGCGACCCGGTCGAACAGGCCCGCGTCTATGACGCCGCCGGCGCCGACGAGCTCACCTTCCTCGACATCACGGCCAGCCACGAGAACCGCGACACCATTCTCGACGTCGTCGGGCGCACGGCGGAGCAGTGCTTCATGCCGCTGACCGTGGGCGGTGGCGTGCGCCAGGTCGAGGATATCCGCCGCCTGCTGCTGGCCGGCGCCGACAAGGTATCGATCAACTCTGCCGCGGTGGCGCGCCCCGAATTCGTGCGCGAGGCAGCCGAGAAATATGGCGACCAGTGCATCGTCGTGGCGATCGACGCGCGCAGCAGCGGCCCCGGCAAATGGGAAGTGTTCACCCATGGCGGCCGCAAGGGAACCGGCCTCGACGCGATCGACTGGGCACGCCGCATGGCGGAGTCGGGCGCGGGTGAGATCCTGCTCACCTCGATGGATCGTGACGGTACGAAGTCGGGTTTCGATCTCGAGCTGACGCGCGCGGTTTCGGATGCCGTGCCGGTGCCCGTCGTGGCCTCGGGCGGCGTCGGCACGCTGGATCACTTCGTCGACGGCGTCACGAAGGGCGGCGCGTCGGCGGTGCTGGCCGCCTCCATCTTTCATTTCGGTGAATTCACCATCGCGCAGGCGAAGGAACATCTCGCGCGCGCGGGCGTTCCGGTGCGACAAGTCTCGCGCGCCGCATGATTTTGGCGTAGAGAATCTCGCGACGCCCGATCAAGAGGCGTAGTGAAGTTTTCGATCGCCCGCCCGGAGGGCGGCGACGGAGTCCCCTCGGATGGCGAAGAAGAAGAAAGCCAAGAAGGTACAGCGGCCGGGCATCGTCACGATCGACGAGCATGTGCTCGATCGCCTGTATCTCGTGATCGACAGCCGCAAGGGCGCCGACCCCGAGACCTCCTACACCGCGCGCCTGTTCAGCCGCGGCCGCCAGCAGATCGCCAAGAAGCTGGGTGAGGAAGCGGTCGAGGCGCTGATCGAGGGCATCCAGGGCGACAAGCCCAAGCTGATCGCCGAGAGCGCCGACATGCTCTACCACCTGCTCACCCTGTGGGCCGCCGTCGGCGTGAAGCCCAAGTCGGTCTGGGACGAGCTCGCCCGCCGCGAAGGCCTGTCCGGCATCGCCGAAAAGGCCAGCCGCAAGCGGTAGAAGACCCGTCGTCTCGACCGGGCGCCCCTCGAGTACCTCGGGGTAAACTCCACTCCGCCTCGCTACGCTCGGCTCCAGTCGAGACGACGAGTCTCTTTAATGCGGCGGCATCGGGATGAAGATCGGTGGCGTGCGGGTCGACTTGCTGCGCGCCTTGATGTCGTCGTCGTTCGCGCCGTGCGGCTTCAGATAGACGTAATAGGGGGTGCGGCGTTCGACGACGTCGTTGCCCGGCTGGGCCTTCTCGCTGACCAGCAGATCCGACTGGATGCGGACGTGCATGTAGCCGGGAATCAATTCGGCCCAGTTCGCCACGTCCGGCGTGAAGATGACGTCGAACGTGTAGCCGTCCACCAGCTTGACGACGCCCCAGCTCACGCCCTCGGCCGGCCGTGACGGCACCTGCTGCCAGACCATGCCGGCCTGAACGTAGACCGCGACCGCGTTCAGCATGACGTAGAGTGGTCCCGCCGCGCTGACATTCTGCAGGAAGAGCGTCATGCGGTAGGACTTGCCATCGGGCTCGTAGGAAATCCCCTTCAGCTCGACATAGAGCGAGCGTGTCGCCGTGTTCTCGAGCAGCAGCCGCGCCTGGCGCGCTTCCCGCAGGGAGCGCGCCTGGTACAGGCCGACGCCGGCATCGATCGCGAAGCCCGTCAGCAGCAGCATGACCAGACCGATCAGCACCGGCGACCGCCAGAGATCGAAGCGGCGGCCGAGCTTCACCGCGACGCTGGCCGGCGAGTCGAGCTTGCGCGGCGCGGCCTCGCGAAGTTCGCTCAGCAGGCTCCCCTGCGCTTGCGGCGATCCTGCCGGAGTCGCCGCGCCCAGGCGCCGGCGCAGCACGCGCACTTCGGATTGCGCGGCGCCGAGCTGGCGGCGCAGATCGGCGATCAGCGCGTCCTTGTCAGGCTCGGTTGGCGGAACGCTCATGCGGCGATCGCGCCATGGGCGATGTGCACGATCTGCTCGGCCTGCTCCGCCAGCGCCAGATTGTGTGTCACCAGGATCAGAGTGGTGCCGCGCTCGCGGTTGACCGCCAGCAGCTCGTCCATGATCTCGATCTCGGTTTGCTCGTCGAGGTCCGACGTCGGCTCGTCGGCCAGGATCAGCGCCGGCTCGTTGATCAGCGCACGGGCGATCACGGCTCGACGCTGCTCGCCGGCGGAAACCTCCGACGGATAGGCGTCGAGATGGTCGCCCAGTCCCATCTGGCCGAGCAGCGCCGCCGCCCGGGCATAAGTCGCGGACGATTTGCCGCCGCCGCCCAGCATCGCCGGCAGGGCGACGTTGTCCACCAGACGGAGGGTCGGCAGCAGGCTCGAGAACTGGAACACGTAGCCGATGCGCTTGTTGCGGAAAGCGGCCAGCGCATTCTCCGACAGGCTCCAGATGTCGGTGCCCTCGACCGTCACCTGCCCCTGCGAGGGCCGGCTGAGACCGCCGATCATCGCCATCAGCGACGATTTGCCCGATCCCGACCGCCCGATGATCGCGGCATAGCGACCAGCCGCGATCTCGAGGTCGATGCCGGCGACCGCCGCCACCTCGCCGCGTTCGGTGACGTAATCCTTGCGCAGGCCACGGCAGGTGAGCATCGCCTACCCCTCCCCGCGCACGAGATCGTAGGGATCGCGGCGACTGGCACGCCAGGCGGGATAGAGCGAGCCCAGGGCGCCGATGATCGAGGCCATCACCACCGCCGCCACCGCGACGATGACGATGCGCGGCCCGTCGAGCCAGACGAAGGGCACGCCGATATTCTCCAGGTAGAAGACCAGCGAGCGCTCGTAGAGGCGCATGACCAGCACGCCCAGCGCGACGCCCAGCACGCCGCCGGCGCCGGTGGCGATCATCGCCTCGATGACCATCATGCCGACGATCTGGCTGCGCCGCGCGCCGATCGCCTTGAGCAGGCCGAGCTCGCCGCGCCGTTCGGTGACGATCGCCGAAAACAGAACGGTGACCATCAGGGCGGTACTGGCGAACATCAGCACCATCAGCGCGAGGATGCCGTTCAGCAGGGCGGCCAGGCCCTGGCGGATTCCGCTCATGGTCGAATCGCCGGTGACGACCTTCACGCCCTTCAGGGTCGAGAGGATGGCGAAGCGTGCCTGCAGCGGCGTGGCGCCCGGCGCCAGCTCGACGAGGAAGCCGCTCACCTTGCCCTTCTGCAGGACGGCGGGCGGGCCGCCGCCATGGCCGTGCCCATGACCATGAATAGAGCCGGCCAGGGCTTCGAGCGTGCCGAACGTCATGAAAACGCCGCGCTCGTGCGTGCCGACGCCGGTCTTTCCCAGCCGGCCATAGACCGTGTGCGCCTTGCCGAAGATCAGCAACTCGGAGCCCAGCGGCGCGTCCCGCGCCGCCCCCAGGATGACGTCGCCGGGCCTCATGTCGCGGTTGATCTTCTCGACCAGCCAGGGCCGGACCGTGAAGTCCAGCGCGGGATCGAAGCCGATGAGATCGACCGAATCATGGTGGCTGCCGATTCCCGAATGCTCGACGCGCGCGATCTTCTGCGGCGCGGCGCGGTTCACGCTGGCGATGCCCGCCCGGGCGAACAGATCCTGGTCGAGCACCAGGTCGGTCGGCTCGACGGTGAGCAGCGCCGCGGTGATGTTGGTGAGCGCGCCTTCGGGCACAACCATCATGTCGGCGCCCAGTCGCGTGAACCCGACCGACATGCTGCTGTCGATGCTGCGCATCAGGGTGGCGCCGGTGAACACGACGCCGCTGGCCACCGCCACGGCCATGATCAGCAGGAGACTGCGCGCCTTGCGGCGCCCGAGATTCTGCAGCGCCAGGCTGGCGAGCAACCTCAAAGCGTGCCCATTCAGAGCGTACAGGACCGCGTGTGCTTCATGTGCTCCAGCTTGGTCGGGATGATCACGCAGTCATGATGCCCGCCGTTGCTCGGCAGGATGCCGACCAGCGTGTCGGTGGAGGTATCGATGACCGAGATGCCGCTCGACTGGCGCTGGAAACCGCTGAACGGGGTCAGCACGTACTTGCCGTCATAGGTGATGGCCGGCGTCTGCAGGTCGGGCCCGATGCCCTGGATCTCCTTCTGGATCGTCCACGTCTTGGTGTCGATCACCATGATGCCGCTATAGGCCGGCGAGGGATGCAGGATCGACAGATAGAGCTTCGAGCTGTCCAGGGAGAAGACCATGTGGAACGGGTTGGGATACTTGCCGCGCCACAGCGGATCCTCGACATGCGCCACCTTGCGCCACTTGGTCGGATCGGGATCGCTGCAGGAGAAGATCGAGCAGTTGTTTTCCCGCAGGTTGTTCATCATCACGAGGAACCTGCCGTCGGGCGAGAAGCCGATCTCGTGTCCCGGCGAGTGGATCTTGTCGAACACGACCTGCCATGTGTCCTTGTCGATCTGCTCGACCTTGTACTGGTCCTGCGAATCCTTGTTGAACTGCAGGAAGGCGGCCGGTTCGAAGTTCTTCTCGGGGTCCAGGATGCAGATGCCGCCGCACAGGCGCACGACCGTCGCGGCCCAGCGGCCCTCGGGATGCCAGATCGTGCCGTCGGCGCCGGTGAGCGTCAGCGGCGCCTCGCCGGGAAGCGAGCCCTCCTCGACGAACAGCTCGCCCATCGGCACCATTTCCCAGTCGATCTTGTTGCCCTTGGTGCCGCGGTAGTTGTAGAGGCCGGTCTTCTCGTCAGGATAGATCTTCTTGATGGTGAGCGTGCCGCCCTTGATCCAGGCCTCGCGCAGCTCAGGCACGTTCGGCGTCCAGTCGAAGCGCAGGGCGGCCTTCACCTTCGAGGTGGTGCGATCGAAGCAGGCGGCGATGTCCTTCTGCCCGTCGGTCACGAAATAGGATTGCGCGTCCTTCGGATTGACCGTGACGTGCACGCCGAGGCCGAGGCCGGTCGTCTCCGACACGTTTTCGATCATCTGCATCTGAGTGCCGTCATAGCGTACGCGATAGATGTTGGTGCCGCCCGGCACGTTCTCCGCCGTGACGTTCGTCGGGATGCCGTAGATCAGCGAATTCTGGCCGCCCTGCGTCGAGTTCACGAACTCGAAGCCGTGGGCGGGATCGGAGCTCGGGAAGGCGCAGAGATGGTGGCTGATCGGATTGTAGTCGCCGTAGTTCCAGTACCAGATCGAACCCAGCACGCGGTTGGAATTGAGATCGATCGCATAGGTGCCGCCGCCCATCTTGGTCGGCAGCAACGCCACCCAGTTGCCGAGGCTCTGGCCCCTGATGTCGGCGCGCGAATCGACGACTTCACGCGTGATCGGCGATTGCTGCGCACCGTTGCCGGCCGCGCGGATGATGCCGTTGTCCGAAGAGGAGCCGCCGTTCATCGCGCTGTAGCCCAGCACGGCGACTTCGGCAGCGGCCGCGGTGCCGACGGCGACGTTCAGCATCGTGCGCCGGCTGACTTTCGTCCTGAGCTTGGGCTTGGCCGCCTCTTCGCGCGCCTTGCGCGTCGCCTGCTCGTGCTTGGCGACGAGATAGGCCTGGAACTCTTCACGGTCCTTGGCGAGGACCTCTTCGTTACGCTTCAGGAACTCGTCGATCGAATTCTTGGCGGTGGGAAGGTTCGATTCCGCACCTTGCTCGAGTGGGGCGATGAGAGGCGGGACGCTAGCGTCGGGAGAAACCGTAGCGGTCGGTGTTTCTCGGGTGGGCTCAGTCATCGGCTGGTCTCCCCTTTTTTTGATGCGCGAAGTCTAACCACGACTCCTGGCGAAACGCATTCGCAATTTGCAGTCGAAGCCGCTGATTTCGTCGGGCGTTGCGAGTAGGCTCCTCGCGAAGGAGTTCGTTGATGGATTATGCCGTCATCATCAGCGCCATCGTGCTCGGCCTTTCCGTGCTGGCCACGGCGGCGAAGTTCCTCGACTGGTTCCTCCATTCCGATCCCAAAACGATGGTGCGGACGCTGCGCTGGTTGGTGCTGCTGTTGGTGATCGTGGCGATTCCCCTTCTCGTGATGATGGTCATGCGCGAGCAGTACGCGGGAGCGATGCTGCTCGGCGCCGCGATGATCCTGGTGCCGGCGTTCCTGAAATGGCGCGCGATTCTCGTTCCGTTGCGGGCTGCGTTCGCGCAGTTTCGGGGAAAGCCGCAGCCTTTTGAAATGCCACCCGTCTGGCAGGAGCCGGCGCCTCCCGATCCGCGGGCGCTGCAACACGCGGCGGCGCTGCTCGAAGCCTATCTCAAGCAAGCGACGCCAATAGCTTCAGCGCAACGGCACATACCTGCCCCCGTCGACGCACAGACTGAGCAAGGCATGTCCATCCAGGAGGCCCTTGACGTGCTAGGCCTCGCCGAAGGCGCCGATCTCGCCAGCGTCCACGCCACGCATCGTCGCCTCATGCGCGGCGCTGACCCCGATGCCGGCGGCTCACCCTATCTCGCTGCCAGGATCGACGAGGCGCGGGACGTTCTCGTCGGCGTCCTGCGCCGGCACGCGAAGCCTGCCGAAGCGCCGGGACGTCCACGGCTGCTCAAGGGCTGACCGGGGTTCGCTAGTCGCGGAAGACGGCAAGATGGAAGGGCCGCTTCGCCGGCTTGCCGGCGACATCGTAGGTATGGACGGTCATCTTCATCGGATCGGCCATCAGTCCGACCGTGCAGAAGCCCGGCTCGACCGCTTCCTGTTCGGTGCTGCCGATGACGCAGGAGAAGTTGGTCTTCGCTTCCTTCTGCAACGGCACGTTCCACGTTATGACATACTGGTTCGCGCCTACCAGCTCGCACGAGTCGATCATGTAGCCGCGCGCGATGGAGCCGTCGGCCGCGATCACGCAGGCCAGACGCTTTTCGAATTCCGTCATGTTTCGTACCTTCCCTATAGTGTCGCTTCGCATTCGGTGGCGGGGCGCGCCATGCGATTAACACGCTCGCCGCGTAGCGTCATTGCATCAAGCCTCCGGAGTTTCGCCATGTCCGATTCGATGGTCCCCGCCTACGACCGCACCAATGTCTTCGCGCGCATCCTGCGCGGCGAGCTGCCGTGCAAGAAGGTCCATGAAGACGCGTTCTCGCTTGCCTTCCACGACATCGCGCCGCTGGCGCCTATCCACGTCCTCGTGATCCCGAAGGGCGAATACATCAGCCAGGCCGATTTTGGCGCCAAGGCGCCGCCCGAGATGATCGTCGGCTTCTGGCGCGCCGTTTCGAAGGTCGCGCGCGATCTCGGCCTCGATTCGGAAGGCTACCGGCTCGTGGCCAATCACGGTCCCAATGGCGGACAACTGGTGTTCCACTTCCACGTCCATATTTTCGGCGGCCGTACCATGAGCCACGCCATGGGCAGCATGCCCAACCCGGACAGGGAAGGTTGATCGGTCGTCGCATCCTGCTGGCCGGAGGGCTTCTGGCGCCCTGCACGGCCGGGGCGCAGAGGCCGCCTCAGCGGTCGCCGACGGAAAGCGGGTGGTATGCGAAGGGCAGGACCAAGGAGCGTCCAGTGCGCTTCGCGGGACGCGGCGGTGTGACCTTGGTCGGCACATTGCTGATGCCGCTGTTCAGCGAGATCCAGTACGTGCCGGGCATCGTGCTGGTCGCCGGCAGCGGACCGACCGACCGCAACGGCAACAACCCGCTGGCGCCGGATCGCATCGACCTCCTGAGGGACATCGCCGAGCTGCTGGCGCGCAACGGCATCGCTTCGCTGCGCTACGACAAGCGCGGCATCGGCCAGTCGACGTCGCGGCCGCGCGGCTCGCTGGAGGAGCAGGAAGCCTTCTTCGCCTGGGACAATTTCGTGGGCGACGTCGAGGCGGCGCATGCCGAGCTGCTGCGCCACGACGAGATCAAACCCTATGCCACCGCCCTGCTGGGCCACAGCGAAGGCGGGTTGCTGGCGTTGGCCGCAAGCGCAACCCTTGCGGCGACGAAGAAGCTGCACGCGCTGGTGCTGGCGGCGGCGCCGGGTCGCCGGCTCGAGGTGATCCTGCGGGAGCAGATTGCGCGCAATGCGCCGCCATCGCTGCGCCTGCCGACCGATCGCGCCATCGCCGCCATCCTCGAAACCGGGCGGGTGCCAAACGACCTGCCGCCCGAGCTGCAACTGCTGTTCCCGCTGTATGCCGGGCCATTCCTGCAGAAGCTCCTGTCTTTCGATCCCGCGACGGGGCTCGCCAGGAGCCGCACGGCCTGCCTGGTCTTGCAAGGCGGCGCCGACCGGCAGGTCGTGCCGATGCAGGACGTCCAGCCGCTGATCGACGCGCTGCGGGACCGCGGCGTGTCGGGCGAGGCCGTGGTGATCCCGCAGGTCAGCCACAATCTGAAGGCGGTGACGGGTCCGCTCGATCCCGGTTTCGCCGGGCCTCTCTCCCCCGCCGTCGCTGCGGCGCTGCTGAAGTGGCTGGTGCCGGCGCTGGGTGCTTGATCGCGTTCCACGGCCGGCCGATCATCGCGGAAAGGATGGAGAGCAACATGGCCGTAACAGTGCGCCCGGTAACCGACGCCGTCGGAGCGGAGATTCTCGGCGTCGACCTTCGCAACTTCAGCGACGAGGAGTTCGCGGCGATCGAGCGTGCCTGGTACGCGCATTCGATGATCCTGCTGCGCGGCCAGCAGCTGAGCGACGACCATCTGCTGGCGTTCAGCCGGCGCTTCGGGGAACTCGACCCGCCGCCCAATCAGGAGCGCGGCCGCATCAGCCCGCCGGGCTATCCCGACATCTATGTCGTGTCGAACGTGCTCGATGCCAAGGGCGACCCGATCGGGGCGCTGGGCGACGGCGAGGCGGTCTGGCACACCGACATGAGCTATCTCGACGTGCCGCCCGACGCTTCGATGCTCTATTCGCTGGAGATCCCGCCGACCGGCGGCAACACCTGGTTCACCAGCATGCAGGCCGCCTGTGACGCCCTGCCCGCCGACCTGCGCGCCAGGATCGAACGCCGCCGGGTGAAGCACGACGGCACCTACAATTCCGGCGGCTACCTGCGGAAGGGCGTGACGCCGACCGACGATCCCATGGTGGCGCCCGGAGCCTGGCATCCGGCGATCCTGCGCCACCCGGTCAACGGCCGCGCCACGCTCTATCTCGGCCGCCGCCGCAACTCGTTCGTCGAGGGCTACACGAAGGAGGAGTCCGACACGCTGCTCGAGGAGCTGTGGGCGCACGTCACGCAGCCGCGCTTCATCTACCAGCATGTCTGGAAGGTAGGCGACCTCGTGATGTGGGACAATCGCTCGACCATGCATCGCCGCGATCCGTTCGACAAATCGGCGCGCCGCATCATGCATCGCACGCAGATCAAGGGGACGACGAAGCCGATCGCCTTCGCGGCCTGACACAATGAAAAAGCGACCGGAGGAAACATGCGGCGGCAGAAGAAGTTCTATGCCTGGGGTTACGCCGACGAGGACCTGACCCAGGACGAGATCCGGCCGTGGGAGGCGGAGATCGCCCAGCGCTACGGCCTCTCCGGCTTCGACGTGAAGCCGCCGCCGAAGGCCGACGAGATCATCTTGCGCAAGAGCCGCGTCGAGGTGCCATCGGCGCTGCAGGCGATGGTGCACACCGATCACCTGACACGGCTGGAGCACAGCTATGGCAAGGCGGGCTTCGACACGCTGCGCATGTTCATGCGCTCGGTGCCCAACCCGCCCGACGCCGTGGCCTTCCCGGAAAGCGAAGAGGACATCGTGAAGGTCCTCGACTGGTGCGACCGGATCGGTGCCAAGGCGATTCCCTATGGCGGTGGCTCGTCGGTGGTGAAGGGCATCGAGCCCTCGGCCGCCTTCGACAGGGTCGTGACGATCTCGACCCGCCACATGGACAGGGTGCTGGAGGTCGATCCGGTGAGCCAGGCCGCGCGCATCCAGGGCGGCATCTACGGGCCGGCGATCGAGGACGCGCTGCGCGACACGCCGTTCACCATGCGCCACTACATGCAGGCCTATCGCTGCTCGACCCTGGGCGGCTGGATCGCCACGCGCTCGGGCGGCCACTACGCCACGCTCTACACCCACATCGACGATTTCGTGGAGAGCACGCGGGTCGTGACGCCCGCCGGCACGCTGGAAACACGCCGCCTGCCCGGCTCCGGCGCCGGCCCCAGCCCGGACCGGATGTTCATCGGCTCCGAGGGCATTCTGGGCATCATCACCGAGGCCTGGGTACGGCTGCGCAAGAAGCCGACCTTCCGCGCCTCGGCCAGCGTGCGCTTCCGGGACTTCCATGCCGGCGCCGACGCGGTGCGCGACATCACCCAGGCCGGCCTCTATCCCGCCAACTGCCGCCTGCTCGAGGCGCGCGAGGCGCTGCCCGGCATCCCGTGGAGCAACGAGGAGGCCGTGCTGGTGCTGGCCTTCGAATCGGCCGACCATCCGCTCGACGCCTGGATGAAGCGCGCGCTGGAGATCTGTGCCGCCCACGGCGGCACGGCCGACCGGAGCGACGACGACGAGAACGCGCATCGCTCCGGCGCCGCCGGCGCCTGGCGCAACAAGTTCATCCGCGCACCGCATTACGGCGAGCACGCAGTGGCGCGCGGCATTCTCTCCTCGACCTTCGAGACTTCGATGACCTGGGAGCGCATGCCCGACTTCCATGCGAAGATCACCAGGATCGCCAAGGACACGATCAAGGCGGTGACCGGCCGCGACGGCACCGTCACCTGCCGCTTCACCCACGTCTATCCCGACGGGCCCTGCCTCTACTTCACCTTCGGCGGCCTGTTCGATCCCAGGAAGGACGCGCTGGCGCAGTTCATGGAGATCCTCTCGACCTGCACCGCCGCCACCGTCGAGCATGGCGGCACGACCACGCACCACCATGCGGTGGGCCGCTTCCACCGGCCGTTCTACGACCGGCAGCGGCCCGAACTGTTCGCGCGCGCTTTGCGCGGTGCCAAGCGCGAACTGGACCCGAAAGGGATGATGAATCCCGGCGTGCTGATCGATCCGTGACTGAACGACGTCAGTGCGCGGCCGTGACCGACCGCGGCAACAGGAAAAGCATGACAATCACGTGACGGATCAGCAGCAGCGCGCCCACGCCAACGAAGAACAGGCCGGCGGCGACGAGATAGTCGTCGACCTCGCCGGTGTAGATGATGGTGTTGGGGATCTTGATCAATTCGATGCAGATCTCGGCCATCAGGCCGATGGAGAGCTGGCCGACCCCGTAATTGTGACAGGTGTGATCGATCTGTTCCTGCCACGCCTCGTCCGGCGCATCCAGCAGGCCGAAGATCTCGCGCAGCGTCTTGCGCTCTTCGAGGAGGACGCCCCAGCCGATCATGATGATGCCGATGCCGGTGACGATCTCCATCTCTTCCTTGAGGTCGGGCTTGGACCACAGGGCCTCGGAGACTTCCGTCAGGGTGATCAACATGGGCACGCAGATCACGAGCGAGAGGAGGCCGATCGTATATCGCGAGGTCAGAAGGGTCATGAGCGGACGGAACATGTTCGGGCTTTCTTCTCTTGTGTCCCCGGCCGGGCGCGGCCGCGACGATGCGACCCTATTCGAACGGCCGCTTCGCCATCAATCTCAGCGGCGTTATGTCCGACCCGATGTCGGCACGGCCCCTTGCTGAGACAGGACCATGATCGACTTGCTGTATTCTCTTCCCGAGATTCTCATCCTGGTGGCCGGTGGGCTCCTGATGGCCGGCGCGATCCTCGCCCTGCCGTCGCTGGTCCACCGGCTGCCATATCTGGTGACGAGCAACGAGAACAACGACTTCGTCCTGCGCATGCAGGCCACGCTCTTCACCATGACGAGCCTCGTGCTGGCCTTCACACTGGTCGAGGCGGAGAACAACTTCCGCAAGGCCGATCTGCTGGTGGCGACCGAGGCCTCGCAGATCAACCGGCTCGACCGGCTGCTTAGTCGCTACGGCGACGAGTCAGCCACGGAGCTCAGGCTCCCCCTGCTGGCCTATACGAAGGCGATCGTCGAAGACGAATGGCCGGCAATGCTACGCGGCGAACGCAGCGAGAAGGTGCGCCTCGCCCTCACGCCCCTGTCACGGGGCATCTTCGAGATCGAACCCCGGCCCGGCCGCGAGACGACGATCTATGCCGAGATCCTGCGCTCCTTCGACTCGATCGCGGAGTCGCGCGACGCACGGCTCAACGCCGTCACGCTCGCCCTGCCCGAGCGCTACTGGCAGGTCATCCTGTTCGCCGTCCTCATGCTTCTGTTCATCACCAGCACCATGGGCCGCAGCGCCTTCCGCGCCTACGTGCTCTCCGCCCAGATGGCCGTGATGGGCGTCTTCATCGGCTTCGTGTTCATCATGGACCAACCCTTCAAGGGCCAGACCGCGGTGGATGCCCAGCCGTTCAAGCAGGCGATCGTCCGGATGGAAAGCCGGGACCGGTAGAGGTCACGCCGCCATCACCGCTCGCGTCTGAGGGCGCCTGTAGCTGAGCGCTTCGGCGATGTGCAGCCGGCGCACGGCGTCGGAGCCGTCGAGATCGGCGAGCGTGCGCGCGACCCTGAGCGTGCGGTGCCAGGCGCGGGCCGAAAGGCCGAGTCGCTCGGCAGCACGGCTGAGCAGGGCGCGGCCTTCGGCGTCGGGTTCGGCGATGGCGGTCAGCAGGGCGCCGTCGGTATCGGCGTTGCAGCGCGGTTTCGACCAGTTGCGGGCGCGATCGGCAAGAAGACCGGCGGCCGGGTCGGCTTCGACCGCGGTCAGCTTGCCTTTGGCATCGAATTCGGCCAGCCGCTCGCGCTGGACGGTTCGGGCGGCGGCGACCCGGGCGGCGATGTCGGCCGAGCTTTCCGCCGGCGGCGGCAGTGCGAGATCGGCCGCGGCAACGGCGGGCACGTCGATGGTCAGGTCGATGCGGTCGAGCAGCGGACCCGAGAGCTTGGCCTGATAGTCGGCGCCGCAGCGCGGGCCGCGGGCGCAGGAGCGGTTCGGGTCCATGAGGTGGCCGCAGCGGCAGGGGTTCATGGCGGCAACGAGTTGGAAGCGCGCCGGATAGGTGACGTGGGCGTTGGCGCGCGCCACCGTCACCCGGCCGGTCTCCAGCGGCTGGCGCAGGGCTTCGAGCGTGGCCCGGTTGAACTCCGGCAGCTCGTCGAGGAACAGCACGCCATGGTGAGCCAGCGACACCTCTCCGGGCTTGGGCCGGGCGCCGCCGCCGATCAGCGCCTGCAGGGTCGCCGAATGATGGGGGTCGCGGAAGGTGCGGCGGCGACTGAGCCTCCCCTCGCCCAGGTCGCCGGCCAGCGAGCGTACCATCGAGGCTTCCAGCGCCTCCTCCGGATCGAGCGGCGGCAGCAGGCCGGGCAATCGCGCGGCCAGCATCGACTTGCCCGAGCCCGGCGGCCCTATCATCAGCAGGTTGTGCCCGCCTGCGGCCGCGATCTCGAGCACCCGCTTGGCGCTCTCCTGGCCCTTGATCTCCGACAGGTCGGGATAGGTCGCGCGGTCATCGGCCATCAGCGCCTCGGGCGCCGGCAGGGTCTGCTGGCCGCGCAGATGGTTGATCAGCGCCAGCAGCGAAGGCGCGGCGATGATCGGCGGCCGTTCGGTGTCCGCGAGGGAATCGAAGCCACCCCAAGCCGCTTCGCCCCCGCACACCGACGGGCAGATCACGCCGCGCCCCGCCGCCTGGGCGGCGATCGCCGCCGGCAGGACGCCCGGCACGCGGCAGAGCGAGCCGTCGAGGGCCAGTTCCCCAAGCACCACGAAGCCCTCGACGCTCTCGCGCGGCAGCACACCCAGCGCCGCCAGCAGACCCAGCGCGATCGGCAGGTCGTAGTGACTGCCCTCCTTGGCGAGGTCGGCGGGCGACAGATTCACCGTGATGCGCTGCGGCGGCAGCGCCAGTCCCAGCGCCCGGAAACAGGCCCGCACCCGCTCGCGGCTCTCGCCCACCGCCTTGTCCGCCAGCCCGACCACCGCAAAGGCGATGGTCCCCGGCGCCACCAGCACCTGCACGTCCACCGGCAGGACATCGATCCCCTGGAACGCCACCGTCCGAACCGTCGCCTGCATGGAATGCTCCCATCCTCTGGTGGGAACAATTAAAGAACGTGCAGGACAATAGTAAAGCACGCAACGGTTGCATATTGCCCTGCAACGCTCAAGCATCCGTTTGGCCAGGACCCGTGCTAGGTTCCCGACCGCAAACGCGGGAGAGTTTCGTGACGGCCAAGCAGAAGATCGACGACCTCAATTTCACGCCGCCGGCGGCGATCACCGATCTCGCCGCCAAGGTGAAGGACTTCGTCAAAGAGAAGATCATCCCCTACGAGACCGATCCGCGCTGGACGGCGCACGGGCCGACCGACGAGCTGCGGATCGAGATGAACGAGCTGGCCCGCGCGGCCGGCGTGTTCGCGCCGCAGGTGCCGAAGGAATATGGCGGCCAGGCGCTGAGCCAGGTCGGCCGCGCCCATGTCTTCGAGGCGGCGGGCTATTCGATCCTGGGGCCGACGGCCATCCATTGCGCCTCGCCCGACGAGGGCAACATCCACCTGCTCGACGTCGTGGCCCGGCCCGACCAGCGCGAGCATTTCCTGAAGCGCATGGCGACGGGCCAGATCCGCTCGATCTTCTGCATGACCGAGCCCGGCGGCGCCGGCTCCGACCCCAGCCTGATGACGACGACGGCGCGGCTGGAGGGCAACGAGTGGGTGATCAACGGCCGCAAGTGGCTGATCACCGGCGCCGAGGGTGCGGGCTGCGCCATCATCATGGCCAAGAACGAGGGCGGCCCGATGGATGGCCACGCCACCATGTTCCTGGCCGACCTGCCCGATCCCGCGATCCGCCTCGAGCGCACGCTCGACACAATGGATTCCTCCTTCACCGGCGGCCACGGCGTTGTCGAGATCAAGAACCTGCGCCTGCCGGCCGACGCGGTGCTGGGGGAGATCGGCAAGGGCTTCCGCTACGCCCAAGTCCGCCTCGCCCCGGCCCGCCTCAGCCACTGCATGCGCTGGCTGGGAGCGGCGATGCGCGCCCAGGACATCGCCACGGAGTACGCGCGCCACCGCATCGCCTTCGGCAAGACGCTGGGCGAGCACCAGGGCGTATCGTTCATGCTGGCCGACAATCTGATGGACATGAACCAGGCGCGCCTGTCGATCTGGCACACGGCCTGGCTGCTCGACCAGGGCGAGCGCGCCTCGAACGAGAGCTCGATGTCCAAGGTCATCTGCTCGGAGGCCTATTTCCGCGTCGCCGACCGCTGCATGCAGATCCTGGGCGGCCTCGGCATCACGCGCGACACGGTGGTCGAGCGCTTCTTCCGCGACTCCCGCGCCTTCCGCATCTACGATGGCCCGTCCGAGGTCCATCGCTGGGCGCTGGGCGCACGCATCGTTTCGGGGAAGATGTAGGACGAAGACCATGAGCGCGACGACTGAAACACTGGCAGCCCGTCGCGACCGAGCCTTCGGCGCCGGCGCCCCCCTCTTCTACAGCACGCCGCTGCACATCGTACGGGGCCAGGGCGTGGAGCTGTTCGACCCCGAGGGCCGGCGCTACGTCGACATGTACAACAACGTGCCCTGCGTCGGTCACGCCAACCCCCATGTCGCCGAGGCGATGGCGCGGCAGCAGTCGACGCTCAACGTCCACAGTCGCTACCTGCACGAGGGCATCGTTTCCTTCGCCGAGCGGCTGGCGGCGCTGCACGGCCCCGCGATCGAGAGCGTGATCTTCTCCTGCTCCGGCACCGAAGCCAACGAGGTGGCGCTGCGCATGGCGCGGATGGCCACGGGCAAGGCCGGCATCGTCTGCACCAACGCGACCTATCACGGCAACAGCGAGGCGGTCGGCAAGATGACCCGCATCGGCGCCGGCCAGAACACCGCCGGCGACGTGCGCGCGATCCCCTTCCCCGAGATGCTGCGCCCGCTGGTGCCTGGCGCTGGCGAGGACGAATTGTGCGAGGCCTATCTCGACCGGCTGCGCCAGGTTATCCGCAGCTTCGAGGAAGACGGCACGGGCTTCGCCGGCCTTATCGCCTGCTCGATCTTCGCCAACGAGGGCCTACCCGACGTGCCGCGCGGCTTCATGGCGCGCGCCACCGAGATCGTGCACGAGGCCGGCGGCCTGGTGATCGCCGACGAGGTCCAGGCCGGCTATTGCCGCAGCGGCGTCTGGTGGGGCTACGACGTGCTGGGCTTCAAGCCCGATATCGTCGTCACCGGCAAGCCGATGGGCAACGGCCTGCCGCTGGCCGCCACCGCCGCGAGCCGCAAACTGGTCGAAACCTTCCGGAGCGCGACGCGCTATTTCAACACCTTTGCCTCGAGCCCGCTGCAGGCGGCGGTCGGCATGGCGGTGATCGACGTCATCGAGCGCGAAGGCCTCGCCGCGAACGTCGCCAGCGTGGGCGCCTTCCTGAAATCGGCGCTGGCCGAACGCAAGGACCGCTTCGCCTCGATCGTGGACGTGCGCGGCCACGGGCTATTCATCGGCGTCGAGATCGCGACGACCGATGCCGCGCGCGAGCCCGACATGGACAAGGCGGTCGACATCATCAATCGCCTGAAGGACCGCGGCTTTCTCACGAGCAATGCCGGCGCCTACAGGAACGTCGTGAAGATCCGGCCGCCGTTGGTCTTCACACAGGGCCACGCGGAGGAATTCCTCGTCGCCTTCGATGCGACGATGGCGGACGTCGACGGCTGAACCCTCGATGAACGACGAGACCGTCGATCGGACTTTCGCGCCGGCCGCGCGCGCGGCGCTCGCGGCCTTTCCCATCGATCCTCAGGATCTCGCGCTGGTGTCGCTTTCCGAGAACGTCACGTTCCGGGTGACCGACGGGCGCGACGGCCGGCCTTACGTCTTTCGCCTGCACCGGCCGGGCTACCACACGCTCGACGAGCTGGTTTCCGAAAGGACCTGGATCCGGGCACTCGCCGAGGCCGGGATCGATGTCCCTAAAGCCGTGGTGACGCACGACGGCCAGGACTATGTCGCGGTCACGATCCCCGCCACGGGAGAGCAGCGGTTCGCCGGCCTGGCGAGCTGGACCGAAGGCCGCCTGCTCTCGGACGTCCTGGCGGAAACCGCCGACCAGAAGAGGATCGAGGAGTCCTTCGGACAACTTGGCGCCATCACCGCCGCGATGCACAACCAGGCCAGCGCCTGGCAGCCCCCACCGGGCTTCAAGCGACACGCGCTCGACAGTGACGGGTTGATGGGAATGACCCCGCATTGGGGTGAGTTCTGGGAACATCGCTCGCTGACCGCGGGTGAACGCAAGCTTCTGCTCGATGTCCGACGCCGCATG
>VFQN01004273.1_pt1 | contig 19099 bp, 29 predicted proteins | sample 3512371 | NCBI WGS metagenome assembly VFQN01 (sample SAMN10412370, study PRJNA504923) | tailings metagenome | isolation source: Replicate 2 from Balatoc abandoned mine | place: Philippines: Itogon, Benguet | collected 2017-08-28 | reverse complement strand
CCGCCGTCAACTTGCTGCCCCTGCCGGTGCTGGACGGAGGGCAGCTGCTGCTGCTGGCGCTGGAGGTGAGGGAACCGCCGCGGGCGCAACGGGATGCAACGCAAGGGTTTCGCCTGCTATTCGTCTGGCAACGCGGTAAAGGCGTGGTTGCGCCCTACCAGCAGTGCTGTTGGCTTGTTGGCAAGTCCCAAGAGTTTCTCCTTAACAATCAAGTCACGTGCAAGTCCCGCTTCAACACACTGCACGCTTATTGCCCTCCTCCCGTTAGTGACTCCGCCCTCTCCCCTCTCCCTCCCGTATCAGGCTGCTCGCCGCGGCCGGCGGCTGCCCCCCGCCGTGGAGCGCCTGGCGCTGGGCGGCAGTGCGCTGCTGGTGGCGCTGTGGGCTGCGGCGCTGGTCGTGGGGGACGTGGTGGCGCTGGCGGACACTGCGGCGGGGCGGCTGGGGGTGAGTGGCGGCGTTGACCGTGTGCTGGGGAACCGGCCTGGCGGCACGTGCTGGCAGAGAGGCGTGTGGAGGGGTGGGGGAGAACAGGTGGCAGCCTTGTGGTTGGGTGGCATGCAACGATTTGCGGGGAAACGGGGACTTCGTGTGGGGCATGGGGAGAACCTAGTCACCTGCAACGCATGGTGCGAAGGCACGTGCACTGCACAACGACAGGAGCGAAGGCACGTGCACTGCGTACAGTACCAGCGGATGCGCTTACGCTCCTGAGGCATCGGCTGTTTCGTATGCTGTGCCTCCAACCCCTTTCCTCGCGTTACTCAACGCCGCAGGCTGCTCTGTCCTCCGCGGGCCACCCTGACCACACTACCGCCGGCACGCGTCGCCACGTGTCTGTGACCGTGTCGCTCTCGGGCGCGAGCGGCGGCGGCGCAGCGGGCTCCATGGCGGCGGCGACGGCGGCCGAACACGCTGTGCTGCTGTCAGCGGGGGTGGGGGCACCTGGGTTGCCAGGGCCGGAGGCGCGGTGGGAGGCGGGCGCGGCGGCGGCTGGGTCGTGGGCCACCTGATGGGGAGGGAGGGCCACCTGGTAGGGCTGGTGGTGCTTGGAGCACTGCAGGATTTTGGCCAGTAGTGCTCGGGGCAAAACAGTTGAGGAAGTGTGCTAGCTTATGAAGATAGACGCCAAAACTGCCGCTGAAAGATACAATGCGTTTTTTGTTAAGTATGCCAGTTGCACCGTTTCGAGGAATTTTGTTGCAGTTTTAACGTTGTGGCACGTTGGTACCCGTGTGGCGATTGCTCCATGTACAATTATTTCCTTAAAGGTCCGAAAACGGGGGCCGCAGCTTTTTGTCGGCATGTGTTTAGGGCTTCGTATGCATATTGTTGCTGCGGTTGACGGCCCTGCGGGGCTTGGGGGCTTGGGGCCCGTGCGAGCAAGCGAGCGCACGTGCTGGCAGCGCAGCACATTGGGGTGCGCTGTCCTGCCCGCGCACAACGCCTGGAGGCACGTGCAAGGGGCGCATCGTCTGCATTACGATGCATGCTGTCTACATTTTGACACAGTGGTTTTGGATTTTCTGTTCCACACTTGCACGGGCAGGGGCCCGCCGTCCCTTGTCGCGGTGCCCGTGTCGGGTCCCCCTGTTTCGAGGTCTCCATGCAGGTGCGCTTTGGGGTTCACCGAAGCCAAAGGGCCCCGGCGTCGCTGAAAGCCCGTTTTTCGGAAGGGCATGTGCATGTTTTTGATCTGTAGCTATGGGACGTGGGGCACTGCAGCTTTCATTGGGTAGCACTGCTTTGGCTGCAGCAAGAGGGTGCAGCATAGGGGCACATGTTGCTCGCCGAAGGAGGCGCTGGCACTGCATAGCGCAAGGCAACTTTCGGGCAAGTTGTGAGGCTGTGAGGGCGCTGGAGGTCGCTATGTGCTAGCAAGTGGCCTAGAGGGTGGAACGCATTGCCGAGGCAGTTCCATGCCTTACTGAAGTGCCCTCGTGCACTGCCCTGCACAACCGAGGACGGTGTTGAGTGCTGGGGTTACCATGAAGGAGGAGGGTCTTCAAGGCGTTACACGACAGAGTGACCTGGCGTGTGCAACTGCATGCGGGAACGCTAGATATCAGTGTGTAGCAGGATGGCAGCAGGGGAGCATGGCAGTTTGTATGCAGTGAGGCCACGGAGGAAGCCACTGGCCTGCCTTGACCGCTTGACCCGAGAGGGGGTGACCCTCAGGCGAAGCCACGCTGTAAGGCTGCAACCTGCAAGGCACCAGCAATGCACCTCAGCAGTCAGTGCACGGAGGTAGCATCCAAGCTGCGCCTTCTGCGGCACCCCACTCGTACGGCAACTGTTCTAGGCATGGCTGATAGTTGATGGCATGGCGCCCAACTCGTACGGCAGCTGGTGCTGCAGCAGTAGTCTTGCAGTCTTGAACGGCATAAGCCACTTACCTCTGCTCACTCACTATTAGGCAAAGATACTAGTCACTTGAAAAGCGTAGCAACAAGGGCCCAGAAAGCAGTGAACTGGTACTCGCAATCTAGGACGGGGACCATGTCCCACTACTCTAGCTACGGCGGGGGGCGCAGCGACGACCGTTGGGGTGGCAGCTCGTCATCCTACGGGCGGTCTGGTGGATATGGCGGGGGCGGCTACGGCGGGGGCGGCCATGGCGGAGGGTTCAATTCCTCGCGCGGACGGGACGACCTCGACACGATGGCCCTCCCAAAGCCAGACTTCAGCAACCTGTGAGCAATCAATTTGTTTGAGGGCTTTTGTGGACACTATCTGTGCAGCCGGCAGGGCAGATTCGTTCGGGTCCAGCGTTTAGCTGACGTCCTTGGACACTGTCGTAACGCAGATCAAAGTTTGAGAAGTGCTTCTACTTGGAGCATCCTGCTGTAAGCGCCCGCACGGCTGACGAGGTTGAGGCGTTCCGGCGGTCCAAGCAAATCCACGTCTACGGTGCGTTCATACCGGCAGCTACAAACAAGCTTTGGCTTTTCAACATACGTGCATGGAGTTGCTCGGCAAGTGCTCTGTTCGGCGTTGACCAGCCTGCTGCAACCACCCTGCGCTGAGCACCCCTCCGGTCAGTGACCCTCAGGCGACGGCGTGCCCAAGCCTGTGACCAACTTCGAGGAGGCCTCCTTCCCCGAGTACGTGCTCGCGGAGGTGCTGCGCGCGGGCTTCAAGGACCCCACGCCCATCCAGTGCCAGGGCTGGCCCATGGCGCTGTTGGGGCGCGACCTGATCGGGCTGGCGGAGACGGGCAGCGGCAAGACGCTGGCCTACCTGCTGCCCGCCGTGGTGCACATCAACGCACAACCCTACCTGCGTGAGTGCTACCCCGGCGTCAGGGCTCCCGGGGAGGGAAGTGGCAAACGCCTCAAACGGGGTGGTGCTGGGATGCAGGGTTCCCTGCACGAGCTCTCAACCCACAACCCTCAACCCTTCCGCAACCTGCTTTGGCCCTTTCTGCACTGCCCTGCTAACATGCCACCCTTTACGTTCCCTGCCCCACCTACCGTTACCTCCTGCTCCTCCTCGCGAACCTCCCTTCCCGCCCCCAGAGCCCGGGGACGGCCCCATCGTGCTGGTGCTGGCGCCCACGCGCGAGCTGGCGGTGCAGATCCAGCAGGAGTGCCAGCGCTTCGGCAGCAGCTCGCGCATCAAGAACACGGTGGTGTACGGCGGGGCGCCCAAGGGCCCGCAGGTGCGGCGTGCGGCGCTCAGGATTCTATCTCGCTGGGCGCTGCCGTTGCGTGCGAGGGGGCTGCTAAGCGCAGGTCCCGGCAACAGCAACGGGTCCCCTGGGGTTCCAGGCGCAACTATGCTTTCATGCCACGTTGCAGGCAGCGACTAGCCAGGGCCACGCGATGTGCCCCAGTTGCCCTGCCTCCCGAATGCACGCCGTAGGCCTCTTGCACCTCCCCATCCCCGCCCTTGAAACGATTTCGCTTTCGAACGCTCCCCCCCTGCTGTACAGGCGCGCGACCTGCGCTCGGGCGTGGAGATCGTGATCGCCACTCCCGGGCGGCTGATCGACATGTTGGACAGCCGCATCACCAACCTGCGCCGCGTGACCTACCTGGTGCTGGACGAGGCGGACCGCATGCTGGACATGGGATTCGAGCCGCAGATCAGGAAGATCGTGGACCAGGTGGGGGGGGGGGAGCCAGGCCGGGGCGGGGCGGTGCCGGGACATGGGAGGCTGCTGCAGGGGCTACAGGGGTCAGGCCCATGAGGGCGGGGCCTGTGAAGAGGTGTGGGGGCCAAGGGCTGGTGCTTGGTGGTTTGGATGTTGGCGAGTAGGGGTGACACGGGGCCCGTGCCCGACCTCCATACAACCTGCTGTCCTCACCTCTCCCGGTCTCGTGCCGCCAACTCCCCCACACTCCCTTGCCCCCGTCAGATCCGCCCCGACCGCCAGACGCTGCTGTGGTCCGCCACGTGGCCCAAGGAGGTGCAGGCCATCGCCAAGGACTTCCTCAAGAACCCCTACCAGGTGGGCGGGGCAGCGGCTGCTGCAGCTGCATGATCACGTCGGCTGTGTGTGGGTGGCCGCTACACATCCTTTACACGTGGGGCGCCTGCTAGTGCCACGCTGCCAACACCAGAAGGCGTTCATGTCACTTGTCCCTCCCCTAAACGTGTGTCCATGTGTGCCTGCCCCCCGCCCAGGTGATCATCGGCTCCCCCGACCTCAAGGCCAACCACAACATCAAGCAGGTGGTGGAGATGCTGGAGGGCTTCGCCAAGTACCCCCGCCTGCGCAAGCTGCTGGATGGCGAGATGGACGGCCGCCGCATCCTGGTGTTCCTGGAGACCAAGAGGGGATGCGACGAGGTGGGCGTGTGCTGGGCGTTGGCGGGGATAGCGCGGCACGCGACGAGCGGGCACGAGCGCGGCGCGAGTTGGGCAGGACACGGCGCAGCCAACAGACATTAATCCTCCAGCCTCTGTCCACTTGTGCACATACTTATTACTGATTTGGTAAGCAGTCCCAACCCCCCTGCTTCTCCCGCTGCCCCGCGCTCCTGCACCATACCCCGCTGTGCAGCTGGTGCGGCAGCTGCGCATGGACGGCTACCCCGCGCTGGGGCTGCACGGCGACAAGAGCCAGCAGGAGCGCGACTGGGTGCTGCAGGAGTTCAAGAACGGCACGCACCCCATCATGCTGGCCACCGACGTGGCGGCGCGCGGACTAGGTAACGTGACGCGCTTGGGACAGCATGCGGCCGTGCCTCGTTGGCTTCGTGACTATCGCGCGCCTCTTGCCTGGCGACTCGCGCGCATGCTGGCCCAGATATGGGCGTACCGATCGGGCCATACGTCTATAGCACACTGCACGTTGCATCCGCCTTCGCTGCGTCTTGACATCACGTGCACCTGACTATACCCTGCATCAGCACTGCGCCAGTGTCTTGCACCTCGTATGGCAGCTACGATCCAGTACAGCAGCTCGTACGGTATGCACGCTGGCCAGCCCGGGCCACAGATCGTGTGATGGGCAGTGCGGGCAACCCTGGCGGCAGCCCCCTCAGCCAGCAGCACGGTAGCCAGCCGCGACAGCAGCAGCCAGGAGCCGGGCGCCATCAGTCGTTCCTTGGAGCTGCCAGCCTCTCTCGTCGGCCGTGCAGCAGCCATCCCTCCAGCCGCACCCGCTGCGCTTGCAGCCGTCTACCGCTCAGAGCCGCGTGGCACACGTGCTTGTGTCACGCGGCTGCAGAGCCGCCGCCTGCAGCTGAGGCCGCGCACCCATCACGCACGCCCCAGGGACTCCCCGACGGGGGAGCCCCCGGTACCTCCCTGCGCAACCCCATGCGCCTGTTGCGCCGGGGCACGGGGGCAAACCCTTGCTGCCCCTACCCCATTCATGGGACGACTGCTCCCCGGGCACGGGGCGGGTCTGAGGCCGCTAACCAACGGTCCCACGGCCCCTTGTACTGGGGGCCTGGGCCCGGGTACAGGCGCCCCGGGCGCGGGTGCTCGGTCGGAGGGGCCCTTGGCCCCCGCAGGACCACCCCGCAAGAGCGTGGGTGGCGCCCGACCGAGGTGCGTGCGTCGCTTGGTGCGGTTGCGCGGCGGCGGCAGCGGCGGCGGCAGCGGCGGACGGACCGGCGGCTTGGCTGGCTGGCTGGAGCGGATGCGCGGCTGTGGGCAGTGGCGGTGCGAAGCGGAGGCTGCAGGCGGCTACGGCAACGTCAGCTTGCGGTTGTGGGCGTGGTGGACCGGGAACGGAGCATTTACGCTGTTCAGGAGAATAGTGTGCGCGTCGTTGGTAGCCTCAGGCATCAGCTGCCATGCTCGCACCTCTGACGGTCCCCTGCTCTTTGCTCTCCGCTCTCCGCATGTCTTTGCGGTGCCGTCCCGGCCACGGCACCGCCCCCCATCGCGCGCTGCGGTGCCGCACCCGCTCCCACACGGTGCCGCATCCCGTCAACGCCAACGTCATCGCCACCGCCCTTCCGGACGCCGGTTGCGCCGCCGGTGTCGCCATCGTGCCAAACTGTGGATGTCGAACTCGCGGTCCCTGGCCCCTGCTTGGTGACACGTGTTTTGACCGCGTGCGTATTCCTGCACTCTCTGTTCGCACACCTGCGCCTTGCATCTGACCGCACGTGACCTGATGTACGGCGCAAACTTGGGGACGTTTGCTTAGACGTCAAGGACATCAAGGTGGTGGTCAACTACGACATGCCCAAGACGGCGGAGGACTACGTGCACCGCATCGGCCGCACAGGGCGTGCCGGCGCGCACGGCACCGCCTACTCGTTCTTCACCACCGCCGACGCGCGGCTGGCGCGGCAGGTGGTGGACGTGATGCAGGAGGCGGGGCAGCAGCCGCCGGCCGAGCTGCTCAGCATGGTGTCCTTCGGGGGAGGAGGCGGAGGCGGTGAGGAGGGAGGGACGGAGCGGACAGGGGCGGGAGGGCCCGGGGAGCAGGGGCGTGGCGTGGGAGGGCGGTCGCCTTGGGTCAAGCTGAGAGGGCTGGGTTGCGGAGGTATGGGCGCTTGCCTAATGGGCTGGTTTGTGGCATGAACACGGCACCGCATGCAGCACGGGCGCACTCGGCTGCGCACGGCCTTACATTTGGTTTCCTCCGCCCTGTCCCTTAACATCACCGTTGCCCCTCCTGCCGGCCCGGCGGCGCCCCTCCCCTGCGCAGGCTTCCGGTCCCGTGGCGGCGGCGGCGGTGGCGGCGGCGGCTACCGCGGCCACGGCAGCGGGCCCAGCATGACGGGCGCCAACGCCATCCCCGTCAACCGCAGGTACTGAGCGGCTGGGGCAGCGGCAGCGGCAGTGGGGCATGGGAGCTGGGGTGGGGCGGAGCAGGGTGCACGCGCCTCGGGAGCGGCAGCGCAGTGTTGCGGTAAGACTTGATGCATAGCGTGGCCGTGTGGCGGTCAGGCAGTGCAGGTGTGCGTTCGAGAGGTTTTCATGTGTTGGCGCCACTCGTGGGCAGGGGAACCGCTGCGGTGGCACTGCACGACAAGCTGAACGGATCAGCGGCAGATGGCATTCATCCTGTTTTGGTTTGTTGGTTGGACCTTGCTGCCGGACCGATGTATAGAGTGACAGTGTCTGACGCCTGGGGATACGTTTTGGGGGCTGTTGTCCGTGGTGGATGTGCGAGGATTTGAGGCTGTACGACGCATGGACGGAACCCTGAACAAGATGACATTGGCATGTTTTTGCAAGTATGCTGTTTGTTGGACGTGAAACGTGTACGACTTGATATGTGCTGCTCCTTGATGGCCAGTTGCGCTGTAACTGCCAGGATTAGGACAGGAGTGGCGTGCCTGCGGTTGACGGCAAGCACCTTGACGGAATCGGTTGTTGCTAAGCATGTATCTTGCACAGAGGACTTGTAAATGCTTGCATTTTACCATGCTTTTGCGAGTTCGCTATGGGCCTTGTGCATGCACGGCATGACTCGCACCCGGAGGGGCACAGCCGCCACCACCTGTGCACACGTGACAACACCATCACGGCATCAGCCTGGGCTAGCGCACGTCGTGACAACACCCACGCACCATCAGCCTAGGCTAAGCTTGGACGTCCAGTTGACCAGGCGCAACAGCAACAGATTGCAACACGCCGCAATGAAGAGCTGGTCCCATATCACACGGACCCCTGCTCCTCTGTTCGGACCCTCCTGCCGCCTCATCGCTGGGGTTCCTCGGCACTAAGCCGCTTTGCCCTCACAGCGAACTGCTCCATTGTCCTTTGCACGCAGTCGCGCCCTGTGATGATCAGCTTATTGATTATCTCAGGGTCGTTCTCGAAGCGCGCGGCGTCAAACTCCTGCCGAGCGCTATGACGAATGACGTCCCTCCACAGTCTCCCCTTGTCGTCGCGCCACACAAATAGGTTGCTGTAACGCAAGATCTCGCGATATAGAGAAAGTGCTTCCCGGCGTGTCGTTAGGAAGCGCGGAGGCTCGTCAGGCTTCTTGCGACTCGCTTTCAGCAAACTCCGCTCGAAGAGGTCCGCAACACGCTCAGCGTCCGCGCCCAGCTGCTCCTCCGATATAGACCGCGTCCCAGCTGGTAACAAAGGAGATGCGGGGTGAAGTCTTGCGGCCCGCCGCGCGCATGCCAGCATACCGCTGCGTTGCCTTCAACGGGGCAGCTTGAGGACCACCAGTAGCAAGATCAGCTGTTGGTGAGTATCATTGGCATTGTGTACTGGGTTGTGCCCGTTTCATATGGCGGTAGGAATACTTCAGCCTGATGCCGTGACACGCATTGCATCACACTACGCTGTCAAGCAAAAGCGGGACGGATGACACCTCCTTTGTCCACGCATGTTGCAGCATGTGAAACTGCTGAGGGATCGCTGGGCTGGTGGTCCCCGCGTGTGCACATGGCTGCCTTACGACGGCCCACGGGTCGGTGCGCAGTCGTTGACTCGTTGTCGCAGTTGTCCTTTCGAGCAGTTTCGAGCTGACCAACGGACCCGAGCCAGTAAGTGGACGGTCTAAGTCGCAGGGACAGACCGGCCATGCCCTGTTCCGCCTAAGGCGCAGCCATGCGTCCCCTTATTGCGTCTGCGCGGAGCAGGGGTGCGGAGCACCCCTTGCTGCAGGTGGCGGCCGCCTGTTAACGTATCTAGCGGGTGCACCTTGCCCCATGCTCCATGCCTCTACTTAGCTGGCACATTGAGGTTACCCAAGGGGTTGGTTTGAACCAGCGTAATCTGACGAAGTGCGCTTACTGCGCCGTGATTGTGTTGCTTGCCTGCCAAGTGTTGTGGGGAGGCTCACTGCTGCTGGGGGTGCCTGTGTGCGTTTGTAGGCGCAAAGGATTGGTCCTAAGGGGCCCCACAGGATGCAATTGGCGCAAGGTAGATGTGAAGGCTACCGCATGCATGCCCGAGCGCGAGCTCAGCCTGCATGCACAAGACCAGCGGCGGCATGTACGCTCCGTGTGTACCGGCAAGCGCGTTGTTCCGTCCTAAGCTGCTGCCGGTGGGGCTCAGAAAGGTAACAGACAATTCAGGGAGCTTCCCTTGCTGGTCAGCACGAGGCGGCCACATACTTGCTAACCCCTAACGTTGCACCATGTATGTGAGCAACTCGGCACGGGGACGCACGTGCTTACGTAATGCTCTTAGCAGTCTAAGAGCTTGCCGTACTGTGAAGGCCTTCCTAAAGAGACTGGTGCTGTAACAGTGGATTCCAAATACTAGCTGCATTATCGTAAGTCACTTACCACTAATGCTCTCTGCAACGACCGGGGCCTCCTTTCCGTAAACAAGCAGCCTGAGACGGCACGGACGACTGATTTAGCCCAACAAACAGCAGCAAGTAGCGCCCAAGCAAGCGTGTGGAGCTTTTAATGAATATAGCCATCAAGAAAGGTGCCTGTTAATGCGACCTGCCGGTGCCAAGCGAGGCGACCGCCTCCCAGCAGCAGCAGCCGGACGGCAGGCGCAACCAAGGCCTTTGGGCAGCCACCAGGTAGGCAACTACACCCTATCTATAGCAGCATGAGTGTTCTGGCGGAACAACGGCATTCGGGTGGGTTCAAGCTCTTGTCGCGCATGCTGCACGCTTGGCTCGGCAATACCAAACAGCGTCAACGCCCCCAAATTACGGCATAAAGAAAATCTGCAGTCACTGTATCAGCTCCCTGTTCGAAGCCGACTTGGCTACGTTCGGATGTGTTACAGAGAGCAGCAGTTCCGCATGCGGGCGTCGCTGTGAGCCTGCGGCTTACAAGCGGGGTATCTGGGACAACAACAAAAGGGTAGGACAATGGTAAACAAGTATAAGTGCGCAAACTGTGATAGGCTCTACTGGCAGCTCGTCAGGCTATTCAAGCAATTCGGTTGGGTCGCAACCACTGCTGCACCGTCAGCGGGGTAGCGCCACAGGTAGCGCAGCCTCAGAGGCCGCGAGGGGCACAGCCAGCGGCCTCTCGAGGCCATCCGCCTGCATATACAGACTACCAGATGGCCTCTGGCCACACAAGCAATTCCTTGGCATGACCTCGCTTCCCATCGGCGCCGCCAGCTCGCTCTGGGTAACCCCGTTCGTCACATACGACACACCTGCTGGCCGGGCGCACGTCGGCACGTGCTGACAGGCAGGCTCCCTGGCCACAAGTACCGTCATTGCGTCATAAAGCTCCATTACTCGTTAGGCACTCTTTTGGCAATGCTGGCTAGTATGAGGTGCTGCTTGAGGATGCCGCTGCGGGAGTGAAAAGCCTCGTCTGAAGCCCACATGAAGCGCCATTGCTGCGTGCTGCAACCTGCTGCTCATGTCCCGTGGGAGACCTGGCCTTCACAGGTGCTGCACTCCACGCCGCCTCAGGAGCTGCATGCCTATCCTCTCCTGCGTACAGGCTGAGTCCCATGGGCTTCCATTGCTACCCGTGGCGGAGCTGCGCCCTAGTGCTGATGCTGGCCTTGGTCCCAGGTGCTGCTGCCGCTGCGCGTGACGCATCCTCCACGGCCGGGCACGGCAGGGGCCAGCAGCCAGACCCCCTTCTGCACTGCCGGCAGGGCCCCAGGGGAACGTACTCCTCCATCCTCCGCGTGTCGCACGAGGTGGGGACAGAGGAGTTGGCCGTGGCGCAGTCCCCTAGCGGCGGCAGCAGCAGGAGCACAAGCAGCAACAATGCAGCAAGCAGCAGCAGCAGTCAGCACGCGGCGCCCGACGCAGGAGCAGTTGCCAATGGCACATTGCTGAGCTCACAGCTTCTGCTGTCAAAGGGCTACTTCCTACACGTCCACGCGACGTACGACGTTACGGCGTGTACGGCAGCCCACACGTCGTACAGCCTGCAGCTGCGAACGCAGAGCTGCCATGGCTTCGAGACAGGCAACGGCAGCGCCACGCCCGAGGCGGTGGAGGATTGCACGCCTGACGTGGGCTGCCGGCTGGGGCAGAGCCGGGACGTGCAGGCCTGCCGCCAAGGGTGCCACCATTGGCTGCTCAGGCAAGCGCAGGCTACGTTCAAGGTGGACGCAAGCGGCGCCTTCCTAGCAGACACGTTACAACTGAAAGGCCGTGAATGGCGCACTGCAAACGGCGGTACAGCTGGAGCGCCTAAGACTGAGCAGCAGCTTGAGCGGATGTGGGCTGCCTGCAACAACGGCCGGAGCGGCCCCGGGGCACCTGCAGACAGTGGGGAGCAGGGCGGGGGGAGCTCTTCGCCTGAGCAGCAGGCGCCACAGGACGCCACGCTCAGGGGGCTGTTTGACATCTTCGCTCGCCAGGCGCACATCAGGTGAGCTCCTGCTGCGCGTTTCAGAGGCAGCACGCACGCACCGCGCGGTACCGGTACGGTGCGGCAAATGCGTTGCATGCGCTGCGCTCGGCACGGCAGAGCCGCGGGATCCATAGATGCCTTGATGTTTACTTATTTGTTTGTGCACTTCGCAAATCTGAAGTCCATCTTGCGTGGAAAGGTGGTTGACGACGCTACTCCAAATGTTTTAAACCAATCAAGTCATCTAGTCGCGGCGACTAAGCACCACCACATACAACTGCAAAATTACACACTTGGAGCTTGCTTGTGGGTACTGCGATTAGCGCAAAACAGCTGGTTGCCTCTCACAGAGCGCCCCTCGTGCCTTTCGCGCGCCTGCGCGTGCCTCTGTCGCCTGGTTGCCGCTGGCCACAGACACGACAATGTGTCCGAGGAGCTGCACGTGGTGCAAGCCACGGCCTACATACCCACCGCGGACCGGCGCCCTGGCAGCGCCATGCCGTCCCCTGACGGAAGTCAACGCAGGCCCGAGCACGACAGCTCCCGTAGCCGCGACAGCGGTCCGGGCATTGGTGGCAGCGGTGGGGAGCACACCAACGAGGGCAGCTCCACGGATCCCCACGGCGCTCACCGCCCCGTTCAACTGACCTACACCTTCAACGCGGAGAGCACCGTGTATCCGCTGCATCCATCGGCTGTGGGCTTGGCTGCTGGCTGGGATGGCGCTGGGCAGGGCACAGGCTCACAGCGGGCAACGGCTGAAGGCACCCCACCATCAGCTGACGGGGCAGATGATGGTGTAGGTGGCGGCAGCGCGGCCGAGCAGTTGTCTCGTCTTGTGCTGTCGCGGCAGTACCTGGTGCCGTCCGAGCAGGCGCATGCGGCCATGGGGCAGTACGGCACAGCGGACCTGCCGGCAGGTGCGCGGGCCGCGTGGGGGAGCTGGTCTGGGCCTCGAGCAGGACGTTGCGGTGACCGATACACACACAGCTCAGGAAGCTGCGCCTTTCATGCCTGGGGGATCCGCATGCGGGATGGATGGGAAGAAGCAGAGGGCATGTCTGGCGTGGTAGACCAAAAGCCGTGCTCGAAAGAGCGCCAGATGCACGCTCACAAGTGTTCCTGGCTTGAACCATGACCAACCCTTGTAGCCACGACAACCAACGCAAGTGATAGCGAAACCTGCTGCTGGCACGTGCCGCATTGGCCACACTTTTCGGGACCCATGCGAGATTTCCTAGCGTATAAAACCAGTCAACATTAAACCCGTGCCGTTGCTGATGCACCCGATGCATCTGCCTTGGTATGGCTACTACCAGTACACGTGGACTTGCGCTGCCGTCGGGTGCTGTGTGCAGGCCACTACTCCCACACGTGGCTGGCCCCTGGCGGCCGCATGCTGATGCGGGTGGACGCCACCGTCACGGAGGCGCCGCTGTCGGCGGCGCCGGCAGCCGTGGAGCCTGCGACTGGGACTGGGACTGCAGGCGCCGCGGCAGCACCGGCGGAGACCGCGACGCCGCGCGCATCAGCGCAAGGGCAAGGCACGCGGGGTAGCAGGAGCCGCAGCGGCAGCGGCGGCAGCAGCAGCAGCACGGGCGGCGGGGATGGGTACGGCGGCAATGGCACGAGGACTGCGAGCCGCGTGCTCACCCGCATGCGCCTGATGGTGACGTCGGAGCTGCTGCATGCCGAAGAGGCACAGGGCCCGGGTTCTGCCCCCGGCTGCAGCTCCGGGGTGGGCGGCGGGGCAGCGGGTGGGGAGGCGGACTGCGCGGGCGGCACGGCGGCCGCCCACGGTGGCTGGCGGCGGCGGCTGGCGGCGGCGCAGCACCCTGCCGTGGTCAGCCACAAGCAGCTGCTGGCGGCGCGGGCTGCCGACGCGTACCCGGATGGCGGTTATGAGCGTTTCATTCAAGCATGGAAGCAGCAGCTGCAAGACAGGCGCAAGCACAGGCGTAAGCAGCAGCGCTACGGGGAGCAGCGCGAGGAGCAGCGGGCGGAGAACGAACAGGGGCCACCGCCCACGCGCCGCCGGAGCAGGGATGGTGGGACGGACTCCCACAGCGACACGCCTGGTGGGGTTCCGCATGACCCTAGCCAGACCTACAGGGCGCGAGTCGGATCATGGCATATCAGCAGCGTGCAGAGCGGCAGCAGCAGTGCGCGCGGCAGTGGCAGCAGCAGCAAGGGAAGGCATGGCGCGGCGGCAAGCGCAACCGAAGGCCTGTCTCCTGGGGAGCTGGGAACCCCTGTCGAAGGCCGCGGCACAGCGGTACCAAAACGTGAGTCACGGTTGCATGCATGCGTATGTCACACAGGCCACGGCGCGCCACATTATGACTATGCGGTACACCACGGCAGCACATGATGGTCTACACAACCGCTGCTAGCAATGCGAATGCTGCATATGCATACGCATGGGGCACGCATGCTGTGGGTGTGCGTGGCAAGAGGCCGAGTGAGGACGTAACGGATCGTGGCCATGCTTGGCGGCTCGCCTGTCTGCACAGGCATGCGTGTTGCGCGTACCCGACGCAATCAACATCCGGGTGGTGTATGCTTATGCCGGAAATGCGCTGACCCCACGGTGCAGGTCGCATCGTACAAGCAGTTGTGCCTTCGGTGTGTGGGAACACGATGATACCAGGGAGCGGATTCTACATCGACATCAACGATTCACTGTTTCTGCTCCAGGTGGGTTACCAGCTCACCACCAAATCACCTGAGCGTATGGATACCTGATATCCACGTTAGCGCCTCACGGATCAATTACAATGAAAGACGTGCGTTGTCCCTGGTATTGTCTGTGCCTGCAGTACATGAGGGCATTGCTCTGCAAGGCGAACGAGGAATGCCAGCTGGGGTCTTACGGTTGGTTTTTGGACGACGATGATGGCGGCTCCAACAACGGAAACCCAGAGTTCGACGTGAAGCGTGTGCGGGAGGTCCACGTGTGCTGCTTTGAAGACGCTCAAAAGGCAGGGGTTTCGGAGTCTGCTGAGTCACCCGGTAGCGTGCAAGGCGTTATCCTCAAGTTCGATCCTGGCTACCATTTGGGCCAGCTGGCCCTGACCAAGAGCTGCCGCAACACCTCGGAGGCACGCCACGTGTTCAAGGCGGCACCTGACGAGTACCTCGGGGGCTTTTACGTCCGCAGCGAAGTTGGTCTCGTGAGTCTACTGACCAAGACAGCTCGGATCATAACTATTGAACCGTCATGGCTGAAACTTTCGCCCTCGACGCTCCCACCCAGCCCACCACCCCCCTCCCCGCCACCGCCAGCCTGGGAAAGCACTATGTTTATAACCAGCGACGCCGAATATGTGGACGGAAACCAGAGGCTAGGCATGGCGGCCGCCGGGACGTACAAGACAGGGTCCTCCAGGTACGAAGAGGACTCAGCAGTGCACACCCTCCAGCTGGCGGCGAATAAGGCCTCACGCAAGCCGCCCAAGCGGGCTGCCTCGTCGACTGCTGAGGTGCAGCACCATCTCGTGTCAAGCTATGCCGGCATGACAGCTCCGCCGCTGCGCATCTTGGTCAAGGCGAGAATTGGTGAGATGAGAGCCGTGAGTTTAGGTACTGGATGGAGGCAGGCTCGAGGGGTGTAGCATCAGTCAGGGGGGATACGGGGTGTTGAATGGTGTCACCTGCCCCACCTGCATGCTGCAACGCGCTAGGAGCGAGGTGTAACGCTCACGCATCCCGGCATTCGCTTGATGTTGTTGGCTTGTGGCCGCACGCTGTGTTGTGCTGTGCACGGAGGGACCGCCGTACTGCGTATGCTTGCTGACCCCATGTTCTGGACCAAGCAAGATATTACCAGTTTCTGTTTAGCAGGCCCTACCAGTGGAGCAAGCTCCCCGGGGGCCTACGAAAACAAAACCTCTGACATTGGTTGGGCCCCAACCACCAGCCTTTGGCCCCCAAGTGTCCCCGCATACTTGCCGGTGCACGTTTGCCATTTAAGCGACGTCCAACATCGCACGTCCCATGCTTACTTGTTGCTCTGGATACCGTCTGGTACCATCCTCCGCAGACGCGGTCGACGACCCAGTGCGAGGGCCCCGCTTCACACGTGCCCGCACGTCCAAGAGCTACACCGCCCTCGATGGGTCGTACAGGGCCGAGATCCCATGGGACGACCACTTCCTGATGAGCTTCATCCCCCTGCGCCCCTGCAACTACTATGCGCGCGGCACCTACAGTTACACGTCAGATAGGGGTTCAGCCACCCGTCTGCTGCGTATATCGCTTCGGTTCAGGGTGTGGTTCTTGGAGCTCCGCGTGAGCCTCATCAGCAGTTGGACCACCAGCACGCTGGTGAAGATGTGCGAGCTGGATGGCTTGCCAGCGCTAGGTATCGGAGCTGCCCTGACAGGTGGGAGCCACACATGTACTTCTGTGTGCAAAGCTGGAAGCATTTTTGGTACTGGTGCTCTTGCAGCTTTGCAGTTACCAGGTGCCGTACATGTACATCGTGTGCCGTACGCTGTGCGCACAGCAGGTAGCACTCCGGTATGCAAGCTGCATGCATGGGCGTGGCGGACGCAACCTCGCGTCATGTTGCATCCTAACAGCCGTCATGCTCCGCGCACGTGTTGGAAGAAACGTGTTAGCCTAACGGTACCATGCACGCGGCTGAGGCTCACGTATGTGCAGCCCAGGCCAATGGTGCCAACCGTGCCCATTGCCCAACCACTTGCAGGTGAAACCTATGGTTCCCTCGAGGTGGCAATCAACCTCTTCTTCGTCAAAGTCGGCGTGGAGTTCAGCATGATGACCGTGTCTGTCAACACTGCGGCTTTTTCCACCTGGACCGCCGGCATGCTGCTCAACAGCGATTCCCAGCGCCCCGCCTGCACTGCCACGGACCTGTTGGTGCGCGGACTGGCGCTCTCCGTCAACCTGAACGTCAGAGGTGAGGGCAACCAACTGTGCTCGCTACTTGCTCGTTGGCAACTTTGACAAGGCGGTGTAGCAACCCTTCGCCCTTGTGTATGCAAGCGAGGGGCACAGCAGAAGTCATCGTGTGTTGCACGTGTTTGCATGGGGCAGATGGTGGGCGCACCTCAACCCATCACGCTTGTGCCAGTTCCTGAGCTCCGGTGCAATAACGGCCAGACCCTTTAAAGTCCACAGCCTGACTTACACCGAGCTCCTGCTGCGTGCCGCAGTCTTTTGGTTTTTCAGGTTCACCAAGGAGGTGTGGAGGTCGCCTGGCTGGACGTTGGTGCGGAAGGCAACCGGTCTTGAGTGCCCGAACCCAGCAGAAATCCGTGCCCTCCACCGGGCGGCGCAGCAGCCACCGCCACCTGCCCCAGAGAGCCCCACCTTGCTGCCCTCAACAGCCGCACAGCGTGCAACGTCCTTGCAATCCACACGCCAGGAAGAGGTGCTGGTTGACGCGGAAACGAGCACGGCAGCCGTGCCCTTGTGCCGCGGTTCACTCTGGCTCAACGGTTACTACACCTACGTCAGCCCTGCAGCAGCCGCCTACCTCACACCCGACATCCGCCAGCGCCTGCAGCGGGCGGAGCAGCCTGCGGGCGACCGCGACCAGCAGTACGCAACCACGGCTTTGCAGCTTCCAACCCTCCAACCGCCAACGACCACACAGCGCACCGCTGGGCCCTGGTCCTGGCTGGGCGACCTAGGCGCCTCGGCCTTTCCAGATGCGGTGCAACTGCTGCCGTACACCCAGGCCGACCTGCCGTGCAGGTGGATCCTGTCTGGGCCTCCCGGCTCCGCACTCCACTACACGCTGTGGTGAGTTGAGGGGGGCCCGCGCCCTCATTGGGGCACCTGGGTGTGCTTGACAGATCAGCTGCCCCGCCTTGCCCTTTTGGCATGCTGGTACGCTCAAATCTTGGCGCACGCTGCGTTTATCCACCTGCTGCTCATGCACCTCAGCTGCGCGCCTTGCGTTTGGCTGCCTTGCTGCCCCACGCTTTGACCTTATCATCATGGGTATGCAGGTACCTGGACCTCCATGCGGGCGACTCTGTGAGCATTGTGTCCTACACGGTGACCAACACGGCGTCAACGGCGGGCGTGGGAGCAGCTGCCGGTGCAGCTGCAGGCGACACCTCCATGACCATGCGCACCACCACCATGTCGACACCCCACGCCATCTTCACCGGCCGCGTGCTACCCAGCAAGCCGGTGTCAGGCGTGATCCCCCTGTGCTGCTACCAGGAGGTCCACATATCCCTGCAGCTCAGCCAGGTTGGCAGCTTGGCCACAACCGGTGCCACACGCGCAGCTGGTGCGCTGCCCCGTTACGGCTTCTTCATCACCTTCAGCGTGGAGGCGATGCCGTCCCCTCCACCGCCCCCCGCGGCCCCGCCCATCTCCACGCCCATGCAGCCAGCTAGCAGTGACACGCCTCCTGAGGTGTGCGAGGGTGTGTTACTAATGCACGACGGCCTGCAGAGCAGCCCGGCGAGTGGTTACGTAACCAGCGACCTGCGGTGGCGGCTGTGGGCTGACGGCACCGACCCGTGGGCCGACGGGTCGCGTGCGGCGTGGAGGAGGCCCGACCTGCCGTACACGAGCAATCCCGATTATGGCGATCCTGGGCAGTGGTTGATGTCGTACAGCAGGGGCTCGCGCTGCTCGTGGGAGTTCCGGCTGGATGTCGGCACAGCGGTGGACTTCAGCGTACGGTGGGAGGAGACACGTGCGCTTTGCTCGTGCGCTGCGGTGACGATAGGGGCGTGTGCTCGCGTGGACAGGCCGCACCTGTGCTGTGTGTATGTTGCCCATGCCGACTGTGATACGGAGCCCTTTGCACTCCTTGCACTCCAGCAACGATACAAACACGTGGTAGGGCGGCATGAGCATGCACATGCTTTGAGGATGACACGTGTGGCCCAATGCACGTAGCTGTGCTACTGTCGAGCTTATAGAGACTCTGACGATGACACGTGACGCCCAGTGCATGTGGCTGTGCAGGTTCCTAAACCTCCTGCCTGGAGTGGACACGCTGCACGTCTGGGCTCCGACCTCGGAGGCCACGGGCGGGGACGGCAGCAGCAGCGGCGGTGGCGGTGGCGACGACGACCAGCAGCAGCCCATGCAGCAGGACTGGAGCCCAGCAGACCTGGACGCCCTGCTCCGCAACCCTGCCTGGCACCGGAGCCTGCGGGTCTTATCGCACGAGGCCATCGGCGCTGGCGGGCCAGTCGTAACGCTCACGGTCTCGGAGCCACGCTTCTTCGTCACCCTGACAAGCCCAAGGATCCACAACGCCACCGAGCCGCCGCGCCGGGGCGTGTTCCTGCAGTACAGCGTACGGCAGCAGCCAGTCGATGGCTCAGCGCCGCCACCTCCACCCCTGCCACCTGTGCCACCCATCTTGAATCTCTGGGACGAGCTGTCCTTGCCCCCGCCGCCGCCACCGCCGCAGCCGCCGCAGCTTC
>VFQN01004272.1_pt1 | contig 19107 bp, 28 predicted proteins | sample 3512371 | NCBI WGS metagenome assembly VFQN01 (sample SAMN10412370, study PRJNA504923) | tailings metagenome | isolation source: Replicate 2 from Balatoc abandoned mine | place: Philippines: Itogon, Benguet | collected 2017-08-28 | reverse complement strand
AAAAGCCGAGGACCGCGGAGGTCTGCCCAGGTCAGGGGAGGTGGAACCCGGTTGCGGCATCGGTCCATACCGCATACAGCCGCTTCCCACGGCAGCCGTCACCGTGAGCGTCACCATCGAGCGGTGAGAAGTCATACTCGATCTCTTTACTCTCGCTTGTGAAGGAACCGTTGTGTCAGATTGCTATTATGTCCATGTCAGAAAGGATGTAAGGACACACAACAGTGCGGCCACTGCACCCTGATTGAAGCGTATCGTAGTTGCTCCGTTGGTGCAGCGTACTAACGGCAAAAACACGAAAGCGTCCCTCGGCGCAACGCCGCTTTGTCACGAGCCTCCAGCCCTCCACCCGTCCACAGCACCGATCCACTCCAGGCCCATCCACGCATGCCTATGCAGTGCATCTACATAGGCCCGTGGCATAGGCCCCAAGATGCACTAACACCACCCACCACATGCGGCAAAGAGCCCCAACCGACAGCAGTCTGCTGCCACCCAGCACCGACCTGCACACCGCTCTTTATGCCTCGCTCACGCGCATGATGCACACCGTGCGCACCCCATGACTCCCGCTTAAGGCGCACGCCTGCACGAATCAATGCGTCATGCCAACACACAGCCCCCTCCCTTACTACCCGAGCCCGCTTGCCGCCCGTTGCCGCCCGCATCCTCACCACAACGCCTTGAGCCTTAGCAGCCTGCAGTAATTTCCACCCGTGCACGCCGACCGCCAGTCCACCAGCTCCCGTACCCACCCAGCTATCTCCACTGTGCCGCGGGCAGGACGCAGCAGCAGCCCCGTGCGTGCTCCCCTTCCCACGCCAAGCATGCCTGCCAAGCACCAACACCAGCATAACCCTCTGACCGCTCCCATTGTGCGCAGCCCCTTAGTGCGACGCGGGTAGCTTGTACACCGCCCACACCCACGCCTCCTCCGCTTCCCTCCCCCTCCGCACCAAGCGCCAGCACCACACCCCTCAGTGCGCCGCGGGCAACTTGTACGCCGCCCACCCCACCTCCTCCAGCTTGGCCGCCTTGCCCAGCACCGTGTCCGTCATGCCCTGCTGGTACGACAGCATCTTGTCCAGCATCTTGGGGTCCGAGGCGCCGATGATGCGGATCGCCAGCAGCCCCGCGTTCGCGGCGTTGCCGATCGCGACCGTGGCGACGGGGACTCCCTTGGGCATCTGCACGATGGACAGCAGCGCGTCCATGCCGTCCAGGTGCGCGCCCGCGGGCTTGACGGGCACGCCGATGACGGGCAGGGGGGTCATGGCCGCAACCATGCCGGGCAGGTGCGCGGCGCCGCCCGCGCCGGCAATGATGGCCTTGAGGCCGCGCTGGTGGGCGGTGCGGGCGTACTCGAACATGCGCTCGGGGGTGCGGTGCGCCGACACCACCGTCAGCTCCATGGGCACGCCAAACTCCTCCAGCACCTGGCGGACGAGGGAGTGTGGAGGGGTGGGGAGGTAAGGAGGAGGGACGAGCGCGCACAAGGTTTGCTAGGTAACACGGCACCGCTAGCATGGAGAGGCATGAGGAGTGGAGACTCGACCACCACGCAAGGTCCTGCGGGCTGTAGCGGCAAGGCGTGTCCGCATCCTGGACTTCACGGCCCCACGGACCATGCTCCATGCGCCGCTAATGTACACAACGCCCCGACGCTCATCCCGCGTGGCGCCCTTCGTCAGGCACAACGCTGACGGCGCTGTAAGGGAACACACCTACGACCAATGCCTCTGCCACGTGCCACCCCCGCCCGCCGCCCACCTGCGCTGCCCCCTTCATGGTGGCGAGGTCGCTGTCGCTGCCCATGATGATGCCCACGAGGGGCTTGCCGCCAGAGCCGGACGAGGCAGAGGCGGCGGAGGCGGCGGCCAGGGCGGTGGAGGAGGCGCGCAGGGCGGCCAGGCCGCTGGGGTCCAGGGAGCCCAGCTTGGCACGTGCCTCCTCGCGCGTGTTGGCCAGGATGTTCACGTGGCCCACCTGCGAGGTGTGAGGTTTGTAGCGATGAAAATGTTTGCGTGGCTAACCTATGGGTGTCGGAATTGTTGCGTTGGGGGCAGTATGCGACGCACGGGTCACATTTAGCTAGGATGGCAGACCGTACGGCGCATGATGGACATCACAAGGGTGTGAATATTCACGTGGCCCACTTGAAGAGTGGGAGCTTCGGAGCCAGATGTGGTGCATGCGAGTCAGGCTCGCAAGATCGCAGCCAACGGGCTGATGAGAACGCACATGCGCACTGTGCGACGTGGTTTGCACGCGACAAACGCACGCTGGAGACACTTGTAGACCGCGACGCAAGAATGGGCGGCCCGCACTATGGGCGCAGCCGGCCCCACTAGCTCCGCCCCATCGCTGTCCTGTTAGCGCTCCCCTTGCATCAAAGAGCGCATGCGCCCCGTCCCAGACCTGTCCCGCACACCCCTTGCCTTGCCTAATCGCCTTGCCTTGCCTTCGCTGTGTCCAGTGACCCCGCCTCCTCCCCTCACCTTGCGGCCGACCTTCATGCCGTCCTTGCCGTACCAGTGCACCTTGCAGCCGGGCGTGGCGTAGGCACGTGCCATCACGTCGTGCGCAATCTTGACGCCCTCGTCGCCGTCAGCCTCGCCCAGCAGGTTCAGCATGATGGCGCAGCCAGAGGTTAGCCTGCAGGCACACGGCCACATGACCGCGTCAACAACCGTAATCGACGTTCATCCTTGGCCTGGCCTAACCTGGGCCGGCCTGACCCCAGTTCCGTTTGCCAGCCTGCACGATGCGGGTGACTCAACTGGGTGCCACGCATCTCAAGTCATGCAGCTACACCCGATAGCCCGCCCAGCCTGTGCAGTTGTCGTGCCTGACAGCTCGCGCCGCCTGCGCGCCCCTAGCGGCGGACCCGCCCCCACCTGCTTCTCCGCACAGGCCCCGTGCCCCCCAGCCCAGCCCCACCTGGTCTTCCTGGGCCCCTCAGCCTTCATGCACCCCAAGCCCCGCCCCACCTGGTCTTCCCCACCCGCCCCCACCTGGTCTCCCCCAGCGGCCAGCCCAGCACCGCCCGCACGTGATTCTCGAACTGGCTGGTCACGCAGCCGTCCATGGTGTAGTGGCCGCTGCAGCGTTGGGAGGGGGGGGGGAGGGTCGGCGTAGATGCAGGGGTAGCAATGGCAGCAGGTGAGGTCAAGGCAGCTTGCATGTGTAGCATCAGTGGAGGCAACACTGGTATGTCAATATTATGCGCTGGCTTTGTGCAATGCGAAGGACCGCTCGAGCATTCTGTTTCACGTGGCAATTGCAGTGTGCCCCCCCTTCCCACCTGTTGTGCGGGCGGGGCGCCACCTCGTTGAGCAGGATGGTGCCGTCGCCCAACAGGAACATCTCAACGCTGAGAGAGAGTGGTGGTGGAAGACAGCCACAAAACGCACAAGGGTAAGGGCGCAGGGTAACGAGGTACGGCAGCATGGGCACGGCACCTAGCGAGTGTGGCATCGCATCAGAGGCAAGTGAGGTATACACCATACACCCCGCCTCGCCGAGACCTCCACCCTCCCCATTACCCCAGCCCACACAACCCCTGCCAATAGCAATCGGACCCAGTCCAACAGGCCACACGCTCAGGAGCCCAAGGCGGCGCCCCTCCGGCCGGCTCCTAGCTGCCCTGCCCCGCGCTCCGATCCCTGATCGGCCCCCGCAGGCCCCACCCGAAGATGCCCTCCCCGTCCAGTCCCCTCCTGCCCTTGCCACTCCCTGCTTGCGCGCCCGCCCTCGCACCCTGCCCCGCAGGCCCCACCCGAAGATGCCCGCCCCGTCCAGGCAGGCGATGGCCTTCTCCGCCACGCCGCGCGCCTGCGCCGCCACGGCGGGCGGCACGTCGGCGGGCGCCTCTGTGACGTGGCAGATGTTGTCCTTGTGGATGGTCTCCACAATAGGGTACGACAGCACCGTGTTGTCGCGGCTGAGGTGGTACGAGAGTGGGCAAGGGGAGAGGCAAGGGAGTGGCTTACCGTCAGGGCTGGGCATCCAAGGGGTCAGGCCAGACTGGACGCTGCACGTTTTGCGAGCTACCGGAGACCGCCCGCGCGTTCCCACCCGCCACAGCTGCGCTTCACCAGTGCCGCGTTACTGCGTGCCGCAGTGAGCCCCAGGATCTTGATCACCCCAACAGTGACCCGCACGCTCACAGGACCCACGCTCCACAATCTCAAGCTGCGCTTGCAGCACCCCTCTGGCGCGCCACAAGACTCGCCAGCTCGTTCGCAACTCCACCCGCCGGCCGGCACTTCTCAGCACACACGTGCAGCCCGCACACGCCCGCGTCCATCCCACCTGCGCACCACCATGACCGCCAGCTCCTTGACGAACGGCGCGAACTTCTCCGCGTACAGCCCCGCCTCGTAGCCGCCCAGCGCCGCGGCGGCGGCGTCAATGTCCGCCTCCGACCTGACAAGGTAGTTGCCCTTGCCGTCGTACGCCAGCCTGTGGCGTGTGGGTCCAGCACATCCAATGCAACCGTTAACCACATGGGAGCATGGCTGCCGCTGGTCGTCAATACGGTGTGACCTCTCAGTCGAGCTTGCCACCGTGTGCAAAGTCCCCGGCTCCTTGGGGGGAGGCCGTGCCTCGTGGCACGCGGCAGGCGAGGCAGTGTGTCTTGAGGGGCTGGATCGGCAACACAATCGCCCGAACCCAGCCTTGCCGCTTCCCTTATCCCTGTAAGGTTCCGGTCAACGCAATAAGGTTGACCAACACACCCCTCATGCAGCAGCCCGTGCATCCCGAGTCCCACGGTCCAACGCACGCAGCCGCTCCGGTCGACTTTCCGCAGTGCCTGTGCGGCGCTGCGGGACCCAGGAATATACTTCCCCGTAACACGTTGCACGGCTTGGCGGCCACACTCCTGTGCGCACGGCGCACCTCTTGGCCTTGAGCATGAAGGGGTACCCGAAGTTGCGGCCGGTGGCCTCCATGCAGCCGCGGCACTTGATGTTGCGGAAGGCGGGCAGCGGCACGCCCGCCTTGGCGAAGTGCTCCTTCTGCGCAAACTTGTCCTGGATGACGCGGATGGTCTGCACGCTGGGCTCGATGTCCACCTGCGGACGAATGCGTGCGTGCGGACGAGCACGCAGCTTGAATCACTCGAGCCCACTCGAGCGAAGCAAGAACCGGCGCCATATCCACAGCACACAACGAGGCCAAGTAAAGGAGCGAACCTGCAACTCCTGCGCCCACCGTTACTGTCCTGCGTAACCCATACGAATTCCGCAGCCCAGCCCAGCCCAGCCCAGCCCAGCCCAGCCAGGCCTAGCTCAACGCAGCCCAGACCAGTACGATATCCAACCCGTACGACACCAGCACACACCTGGACGTCCTTGGCCGCCTGGTCCAGGGCGTCCGTGTTGATGTGCTCAATCTCCATGGTCAGCACGTCAACGCCCTGGCCTGCGTGTGATATCGAGGTGTAGGTAAGAACTAGGTGTTGTGCATACAAGGCAGGAAGTGCCCATGCAGCCACCACTGCCCTCCGCCGCAACGGAGCACTTGGCTGAGCAGCGTCCACGCATATGAGTGCACGGGCTTTGGACCTTCGCGGCCACACGCCTCCCGCCGCGTCCTGGGGGTCAGAAAGAAGGGGCGCCCAGCCCCGAGCGCCCCGAGACTCAGCCCAGCGCCCAGCACTAGGACCCCAAACGCACCCCAAGCGCAACCAGCCACTTGCCATCCGGTCAACCCCACCCTTGCCTTGCCCAAGTGGACCTTGAGAAACACAGTTTCTGGTCGGCAACCCTGGCCAGTGGCCACCTGACCGGACCCTTGGTCGTCAGGCTGCAAGCAGTCACCGTGGCGCCTCAAGGGGCCCACAGCCTCCCACCGCAACAACCGCTCCCTGCCCGTTCAGTTCATCTCGCATAATTACATCCCCTTCAAGCGCCATCTCCGCCCCTTTCCGCTCCTAGCCGCCCCCACACCACCCCTGCGGACACTGCTCCGCTGCCGTCCCCTCCACCCACTTTACCCCAGTACCCCAACCCCCGTCCCTGCCTGCTCCCACGATGAGTCGGACCTAGCACTCTTGCCTCCCCCTGCAATCTGGCCCCTCGCCACTCACTCTTGACGAACTCCTCGATGGCCTCTGCGTCCCTGAAGTGGCCCACCATGTGCTCGGCGGCCACCGCAGCGGGCGCCTCGGGGGTGGGGTCCAGGCACTTCATGCGCACGCCCAGGTTGGCCTGCGCGCATGCCACACCGCGGCGTTCACATTTTGCTAGATGGGCTACGGGTATCTATGGACATGGGAATGGTGCATCACCCATCAGATACCGTACCCTATTGGCACGTCCGGGGGCGTCATGTCTGTGCGCCCATGTGGGTGCAGCGTAGGGCGCAGGGCATGACCCAGATGATCCCAGAAGCCCTGGAGCACACGCCATGTAGTGCCCCCAACCCCGTGCTCTCACAACCTCGCAGCAATGCCCCGGCGGCAGGTGGCGCCTGCTACTTGTCCAGGGTGAGCGTTCCCAATGGCCTGAGTGTCCCCAATGGCCAGAGGCATGTGGCACAAGCCCCGATGCCTACGCCGCGCGCCGCCGCCTCCTTCCGCCCCGCCCAGCTGCCACCTCCCCCAGCCGCATGGCACGCCGTGCCACAAGGACACACGCCCAGGACAAGCGAAAGGCAGCCGACAACTGCCGTAGCTGCAGGCCGAATTATGCCCTCGCTACAGAGAGCTTGGCCGATGGCCTGCAAAGAGCAGCCTGAAAGCACCCGGCCCCCCTCCTCCGCGAAAGGTCGCACAAGCAGGTGCGCGAAAGGCTACTGACCCTGCAGTTCCGTATCCCAACAAGCGTTGCGCATGCTCTCAGCATTCCAACGTTCCCCCTCCATCCCCTTCCTCTCCCCTCACCGCCGCCAGGGCCATCATGCGACCCAGTTGGCCGCCGCCCAGCACGCCCACCACAGCGCTGCGGGGAAGACCCGAGGAGCTGCGCGGCGGGCCAGGCAGGCGGAGGGTGGGGTTGCACGGTGTGCGGACGAGGGTAGTGCGGTTGGGGTGGTTCGGCATGGGGAGGGCGGCGGCGCGGCGTGATTTCGGTGGTGCGGGCACGTGTTGGGGGAGAACGAAACGCTTCGTGACCACCTTCCCTAGGCAGTAAAGCGCGAAAGCAGGCAGTAAAGAATTTTTTTGCACTGCTGGGTGGATATGTGGGGCGCCATGTGCTTGTGATCAAGACCTGGTGCACGTGGAAAGCTAGGGAGTTGGTGTGGTGGGGTGAAGTAGTAGACATGTCAAGGGGAGGTCGCCAACCGCACCTGACGGACGTCACGTCGGAGGCCGTTGGAGCAGTGGCGCTTGCAGAAGCCATAACAACGGTCGCGGTGCGGCGTGCGAGGCGCGCGGCGTTCTGGCTCTGGGCCGCCGCGCTGCGGCGCGCGATGGGGTTCGCGAGGTGCGTGACGGGCAGGTTAGCTTGCTCAGCTACGCGGCGTTGAAGCCTAGTGTTGCAAGGATTGGCGAGCATGGTCAAAGGCGCCGCGTGGTAAAGCAGGCGGGTCGTGCGGGCACAGTGGGCTGTCGTCCAGCAGAGTCGAGGGTCTGCTCGCTCTTCTAGCGACAAACGACTGGACAAGTGCCTTGCAATGAACGAGCTTCAACAGTCTATAATGCAGCGCATGCGGAGGGCCATATGCCCATTTGCAGGCCCTTCACGTTCGTGTTCACGTTCCACAAGCGAGAACCCCCATTCCCTGCATGGGCAACTGAGCCGAGGGCACTCAATTGCAGGAGTGAACTACGCAACAATGTAAAGGTGTAGACGTAAAGCAAAATGGCAATACTCGGATTCAGGTGGAGCTCTCTCTCGGCTGGCCATGTGCGGCCTAGAAGACATCGGTACCAAACATGCGCGAACCGGACCCAATTATTTGCAAGAAGTAGAACGATTGCTACACATGCAATCTCACGTCCAGGATCCACGCGACGTTCAGAGGACTTGGAGTACCAGCTGGCCGAGGAGAAGAAGGAGCTTGACTTGCTCTTAGGGAAGCTCGGTTGGCCAGACGCTCTTCTGCCTGGCGAAGCCGAGGTATGTTACGAGCATCTGTGTGGCTGTCGAGACCACCTCTGCCCCTCGCGACGGCGGGCAACCAGGGCGGTAGGGTTCACTCCCAACTCCAGCACAGCACATAGGATACCCGCCAGGTAGCCCCTCTCCACACGGGCCTGTACCACCACCCGCCGTACCTCCTTCGGCCCCTAACTCAACAGGTCCGCAAGCAAATAGACACAGTCCTCCAGCGTATGGAGGCGCTGAACCCCTACCCCTCGCCGCTGCGGTGTCCCGAGGCGGGTGGCCTCGTGTCCCCCCTGCTGCTGGGCGAGTGGCAGTTGGTGTACGCATCCAACGGGACGGTGGTGACCCGCACGGCCGCAGCACAGCTACTGCTGCAGGCGGCGCAGCTGCCGGGTGTGGGGCTAGACGACATCACGCAGGTGTGGCTGGGCGGGGCAGGGTGGGGCCCTGCGGCCAGGGCGGCACGTGTTCCTCCTGCTTACTTCCACGCGGGTTCCGCATTTGTGGCATCAGCTGGTCACCGGGGGGTCGCCATTGCTGCTGGCCTTGTTGGACTGTCCTTGGTTGCATGCACGACGGATTGACAGCACTTCTGCACGCCATACCGGTAGTTGGATGTGGTTCATGCCTGCCACCTACAAGCGCGTACCCACTTGAGCGACCTCACTGCTGACGTGGACCACCATGTACCCGTTGGCGGAAGCCGCATGTGCTGCCATACCCCCGTATAGCACGAGGGACGGCGCCAACTTTTCCTGCACACCGTGGTGCTCTGTCCCCCCTTGCAGACGCTGTCCACCTCTCCCACTGGCGCGCTGTCCACCAGCAACACGGCGGTGTTCGGGCTGGGGCCCCTCGGGGGGTGGCGGGTGGGCATCGACGGCGTGTGGCGGGACGCGGGGGACGGCAGGACGGCGCGGGTGGGTGGCGGGGAGGGCAGGGGAGGGGCGGGACAGGAGACGTGCAAGCTCCGGGTCTCCTCGGGGATCTGGGTGGCGCACACACCAAGGCAGTGAGACAGGGGGGCAGGAATGTGAGGCTGCGCCCGGGTGGAAAGGTGGTTTGTGGTGGATGCATGGCCAAACTGTGCTTGTTGTTGCGGCTACGGTACGCAACATACTGTGATTGGTCATGGCGCAGGTGCTGTTCGAGAGCGTCCAGGTCAAGCCGGTCAGCGCGCTGGGGCTGTCGCTGCCGGGCTGGCTGCCACCGGTAGGCGGGGGGCTGTGCAAGGGTCCTTACATTCTGCTGCAGGAAAGAGACTGGGAACGAATGATCCGGATCAGGTGGCTCGCCCGTCTGTCGTCACTACCTGCTCTGCACTGCGCCGTAGTGTGAGGCCCACTACCGGTAACGTGTGTATCCAGAACCCGCCGCAGTGAATGCAGTGACGACAGTGCGGTGCAGGTTTGCGGACGCCCATTTCCCATACGTACCAGACTTAGTGACACGGTGCCGTTGGCCCTCCCTCCCTCGCAGCTGACCCTAGGGACAGGCGCGCTGAGCGGGCCGGGGGAGAACCGTCAGGGCGCGGACTGGGTGACCTCATACCTGGACCGCGACATGCGGGTGGGGAGGGCCAAGTCGGGCAACACCTTCCTGTTCCGCAAGAAGGCATGAGCTACAAGGAGGCGTGAGCTGCATGAACTTCACACCAGGGGTGAGCTGCGCCGCAAGTGGGAGCTTGACCAACAGGTTTGAGCTACACACCAGGAGCTAGCTGTGCACAAGGGGTGAGCTGCATGGCGCCAGAAGTGGGTTGTGGGCTGGAGGACACTTGAGGAGCGAAGCACGGGGAAGGATGCCGGTGGGGAACAGGAGTGCGTACCAACAGCAGCGAGCGCTGGGGCAACTGGCATAGTCGCAGTGCCGATTGTGTGTGTGGCGTGTGGTAAGGCGATGATATGACGGTTGGCAAGGAGCCTGAGACATGGCGTGTTGTCCGTGCAGTTTGTGCGTTTGAGCGAGAGAGTTTGCGGATTCTTGCCCTTCATTGTGCTTGGTGAGTTGCATGGTATCTGGTTGAAATCGTGTGCAGTCGTGCGGCGGCAGCCGCCTCTGAATAAAGGCATCACTGCTCCCGGACGTAATACTAGTGGCACCTGTTACATGTTGTGATTGGGTTTCTCTTCTTGGCTGTGTCGCACCTATACGTAGTTTACAGCAGCGCATTCCTTGCGCATTCAGTTACAAGTGGCCTCCCTGCAATTGTGAGCGAGGCGGCAGCAGGGTGGGTCTGCGCAGGCCGGACGTTGGCTTTTCATGGCCCTGCTGCTGAAGCTTTGTGCACGTCATACAGGATGTCCATCTGCACCTTCTTGTGATGTTTGTATGTTGATTGCATGTCGATTGCTGTAACGGCTTGGCGGAGACGCTTTCTTTGTTACCGCTGCGGCGCACCTCGCATGTTGGCGTACAGTTGCCAGAGGGCCCTGACGGCGGCATTGCGGTTGGGACCTTCTTCCGGGGGCTGCAGCCACGTGTACGTAAACGATGCCTTAGTGCTATTGTGATGACTTGTAAGAATGACTTGTAAGAAAGAGGGTTCAGCCTGCTTTGATACTGGTGCTACGGCTACCGCATCAGCTTATCGGTTCAACCTGATACAAGCCCAAGCAGCTGAACACGTCTGCACCCTGTGTGCAGCAGGCATTCGCGCCTCACCTAACACTCACTTGCAAGGCATATATTCATCTCCGGCAGCAGCAGCCCTTCATGTGTGCGCTCTGTGCTACCGTGCTACCCAGTGTAAGCCTCCACGGTGTCCGGTCGCAAAGAACCTTACAACGATTGAACGATGGCAGGCACACATGACCCGCTGCGACACCGCCCTTAAAAGCAAATCTGTCCTCCTGTCGGTCGCCTCAGGACACGCACAGTGCAATTCGAGCATGTTGACACAAGGAACAGAGGAGCACCAAGAAGCCGTACGGCCGCTGCAATCCTGCACCTGTACCTCATCCGATATACCTGTAACCTGCATGCGAATGCACGGCACAGTTCCAAAACAGCACAAGCCTTGTATCGCCCATGTATCTCACAGTCCTGCCGTGCACCTGCAGTCCACATTAGCTCCTCTTCTCCCTCTTCATGACCCCGTGACTCGCACCGAGGGCAGTTTGTGCGCGGGGCGGCCCTGCACGTGCACCTGGCGGCACGCATCAGTTGGTATCTATCACAAACCCTTCCCTACCTCCTTCCAAGGTCCTAGGTAATGGTGCCCCAACGAGCATCTGGCCTGCACAGCCTCCCCCCGCTCTCTTCTCGCCTGTCGCTGCCTACTCTGCGCACAACCCACCTCCGAGGCACGGCACCCCTCGCGCAGATGTACACTTTCCATGCCTCTCTCGTTCACACTCTCTCGGCCAAAAGGCGCTGCTCTCTACTTGACAGCTGCATCCGCACAGCGCGGCCCAGACGCCACACCAACGGCACAGGCACATGCGAATGCAGGACTACCCCGCTCGTAGTAACTTTCTCACGCTCCACACCCCACGCCTCCACGATCCCCAGTCGCTGTTCCTGAGGCGCCCCGCGCAGGAGGTACCTACCCGGCTCGAAACCACGCAACGGCAAATACATAGCGCCAAAACTGCCGCCCCTGTCGTGCGCATCCCACATTCACAACGTCTCCTGCACCCTGCCCTTCAAGGCACCCCAAACCCTACTGCTCCCGCTCCTGCTCCTGCTCCTGCTCCTGCTCCTGCTCCTGCCCCTGGCCCTGCCGCCGCCTGGACGCCAGCACCGCCGCCGCCCACGAGCTGCCCGGGTCCGCCCCCCGCTCCCAGCCACCCTCGTCCTGGCTGCTGACCGAGCTCTGCACCACCTCACTGCGAGCCACAGCGGACATGTGCTCCCGCACCGCAACCCGCAGCAGCTGCGCCAGCTCCGGGCTCAGGTACAGCGCATCCGCCAGCATGCTGCGCGCAGCGCGCGGCTGCATGTACGGCAGCGCCTGCCGTACATGCTCCACGTACGACAGCTGCCACCGCGGCGGCGGTACGCGGCGCAGCTGCGCCAGCACGGCCGGGACCTGCGCCAGCAGGGCGGGCGGAAGCTTCGCGCAGCTGCGGGTGTAGCACGGCAGCGCGTCCGACACCCAGGCTGGAGCCACCGGCAGGTGCAGGGACCCAGCTGCCCGGCCCAGGGCCAGCAGCGTGCGGTGCAGCAGCTGCGGGGACATGCACCCGCCGCTGGCCACGCCACCCCCAGGCGCTGCTGCCCCTGCCGCCGCTGCCCCTGCCGCCGCTGCCGGTGCCGGTGCCGCTGCTCCTCCCGCAGCCGCTGCTGCCGGTGTCCCGACCTCGTACGGCAGGTACTGCGCGGAGGCGGCGCACCATGTCAGCAGGACCTCCTCCAGGGCGCGCAGTGGCGCGGCGCGCCACAGGCGTGCCAGCAGGCCCAGGAAGCGCGGGTAGGCGGCGGGGGGCAGCTCCCGCGCCAGGCGGTGCAGCTCGCCCACACCCCAATCGCTCCAGTCCTGTGGCGCCAGGGCTCCGAGCCTCACGGCCGCCTGCAGGGCCGCCAAGCGCTCGGCGGCTGGCATGGAGCTGGGGGGAGCCTGCCTGGAGGGAGCCTCGGGACTGGGGACGTCGGGCGAGGCGAGCTCGCCGGGGGTGTGCTGCGTGTCGGGGGGTGGTCTGTGTACAGCGGGGTGCAGGCCTGGCTCGTGGCCTAGCCCCAGCTGGCGCTGCTGCCGCTGCCGTAGCCGGTTGCGCAGGCGTTCGGTCACCCGTCGCAGGTCATGCTTTAGCCGCCGGACCTGCTTTGGCAACGCCCTTGCTGTACCGCAGCTGCTGCTGCTCCTGCTGTCGGCTTCTGGCTCCTCCGCCCTGTCCGCAGCCTGTGAATCGGCCTCCCGCTGGCCTTCCCGCTGCGAATGGACGATCTCGGCTTCCGCACGCCTGTCCGTGCAGACCGTCAGGTGCCGTACAGCCGTCTCCGCCATCAGCAGCTGCGTGTACGGCGCATCCCACGCCGACCAGGCCACAACACCCTCGTGCCCCTTGCGGCCATCCCGCCCCCCTGTGCCCTTGCTGCTGCTGCTGCTGCTGCCTCCGCCGTCAGCCGCCGCCCACTGCAGCAGCCGGCGGCACAGCCCCTGGCTCCACGCCACGTGCGGCTCCACCCTCCAGGCGGCAATCACCTCCAGCAGCATGAACAGCTCCGGGTCGGCCAGCTTGGAGGAGTGCAGGTCGGGGCGGCGAGCCAGGCAGGACGCGAGGGCGGCAGGGGCTGTGGAGCCACGCGGCCGGGGCCCCAACAGCTTGCAGCACGACCACACCAGCGGCACGAGCACGTCGGCAGGGAGGCCAGGGGAGACGGCAGCGCCGGCACCACTGCCAACCTCAGCAGCCGGAGCAGCGTTAGCCCGGTGGGGCTGGGCTGGTTGCTGTGGGTCCAGTGCAGGTGTTCCGAGCTGCAGCTGCTGCACCAGCAGGGTCTCCAACGCCCGGCGCTGAGGCAAGGAGATTGGAAGGCCCGTGCGTGCTGCACTGCACAGCAGGGATGCCAAAGGTCCCAGCGGCCACGGCCCTTCAGGCGCCTGGGGCGCGGGGGAGAGGCCGGCGGCGTGGGACACCGCTGGTGGCACAGCTGCTAGCAGCACGTCCGCCGGAGGTGGGGGCAGCGCTGACCCGTTGCCGTTGTGGAGGTGGCCGTTCACCTGTCCTGCGCCCGGAGCAGCACCGAGCGAGGACGGGGAAGCAGTTGCCGGCAAGGTGCCCGTCGGCGAGCTGCTGCTGCTGCTGTTGCTCGACGTCGGTGCCTCAGAGGCTACCAGCGATGCACAAGCGAGGCCCACCATGCGCAAGATGAAGCGAGGCACCGGTGACAGCAGGGCTAGGGGCGGTTCTGCCGGCGGCCCGGGCCCCGGCCCGCCGGCTCCATTGAGCGCAGCTGACGACGTGGGGCTCCGCAAGAGCTGCTGGCCGCTGCCCCCCACAGCGTCTCCCGGCCGCCCCGGCTCGAGTTCATGGCTTTCACTGGAGCCCCCAGCCCCGCCCTCGTGGCCGCCACCGCTTCCGGCCTGCCCCAGCCCCGCGTCCGCAACCCCCGGCCGCCCAGGCCCAGACTCCAAGTCCGACTCCGGCAACAACCCTGCACTTGCGCCAATCCCGGCCGTGGGCCCCGTGGCCCCAAGCCCCACGCCCAGCCCCAACGCCGCGCCGTCGCCCGCTGGGGACGCCAAAGGGGCGGACGCGGGCGCAGGTGACGACGGCGGCTCCTCCCCGGCCCTAGGAACACCCAACCTCGCGCCCAGCACGCGCTGCTGCTGCGCCAGAAGCCGACTGACCGCCGTCGCGCCCTCAGGGGCCCACGCCTCGAGCGGCACCGGGGACCCAAACAGCAGCAGCTCCAGGGTAGCACTCCCCGGGGTGGCCTGCCACCGCAGGGAGCACCACAGCAGCAACCGCACGTCCGACGGCTCCAAGCTGTGCTGCGCCTGACTCTGCCCCTGCCCCTGCTCCTGCCCCTGCCGCGCCTCCTCCTGCGCCAGGCCAAGCACCGAGACCAGGAACTGCCGCCGCCACGCTGGCGACGGCACGTACGCCGCCTCCGCCAGCAGCCCGCCGCACCGCACCAGGTCGCACGCCGCCCACGGTGCACCGTGAAGCACCGCCTCCGCGGCGGCGCCGACGACCCGCTGCCTCGCCGCCGGCGGGCAGCCCTCCGCCGCCCTAAGCGCCGCCGCCAGCAGCCCAGGGCGCTCCGCCGCCAGCTCCGGCCGCACCGCCGCCTCCGCCGCTGCCGCCAGCCACGCCTCCGCTCTGTCGCCGCCGCTGCCGCCGACCCCCCATGCAGACGCCGCCTGGAGGCAGGACCGCAGCCACTTGGGCTCCAGCTCATATGTGGGCGTGGACGGTGCCGACGACGCAGCAGGAGACACTGCTTGCAGCTGCTGCAACGCGGTGCTAAGCCACGTGCTGGTCCAGGACTTGCGCAGGAGCGGCGGCGCGCGTTCGGGCTTAAAGCCAAGCCTCGCCAGAGCCCAGCTGGCCATGGCGAAGCTCTGGGCGTTCATGCGGGGCATGCGGCGGTGGACCTGGCTGGCAGAGGCGAGGAGCAGCTGAGACGGCACAGGGAGGGGCAGCATGCTGGGCTCGGATGGGAAGGAGGTGTCACCGGATAGCGTTGCCAGGGCCCACAGCAGCAGGCTGAGCTGGGCATCGGAGCAGCGCTGCAGGGCGTCGGGCGCGGAAGCGGTTGAGGGTAGGTTGGCAGGAGGCCCGTCCTCGGGAAGTGGGTCGCTCTGGGGTGAGCTGAGGCCCGGCGGGAGGAGCACGGCGTACAGCTGCCGCAGCCAGGCCCTGGGAACCGCAAACGAGGACGACTGCGTGTCTGCCGGGCTTGGCCGCCCCGCGCCGTCCTGCTGCACCGCCCCGCCGCTGCCTGACCCGCTTGCACCCCCGCTGCCGCTGCTGCTGCTGCTGCTGCTGCTGTCGTACATCTGCGGCAGCAGCACGGCGAGGGCCCAGGTGCTGTTGGCAAGGCTGGCGCCGTCGGCCGACGACAGCGTCCGCGCCGTGTCGCCCAGCAGCCGCCTCAGCCACGCCTCCGTCGGCAGCAGCCCCAACCGCGCCAGCGCCAGCAGCACGTTGGCGCTGCTCTTGGGCGACAGCTGCCCGACGCAGCCCTCCACCGCGCCGAGGAACGCGCGCGTCCATGCCTCGCTGGGCCGCAGCCGCAGCTCCGAGACCGACCACACCAGCATGGACAGCCCCTCCTCCGTGAACACGCCTCCCCCTGCCACTGCTCCTCTCCCTGACCCCTCCCCTTCCCCTGGCCCTGCTGCTCTACGCCCCGCGAGCCCTGCCCCCGCCGCTCCAGCTCCGTCCTGGCCCTGCTCTTGCAACGATGCACGCTGCGTGTGCAGCAGCACCTCCTCTGCAGCAGCCATGGTGGCGGTGAACCAAGCTGCCCCCGGGTCGCACCCCAGGGACGCCACGGCCCACATGGCGTTGGCCAGCTGCTGCGGGCTCCAGTCCCGCGGCCGACAGCCCTGTGGCAGCGCCAGCAGCTCCCCCACCAGTCCCCGGGCCGCCCCCGCACACCCCGGCTCCGCCTCCGCCAGCCGGCCCATGGCCCATGCCACGTTGGCCACCCCACGTGCATCCAGGCGGGCGGCGTGTCGCCGCACGATGCTGCAGCACGAGGACACCAACCCCAGACGCTGAGCATCCTGCTGCTGCTGCCGCTGCTGGGAACGGTGCCCCGAGGTTTCCAATGCAGAGGATCTGCTGGCTGCGTCTTCCCCACACAGCAGGTGTGCCAAGCGCGTGGCTAGAGCAGTAACGTGCACCGCGTTCAGCTCCGGCTGCTGCTGTGGGGTGTCCGTGCTGGCTAGGGGCAGCAGCAGCGCCGCCAGCTCGGCCGATGACCGGCATCTGCTGATGCGGCGGGTCAGCTCCGCCGGGTGGCTAGGTAGCTTCTGGTGGTGTTGGTGGTGCTGCTGGGGAAGGGACGGCAGGGACGCTTGGTGCGAGGCGACGCGAACCCGGGACGCAGCACGCTCCGGCCCGGTTAAAGGGTGTGCGGGCCACCCGTTGGAGCGGCCGTTGCTGCTATTGCCGCCATTGTTGTGTCGGCCGCCATTGCTGCTTTCCCTTCTGCCGCTGCCCCTGCTGCTGCCTCCGTCAGCCGCGCCATGGGGGCTGCTGCCACGACCACTTGGGGCGCTATTGCTCGCGAAGGAGTTGCTAAGGATCCGCTCCTGTGTCAGGGGTCGTGTCAGCGTGCGATGTAACTGACGGGGCCATGCACAGTTGCTCGTGTGGTCGCATGCACGCCAAGCACGACGGTTGTGGTGCATGGAGAGGCCAGGACGTAGCAGGACGTAGCAAGAGACCGCTGCGTTTCCCCAGGAGGATGGACAGATGCTAGCTGCAGCGATATCGGATAAATAGCGGACAGGCTGTTCCTCGTGCACAGCGTGCGCGCGCTGTGGCTGGCACCGCCCCACCCTTCTCCCGCCAAGTCCTCACCTGGCTCAGGCCCTCCTCTGGTTCACGTTGCAGCGTCCCAGTAGTTAAGACTCCGAGTCCCGGCGGTTTTGCCTCCGCGCAACAGTATGCGACCGTTGCAATTGACGACGGCCTTATGCCGCATGAACCCTGCTGCGAGCGCGCGGTCGACCGGTCACCGATTGCGTGGTTGAGGGGACCAAGTGACTCGCGTAGCCAGCAGCAATGGCAGCGTACCTTCTTTATCGTTGCAAGTATGCGAGCGACTGCTGTTGGACAGGGCCGTGGGGACCTGCGTGCAAAGGCGTGCACACGGCCACGTCGCAACCATCGCCTACAACAAGCGGCGGAGGAAGGACGATCACAGCACGAGCACCTACCCTGAAACAAACCCATGAGAGCTGTTTGTTAGGGCCCTCGTCTGGTGAGGCATGGAGTCGCGGCCGACGGGCCGCTTGCGCCACCCTCGCGCCTCGGCCTCACAACGCTGCGACTATCCGTGGGCCACTGCTGGCTACACCAACATACTTCATGCTACTCGTTGTATCGTTTGGGCTTTGTAAATCTACAGGGTAGCCGATTGAAATCACGACGCCTCTTAAATACCCGTCACGCTTTCTATTGCAATAGTTCCATCTCGTTATAGTAGATGTGCTTGTAGTCAAGGTCCTGCAGCAACGACACAAGTCACTGGACCACCTCATCGCCCAGTTCGCCCTCAGCCTCTGATTTACATTCTGCGAGCCCTGAACGAGGGCTTTCGCCGGCCCGTGCAACAGACCAGTCCCTTTGCTATCATGTTATTATTCAGTTTAGCTGCTCGGTAATAAGGTAAGCATGCAAGCCAAACCATACAACCAGCCAACCAGCCAACCCGGGCTTTGACCTGCGGGTCGTGCGGACCGGTATCTGCTGACTTGGATGAAGTCCGAGCGAGGAGGCGGTGCAGCACGTTGTGTTGCAGTAGCAGGAAGGCTTGCACTTGAACGTGCATGAGCAAAGCCCATACCGGTGGCAGTACCCTCGAAATGCCACCGAACACGGGTAAAGCCAGGGAGGAGAATGCCGGGAAGTAGTACTTGGGCACGTACAGGGTATGACAGGGAACATGCCCTGAGGCACGCCGCTACTTGCCAAGCAGCTGTCCGTGTCCCCACGGAAGCCATTCCCGCAAAGGTCATGCACCACTCCGAAGCACAAGGAGCACCACAACCCCGCCGTCAGCACCACCAAACACGCTTGCATGCACCCAGGGCCACGGACACCCGAAACCGCCAGCCAGCCCTAAATAAAACATGCCACCTTTGTGTGCCGCCAGCAGCGGTCCCATGTCAATGATCAACAAGCGCCTACTTTAGCGGCTTTAGGCCCAGCTTAGCACGTAGCTTGTTCGCCTCCGCAATCTCGGGGTCCTCCGCATCCGCCGCCTTGCTCTTGCCCCCTGCCCCTTCCTTGCTGCGCTTCTCCTTCCCCCGGTCCCGCTCCCCATCGCGGTCCCTATCCCTGTCCCGCTCCCTGCCACCCCGCTCCCGGCTCCTGCTCCTGCTGCGCCGCCGGTCCCGCTCGTCATAACGGTCATCGTAACGGTCGTCGTACTTGTCGTGCCTGCGCCGGTCGCGGCTGCGGCTGCGGCTCCGGCTGCGCCGCCGCTCCCGGCTCCTGCTCCTGCTGCGCCTCCTGTCGCGGTCCCTGTAGTCCCTGTCCCTGTCCCTGTCACGACTTCTGCTTCGGCTGCGTGCCCGATAGTCGCGGTCGCGCTCGTCGTGACCTCCCCTGCACGACACAAATGCGTGACAATGTGGCAGGTTACGGGTTTTTTTCGTGACCACATGCACGCAGGGGGCGCCAAGGCAGCATGCCGATAGTAGGTAGTACCGGGCCCGCAAGCGGTGGTGGTTGGTTGACACCCCACAAGTACCCTTCCGTCCTAGGAGTCCTGCTCCTTCTGGACCTCCCCATGGCCCAACGGTCACCATTTGCATGCATGCGTCAACGCTTGTGAGATTCCCCCCCCCCCCCCCCCCCCCCCCCCCCCCCCCCCCACCCCATCACCCCACCCCCCCCCCCCCCCTTTTCCCCCCCCCCCC
>VFQN01004271.1_pt1 | contig 19107 bp, 27 predicted proteins | sample 3512371 | NCBI WGS metagenome assembly VFQN01 (sample SAMN10412370, study PRJNA504923) | tailings metagenome | isolation source: Replicate 2 from Balatoc abandoned mine | place: Philippines: Itogon, Benguet | collected 2017-08-28 | reverse complement strand
GCCCGGGGTCGTGTTTTGGTTTGGGGGGGGGGGAAGCAGGGAGGATCGGGGGGTGTCAAGGGGGGGGGGGGGGAGGGCCAGGGGGGGGGGGAGGGTTGCGTCGGGGCCAGGGCCGGGGTCGGGCTAGGTTGCGTCGGTGCGGGCGCTGTGCACCAAAGGGCTTGCGTAATACGTGCAGCACGTTCGGGCAGTGCTGTTGCAGTTGGCATACGCGACTGCATGTGATACTAGGTTGAATCTGTATGATACGGTTGATAACCTGGGTGCCTGTGGTGTGACAGGTTGCACAGCGGCAGTCAAAAGGCGCCACGCACCTGCCGGCACCTTTCCCGTTTATGCATGCGGCGTCATGGCCTGGGGAAGAAATTCCTTCTTGTCGACCTGCGATTGACAGTGTGTACTCAGTTTCCTCATGGCGGCAAGGACGGGCCGGTAAGAATTGCACCGACAGCCACGTCGGCATCGGCAGTGCTGGAACGGGCGCAGACCCTCACCATCAGCCTTGCATGTCTTGAGACTACCAGGTAAAATGTCCTGATCAGAGTCCCGCACTGGCACCTGCGCGTGCACGCAAGGGTAATGTCCAACAAACTTGACACAGTAACTTCAACGTCTGGAGCATCGCACTGCGCAGTCCTATACTATCACCTTGTTACTAGCACAGCACGATTCGGCAGGGCAGCAAAGTACCTGCTTTGCAGGCGTGTCCTTTGTCATACTGTCGCCATTGCTCCCGCCTGCCGCATCGGCGTTCCCAGGATCTACGCTATAAAGAGCGGGTGATGAAGGCCTGGACTGTGCACAGCCCATCGCAAAAACTTGAGTCGGCGGGTCTGGCCCTCTTCCAGTTCCCTTGCTGTTCGGCGCGCTGCGTCGACGCCTCCTCGTCACCCAATACAAGCCGATTGCTGCGGTCACAGCCAGCACGACACGCAGCATGAGTTCGGCCGTTGGAAGTTCTCGCAGAAGTGCGGAACGCAAATGTCTCGGCGCAAAATGTCGCGACGTAATATAACACAGAGTTGAGAACGTGGGACAGTCGCGAGCGACATGTAAGTTATAGTATATAAGAGGCTAATAAAAGGCCTCGGATGATGGGACCCTCCCTTTGCTCCTCAGTGTCAAGGTGTGGCAGAGCCATCCGTGGCAAACCCAGTCCCACCTTAACGTACTGCCATGGCGTCCACTATGTTGCATTCATGGTCCTTTGCGCCAGATAAGCCTCGCTACCGACCGACCGCTAGGATGCTCATAGCCAGGACTCCTAAGGAGTTTTGCGCGGCAACAGCTGCTGCACTGCGTTATGCTGCTATCAGATAGTGTATACCGATGTTACGAAATCGTCACTGGCAGCTCTTGACTGAATGTAGGCTCTCTATGCGTTGCGGTCACTATGCGTTGCGACTGCAGGGACGTAACTCATACTAATTCGTCGGCATATAGGTCATCCTCATACACGTTGGCCGTGGAGCGCGTGCCGAAATCTTGAACAACGCCGTAAGCAGTACTTCTTGAAAAGTGCCGTACGAGCCCCGCCCGCGATCCCCCCACCCAGGTCCCTGTCCCCGCCTTCGGTTCCCAAAGCGGACCCATGTTGCTGTCAGTCTATATACTGGCTGCCCTGCATCCCAGGCACACTGCAGCAAACCATGCATGTCAGATACGGTCATCAAAGGGTATTACCTGCCTGCGCCTGCCGTGCACCTGCCGTGCGGGCACGTTGCGGTACCCCTGCTTCCAAGCCATTTTGCAAGGGGTGGACACGCGTTCTTCCTACCAGCCGGGCACGCTGATGAAGATTGATACAGTCGTGGTGAAAGTCGTATGCACTATGGCATTCAATGAACGTTCGTCAGAGCCGTTCCTGCCGGCAGACCTAAGGGGGCTGCGGACAAGCTGGGACAAGCAAGGCCACCCGCACGCAAAAAGGCCCTGGGCCCGGTAACGCTGTAAATCACAGCAGTGCGACCCACCACAATACCGCTAGACGATCATGTACAACTTGGAGTGGCGCACGCACCAGGCCCTGCTGTCCCTTCCAGTTGTCCGTTGCTGGTCACCCGCCTGGGCTCAGGCCCTCCATTGGAACCCGGCTTTCGTATTTGACCATTGTCAGCGTCGTGCGCCAAGACCGGGAGGTGCCGTCACTGTGCCTATCAGGGGAACCTACCTACCACCACCCCGCCGAGCCCTCTTCGCCCGTGTGTCCTCCTTCACCCCCTCAGCCCCGTCGCCGTCCTCCTCCCCCTCCGCTTGCTCCTCCGCCTCCTCCCCATCCGCCTCCACCTTCCTCCCCCTTGCCTTCCTCCCGCCCCTTGCCTTGGCTTTTCCCGCCGCGGCCACCACCTGCTCCTTTACCCCCTCCTCCACCTCATCATCGCCCTTGCCATTGCCCTTGCCCTTCCCGCCACCACCCGCTTTGGTGGCCTTGGTGCTGCTCTTCCAGTTCTTGCGGGGGTCCGTAGCGTTGAAATGCAGTACCTCCTGCAGCCGTACGGGGTCGTACTCAGCGTTGACCGACGGGTCAAACACCACGGGCAGCTGCTTGCCCAGGAACGCCCGCCCGCCCTCCCACCGTACGTCGTACGCCAGGAGGGCCACGCCTGCCAGGACACGCGGCATGTGACATGCCGCACACGGGGTGAAGACTTCAGAACACGAGGCCCGAACTCCGCAGCACCAGGTGTCCACCCTGTGTCCTGCATAGACTAGCCTAGGCCTGTGCCCCGACCCTCACACCTGGTACCTGGGACAGACCTACCTCGCCAGCACGGAGCAGGCGGGCCATGCAGCGTTTCTGCTAAGTCCCTTGCATATGCAGGCCAAAGAAGGCAAATCGAGGCTGTCCACCTGCTTCGCAGGCCGCCTTAAGCCCCGTGTCGCACGGAACACGTAATCCACTTGCGCATCTCAATGCCAACCCCTTGCCAAGGCCATCCCGATAGGACAAACAGTCATCGCCCACCTGCTTCGCTGGCCGCCTTGAGCACCTGCGAGAACAGCGGGTCGGCCTCGTGGCAGGGCCGGAAGGCCACGCAGTCGGAGCGGTTGACCAGGAACAGCACCGCGCAGCGCAGCGCAGGAACACTGCCACCGCCGTCGTCGCCGCCGCCGCTGCCGCCACCGTCGCTTGCCTCACCCTTGGCAGTGCCGGCGCCCAGGTCCGCCTTAGCGGCGGCGGCGGCAGCGGTGGAGGCGGCGGCGGCGTTCTCAGCCTGCTCGCGGGTGCCGTCGGGTGCCGCTGCCACGTGTGCGCGCGCCTGCGCGTGCAGCTGCGTCAGCTCGTACACGTGCTTGATGGCACGGTCGGACACCACCTGGTTCGATGGGGGTGAGGGGCAGGGCGGCGCGAAAGCCAACATCATTGTGCCATACCGGTATACGACACGCAAGAGCCAAGGGGTAATGAGTTAACCCCTATTATTGAGGATGGTTGCAGTGTTGCAGCTTTTCCTTGTTAAGCGGCACGGTAGCGAAGCACACTGGGGCACGCAAATGCATCGCGCATGCTAGGTCACCAAAGCCACTTTTCCACGCCAGCACGACGCATCGCATCAGGCAGTTGCATCGCGCATACAGACGGCGAATGCCGGTACACACCTTGATCTTGGGCTTGGCGGCGCCGTGCGGAAACAGCGCCTTCGGTTTGTAGCCCTCCGCCGGCGCAGTGTACACGCCCACAGCGGGGCGGCCGGGCGGCACCCCGCCCTGGGGGTAGTCGGCGCACACCACGTTCTTCACCTCCAGCAGCGTCCTGCGGGTGGGAAGGACGTGCCACGTGGCGTGTACGGCACTGGTTTGGTGTGGGGCAACGGCGCGGTACACACGCATGCTGGGCGCTTGTGAAAGAGCTTGGCATGGACTGGGCTTACTGTCCGGTAGAGTGCGGCGGGCCGTCAGAGGGCTGTGGGTCATGGGTATGGGGGACAGGTAAGGTTGGAGCGCTTGCCATACACTCACATGCTTCACCGTCGTCTCCACCATCCAGCTGCGTCGTGCAAGCACGTTATATGGCACGTACGGCACGGGGCTTCTGAACAGACCTGTGATCAGCCGCACTCCTCCGCAACGCACAATACACGGACATCACCACGGTCCTGCTGCATGACCTTGTACTCCGCCAGGCCTCCGCACCTGCCACCTTCCACACCTCACCGGAATGCAACCGACCACGCATGCTCCGTTCCGCAATGTACAGTCCAATCCGTACCCTCTTCTTATACGATTCACCTCTTCTCTTGCGGTACATACTGAGTTGCATGTCCTGTGGAGTGGTATGTTTGCCATGCCCCTACCTGCTCCCATCCGCCATGTGAAGCACGAAGTCCACCCTCGTGGCGCCGAACGTCCGCTGCGTCTCCACTCGCTCGTACGGCCCCAACGCGCCCGTCAGCGCCCGCCGCCGGATGAGCTCCGCCGCCATGCGCTCGGCCAGTTGGGGGTGGGCGCCCACCATGGCCACGGTGCCGCCGGGCCGCTGGTCCTCCACCACCTAGGCGGTGTTGTCGGTCGGAGAGGCAAAGAGAAACGGTGAGTTTGGGTTTGAGGAACCGAGGAGCCACTGCTTCATAGTCCTGGTATGTACCTTTCGACGATGCCTGGGGCTGGGACTGGGTCGAGGGAGGGGAGGTCAGGGGAGAGGCAAGGTCCAGGGGCCAACCTTGGCCAGGCAGGGGGGGCAGGACAGGACATAGGACACAGAAGTGCACCAGGAACAGCCAGCTTATGGTGAACAGTAGAACCGGCCGGGGCAGGCCGGCACAAGGCCTGGTCACTAGCATGTCGTACACAGCATCGTAATACACACGCACCTGGATAGCGTGGGAGGTGGCGGTGGGCGGCGCGCCCTCCTTGCGCACGTTCCTGCTCATGTACACACGGCACCCGAGCATGACCATGCCTGCACAGTCCATGGCGGGAGCGTGGGCCAGCACCAGCTCGCCGCCGCCGTTGGCGCCAGTGCCGCCACCGCCGGCCGTGTCACCAGCAGCGCCGGGTGCCGTACACTCGAGCCGTACGTCTGCCACGTACGGCGTCTTGACGGAGGCCGAGGGCCGCCGTACTAGGATGCCTGGGACAAAGCGCACGCGGCGGGATGGGACACCAGACTAAAACCTCGGTCGCGATACGCTCCGGGCAGCTGCTGTCCCCCAGTGGCACTGTGCTGCTCCCGATGCGCCTGCCCACCAGCTCCCCCACAACTGCAGTACAACCGTCGGTACAAAACATATCTCAAAACTACGCTTCCTTACCTGTGACCAGCTCACCCAGGTCCACCAGCGGCTGCTCCCCCAGCGCCGCCGCCTCCTCATCACACAGCACACGGATCTTGTCCGGGCTTTCACCCGGCGCCCCTGCACCACGACCAGCACCACCTCCGGCCGCCCGCTGACGGGCCCCGCCCCGGCGCTTGGCTGGAGTGGCCTCCGCTGCTGGCGTTCCGTCATCCTGCTGCACGGCTGCCTGCTCCTCTGGCTTGGTCCCTTGCTGATCTGGCACGTGCTCCGGCTCCGGAACCGCGGTGACGACCACCGCGGGGCCCTCCGCAGCAGCGCCCGCAGCATCCTTACGACCCCGCTTGCGCGACACAGGCGGCACCGAGGCCTTTTTGTTCTGCACGTCCTCCTGCCCTGCAGTGAGCTCTGCGGCTGCTGCCGCTGCTCCGGCTGCGTTGCTCTTCACAGCACGTGCCGTCGCTGCCTTTCGCCGACGGGGGCTAGGCTGGGCCGCGTCCGGCTCGGTCTCTGCCACGGAGGCTGGCAAGGCAGCCGCGACTGCCTTTGCCGCGCGGCGGGGTGCCGTACGGCGAGGTGCCTTCCCCTTCACCAGGGCCCCAGCAGCCTCAGCACTGTTGCCCACGTCCATAGGCTGGCCCCCGCATTGTGTGGCCCCGCCAGCGTCTGAGCCATCAGGCCCCTCCAGCATTCCTCCAATGGAGGACATCCCTTGAGGTGATGCTGCTGCTGCTGCTGTTGATACAGGCCTTGCAGCGCTTGGTGTTGTCAGGGGCACAAAGCGTATGCGGCTGGCAAGAGGCGGGCTTGAACGCTGAGCACCGTGGGTTACAGGGGCACCGCTGGGTACCGGGGTAGCTAGTGCCGCCGCCTGCACCGCCTTGCGCTGCAGGTGTAGCCCCCCTGCTGCCCAGGAGAGCGTTACTGTCCTTGGTAGGCAACGCGTAGCAGTGGGAGCCAGGGTGGTGTAGCCGCAGGACAGGGCAGCGGGCGGCAGAGACGAGGCCAGGAGGTGAGCCACCTTTGTGAACGCTGCCGAATTGGCCCAGCTGCGGATGTTGACGTGTAGGATATTCGCTTCTTTAAGGCTTCAAGGGTTGCGAGGTGGTGGTACGCTGTGCGTGGCCTGGTGACCGCTGCCAGGCATTGCCCCTATGGGCAGTAGGAAAGGAAGGGTCGGAAGGGGTGAACTGACTGGGACGGGGCTTTCACAGAGTGAGCATCAGCCGAGGCCCCCTGGGGCCATCGCGGTGGAGCACATGTTGCAGATGTTGCTCGGAAGCATGCATCGGGCTGCAGCCAAGCCTGGTCAAACATGCTGACTAACTTCAAGGCCACAAAACGCGTCAGTTGATGTTTGTGGCTGGCGTGGACAGGTGCACAGAGCGCCGGGCTGCAAAGCCACCATCCTACCTTACAAATCTGTATTTGCTGGTTTGTGTACAGGTAACCTGCAAGGTCGCTTTGTGAGGGAGCGACGCGGCGACCCTGCTCTGTGCACCGTCGATAGACTAGTGCGATTGTTGCGACGAACTTAAAGAAACAAATGAACAATCAGAGCGCGACAAATGTTGGCTAACGGCAACCTACAGAGTACCTTGTGCACACGTGGTTTCGGTTCCGGCGCCAGCAGCACCCTTCCTCTTCTAGCCACAAGCAAAAGCTATGGCAATGGGCTGGTATGTCTGGTGTTTGCAGGACTTTACAGGGAGCGCGAGGGCACCGCTGAGGAAACCCTGAGCGACCAAGCCCTCAAGGTGGGCCATCCGTCAGAGCAAGACGCCCCACCCCCACCCACCGCGCCCCGCCATCCGGAGCAAGACCTTTCCAGGCGGCCGAGCGGTCTCCTTGCTTTACCCATCGTTGCCAGGCACACCCTGCCAGTTGTAACCATGGAGTACTGTGTCTGGTGCACCTTACTAAGGGCCACTGCAGCCCGGCGGCCTGAATCATCCGTTCCTGCCACGTTGGCCCTGCATTCTCAACATGCTCTCGTGCCACGCATCCTACACAGGAACACTTAGTTCTGTCACAGCGAAGCGCCCCGATGCACCCAATGACGACAAACATCGCACTGCACCATACCCAACCGTGCTACTGACTGAACCGGCAGTAAGTGTGGCAAACATACAGCTCCGTCGTCGTACGGCAGTGCGGCAGTACCGTCACCAGGTGCGGCCGCCCACCGTTTCCCACACGCGCACTGACATCTCATCGCTGGCAGCGGCCAGGCAGCAGCCGTCGGGGCTCCAGGTCACACTGGTGTGGCCCTGCGCATGGAACAGACGTGGAGCCGGGCTGGTGACGTCACGACGAACACCGTTGCTCGCGGGCGTGGTAAGATTAACTGATGGATATGCGGTGCGCTGCAGCGCACGGCAATGTGCCGTACATTGTACCGCTGCGTTATAGCCCGGCGCAAAGGGGGCAACTTTGGCTGACGGCAGCAAAACACAAGGGCACTCATACAACCCCGCTATTATGCTTTACCCCCCACGTTGTCAGCGATTGCAGCCGTCCCCCGACGCACCTGCAGCCTCGCGATGCACTCCCCAGCAGCTCCCTTGCCCTTTCCCACGTCGCCAAGTTGTGCGGTTGCTCCGTCCTTGTCCTGCTTCCGCGCCGAGGACACGTCCCACACGCGCGCGGAGATGAGGCAGGCGCTGGCCAGCAGGCAGCCGCCAGGGTGCCATGACAGGCTGCGGACCTCGCACGAGTGGCCCTGGGTGTACAGGGCGACGCAGGAGGAGCAGTTACCACTACGGTAGGTGGCGATAGCAGAGCAGCAGCAGCACCGTACAGGTTGTTCACAGGGCCACATGAGTGCTGGTGTGCAGCAAACACAGAGGCGCGTAACCGCGTATGCGTGTCCAGAAATTTCACAGCACAGCCGCCCTACCTGCAGCGTCGCAACGCACTCCCCGCTGGCCACGTCCCACAGCCGCACACACTCGTCCTCTCCGCCGGTGGCCAGGCAGCCGCCGTCGGGGCTCCACGCCACGGCCCGCACCCCGTTGCCGCCGTAGCTGTATTCCCACTGCTCGTGCTGCGGGGTCCGTGGGGGAGGTGGCAGGGGCATGGCATGACAGGTTAGGCAAGCACACCGGCACCCCATTGGCCTTTGCTTGCACTGCTCTGCTGTGCGAAGACCGGGAAAATGAGCAGACCCCGGACCCGACGTGTTGTGCGGATCAGCAGTCCGTGCTGTTCCCGGGCGGCAAAGGGAGGAAGAAGCGCCACGACCAGAGCACTAATGTGCGGCACTAACAGTTCAAGCACATCTATTTCCCCAGCATAGGCATGAAATCATTACCCACCTGCAGCGTGGCTGTGCACTCCCCGCTGGACACGTCCCACAGCCGCACGCACTCGTCATCGCTGGCAGAGGCCAGGCGGCGGCCGTCGGGGCTCCACGCCACGCATGACACGGCCTTCTGGTGCCCCTGCAAACGTGCATCGGAGGCTGCTTAGCCCTTCAAGTTACAGCCAGGCAGCATGGATGCCGAGGCACTGTGGGGCCTTGGTCATGGGCGCCTGCCAAACCGCCCACATCTGCTGGCAACCTACCAGCATAACGCACAGTGCATCCTGCGCGGACGGTGTCACCGACGCAATACACTGGTCCCTCTAAGCAGACACGCGACCAGGCTTTCGTTTTGACTCCCGAGAAGCTCCCACCCATACCACTACCCACCCACCTGCAGCGTGGCGGTGCACTGCCCGCTCCCTGCATCCCACAGCCGCACACACGCGTCAGCTCCCCCCGTGGCCAGCCGCTGGCTGTCAGGGCTCCACGCCACACCCGCCACCGCGCCCGGCTGGGCGGCCTGACCCTACACCACCATGAACAGTGATGTACTTTTAGGCAGTAGCAGGCGTGCCAGTCGTACTCCAGCAGTGCCTCAGCTTGCCGCCGAGGAAGGGCGCCTGCAATGCTGAGCGCATGAGGGCGTGCGGGAGGCCGCAGGCGAGGCAACAGTACCAACACTTGCAAGGACACGCCCACTGCCGGTTTCCTGGTCATGCGACAAAGTTTGATCCTATTGCGACGAGCAGCACCGTTATGGTTCCGCCCGTGCTCGACAGGACCTAACCCGGGGGCCCCAGTAGCCTGCTCTATAAAAAATATAAAAATATAAAAATATAAATGTACGGCACGACGGTACGGCAGCACGGTACGGCATCCACCTGGCCCTGCAGCTGCAGCGCGGCCGTGCGCTGCCCGCTGGCGGCGTCCCACAGCCATACGCCCTCCTGGCCGCACACAGTAGCCAGGGACCCGCTGTCGGGGCTCCACGCCACGCAGGTGACGCACCCGGAGTGGCCCTGGGGTAGCAGCGAGCAAGAGCGGTCAGGTGTGGGGAAGGCCCTGGGTGCAAGAGTCTGAGAAGCGCCTGGTTCCAGGGCTCCTGCCATACTTGCCGTGACGTGAGGCTGCAGCACGGCCTGCTGCCAGCAGTAGCGGCTAGCTCCGGCACCACTGCACGCCTACACTGCTGCATCGGTACCTCGTACCTCAAACCGGCGCTGCAGTACCTGTAGCGTGGCGTGGAAGCCTCATGGGTGCCCACAGGGCACATAGCAGGTGTCGCCACCAGCGCGTTGTGTAAGTCCAACACGCCCCGCCCCACCTGCAGTGTGGCTGTGCAGTCCCCGCTGGCGGCGTCCCACAGCCGCACGGTGCGGTCATCGCTCGCAGAGGCCAGGCGGCGGCCGTCAGGGCTCCACGCAACACAGGATACGTTGCTCAGGTGTCCCTGCTAGGCAGGGATGGCACGTGGCATTGGCACGGGAGGGGCAGGGGAATGCAAGAAAGGTTAGTTACGGGGCAAGCACAACTGAGGAGGGCATGCTAGGTCAGTAACGCAGGTAGGCGTTACTTAGCTGGCCACGGATATGCGCCGTTGACGCTACCACCGGTAGACGAAATCCTCCGCAGTCTGACCCCATCCCAACCGCTCCCACACCGCCCCGCACCTGCTCCCCCTGCGGCCGCTCATCCCCGTCCCGCGGGTCCCACAGCAGCACCGCCTCGTCGTACCCCCCACTGGCCAGCCAGCGGCCGTCGGGGCTCCATGCCACAGCCGACACACCACGCTCGTGGCCCTGTGGATGGGGTGGGTGAGGTGGGGTGGGAGTGCAGTCGTACTTCAGCCATGCAGGTCTGCCGTGCGAACGGTACCAACTATGAGGATGGAGCATTTAGAGGAGAGGCCTCGCGCCACGGCTGAAACGCCGCGCTGGTGGCTCTGCGGGGGAGGCGGGTGGGGGCAAAAAGGGAACCCCAGAGCGGCAGACAGGGTAGGAGGGGCGGGCTGCCGCAATGCTGGTCTATGAATACGTTAAGGGAGGCGACCCGCCGCCCTCGTGGCTCTGATGCGGATGCGGAGGCGATGTGCCAGAGTGTGGGGACGTACCAACGCCGTGCGGGACTGCAGCACCGCAGCGCGAGCGGGGCCAGCCAGCATGGGTGTGGAAGAGGCGGTGCAGGGGGCGCGTTGCCCTTCAGCAGCGCCGCTGCCGTATGGCACACGTTGCGTCGTGCGGAAGGTGCTGGTGTTGGTGATTCATGCATGCATTTGACTTCCTACCGGTATCAAGGATGCAAGTTTCTGCGTGGGCCACTTGTGGTGCAACGCACCTTGAGCACCGCGGTGCACCTGCCGCTGCCATTGCTGCCGCTGTCGCCGCCGCCATTGCTGCTGCTGCCCCTTACGGCCCACAGGCGCAGTGCCTTGTCGTACGAGGCACTGGCCAGGGAGCGGCCGTCGGGGCTCCACGCCACGCCCAGCACGGTGCTCAGGTGGCCCTGTGCGGAGCAGCGCGTTGACAAGGTGACATAAGGTGACACAAGGTGACATAAGAGCGAGGCCACCACCTGGAATGTAACATAAAATGTCAATGTCAAAAAATGTCAAATGTGTAGCGGGTGCGGTGCGGGATGTAGGCAGAAATGGCCTGACACAGTTTCATGCATATAGGAAAAGCGGACAGGGTGTGGCGAAGCAAGGTAAGGCGAGGCGGGACATGATGGTGGCAAGTCGGTGGCTATGGTTGCGATCGCTGATGCTGCTTTGCTGAGGTACTTAGCTGCAATGGAAAGCCGGCTGTGTCGGTTGCCCCCCGGCACGCGCAGGACCAGACCGTGCGAGGCCATGTGTATTACCGTACCGCACATCACGAGTGGCATTGTGCGGCAACGGGTGACACTTTCGCACGGTAGTTGGTCGGGTCCACGACCAGCGGGTGCTATCGTATAGGCTGCAAGTTTACGGCAGAAAATCTGCGACGTAGGGACCTCTTGCCGCTCTCCAGATGCCAACACTGAGCCTAGGATGGCCTTAACCCCCGCCCGCGCCGCCCGCTTGCACTGTTCCGGCAGCAACATCGAACCCTGCCTGGCACAAATCCTTAGCACTCGCGCGCCACACAGCATTTGCCGGCACGCCCACCTGCAGCGTGGCAGTGCACTCCCCGCTGGCCACGTCCCACAGCCGCACAGTCTTGTCGTCGCTGGCAGAGGCCACCGTGCCTCCGTCGGGGCTCCATGCAACACAGGTGACGATGCTGGTGTGGCCCTGGGCGCAGGACACACGCAACATGCACAAACACGTGGGGGCGTTACTGGAAATGGGGCATGCAGCCGTGTGCCCTGAAAACTAAGGACACTGCAGTTCCGTGTCCCGCAAACACAAGCACTCAAGCAATACACAAGGCAGATTTACTTTCTCACCTGTAGGGTGCCCATGCACTCCCCGCTGGCCACGTCCCACAGCCGCACGCTCTCGTCGTCGCTCGCGGAGGCCAGGCGCCGGCCGTCGGGGCTCCACGCCACGCATGACACGCGGGCAGTGTGACCCTGCATCCACAGCAGGGCCCGACACGAGCAAGTAATAAGGCGCCCAACGCGATCAGGTGCAGTGCAACAGGAAGGCTACAAAACTCAGGCAGGCCCACCTCAGCGCAACTGCTCCTCTGCTTCACTAAAGCCAGCGGCTCATGTTGACCAACACGCCATAGGCATGGGGCCATAGGCCCTTGAACGCAGACACACGTTTTTAGCGCCTCACCTGCAGCACGGTAGCGGTCCATGTCGCGCCACCGGCAGCGGCGCCGGAGGAGGCGTGAGAGCCAGCGGCGGCGTCACAGCGCCATACCCGCACCGCAGCGTCCTCTCCACATGACGCCAGGCAGCTGCTGGTCCTGCCGCCACCGCTGCCACAGCCTCCAGGCATCCACCCCACGCACTTGACGCGGCCCGTGTGGCCCTGCATCCGCATGTTGTCAAGTTGGGCATGGCAACACAACGGTGGTTTGGGCGACACGGCACGACCACATACATACACTAATAAATGAATTTAAAAGACTAAAATCAAAATTTCAAATTGAAAAATGTTGGCAGACTAAAGATTATGATGTGTTAAATACACGTTTTTTGGAAATGGCTACCGTCCCTCCTGTGTGCAGTGCTACATATCCAGATTGCAGCACGTGGAGCCGGTGAGCTGCCATGTTGCGTCAAACCTGCTAGGATTTCCCAGGCTGGCTTCTCCCTCGACGCTTGCGCACCTGCAGTGTCGCCACGCACTCCCCGCTGGCCACGTCCCACAGCCGCACGCACTCGTCCGCTCCTCCCGTGGCCAGGCAGCCGCCGTCGGGGCTCCACGCCACGCTTGTGACGTACCCGCCATGACCCTACCGAGGAAGGCATGGGGGCTCGTCGTTGATCTGTACGCCATAGCACAGCTTTGGACATGCGCATCCACTCACACACCCTGGCCACGCTTTCCCAACGCACCACTTCCCCGGTCTTCCTGCCTAACCTCCTCCGCCCTCCCATCGTTCCACAGTTCAGTTGCGGCGCGAACCCGAATAACTTAGGAAGGCCCATGGGGTGCCAAGCGGATTCAACCAACAACCTACGAGCACTGCAGGCTACCGGTAGCGTGACCCCACCTGCAGCGTCGCTGAGCACTCCCCCGTGACCGGGTCCCACAGCCGCACTGTGGCGTCGTCGCTGGCGGAGGCTATGCAGCGGCCGTCAGGGCTCCATGCCACGCCGTTGACGGCCCAGCCGTGGCCCTGTGGAACACAGCGCGGGAGGGTTTGCACCCCCTACTTGGCAATGCCTCCAGCATCGTGCCCTACGAGCAGTGTGGCGCGGCAGGCAACTTTCCTGAAAATCCGTTCTTGACCTCATGCTGACAGAAAGCAGTGCTTACTAGCAGCTCACTTACAGGAACCAACGCATTGACCCCGCCCTTCCCCTTTCCCCGCCAGCCCGCCCCCGTCCCTCACTCACCGTCAACGTCAGCCGCACAGCCGGCCACCCATGCAGCGCCCCCAGGCCGTGCCGCAGCCGCCACCCGCGCCGCCCCGCCGCCGCCGCCCTCGCCAGCGCCCACCCCTCCGCCCGCCGGAACGCCAGCGTCCCCATAGGGCACCTCAGGCCGGTGGCCGCCACATCCGCGGCCTCCGAGGCAAAGCACAGCTCCCGGTAGCAGGCCAGCAGCCACCGCAGCGCATCCTGCACCACCTCGGACAGGGGAGTCCCCAACGCCGACAGCTCGCGCACCAGGGCCCTCCCCCGGCCGCCCCAAAACACGGCGGCCAGAAAGTCGAAATCGCACAGCAGGCCGTCCAGCAAGCCCCTCGCCACGACAGCTGCTGCAGGGGAGGAGCCCGAACACCCGTTGGCCACGGCGGCCAGGTGCCGTACGACGTGCCGTACGGCGTACGACTCGGCCGCGCGGCGTTCATCATCCGTACAGGATGTGACCCACGGGTCGGCGGCGGCGGCCGCAGCGGCTGCCTTGCAGGCCTCCGCGTCGCGGGCGGACAGCAGCCGGCCGCAGGCCTGGGACGCCGGTACGCGCGGGTGTACGGCACCGGCTGTACGGTTTGCGGCAGCGGTTGCGGCGGCTGTGAGGGAGGCGAGCGGTAGGGCCACGGCTGCTAGGGCGGCGTGGCCTGACATGGGGTCTATGCGTGGCACGCTGAGGGTACTGGAACCGTGGTGGGAAGCTCGTAGGTAGGCGTGGAGGTGTGGGTCGCGTGGCCACACCCGGCCTCGCCGAATGGTGTACAAGGGGCCCAGTTGCGCCAGCAGGCGCTTCACCTCCCGCACAGCCTCCTCCGGCTCCAGCTGCACGCCGCGGCTCCCGTGGCTGTCGCGTCCGTTTGTCGCGCTCGTCTGTGGTGCGCCGAACCGCGCTACCAGCGCATTGCACCCGCTGCTGCCGCTGCTACTGCTACTGCTAGTGCCACTGCTACTGCTGCTGCCGCCGCTGCCTTCCCCGCAGGCGCGCCACGCCGCTGCAAGGAGTGGTAGGCACAGCGGCTCCCGCGCCGCCACCAACACCTGCAGCAGCCGGTGCAGCGGCTCCGGAACCCCGTTGCCAGGGGCAGCGCAGCTGCCGCCGCAGCTGCTGCTGCCGCTGCCGGTGCTTGCCGTGTTGCAGGGGCTCCCTAGCTGTTGTAGCAGGCAGGAGTAGGCGCCCGGGAGACCAGGGGCCATGGTCGCGAGCTGTGTAGCGGACAGGTCCGGCCGGGCACGCAGGACGTCCAGCCACCTGCGGCAGGGCCGTGGTGGCTCAGGGCCAGCATCACGCGGGGGTGCCCAGTGCGCTTAGCGGGTTGCAGCCACAACAAGCTGCCTAGCATGGTAACAGGCAAAATCTCCCCATCCTTTGCAACACGCGGAGTGCTGGGTCGGATCTTTGCAAGCCAGCTGCATCCCTGGGCTGCACTGGTGCAATGGCCAACAGCACAAACCCTGCGCTTACCCACCTCATCGCGCAGGCCATGTTTCCGCCCGCCTTGTCCACCAGGACCCGCAGCAACTCGCCCTGCTGCTGCTCCCCTTCCCTCCTGCCTTGCCCGCCCCCGCTCTGGCCGTGCGCTGCACTCTTTTGTTTCCCCGGCTCCTCTGTTCCCAGACCCATTCGCCCCAGGCCATGCTGTAACGCCCGCTGCACGTCCTTCTGCTGTAGTGAGCCGTGTGGGCTTGCTACTGCGTCTGCGTCCATGCTTGCGGTACTGGACGGGTCTGGGTTGTCCAGGTGTATCGAGGCGGGCCGTAGCGAAGAGTCCAGGGCGGCGCAGATGTGGGGCAGTGGTCGGGAGGTCAGCACCAGGCGGACGACCTGGAGGGAGATAACAAACGGAGCAATTGCAATGGGGCCGGTGACGTTTGTCACATGTGGGTTGACAGGAGGCGACTGACCGACAGCAACATGATGGTCTTCCATGACAGCAACAGACTAGGTGGCGTTGCATGCACAGCTCCGTGTGTCCATGATGCCGCGTAACCTGCTCTCCCCTTGCAAGCCCACCAACCAGCTTACCGGTGGAAGGTGCGCAGAAAGCTTCTTGACGACAATGAGCAGCGGGTTGGGTCCGACCGCCGCCGCCCCGCCGCCGCTTCCTCCCAGCCCTGCCTCGTCCCCTTCTGCCCCTGCCTTCCCTGCTGCTCCCGCCCATGCGCCCTTGACTGCGCCGTCAGAAGCTCCCGCCGCCTGGTCCACCGCCGCCGCACCTAGCCCTGCCCCTGTCCACGTGCTCTCCGCTGCGCCACCCCCAGCCCCAGCCCTTGCCGCCTGGTCGAGCCCGTCGATGACGAGCACAACAGGTTGCGTATGAGCCGCCAGCTGCTCCTGAGGGTGGACCGGACACGCACACAGCGCGGTCCATGGTGGCACGTAAGCATGGGTGCAACAGAAGGGGCCAGCAGCTGTAAGGGGCGCAGAGTACGAAAGGCGTGCAGGACGGATTTCACAAAGAGTGAGGCACGCCACCACGCGCAACATGCATGTGCATATTGCCAGCTCTGGCGCCAGCATCACACTCGCAATGCACCGGCACCAGGCCGTTGACGCAACCTGCACCCACATGTCGGTGGGAATGCACAGCATCCCCGCACCCCACGCACACAGTTGACACACACCATCAACACACCTGCGCCCCCGCCAAGGGCTCCAGCAGCAGCCTCGTCGCCGCCGCCTCGCCGCCCCGCAGCGACCGCACCTCCTCGCCAGCCAGCCGCAGCAGCGGAGGCCGCAGGCACGGCAGCGAGGCGGCCAGGCAGTAGGCCAGGCTGCGCACCAGCACGCAGGGGTCGGAGCTCCTGGTAGTGAAACGGTTGGTCCAGAACGTCACACGGGGGAGCAGGGGCAGTCAGCAAGAGATAAGGTGAAGACTGCGGGTTGTAGGCGTGCAGAAGGGGGTAGTGGTTACAGCGCACTTGCAGACGCAAACGCCCCTGCTGACGGCGCCCACGACACGGCATGTCGGCTTACTCGTCGTCATCTTGGCTGCAGAAGTAGCCGCCAGCCACACAGCTCGCCACTGCCTCGCCACCGCCTCCTCCACCTCCACCTCCACCTCCACCTCCATCTCCACCTCCACCTCCAGTTTTTCCTTCCGCTGCCCCCGCCCCCGCCCCAACTCCGCCTCCTCCCCCAGCCCTCAGCAGCACACCCTTCGCCACCAGCGCAGCCGCCAAGGTGGACTTGCCCGTACCACGCCCGCCGTAAAGCACCAGGGCCCCGTAGTGTGGATCGGACGGGCCTTTCTCCAGCCATGACAGGTACTCCTGGAGCACCCAGTCACGGCTCCCGGGCGCCATGTGTGTTAGCAGCTGGGAGGTGTGTATTGAGGTGTCCGCGGGGCACAGGGTGGCACGCAGGCGGCGCAGCTGGTCGGCGTCGGAGGGCGGGGGCAGGTGGCGGGGTTCGAAGTGGGAGGCGAGGAGGTGGAGGCAGGACGGGAGGTCGTGGGGCTCGGGGGTGCCGTCTGAGACCGCCCACGTAGAGCACCTGCGCGGATGAGGGACGAGGGCACAGGGTCTTGTCCTGGCTCGTGTGCACTTATATTAGCGGGTAGGGCGATGTTGGTACTGTGCGGCGGTGTTGGTTGCGGAGCAAGGAGAGGGGCAAGGGCAAGCGCGGGTCACATGCTTGCGAAGGCCCTGATCTTGACTGTACGGTGCTGTGGCCAGGACCAGGGCTGCGCACCACCGCCGTTTGACTGGGCCTTATGAAAAATGTTGAATGGTGTTGCAGCGCCAGCGGGGCAGCCTTGACCGCGGATCGGGAGTGCGGGCACCTTTCACTACTGTAAGCCAGACCGAGGTGCCGTACTCACGTATCGTACAGCATCCCGTAGCCGTCCAGGTGGACGCTGCCGCTGCCCCCAGGGTCCAAGAGGCTCCGCAGCAGCTGCCGCAGCAGCAAGGCTGCGTCTGGGTGGCGGCCAGGGGCAGGCGCTGCGTCAGCCGCCTTGGTACGGCCCTCGCCCGCGCCACCTCCGCTGCCGCCGCCTCCGCTGCCGCCACCTCCGCTGTCGCCGCCTCCACTGCCGCTACCTCCATTGCTGCGGCTGTTGCCATCGCCGCTGCTGCCGGGGGCCCATCCGCAGCCGAGCTGCAAGCAAACCGCCCAGTCACAAACGTAAGCCCACGAGTATTGCGCGAGTTGCTAACCTCACATCGTACCACCCGCACAACTGTCCTTGCTTCAGCCATCATCGGTTTTCGCCAGTTGCGTGTTTTGACCTAGCACCGCATCACGACACCCCACACACCTGCGCTGCTCGGCTGCCCACCAGCTCCAGCAGCTGCGCCACCTGCCCTTCGCATGCCTTGAGGACCTGTAAGATGGATGCCAGGAGAGGGCAGGTCATGAGCCCCAAGTCATAACGTGAGTGGTCGATTTGGGTCAACTGCCATGCCAACACGGCTAGGCTGTGGCTGCTGTGGTGGGTTAGCCGCCAGTGGGACATGGGCATGCCGCCTGGTTCTGGCAGGCCCACGCAAATCTGCTGCTAGTTACACGGCAAGGAAGTTCCATGTAGCTTCCGTCCGCAGAACACCAAGCTTTGTAACCAAGCACAGTGTCCGCTGATGTTGAGCCAGCGGTAAGATGCAGTGTCATGACACGTCCGGGTCGCCCCCTCACCCAAATCAGCCATTGGATCCGAATACCCATGCCCACAGTCCCATGGCATGCCATGCGACTGTGTATCCCCCTCACCGCGTTGCAGAACCGCTCGGTCGAAGCCCCGTCCTCGGAGCCAAATTCCTCCTTCCAAAAGTCGCGAAAGGCGTGGGGTAGCCTCCCCAGAACCTCCTCAAGGTCCCCCGGTACCGCCTCCGCCACCGGTTGGTGGATTATCGGTGTGGACAACCTCGATGTACGGTGTGGCGACACCGCAGCAGTTTTCGGTGGCTGGTTGTCATGCGCTGGCGGTGGAGCGGGGGTCAGGTCAAGCGGGGGTAAGCTGCTGCAGCTGCCCTGCCGTGGCTTAGCGAGGGGGGTGAGGAGGGTGGGGCAGGCAGGGCTCAGGGCCGCGGGCTGAGTATGGGCCGGGCCCGGCGAAGTGGGCAGCTTGGGAAGGGCTCTGGCGGATTGGGGTGATCTTATGGGCTGGAAGGGAAGAGCAGATGGAGGTTGACTGGTGCTGTGAGGGAGGGACTGCGTCCGGTGCGAGGCCGGAGGCCTTGGGCCCTGGGTCGCTGGTAGGGGGCGCGGTGGTGCGGCCGCGTTGGGTGAGGCGATAGGTGAATTGGTGCGTGCTTCTGGCCTCTGGCTGGAAATATTGGTTGTAACAAAGTTTTCTGGTTCCACTGGGGGGGCTGCCTTGGCTGCAACCTCCGCGAATGGTGGGGTTGAGGCAACTTCACCCGCAGCTTTCGCAGAACTAGTAGAGGTGTTCCCATGGCTAGGCGTAACTGCTATTTCTGTTATCGCCCTAGACGCTCCGCAGCCCATTGCGGGCACCCTTCAGGCTCCGTGCCTGGTTGCCACCGCATATATTACTTTGAGCTAAACTTTTCATCGGGCCAATCATTACAATGCAGTATCTAAATGTATAT
>VFQN01004269.1_pt1 | contig 19107 bp, 20 predicted proteins | sample 3512371 | NCBI WGS metagenome assembly VFQN01 (sample SAMN10412370, study PRJNA504923) | tailings metagenome | isolation source: Replicate 2 from Balatoc abandoned mine | place: Philippines: Itogon, Benguet | collected 2017-08-28 | reverse complement strand
ACAAAATCTCCGATGCGATGAAGGAGATCCGGCAATGGAGCTGGCGCAAGAGCGATGGCAGTGCGACGCAGGAAGCCGCGCCATTGTGCTTGCTTCGTCGGATCATTGGAGAAGCTCGCTGTCAGGGCGGTAGGTGTTTCCAGTGGAATAGCTGTTGCACGTCGCTCGAATGTCGCCTGAATGGCATGGGTCAGCGTCGATCCGGCAAAGGCAAAGGTCTCTGAGATGGCCCATAGATCGAAGAAGTCCTTCATCCGGCTGTTGAGCAGCCCAAGAGCCACCAGCGCTTGAAACTTCTCCGCGACCACGGTTTCCGGCGGATAGGCTCGCAGATGTGGCAGAGGCATATCTAGCAATGATGGGTAATCGATGTCCTGGACGCCGGGGGTGACGACGTCGCCGAAGCCGACGTCGATCTGCAGCGGCAACCGCGCCCCAGCGATTTCCGCGTCCAGCGTCAGACGGATGCCACTGTATTCTTCCTCAAGGCGCGCCGCTTGCGCCCGGATCGTCTCCGGCCTGAAGATAACGCCATCATCGGCGGCGACGAGCAAGCAGATTTCGCGAAACACCGATACGATGCGTTCGGGTGTCGGGTCGCCGAATCCGAGAAGATCAAGATCGCCGGTCGAGCGATAAGGGGTAGGCGCCCAGAGACTGAAGAGCATCGCCCCCTTGAGGACAAACTCTTCACGATGGGAAGAAAGACCGAGTCGGTACAGCAGCCGCTCGATTGCGTAGCGAATCAGCGCCAACTGGACATTCTCTTGCCTATCGCGGGCGCGCTGCGTTAACCGCGCCCTCACCGATGCGGCGACATTTCGGGCGCGTCCCTTTCGATTCACAAGAGGGCCTCAAGATACGGTCGCATCACGTTCTGCACTCGATTAATGGTGGCGTACTTCCAGAGCTCGTCGGCGGTAGCTCGGCGATTGCGAAGACAGTTGCGCAGGGCTTCGATCGCAACGTCCAGTCCAACTTTGCTTCGATACTTGAAGCAATCGGCCACCGTCTTCGCCGGGACGGTAATCGGAACCGGGACCTGCTCAATCCTGTGAAGCTCAATGCCGGCGGTGAGCGACTCTCCGGTGGCCCGAATGATCCGGAGCGAGACAGGTGGTCGCGTCGGAGCCCATTTCTTCCATCCGATGAGTATCCAGACTTCGTGAGGCGTTTGGGTCGTCAGCTCATGGAACTGCAGCGCCGAAAGAAGACTTATGACTCCGTGGGGGACGATTCGGGCAGCCTCGGCAAGGCTGTGGGCTGGCGAGAGTTTGGCGTCAGCCAGTTGGTAGAGGCCTCGGCCCCGCTGAATCAGGAGCCCCTCTTCCTGCATCCGTTTCAGATAGACCCGGGGAACGCCGACGGCGGTAAAATCGCGGGCACGGGCAATCCCCCTCTTCCGGACGAGGGCAAGAGCGCGCGTTTTCAGTGCTGAGGAAGTAGAAGGCATGTTACCTATACTAGGCGTATATTGACATTAGCCCTGTAAAGGTATCATCATTCCTTGCATGGAAACACCTCGATCCTGCTTAGCGAGCGGTCGCCAGACCGAAACGCACAGGTCTTTGTGCGACGCTCCTTTGCGAAAGGCTTGGCGTTCCTCCGAAAGCCTGCGCGATCACCTGCCTGGCACCGCCGATCTTACGCCTCACAACCAAATTGTCTGCGGTCACATGGCCTCCGATCTTAGCGCCGAAACTAGTGCTTTTCCCCACGGACGGCGCCATGCTGCAGAGACCGCCCAACGGAGACCACACGGTCGTGCCGGGCACGGAACCGGACACGAAGGCCGTGCCGGGCCGCGGCGACCCCGATCCGCGGCTGGTCGAGTTGGTACGACTGCTCGCGCGCCGCGCGGCGCGGCAATGGTACGAAAGGATGATGGAGGAGCGCCGCGCGGGTCGCTCCTGACCCTCTCGAGGAGCGCCGTCCGATGAAGGTCGCCCTTTATGCCCGCTATTCCTCCGACAATCAGCGTGAAGCGTCGATCGTCGATCAGTTCCGCATTTGCCGGATCCATGCCGACAAGCAAGGCTGGCACATCGTCGAGGAATACTCCGACCAGGCGATCTCCGGCGCCTCCCTGCTGCGGCCCGGCATACAGTCGCTGATCGCAGACGCGCTTCGCGGACGCTTCAACGTCGTTCTCGCGGAAGCGATGGATCGACTGTCGCGCGATCAGGAAGACATTGCCGGTCTCTTCAAGCGCCTTGCCTTCGCCAATGTGAGGATGGTCACGCTGTCCGAAGGAGACGTGACGCATCTGCATGTCGGGCTGAAAGGCACCATGAATGCCCTCTTTCTCAAGGATCTGGCCGACAAGGTCCGCCGCGGGCTGCGTGGCAGGGTAGAGGCCGGCAAATCCGGCGGCGGCAACTCCTACGGATATGACGTGGTGAAGAGATTCGACGCGAAGGGCGAGCCGATCCGAGGCGACCGCTCCATCAACCAGGCAGAAGCGGAGGTCGTGGGCCGCATCTTCCGCGAATATGTGTCCGGGGCTTCGCCTAAGCAGATCGCGGTAGGGCTCAATCGCGACGGTATCGCGGGGCCAGCAGCCCGCGACTGGGGCTTCACCACGATCTACGGCAGCCCGAAACGCGGCAACGGCATCCTGAACAACGAAATGTATATCGGCCGGGTCGTCTGGAATCGGCAGCGCTTCATCAAGAATCCAGATAACGGCAAGCGCGTGTCACGCCTCAATCCTCGCGAGGAATGGATAATTCAGGAAGCCCCGGATTTTCGCATCGTCGAGCAGGAACTTTGGGATGCGGCGAAGGTGCGCCAACAGAGCATCAAGCAAAACACCGAGACCGGCGAGGCAAATGGCATCTGGGAACGCCGCCGGGCCCGCTATCTACTGTCGGGCCTGACACGATGCGGCGTATGCGGCGGCGGCTACTCGATGATTTCGGCAACCCACGTCGGCTGCTCGACCGCCCGAAATAAGGGCACCTGCGGCAATCGGCTGGCGATCAAGCGGACGGAGCTCGAGGAGCGGGTTCTCGGCGCGCTCAAAAGCAAGCTCATGGACCCGGCCCTGTTTCGGGAATTCTGCGACGAGTTCACGCGGGAAATGAACCGGCTGCGGATGGATGGGCGCGCCTCACTGGAGGCAGCCAGGACGGAGCTCGGCCGCATCGACAAGCAGATCAAATCCACCGTCGACGCCATTGCTGACGGTATGTACCACCCGTCAATGAAGGCGAAGATGGACGGGCTCGAACGTCGTAAGGCGCGGCTCGAGGCCGAGCTTGCTCATGCGGAAGAGCCGCCCCCGCTTCTTCATCCCAAGATGGCGGACTTCTATCGGGAACAGGTGACAGGCTTGGCCGCCGCGCTTCGCGGCGACGAAGACGGGTCGCGCACCGAAGCGGCCGAGCGCCTACGATCGCTGGTCAGCAAAATCGTGCTGACGCCGGCGGACGGCAAACTAACGATCGACGTACACGGTGACCTCGCCGGTATCCTGACGATCACCCAAGCGAATGCCCTGTCGAGCGAGATTAGCGAAGGCGCAGATACCAGGGACCAGCTTCGCGTGTGCCAAAACAACAAAGGCCGCCCCCGTGAGGGAGCGGCCTTTGTTGCGGATCTTACCAAGCAAGTTAAGCTGGTTGCGGGGGCGCGCTGCCACTGCCGACACACTTCGGCTACCTGACTTCTTTTGCCTCCTCGATCGCCCCTTGGTGCCAGTAGTCGCGCGTTAAAGCAGGCCAGCAACGCCTTCCTGGTCCAGCCCAATCGCATGCTTTTAGGGCTCCTGCTGGCGGCGAAAGCAGCTCATTCCAAGGCTGGACTAGGAGGGAGATGTCCCGACCATTCTCCATCGAAAGTCCACAAGCCTATAACCTAGCTTGCGAGCCTGTTCTTCAAGTAAGCCTCTAAGGCCTTCGCCGGTCACTTCCAAGATGGCACCGCTAACTACGTCGATGAGATGCGAATGAGAATCGCGTCCGAGTATCTTGTAGCGAGCCTTGCCGTCGGTGAGGATGTGCCGCGTGATCAGACCTGCCGTCGTGAGATCGCTCAGCGCGCGATAAACGGTAGCCATGCCAATCTTGCGGTTTACAGAGGCGCGCCGATAAATCTCGAAAGTGCAGGGATGATCCGTTGCAGCCTCGATGACTTCCAGCACTATGCGCCGTTGATCGGTGAGCCGCACGCCGCGCTCGCGGCACAGATCTTCCAGGCGCTTCATCCCCTCACCTCCTCAGGAAGAACTGTATGGGTACGATGATCTCCAGGCTCTCGCCCGGCTGATCCCGCGGTAGTGGCGGCAGTGGCTGCGCACGCTGCAGAAGGTCGAGCCCCTCCTGGTCGAGCGCCGCGAAACCCGACGCCCGCTCGAGGCGCATCGCGATCACGCGGCCGTCGCGGCTCATCGTGAATCGCACATAGGTCACGCCCTCGTGCCGCGCCCGCTGCGATTCAGAAGGGTAGCGCTTGTGGCGCTCGAGATGGCGCAGCAGTAGGCCCTTCCAGGTCGGCAAGGTCGCCGACGGCGGATCGACCGAGGCGCCCGGCGTTGGTGCCGCCGCTGTCCGGGCCCGCTCTGGCGCCGCCTGCGGCGCCGAGACCTTGGGCTGCGGTGGCTTCTTCTCGGTCTTCTTCTCGATCGGCTTGGGCGGCGGTGGCGGCTTGAGGTCGAGCGGCGGCGGCGGCTCGGGTTCCGGCAGCGTCACCTCAGCCATCACCGGCGGCGGCATCTCGACCGGCGGCGGCTCCTGGGGCTCCGGGACCACCTCGCTCAGCTCCGGCCCCGGCGGCGCTTCGTTGGGCGGCGCCTCCGGCGCAGCCGGCAGCGGCGCCAGTTCCATCATGATCGCGGCCGGCGGCGGCGAGTACGGCACTTCGCTGGTCGCCCAGCCGAGCGCAATGCGGATCGCGCCCGCGTGCAAGGCCAGCACGAAGACGAGGCTCCCGATCCAGCGGAGCGCTTCCCTCATTGTTCGAGCCCGACCAAAGCCACCTTGAGATAGCCCGCGCTGCGCAGCACGTTCATTGCCTGCATCAGCTCGCCATAAGGCACAGCCTTGTCGGCGCGCAGGAAGATGCGCTCGTCCTTCTTGCCGCCCGTCACTTCATCGAGCGCCTTGGGCAGCGCCTCGCGACCGACCGGCGTGTCCTTCAGCGTGAACGACAGGTCGCTCTTCAGGGTGAGGAACAAGGGTGCATCGGGCTTGGGCTGGCGCTCGGCCGTCGACACCGGCAGGTCCACCGGCACGTCGACGGTGGCCAGCGGCGCGGCCACCATGAAAATGATCAGCAACACCAGCATCACGTCGATGAACGGCGTAACGTTGATCTCGTGATTCTCCGCCAGATCTTCGGCGCCGTGGTCGAGCTTTACCGACATCGGCTACCTCCGCCCCAAGTCGCGCGAGACGAGGCGTAACACGGCGGCCGACGTATCGCCGACCAGCGCGCGATAGCCCGCCACCTGGCGCGCGAAGTGGTTGTAGATCACCACCGCCGGAATGGCGGCGGCGAGACCCAGCGCCGTCGCCAGCAGCGCCTCGGCGATGCCGGGCGCCACGACCGCGAGATTGGTCGTCTGCGAGCGCGAGATGCCGATGAAGGAATTCATGATGCCCCACACCGTGCCGAACAGGCCGACGAACGGCGCCGTCGAGCCGATCGTCGCCAGCACCCCGGTGCCCTTCAGCATGCGACGGCCGGCGCCCGCCTCCAGTCGTTCGAGACGCGATGCCACGCGTTCCTTCAAGCCGTCGCGATCGTCGACCGTGTCGACACTCAGCCGCTGCTCGGCCTGCGCCGCCGCCACGAGGTCGCTGGACGGCGCCTTGTCGAGCGACGGCGCATTGTCGATGGCCGCCAGCAGGCGGCGCTGCCGGCGCACCGCCACCATGAGCTCCAGGCTCTTTGCCACGAACACCGTCCAGGTCAGCACCGAGGCCACGACGAGGCCGATCATCACCCCCTGCACGATCCAGTCGGCGGCCTTGAACATGCCCCACACCGACAGGTCCTTCGGCAGAACCGCTTGGCTCGGCACGGCCGGCGCGCCCGGTGGCATCACCACAGGCGTCGCTGCGTCGGTCGCCGCAGGATCCGTCGGCGTCGCCGCCGAAGTCGCGGGATCAACGAGCCTGACCGAGGCCGCAGGTGGTGATTGCTCCGTCGTTGCCGGCGCTTGTGCCCAGGCCAGCGACGGAAACAGGACGAGCAGCCCCAGCACACTACGAACGAACTTCATGATTTCAACTGCTCATCAGGCAAGACGTTGACAGACCAGGACGAGCGGCCGGAGCCAGTGCGGCCGCCACGTCAGCGTGCAGACGACGGCGAACGCACCGACCGTCAGCGTTGTCGCCCAAACCAGCGAGCCGAAACCCGCGCCATCGCGCAGCAGCGCGGCACCAAGGCCCGCGATCAGCAAGGCATAGCCCGCAACGCGTAAGATGCAGGCGAGCCGCGGCGGGCAGTGGCGCGCGCCGCTGAGATGAAGCCAGTGCCGATCCTGGCTAAGTGCCAGCAAGGCAAAGCCCAGATAGGACGCAGCAAGCACCGCAACGATCAGGACCGCCTGCATCAATGCGGCTTGGCCGGCGGCGGCGCCGGTAGCGGCTCGATACCCTGCGGCTGCATGAGCGTGAGCGTGGTCACGTAGTTCGCGAAATCGTAGGCCTGGTCGCCGCGCTTGCCGGGATTGTTGTCGCCGTGATGCACCTCGAAGACATAGGCGCCGCGCCACGGCAGCTTCACCTCGAAATCGCCATCGGCGCCGGTGTGCTCCTCGCGGCCCCAGCCCGACGGCGTGACGACCGCGACCTTGGCCTTGGCCAGGGGTTTGCCCTTGAAGATGACCCGGAACTTGTCGTCGCCCATGGGAACGATATCGAGCGTCAGCACTGCGGGCCGCGGCGTCCGGTCCGGCACGAAGCGCGCCGCCGGCATGTAGATGCCCGTCTTGTTGTCGCGCTTGCGCTCGAACGAGGGCCAGCGGATGTCCTCGACGACGATACTGTCGGTGGCGTCGATCTTGCCGGTGGCGGCGTAGGCGTTGGCGGACTTCTGGACGGTCAACGGACGCTCGCCGGTCGACGACACGATCTTCGCCTGCGGCTGCAGCTTGTCGAGTGTACCCGGCGAGGCTTCGCGCAGGTTCTCGCCGAACTCGCCGAAGTAGATCTTCCCGCCCTGCCCGTCGACTTCGACCCAGATATGATGCGCCGAGGCCGGCACGGCGAACGACAGCGTGAGCGCCGCCAGGGCCGCGATGCCGAAGATGGGTTTCATGATGATTGGCCCTCCAGATGATGATGTCGCAGTTGTGTCGCGGATGCTCCTTGCCGGCGGCGCTGAAGGCGCCACGCCGTGACGGCGGCGGCAAATCCGCCGGCCAGCAGCACCAGGTCCATGCCGGCGACGGCCAGCTTGCCGGCGGCCCACGCACGCAGGATGTGGTCGCCGGTCGTCGCGCCGTTCAACACGACGGCAAGAACGCAGAGCGCGGCGGCGAGCCAGCACTGGTCGGTCCAGGCGGCGGTGCGCCGCGTCCAGCCATGGGCGAAGCTCAGCACCCAGACGGCGAAGAAGCTCCAGATCTCGAGCTCGTAGCGCATGCCGCCCATGAGCGTTGCACCCGACGGCAGCAGGCGATTAGCGACGAAGAAAGCCAGTGTCGCCAGGACCATGCCGCCGGTGCCGCCGACAGCCAGCCCCTCGACGAAGCCGACGCCCCTGCGGCCGGCCGCGACATGCGCTTTGCGCCGGGACTCCACCCAGAAGAGGAAGCCGGTGACGATGAGAACGCAGCCCAGCAAGCCCAGCGCGAAATAGGCCCAGCGCAGCGTCCAGTGACGGAACTGCGCAAAGTGCAGGCCCGTCAGGAACTGTTGCACCTGCGTCGTCTCGCGGATGTAGGTCCGGTAAAGAATCTCACCCGTCGCGGCATCAAAGAAGAAGGGATCGGTGCGCATCGCGACTTCGGCCTCGATCGATGGCCGCACCTCGACATAGGAATTCATGTCGCCATGGTGGAAGACGCGCACCAGGCCGGGATTGAGGCCACCCCAGGCGTCACGTGCTGTGGCCACCATCGCCTCGAGCGACCCAAGCGGCGGGCCGGGCTGGTTGAGTAGAGGCCGGCTGAAGACGTCATAGGTCTCCTGCACATAACCCGAGCGACCGCCGTCGAACGCGACCCATACGCCGGACGGATAGTAGACCGAGGCGAGAATGGTCACGCCCGAAAAGGCCATGACGAAGTAGAAGATCACGCCCAGCGTTCCCGCCGTATTGTGCAGATCGAGCAGCATTCGTTGCGGCTGGCGCGAGCGGCGCAGGGTGAAGAAATCGGTGAAGATCTTGCGGTGGATAATCACGCCCGAGATGCAAAGGGCCATCATCGCAATGCCAGCCAGGCCGGTGAGCCACGTGCCGAGATTCCAGATCCTGATATGCAATGTGTGATGGAACGGAAAGAAGAATCGCGTGCCGGCCCAGCTTTCGGCCGGCGCGACGGTCTTCAGCGTCAGCGGATCGAACAACGTCCGCTCGAAGCCCCCTCTTCCACGATAGCCGATCCAGAGGGCTGGATCGCGCGGTGTCGGCATGACGATTGCCCAGGGCGCGGCGTGTGGCGCAAGCCGGCTCGCTTCCTCGCGCAGACTGTCGATCGCGATCGGCTCGCCTGAATAGACCAGCCGCGTCGAAGGATTCATCCAGCGGTCGATCTCACGGTCGAAGACGCAGAGCGTGCCGGTCCAGAACACCGCGAAGAGCAGCAGGCCTATGACGAGACCGGCCCAGGTGTGCAGCCAGTCCATCGATTCGCGGAACGTCGCGGCCACGCCTACGCCCCGCCGATGAGAGCCGGAAGAAAGCCGATCCCGGCCCCCACCGCGGTGATGAGCAGCAGGCTCGCAACCAACTGTAACAGCCTGGGCGCCGCCGCGGCCCATAGCGCGAGTCCTGTATAGAGCAGGAAGCCCAGGATGCTGCAGGTGGTGAAAGCGTCGCTCTTGTTGACGCCGGCCAGAATCAGCGCCGCGACACCAGCCGCCACGACCGCAGCGCTGGCCGCATAGGCGCCGAAGACGATGGCGAGGACGCGCACGACCACCTTACCGGCGCCAACGGGTGCGGGAGCGGAGACGGACTTCGCCATGAGGCCGCTAAAAGTCGGCGGTGAGCGACAGCATGAAGGTCCGCGGCGGATTCTGGAAGAAGAACGAGGTCGTCGCGATCCAGTAGTTGGCGTCGAACAGGTTGATGACATTCGCCCGCAGCGTGACAGGCTTGCCGTCGGTCCGGTCGAACGTGTAGCGCAGGCCGGCATCGAACCGGGTCCAGGGCGGCGCGGCCTGGGTGTTCGCGGCGTTGAGGTAGACTTGGCCGTTGTACACGCCGCGGCCCATCACCCCGAGGCCCTTCACCCAGGGCGTATCCCAATCGAGGCCCAGCGACGCCTGGAACGGTGTCGTACCGACCGCCTGCTTTCCGTTGGTCAAGCCATCCTGGGTGCTCATCTGGATCGCGTTCAGCACGGTGAATCCGCCCAGCAGCCGGAGGCCGGGCGCCGGCTCGCCGAAGGCGACGAATTCGATACCTTGATTGCGCTGCTGCCCGTTCGTGACAAACGTGTTCGTGGCAACATCGGTGAAGGACGAAGGAAGCGTTATCTGGAAAGCGCTGAGGGTCGCGCCGATGAAGCCGAAGTCAGCCTTCACACCGATCTCAAACTGATTGGTGACGAAAGGCGAGAACTGCATACCGGCGTTGACCACGCCGGCCGGTGCGATCGGCCCCTGCTGGAGCGCTTGAATGTAGTTGCCGTACAGCATGACTTCCTTCATCGGCTTGAAGACGAAGGAGGCCGACGGCGACACGACCGTCTGATCGTTGCCGTTGGTGGGCAGGCCGGTCACCGCGTTGTAGTTCGCGGTCTGCAGGCGCTGAAGGCGTGCACCGCCGATGATCTGGAACATGTCGTTGTTGAACGAGATGGCATCGACAATGCCGACGCTTCCGTATACCGAATCCGAGGTGAGCGGCGGCGGCTGGGTACGGAAGCCGGCAAAGCTCGGCTGCGGGATGAATGTCGGATTGTAAATGTTCGAATTCAGCGCGGCCGCGAGCGGATTATTGAACGTGAAGTTCTGGGTCTTGAGGTAATCGCCGATCAGCGCCGCCTCGTGTTTCAGAGGCCCGGTATGAAAGATGGCACGCAGGCCAGCTTCGAGGGAGAGCGCCTCGACCGTCGACATGTACTGGCCGGCCGACAGGACGGTCGTATTGCCGCTGTAGTTCACGATGTTCTGATTGAAGAACACAGACGTGTAGTTGCTGCGGCGCGCGCCGGCCTTGATGAAGCCAGTGAGCCCCTCGACGATGTCGTGCTCGAATTTCAGCGATCCATAGACGTCATTGCCCTGCAGGCGTTCCCATGGCTGGTAGGAGCTGTTGCGCGCATAGGGTGCGGGCGGAAGCTGGACACCGGCCGCCAGGAAGATGCCGCCTTGGAAGGCTCCGACATCGCGCTGCAAGAATCCGAGATCGGCTTCGAGGCGCGTGTTCGCGCTGCGATAGTCGAAGCCGAGAGTGAGCGCGAGACGTTCGGCGGTCTGGTTGTTGACGGCCGTGTCCCCAGAATAATAGGTGGCGCCGGCGCGCAGGCCGAGTTCGTTGTCCGGACCGAAACGCCGCCCGACGTCCAGCGAGCCGCCGAGCTGGGAGTCGGAATTAAAGAGAAGCGTTGCCTGCGTTATAGGCGCATCGGTCGCGCGCTTCGGGACCAGGTTGATGGTGCCACCCACCGCGTTCGGCAACGCGCCGTTCAGGAACGCTGTCGGACCGCGGAAAACCTCGACTCTCTCGATGCCGGTCGTATCCACCTGGTTGGGCACGATGCCGAAGAGGCCGCCAAATCCGAAATTGGGATTCGTCACGGTGATGCCACGGATCATGACGCGGTCGTCGAACACGTTGCCATTGGGAATGCCCGAGCGCAGCGTCGGATCGCCGGCAAGGACGTCAGTCAGCGTGCGGGCCTGCTGGTTCTGAATGTACTGGTTCGTGTAGGTCGTCTCGCTAAACGGCGTGTCCATGTAGTCGCGATTGCCGAGCAAACCGACCTTGCCGCCACGCGCCACCTGGCCGCCGGCAAAGGCCGGCGACTGGTAACCGAGCTCGCCTTGCGGTGGCGTTGCAATTGCACCCTGTATCCGCACCGGATCGAGGACCAGCGCGCCCGATCCCACCGCTCCGGCCGGCACGGGCGCCGGTGCGCCGGCAACCGTCACGGCATTGGCCGATGTGAACTGGTAGCCAAGACCGGATCCGGCGAGGAGTTGGCGCAGCGCCTGATCCGCCGTCATCGACCCAGCGACCGGCGCGCTGGTCTTGCCTGCAACGGTCGCGGAATCGACCGCGATCTGCATGCCAGACTGGCGGCCGAAGGCCATCAACGCCTGCGATAGCGGCTGTGCCGGAATGTCGAAAGTCGTCGTTTTGCTGGCCTGTGCCACGAGCGGCGCCTGATCAGGGCCAGGCTCTGTCTGGGCATGGGCCATGGGGCTACTGATCGCCGCAACAACTGTCGCAATGGCAACTGCTTGCGCGACGCTACCGGTCCTGGCTGGCAACACGACGAACTCCCCCGATGCTCCACGCCGGCGGGTCATGGAGGTGCTGTCTTCACGCGAACGATTTTCGTTCGCGTTCAGAGGACGGACTGGAGTGGCCGGATTTAAGGGGCGTCGGAAAAAATACTTATTGCTTGGAGGCTGCCGAGACGACCGTCAGATACGGTGAAATCTCCATGACCGAGCCGTGCTGGGCGCGGGCTACCGTATGCAGCGCTTCCAAGGGGCGGCGGAGGTCGAAGACGCCGGTGATGCGACGGGCGGCCAAGTCGCGATCACCCAGCATGATGACGCCGGGATGATGACGCTCAAGTTCCTCGACGACCTCGCCCAGTGTGGCGCCGTCGACGACCAGCCGGTATTCGCGCCATGAGGCGACATCCTCGGGCGCAACTTCGAATCGGTCGACTTGCCCGCGCCGGTCGACCAGCATGCGCTGGCCTTGTTTCAGGGTCAATGCGCCGCGACGGCCGCCATCGACCGTGACCTCGACGGTTCCTGACTGCACGGCAACGGCCACGCCTTCCCGGGAAGAGCCGACGTCGAACGCCGTCCCCTTGACAGTCACCGTCACGTCGCCAGCCATGACGAGGAACGGCTGATCGTGCGTCGACACGACCTTAAAAAACGCCTGACCGGCCAGCAGTTGGACCTCACGGCGCGAAGCGCCGTAGCGCACGGCGATGGCGCTGGCGGCATCGAGATGAACGATGCTGCCGTCTTCGAGGACGAGTTGGCGCACCTCTGCTATGCCGGTCAGGTGATCTGCTTGCAGGCGCACTTTCAGGCTCGGCACAAAATAGAGCGCGATACATGCGGCAAGGACCGTCCCCGCAAGTGCCCAGACGCGCCGTGTGCGACGAACGCGCGGCAGCTCCACGACTGTCCTGGCAGTGGACGGAGCAGCCGACGGCAATTCACCCGTCAGCCGCCAAACCCGTTCGACGCTGCGATAGGCTTTGCGATGCTCTTCGCTGGACGCCAGCCACGCATCGAGACCGGCGTGGAGAACGGCATCTCTTGGAGCGGCCTGAATCCGCACCAGCCAGTCCACCGCCTCGCCGCGCAAGGAATCGCTCTCGTCCACGTCGGATGTCACCCGTCTCGATCTCGCCCGCCCGCTCCGGATGGCTACATGGAACAGACGGAAGACGATATCGACTTTTAAGGGCGGTAACGGGAAACTTCCATCGGATCAGTTATCCATGTCGTCCAAACGGCGTGCGACGTGGAGAATCGCGTCTTTCACGAGTTGGTGAGCGCGCACGACCGAAACGCCAAGCCGATCAGCCACCTGCTGGAGGGTGTGCCCCTCCAAGCGGTACATGTTGAAGGCAATGCGCGTCCGTTGTGGCAGTTCGGCCAGCGCGTCGGCCAGGAGTCGCAGCTCGTCGCGGTAATAGAGGACGTCCTCGGCCGTCGGCGCTTCATGGGCGACCTCCTCGAGCGCCGCCGGTTCCCCGGCCGACACAGCGTTGGACGAGCGGCTTACCCAGTCGAGCGCAAGGTTGCGAACGATTCGGTAGAGATAGCTGACGGGATTGGCGATCGGACGGACATCACCGTTGGCGGCGCTGAACCGGAGATAGGCTTCCTGCACGACGTCCTCGGCTCCCGCCCGATCTCGGACGATGCCGTTGGCGTAGTTCACCAGCGAACCGCGATGTTCGAGATACAGGTCGAGGGTCGGGTCCGCCGAGGTCACGCTTTCTATCTACTACTACATGCGAATGATTATCAGTTCGGTTATAATAGTGCCCCATCCAGGCGGCAAGCATGGAAAGACCACCGTCGATTGCTCAACATATTTCGCTGGGCTGATGGGCGAAGGTTCGAGAAGTTGGTTGGTCCGCCCCTCCCCCTGATGATGCCAAGCGCGCCAACCGCGCGGACAACCCCAAGGAGCAGGGTAACGCCGGCAACGTCACCCAGAACACGCATTATCAAGGCTATCAACAGGACCGTTAGTCATGCCTCAGAAGCATCCGAACACCGAACGCGTCGGCGGCCCTGGCGCCTCTCACGAGAATCACAAGCATCCAGAGAAGTCGCGGCCGCGCGGCAATCGGCCAAAGGACTCCCACAGCGACAAGCGCACCGGCATCTCGGGCGGCGGGGGCGAATGAGACTCCCACCATACTCATGATCCGGCTTGGAAAGGCGGGCGGTTAGTACTTCCAGGCACAGATGACCGACCTGGGGTTCGCCTGGAGCGTACCTCGAATTGCCTCGCCTCCTTCGCCAGGATGGAAAAACGTCGAGGCGCCTCCCCGACCTCGGCGTTCGCGCGATCGCCCCCGCCCGCGCTTGGCGACGGTCTTGGCCTTGCGCCACCGATCGGCGGCCAGCGACCGGCCCACATCTTCCACCTCCCTAAAGGACATGCCGCGGGCATTGCGACGCACGAAGAGCTTGTTGGCGCCTCCGTGTGCCGCCGAGACCAGGCTTGACCCAGCGGCGTGGCTTCAAAGATCGTGGTGCCTCTCGTCATGATCAGCCGAAGCAGGTTGAGCTTCACCAGATCGCGAGTATGCAGGCATTGATGACTGCCCCTTGCAGTCGAGACCAACGTTTCCGCCTCGCCTGGCGTAAGGTCGATATCGCCCACGCACGGGCAAGCGGCCAAATCCGGTGGTGCGGCTACCCGAACGACGACTGCTGTACGATGTCGATCGGACGGTCGCCGATCGGCAGCTCGGGCGCCGAAGGTCTTGCCGGTCGTGATCCAACGCTGACTGCGGCTCGTATCCAAACGGGAAGGATACACCGTGAAAACATACGCGATCGCCTATCTCGCCTCCGGCTTGATCTTCTTCGTCATCGATGCCGTTTGGCTTCATCTGGCCTCGGAGCGCCTATACAGGCAACATATCGGCCATCTTCTGGCTGACAGTTTCAACCCGGTGCCGGCGATTCTATTCTATCTGATCTATGCATTCGGCATTGTTGTCTTCGCGGTAGCCCCGGCACTCAAAGCCGGTTCTTGGAGCACCGCGTCTCTCTTGGGTGCCTGCTTGGGTCTCGTTGCATACGCAACCTATGATTTGACCAACCAGGCGACGTTGCGCAGCTGGCCAGTGGTCGTAACCCTTGTCGACTGTGCTTGGGGCACTTTCCTCACCTCAATCGCCGCCACCTTCGCCTACTATGTTGTGTCGCGCGTTGTCAGCTCCAGCAGCATCGCTTCCTAATATTGCAGCGCGCTTCTCGAGCGACGGCTGCAATGCCTTCACGATCAAGCAGTCGTCGGCGGGACCGCCTGGGCACCTCACGCTGGAAATCTAGCTACCCGGCAATGACCGCTGCACGACGTCGATCGGGCGGTCGCCGATCAGTAGTTCGGGCACCGTCGCGGCCGAGCCGGCTGTCACCCGCCTGCTTGCCCTCATCGAGAAGGACATCATGGAGCCCGACGCGCCCGAACTGCGCAAGAGGCTCCCGGTCCTCCGTCTTCAAAAGACCAAACTCGACCGCTTCCTTCTCGACCAAGTGGCCGTTGATCACGACTGCGTCCGCCTTGAAGGGGCCGCAGCGGTGCTGAAAAAACTCGCGAGCAGAGGGCCGTCAAAGTCGTCTCCCGAGGTTGTCTCTTTTGTTCGGGAGTGGCGTCCCCTACGGGATTCGAACCCGTGTCGCCGCCGTGAAAGGGCGGTGTCCTAGGCCTCTAGACGAAGGGGACTGAAGCCGGCGGCAGGGTGTACCCGCAAGAGGCTGGTAAATCAAGCAAAGCAGGCTCAGCCCAGAACGGAACCAGCCGCCGGTGCGGCATCGTCGATCTGCAGGCGCACGCTCTCCCGACCACCGAAACGGTCGATCCGCAGGGCGCCCGCGACATGCAGCACGGGCCGCGCAGAATCGAGCAAAGCCGGGCCCAGTGCTGTCTGGTTGGCCCGGAAAGCGATGGCCTCGATCCGGCCGCGCTCCGCACCCACTAACGTGCAGCGCACATGTCCCTCGCCCACCGGCTGGGCATAACTCACGCGTACGCCGGTCAGCGCAAAGCGTGGCAGCGCGTTGCCGGCGCCGAACGGCCCCGCCCGCTCGATCATATCGACCAGTTCCTGGGTTGCCGCGGCGGGCGCCAGGGCGGCATCGATGCCGAGTTCGCGCACGGCAGGTGCTGCGCCAAGCTGCGGGGCGATCCGCGTATCGAGGAAATGCGCCAGATCCGGCAAGGCCGGTCGCGCCACAGTGAGGCCCGCCGCCATGGCATGGCCGCCGCCATTGAGCAGCAGGCCCGCCTGCCGCGCCGCGATCACCGCCGCGCCGAGATCGACGCCGCGCACGGAGCGTCCCGAGCCCTTGCCCAGCTCACCATCCATGCCGATCACGAAAGCCGGCCGGCCGTAGCGCTCGACCAGCCGGCTGGCCACAATGCCGATCACGCCGACATGCCAGCCCTCGCTCTCGACCAGCAGCACCGAAGGCAGGCCCTTGCGGTCGGGACCGTAGAGCCCCTCGATGCGGGCGATCGCCTGATCGAGCACCTCACGCTCGATGGCGCGGCGTTCGGCATTGAATTCGTCGAGCCGAAGCGCCAGCGCCCCCACCTCGTGCGGATCGTCGCTGGAGAGCAGCCGCGCACCAAGGTCGGCCTGTCCAACGCGGCCGCCGGCATTGACCCTTGGCCCCAGGAGAAAGCCCAGATGATAAGCGCCCGGCGGTTCCTTCAGGCGTGCCACGTCGGCGAGCGCGGCCAGGCCGGCATTGCGCCGGCGCGCCATGACCTGCAGGCCCTGCCGCACCAGCGCGCGATTGACGCCAACCAGCGGGACGACGTCGCACACCGTGCCCAGCGCCACGAGGTCGAGCCACTGTCGCAAGTCGGGCTCCGGCCGCGATGTGCTGTACCAACCAGCCTCGCGCAGGGCCCGGTTGACGCCGACCGCCAGCAGGAAGGCCACGCCCACGGCGGCGAGCTGCTTGTGCGGGCTCTCGTCGTCGAGCCGGTTGGGATCGACCACGGCGATGGCCTCGGGCAGCGCGATCTCCGCCATGTGATGGTCGATCACGATCAGGTCGAGCCCGACGCGCCTGGCTTCGGCCAACGGTTCGAAGGCGGTGACGCCGCAATCGACGGTGACGACGACCGAGGCGCCCTCCTCCTTGATCTTGACCAGCGCGGTCGCGTTCGGCCCGTAACCCTCCTTGCGGCGGTCGGGAATGTAGACGCCGATATCGCCGCCCACGGCGCGGAAGAAACGCAGCAGCAGTGCCGACGACGTCGCGCCATCGACGTCGTAGTCGCCGAACACGACGATGCGCTCGCCCTGACGGACGGCATGCACCAGGCGGGCGACCGCGGCGTCCATATCCTTGAGGTGCGACGGATCGGGCAGGAACTTGCGCAGGGTCGGGTCGAGAAAGTCCGGAACCGCCTCCAGCGCAACGTCGCGCGCCGCCAGCAATCGGCAGATTGCGTCCGGCAGGCCATGGCGCTGGCCGATCGCGAGCGCTGTGCGCTCGTCGGCCAGTCGGGCCGCCCAGCGCCGCCCCGTCAACGAACGTTCGATGCCGAGAAACGCCGCGCGCTCGGCTCTCGCATCGCTGTAAATGACACTATCGGACATGAAGGCACCTTAGCGCGAATGCGCTGTGGACGACTTACCGCACGAGCCCTGCTAGGTTCCCGCGCGAGATTTCGGGTGGGGAAGCATGATGGTGAGATTGTTCGTCGGACTGCTGCTTGCGGTGCTGGCGTTCATGCCGTCGGCGACGGCGCAGACGAGCAAGGACTGGGTCACGGGTTTCCCTCGCGAACAGATCGCGGTGAAAGCCTGGCCCGAGGGCCGCAAGGTCGCGGTCTGCTTCGTCTTCTACGTCGAAGTCTGGGGCAAGGATCGCGGCCCGAACTTCCGGCCCGACATGACGGACCGTAAGCCCGATGTCGTCGACGAAGCCTTCCGCCAGTATGCCATCGAATGGGGTGTGCCGCGGGTCGGCCGGCTGTTCAAGGAACAGAATGTGCCCCTCAGCATCGCGCTCAATGCGCAGTTCCCCGAACAGCATCCCGAAATCTGGACGCAGTTCCGCGCCCTCGTGCCCAAGGCGGCAATCGTCGCGCACGGTCTCAACAACTCCACCGAGATGCTGCCACTCGACAAGGGCCTCGACGCGCAGAAGGCCTACGTCCGGCAGACGCTCGACAGGATCGAAAAGAGCACGGGCGTGCGCTCGAGTGGCTGGTCGAGCCCCAGCGTCTTCCCAAACGTCGAGACGTTTCCGGCTACCGCTGCCGAGGGGATCAAGTACACGCTCGACGGCATGGACTCCGACGTTCTGTCCCGCCTCGACACGCCTTCGGGAAAGCTGGTGATGGTTCCCTACCCCGCGGTCACCGTCGACATGGGAAGCTATCTCTCGCGCCTCAAGGATCCCGTCGACCTCGAGCGTTTCTGGATCGACTATATCGGCGAATTGGCGCGCGAAGCCGAGACGGATCCGCAGCGTCCGGCCACGGTCGTGGCCATCGGTATCCATCCCTTCGTCGTCGGCACGCCGGCCGGCACCGCCTCGCTGCGCCGCGTGCTCGAAACCATCAAGAAGCACAAGCTCGTCTGGATCACCGATGTAGAGGCCGTGGTGACGGCGGCTGGCGAGAAACTCTGAAAACGCCGCGTCAGGGCGAACGAAGGACCGTGATGCCGAGGCGGCGAACCTCGGCGCCGCCAAACTGCAGGGTAAGCGGCTTGCTGTCGAGTTCGACCTGCAGGCTGAGACGGATGCCCGGGCAGTCTGTCCGGCGGACAGAAGCCAGGACCGACAAGCGGCGTTCGTCCTGCACGACGTCGATCCAGGCATCGTCCGTGAGCGTGACCTGATATCGGCCGGCGGCGATCCATTGCAGGGTGACGATGCCGCCGAAGCCGTCGTCGCGTCCGCGCTCCGGCGTGACGAGATAAAGCGCCGAGTTGACCGGGGCCAGGATCAGCGTGAAGGCCCCCTCGCGCGGCAGCCACGACGAGGCATCGACCGCCGGCATGTAGCCGTCCGAAAGAAGTTCGATCTCGCGCGTGAGCGGCCATCCGAATCGGCCGCAGCCATCTTGTCCCGCTGCAGGCCCAGCGAGCCCGAGCGGCATGAGAAGAAGAGCGACGAGAACGCCGCGCATGCCCGGAAGGCTCGCACGGGCGGGTGGCCCTGCCAACCCGCCGCGTCAGCCCCTCCAGCGATTTGCGGCTAAGCCCAGCGCCGGGCGACTGGGCCCAGGTGCTGGACGATTACGCCCAGCTGGGCAGGCCGGTCTTGACCGCGAAGTTGTGGTGCGCCGAGACCCAGCGAACGGTGCCGGTCTTGGAGCGCATCACGATCGAATGCGTCTCCGCGCCGTTGTGGAAGCGACGGACGCCCTTCAGCATCGAGCCCGAGGTCACGCCAGTCGCCGCGAACATCACGTCGCCCTTGGCCATGTCGGTCATCGAGTATTTGCGGTTAAGGTCGGTGATGCCCCACTTCTTGGCGCGGGCCTTCTCGTCGTCGTTGCGGAACA
>VFQN01004268.1_pt1 | contig 19107 bp, 16 predicted proteins | sample 3512371 | NCBI WGS metagenome assembly VFQN01 (sample SAMN10412370, study PRJNA504923) | tailings metagenome | isolation source: Replicate 2 from Balatoc abandoned mine | place: Philippines: Itogon, Benguet | collected 2017-08-28 | reverse complement strand
CCACCGTCTGCTGGTAGGTCAGGAAGGTGCGCAGGATGGCGTGCGGGTGGCGCTGATAGAGGTCGTCGCTGGCGACCTCGATCATGCCGCCGCGTTCGAGGAAGAACTCGTCGATCGGGCGCATCGGCGCATCCTGCGAGCCGGCCACGTGCTCCTCGATGTTGAGCATCAGGATCTGGTTCAGCTGCGCCACCGCCTTGGCCGCCCAGTAGTAGCGGCGCATCAGCACCTCGGAGGCGCGCTGTCCCGGCGCCGAGGTGTAGCCGAAGCTCTCGGCCACCGCAGTCTGCAGATCGAAGACCAGCCGGTCTTCGCGGCGGCCGGCGATGACGTGCAGCCGCGCGCGGATCAGCTTGAGCAGCCCCTCGTTGCGCTGCAGCTGCTTGACCTCGAAGGGGGTGATCAGCCCCTTGGCGGCCAGCTCGTTCCAGTTCTTGCCGAGGCCGGCCGCACGCGCCACCCAGATCACCACCTGCAGGTCGCGCAGGCCGCCGGGGCTCTCTTTGCAGTTGGGTTCCAGCGCGTAGGGCGTGTCCTCGTACTTCTGGTGGCGCTGGCGCATCTCCAGCGTCTTGGCGCGCAGGAAGGCCTTGGCGTCCATCGCCCGCGTGTTGGCGTGGCGGAAAGTGGTGAACACGCGCCGCGAGCCGCACAGGTAGCGGCTTTCCAGCAGCGCGGTCTGCACGGTGACGTCGCGCTCGGCCTCGGCGATGCACTCGTCGACGGTGCGCACCGAGGAGCCGATCTCCAGGCCGACGTCCCAGCAGGCGGTGATGAAGCCCTCGATCGCCGCCTGCATGGCCGCCGCCTCGCCGTCGGGCTGGCGCACCGCGGCCGGCGGCAGCAGCACCAGCACGTCGACGTCGGAGTGCGGGAACAGCTCGCCGCGGCCGTAGCCGCCCACCGCCAGCAGCGCAGCGCCCTCGGGCATGCCGCAGCGCTGCCACAGCGACTGCAGCGTGCCGTCGACGTGCTTCGCCAGGGCCTTGAGCAATCGCGTGGCCGCGGGCGCGCTGGCGCGAGCGGCCTGGAAATGCGCGATCAGCTCGGCCTTGCCCTGGCGGAAGCGGGTGCGCAGTTCGGCGATGCCCTCGCGGGCGGCGCCGTTGGCATCGAGCACGGCCGAGGCCATGGCAGGCTCAGCCCGCGACGAACGATGGCGGCGGCGGGCTGCCAGCCGACAGCGTCAGCACCTCGTAGCCCGTCTCGGTGACCAGCACCGTGTGCTCCCATTGGGCCGACAGCGACCGGTCCTTGGTGACGATGGTCCAGCCATCGCCCATCTCGCGGATGTCGCGCTTACCGGCGTTGATCATCGGCTCGATGGTGAAGGTCATGCCCGGCACCAGTTCCTCCAGCGTGCCGGGGCGGCCGTAGTGCAGCACCTGCGGCTCCTCGTGGAACTTGCGGCCGATGCCGTGGCCGCAGAACTCGCGCACGATCGAGAAGCCGTTGCTCTCGGCGAAGGTCTGGATGGTGTGGCCGATGTCGCCCAGGCGCGCGCCCGGCTTCACCTTGGCGATGCCCTTCCACATCGCCTCGTAGGTCATCTGGCACAGGCGTTTCGCGGCGATCGAGCCTTCGCCGACCACGAACATGCGGCTGGTGTCGCCGTGCCAGCCGTCCTTGATGACGGTGACGTCGATGTTGACGATGTCGCCGTTCTTCAGCGGCCGGTCGTTCGGGATGCCGTGGCAGACCTGATGGTTGATCGAGGTGCAGATCGACTTGGGGTAGGGCGTGTAGCCCGGCGGCGCATAGTTCAGCGGCGCGGGGACCGCCCCCTGTACGTTCACGATGTGGTCGTGGGCCAGCTTGTCCAGCGCTTCGGTGGAGATGCCGGGTTTCACGTGCGGCGTGAGCATGTCCAGCACCTCGGAGGCCAGCCGGCCGGCGAGGCGCATGCCCTCGATTTCGGCGGCGCTCTTGATCGTGATCGTCATGGGCGCGGATTATCTCATCGGCCACGTAAAATCGCGGGTTTCCACCGGGGCGCCCTTGCCCCGTGGCCGGCCTTCCTTCTCGAGACCGTCGCGTGAGCACCAGCCCCCAGCATCTGTTCCACTTCGAGGGCGGCAACGCGCTGTCCGCCTTCCGCGCTCAGGCGCTGCTGCCGCGCCTGCAGGCGGTGAACCCGCGCATCACCGCCGTGCACGCGCGCCACGTGCATTGGGTGTGGAGCGACCATCCCCTGGCCGGCGCCGAGCACGACAAGCTCGAAGCCCTGCTGCGCTACGGCGACCCGTACGGCGGCCCGGCCGAAGGCACGCTGATCGTGGTGGCGCCGCGCCTGGGCACCGTGTCGCCCTGGGCCTCCAAGGCCACCGACATCGCGCACAACTGCGGCCTGGCCATCCGGCGTGTCGAGCGCGTCACCGAATACCGCCTCACGCTCAAGAGCGGCCTGCTCGGCGGCGCCAAGGCGCTGGGCGACGGCGAACTGCAGCAATGCGCGGCGCTGCTGCACGACCGCATGACCGAGAGCGTGCTGCTCGCGCGCGACGACGCGAAGCACCTGTTCGACGAGCAGCCCGGCAAGCCGATGGAGCATGTCGACGTGCTCGGCCGCGGCCGCGCGGCGCTGGAGGCCGCCAACAAGGACTTCGGCCTGGCGTTGTCGGACGACGAGATCGACTACCTCGTCGACGCCTTCACCGGCCTGAAGCGCAACCCGACCGACGTCGAGCTGATGATGTTCGCGCAGGCGAACTCCGAGCACTGCCGGCACAAGATCTTCAACGCCCGCTTCACCATCGACGGCGTGCCGCAGGAACATTCGATGTTCGGCATGATCCGCCACACCCACCAGCGCTCGCCGCAGCACACGGTGATCGCCTACAGCGACAACGCCAGCGTGATGGAAGGCCACGAGGTCGAGCGCTGGCTTCCGCAGGGCTACACCAACGCGCCGGCCTGGGGCCCGCGCCGCGAGACGGCCCATGTGCTGATGAAAGTGGAGACGCACAACCACCCGACGGCGATCTCGCCCTTTCCGGGCGCCTCCACCGGCGCCGGCGGCGAAATCCGCGACGAGGGCGCCACCGGCCGCGGCTCGCGGCCCAAGGCCGGCCTGACCGGCTTCTCGGTGTCGAACCTGCACCTGCCCGGCACCAGCGAGCCCTGGGAGCGCGAGCCCTACGGCAAGCCCGGGCACATCGCCAGCCCGCTGCAGATCATGATCGACGGGCCGCTGGGCGGCGCCGCCTTCAACAACGAGTTCGGCCGGCCCAACCTGCTGGGCTACTTCCGCGTCTACGAGCAGACGGTGGATGGCGTACGCCGCGGCTACCACAAGCCGATCATGATCGCCGGCGGCCTGGGCACGATCTCGTCCACGCAGACGAGCAAGGTCGAGTTTCCTGCGGGCACGCTGCTGGTGCAGCTGGGCGGGCCGGGCATGCGCATCGGAATGGGCGGCGGTGCAGCCAGCTCCATGGCGGCGGGTGCCAATGCCGCCGAGCTCGACTTCGACTCGGTGCAGCGCGGCAACCCGGAGATCCAGCGCCGCGCGCAGGAGGTCATCAACCACTGCTGGGCGCTGGGCGACAGCAACCCCATCCTGGCCATCCACGACGTCGGCGCGGGCGGCATCAGCAATGCCTTCCCCGAGCTGGTGGACGGCGCCGGCAAGGGCGCGCGCTTCGACCTCTCCAAGGTACCCCTGGAGGAGACCGGCCTCGCCCCCAAGGAGGTATGGTGCAACGAGAGCCAGGAACGCTACGTGATGGCCGTGCGGGCCGAGGCGCTGCCGCTGTTCGAGGCGATGTGCGAGCGCGAGCGCTGCCCGTTCTCGATCGTCGGCGTGGCCACCGATGCGAAGCAGCTGGTGCTCGAAGACCCGGCCAGCGATGACAAGCCCATCGACATGCCGATGGAGGTGCTGCTCGGCAAGCCGCCGCGCATGCATCGCGACGTGACGCGCGTGGCGCGCGCCGCCGCGCCGCTGAAGCTCGACGACGTGGCGCTGGAGAAGGTCGCCTTCGACGTGCTGCGCCACCCGACGGTGGCCAGCAAGCGCTTCCTGATCACCATCGGCGACCGCACCGTCGGCGGCCTCGACCACCGCGACCAGATGGTCGGCCCCTGGCAGGTGCCGGTGGCCGACTGCGCGGTGACGCTGGCCGACTACGCCGGCTTCGCCGGCGAGGCGATGAGCATGGGCGAGCGCACGCCGATCGCGTCGATCGACGCGCCCGCCGCCGGCCGCATGGCCGTGGGCGAGGCCATCACCAACCTGCTCGCCGCGCCGATCGAGCTGCCGCGCGTCAAGCTCAGCTGCAACTGGATGGCCGCCTGCGGCGAGCCGGGCGAGGACGCCGCGCTGTACGACACCGTCAAGGCCGTGGGCCTGGAGCTGTGCCCGGCGCTGGGCATCAGCGTGCCGGTGGGCAAGGATTCGCTGTCGATGCGCACGCGCTGGAGCGAAGGCGGTGCGGCGAAGCAGGTCACCGCGCCGGTGAGCCTGATCGTCTCGGCCTTCGCCAGCATCGCCGACGTGCGGCCGACGCTGACGCCGCAACTGAAGGCGGGCGACACCACGCTGGTGCTGGTCGATCTCGGTCAGGGCCAGCGCCGCATGGGCGGCTCGATGCTGGCGCAGGTGCTTGACCAGTTCGGCGATCGGGTGCCCGATGTCGACGATCCGGCGCTGCTGCGCTCGCTGGTCTTGGCGGTGAACGAACTGCGCAGCCAGGGCCGCATCCTCGCCTACCACGACCGCAGCGACGGCGGCCTGTGGGCCACCGTCTGCGAAATGGCCTTCGCCGGCCACCGCGGCGTGGACCTCAACGTCGACCTGCTCGTCACCGAGGGCGACGGCATCGTCGACAGCCGCGCCGAGTACGGCGACTCGAAGAACTGGGCCGCGCAGGTCAGCGCGCGTCGCCACGAGCTGACGCTGCAGGCGCTGTTCAACGAGGAGCTCGGCGTGGTGCTGCAGGTGCCCACCGCGGTGCGCAACGAGGTGATGCAGGTGCTGCGCGCGCACGGCCTGTCCAAGCACAGCCACTTCATCGGCAAGGCGAACGACCGCGGCGTGGTCGAGGTGTGGCGCGACACCAAGGCAGTGTTCAGCGCCCCGCTGCGCGACCTGCACCAGGCCTGGGACGACGTCAGCGGGCGCATCGCCGCGCTGCGCGACAACCCGGCCTGCGCCGAGGCCGAGCATGCCGCGGCCGGCGCCGCCGACGACCCGGGCCTGCACCTGCACCTGTCGTTCGATCCGAAGGACGACGTGGCGGCGCCGTTCCTCGCCAAGGCCCGGCCGAAGGTCGCGATCCTGCGCGAGCAGGGCGTCAACTCGCACGTCGAGATGAGCTACGCGATGCACCTCGCCGGCTTCGAGACCTTCGACGTGCACATGAGCGACCTGCAAGCCGGCCGCGCGCGGCTGGACATGTTCCAGGGCTTCGTCGCCTGCGGCGGCTTCAGCTACGGCGACACCCTGGGTGCCGGCGAAGGATGGGCACGCTCGGTGATGTTCAACCCGGTACTGGCCGAGCAGTTCGCCGCCTTCTTCGGCCGAACCGACACCTTCGCGCTCGGCGTGTGCAACGGCTGCCAGATGATGGCGGCGCTGGCGCCCATCATCCCTGGCGCGCAGGCCTGGCCGAAGTTCACCCGCAACAAGAGCGAGCAGTTCGAGGCGCGACTGTCGCTGGTGGAGGTGCTGGAAAGCCCGTCGATCTTCTTCACCGGCATGGAAGGCAGCCGCATCCCGATCGCGGTGGCGCACGGCGAAGGCTTCGCCGACTTCTCGCAGCGCGGCGACGCGACCGCGGTGCACCGCGCGATGCGCTTCGTCGACCACCATGGCCGGCCGACCGAGGCCTACCCGTTCAACCCGAACGGCAGCCCCGACGGCCTGACCTCGGTGACCACCGCCGACGGCCGCTTCACCGTGCTGATGCCGCACCCGGAGCGCGTGTTCCGCAACGTGCAGATGAGCTGGACCGCCGGCGACTTGAGCGAACTCAGCCCGTGGATGCGCATGTTCCGCAACGCCCGCCGCTGGGTGGGCTGACGGTGGCACACTGAGACCCGCAGGAGGCGCCATGGCAAGCACCGACACCCTGGCCTGGGACCCGACCAGCTGGCTGAAGCAGTGGAGCGCGGCGATGCAGCTGGCGCCGAACACGCTGGTGCAGCCGATCCTGCCCGGCTGGACGCTGAACGTGAACGCCTTCAACAGCAGCGCGCCGCAGACCGAGGCGGAGGTTCTGCAGAAGCACAGCTACGGCCGCCAGCTCGGCCGCATCAGCGATGCGCTGGAGATCTTGGTCCAGGCCCGCGACCCGAAGGCCGCCGACGAACGCTTCGACGACTTCCGCGCGATGAAGGCCGAGATCGACGAGATCAAGGCCGGCAATGCCGAGGCCCGCGTGACACGCCTGCTGGCCGACCTCGACCTGCTCAAGGTGCTCGACCCGGCCGCCCACGCGCGGCTGAAGGACGAACTGAAGAAGCGGGTGCCGAAGTGACCGAACTGGTGGTGCGTCGGCTGCTGATCGACCTGGAGGCGCCGTTCGCGCGCCAGTGGAACGGCGGCGATGCCTTCCGCACCGCCTGGTTCAACGCGCTGTCGATGAGCTTCCCGGTCGGCGAGCAGTTCTTCATCGATGCGGTCAGGCTCGGCCTGAAGGCCTTGCCGGACGACCAGCGCGAGGCGATGGCCGCTGACATCCAGGGCTTCATCGGCCAGGAGGCCACGCACCGGCGCATCCACGCACTGTTCAACGGCCAGCTCGAGGCGCAGGGCCATCACAACGCCTGGGCCGAGCGCGCCGTGCGGCGCCTGAAGCGTCTCGAAGGGCTGGATCCGCGCCACTGGGTGGCCGCCACCGCCGCCACCGAGCACATCACCGCCATCTTCGCCGAATGGATGCTGGCGCATCCCGAATGCCTGGGGGGCGCGGAGACGCGCCTGCGCACGCTGTGGACCTGGCATGCTGCCGAGGAGGCCGAGCACCGCAGCATTGCCTTCGACCTGTACCAGGCGCTGGGCGGCAACGAGGTCTGGCGGCATCGCTTCATGCGCATCGTCACGGTCCACTTCCTGTCGGACGTGTTCCGCCAGACGATCCGGAATCTCTGGCACGACGGCGAGCTCTTCAAGCCGCGCACCTGGCGCAGCGGCTGGCAGCTGCTGTTCGCACGCGGCGGGCTGATCCGCTGCATCTACCGGCCCTGGAAGCGCTACTTCGCGCCGGGTTTCCACCCCAGCCAGCAGGACGCGTCGGTCGCCGAGCGCTGGCTGCGCGAGAACGGCGACAGCTACACCGTGGTCGGCCGCTCGGCCTCGGCCTGAGCGCCGGCGGCGCGCAGCGCCGCGGCAAGTTCGCGAAGGTCGTCCTCGGCCAGCGTCTCGTGGTCGAGCAGGCCTGCCGCGCCTTGCTCGAGCACGGCGCGGTGCTTGGTCAGCAGCGCCGTGGCGGTGACGAAGCCGGCGGCGACGAGGCCCGCCACCGCGGCGTCGATGCGCTTCATCGTCTCTTCCGACAGCGTGCGCGGCGCGCCGGCGCCCAGCAGCGCCAGCTCGGGCGTGGCCGAGCGCGGCGGCTCGTAGGCCACGTGGCCCAGGCCCTCGTCCATGCCGTAGCGGGTGACCATCTCGCGGGCGATGTCGGTGGCGCGCGCGAGGTCGTCGGCCGCGCCGGTGGACAGCTCGCCGAGCACCAGCATCTCGGCCGCCCGGCCGCCGAGCAGCACGGCGATCTTGCGCTCCAGCTCGGCGCGCGTCATCAGATAGCGGTCTTCGGTGGGCCGCTGGATGGTGTAGCCGAGCGCGCCGATGCCGCGCGGGATGATCGACACCTTGTGCACCGGGTCGCTGCCCGGCTGGGCCAGCGCCACCAGCGCGTGGCCCATCTCGTGGAAGGCCACGGCGCGGCGCTCCTGCGGGTTGAGCACGCGGCTGCGTCGCTCCAGCCCGGCGACGATGCGCTCCACGGCGACGGTGAAGTCGGCCAGCGTTACCTCCGGCGCATGGCGGCGCGTGGCGGTGATGGCGGCCTCGTTGACGAGGTTGGCCAGGTCGGCGCCGCTGAAGCCGGCGGTGATGCCGGCCACCTCGTCGAGCTTCGCGTCGGCCGCCAGCTTCACCTTGCGTGCGTGCACCTTCAGGATGTCCAGCCGGCCCTTGCGGTCGGGCCGGTCGACCAGCACCTGGCGGTCGAAGCGGCCGGCGCGCAGCAAGGCGGTGTCGAGGATCTCCGGCCGGTTGGTGGCGGCCAGGATGATCAGCCCCGAGGAGGTGTCGAAGCCGTCCATTTCCACCAGTAGCTGGTTGAGCGTCTGCTCCTTCTCGTCGTGGCCGCCGAGGCCGGGGAAGGCGCCGCGCGCGCGGCCCAGCGCATCGAGCTCGTCGATGAAGATGATCGCCGGCGCCTTCAGCCGCGCCTGCTCGAACAGGTCGCGCACGCGTGCCGCGCCCACGCCGACGAACATCTCGACGAACTCGCTGCCCGAGATGGAGAAGAAGGGCACGCCGGCCTCGCCGGCCACCGCCTTGGCCAGCAGCGTCTTGCCGGTGCCCGGCGGGCCGACCAGCAGCACGCCTTTCGGGATGTGCGCGCCCAGACGGCCGTATTCCTGCGGGTGCTTCAGGAAGTCGACCACTTCCTTGAGGTCTTCCTTGGCCTCGTCGACGCCGGCCACGTCGGCGAAGGTCACGCCGGTGTCCGTCTCGACGTAGACCTTGGCGCGGCTCTTGCCGATCGCCATGAAGCCGCCCAGGCCGCCGCCGGAGCGATCGGCCATGCGGCGGATCACGAAGTACCACAGCCCGAAGAAGACGAGCGCCGGCACGATCCACGACAGGAGATCGCGCAGCAGCGGGCTCTCGACGGTGCGGGAATAGGGCACCGCGTACTTCTCCAGCCGCGCGGCGATGTCCGGTTCGACGCGGGTGGCCAGCAGCGTGGTCTTGCCGTTCTCGGGCGACTTGAGCCGGCCGGAGATCGTCCGGTCGGAGATCGTCACCTCGGCGATGCGGCCCTCGGCCAGCGCCTGCTCGAAGGCGCTGTAGGGCACGGTCTCGATGCGCGACGTACCCTGCCAGACGCTTTGCAGCAGCATCAGCAGCAGCAGCGCGACGAGCCAGTAGCCGACGTTCCAGCTCTGGCGGCGGTCGATGTTCAGCGGCGGAGGCGGCACGCCGCGATGCTGACAGCCTGGCGCCGCGCCGGCTTGACGCTCGTCAGGCCGGCGGCAGGCGGGCGGCGAGGCGGTGCAGCGCCCGCGTCGTGGCCTCGTCGGCCGGGAAGAAGGTCTCCAGTGCCAGCTCGGACAGCGTGATGTCCACCGGTGTGCCGAACACGGTGATGGTGCTGATCAGCGTGAGCACGCCTTCGGAACTGCGGAATTGCAGCGGCATCGCCACGGGCGGGGCTGCGGCCGGTCCCGGCAACGGCGCAGGGCCGGCATCGGGCGGCAGCGGGTAGCCGCGCAGCTCCTCGGCCAGCGCCGCGAGGGTGGTGTCTCCGCTGGCCTCGACCTGCTGCTGCAGCCGCTCCAGCAGATGGGCGCGCCACTGCGCCAGGTTGACGATGCGCGGCGCCAGGCCTTGCGGATGCAGGCTCAGGCGCAGCACGTTCAGCGGCGGCTGCAGCAGCGCGGCGGGCAGGCCATCCAGCATCAGCGGCACCATGCGATTGGCCGAGACCAGTGTCCAGTGGCGATCGACCAGCAGGGCGGGGAAGGGCTCGTGGCCCTTGAGCACCAGTTCGAGCGCCTGCCGGGCGCTGGCCAGGGCCGGGTCGTCGAGGCGGTGCTCGCTGAACATCGGCGCATAGCCCGCGGCGGTGAGCAACCGGTTGCGCTCGCGCAGCGGCACCTCCAGCCGCTCGGCCAGGCGCAGCACCATCTCGCGGCTGGGCAAGGCGCGGCCCGTCTCCACGCAGCTCAGGTGCCGCGTCGAGACGTTGGCATCGCCGGCGAGGTCGAGCTGGCTGAGGCGGCGGCGCTGGCGCCAGTCGCGCAGCATCGCGCCCACCGGCGGCATGGCGCCGAGAGACAGGGGCAGGGTCGCGCTCATGCCGGACACGATAGCCCAGCCGGTTCACCGCGGCCATGACCCGCGAGGTCAGGGCCGCTCGGCCAGGGCGTCGGCTCAGCCCGCGCGCCGGCCCAGCGTGGCCATGCGCGACAGCCACTTCGCCCGGCCGTCTTCGCCGAGCTGGTCGACCAGGCCGATCAGCGTCTCGCGGATCGGGGCGATGCCGACGAAGCCGAGGATGTTGCGCTCCAGACTCTTCACGCTGTGGGCGCGGAAGTAGAAGCGGTACACCAGCGCCGGCATGCCCATGGTCACCACCACCCGCGCGGAGCGCCCTGCCAGGCCCTTCTGGCCGAACGGGCTGCCCTTGTCGGGGCGGAAGGCGAAGCCGGGCCGCGCCACCTGCTCGAGAAAGCCCTTGAGCAGCGCCGGCATGTCGCCCATCCACAGCGGGAAGAACAGCACCAGGTGCTGGGCCCAGGCGATGTCGTCCTGCGCTTTCTGCAAGCCGGAGGGAAGTGGGCCGCTCTCCCACTCCTTCTGGCTGCGCAGCAGCGGGAAGTCGAGCTGCGCCGGCGTGGCCGTGCGCACCTGGTGGCCGGCCGCCGTGGCCGCCGCCGCATAGGCGTGGGCGAGGTCGTGCCCGAGGTGGTTCTCGGTCACGTCGGGGTGGCCCTGGATGATGAGGATTCGACGGTTCTCGGCCATGGTGTGGTTGTCGGGCAGCGCCGCGGACCACATGGTCACGTGAAGGACACGAAGGGCCTTTGCGATTCTGCAAGCGCCGCGCACAGTGCCGGCTCACGCTCCATCGCTTTGCCACTAGAGCACCCTGTCAAGGTTGAGGACTGGTGCCAAGGGCGCGACGCAGACAGAATGCGTCGCACAAAAGTGTCGCAAGGCGATGGATCGTGCAGCGGTTCGCGCGATCGGCGGGGCCGCCTTGCGACGGTGATGAACCGTCGTCGTTGGAGAAGCCAGGATGAGCAAGTTCTTCGCGGATCTCGTGATCCGCACCGACGAGGCACGCCGTGCCTTCGAAACCCACCCCGTGGTGCTGGATGCCGTGGCCAAGGGCATGTCGCTGCCGCGCTACCGCACGCTGCTGCTGGAGCTGTACCACGTCGTCTGGCACTTCAACCCGGTGTGCGCCGCAGCGGCCAGCCGGCTTCCCGACAGCCACAAGCAGGTGCGCTACTTCCTCTACGAGCACATGCAGGAGGAGTCGGGCCACGAGGAGTGGGTGCGCAACGACCTCGAGGCCGTCGGCGTGCCGGCGTCGGACACCGTGGGCTACAAGCCCTCGGCCTTCACCCAGGCCCTGGTGGGCTACAACTACTGGGCGGCCGACCGCTCGCACCCCTGTTCGGTGCTGGGCATGCTCTACACGCTGGAGGTGATCGCCTCGGTCTACGGCGGGCCATTCGCCTCGGCGATCAAGGAGGCGCTGCTGCTCGAGGGTGAGCGGGGCGTGTCGTTCATCAATTCGCACGCGACAATGGACGCCGAGCACATGGCCGAGCTGCGCCAGGTGCTCAACACGGTCGAGGATTCGACCGCGCGCGAGGCCGTCGTCGACGCGGCGCTCGTCAACTTCCATCACTTCACCCGCATCATCGAGCAGGTATGACGACGTCCACCCTTCGCGCCCGTGAGGCGGGCGGACTGCCGGCGGCGCTGGCTCGGCCCTACAAGTACCTGCGCCTGGAGTGGACCGAGGAACTCGGCATGCTGCGCGTGCGAACCTGCGTCAAGCCCATCCAGTGCTACAGCCTGGCCGGCATGACCGAGTTGCAGCGCATGCTCGACGACATCGCCGAGAACCCCGGACTCGTGCGCCACTTCGTGCTCAGTTCCGACGTGACGGGCGTGTTCAACTTCGGCGGCGATCTGGCGCTGTTCGTGCTGCTGGTCCGCGCCCAGGACATCGACTCGCTGAAGATGTACGGCCGGCGCTGCATCGACCTCGTCTGGTGGATGGAAACGGCGGCCAGCCGCGGCGTGCACACGACGGTGCTGGTGCAGGGCGACACGCTCGGCGGAGGCCTCGAATCGGTGCTGCCCTTCCACAAGGTGATCTTCGAACGAAGCGCGCAGGCGGGCTTCCCGGAGGTGCTGTTCAACCTCTTCCCGGGCATGGGCGCCTGGCAGTTCACGATCCGCAAGGCCGGCTTCGCCGTCGCCAACGACATGATCCTCAGCGGTCGCCTCTACACGGCCGAGCAGTTGCTGCGCCGCAGTCTCGTCGACGTCGTGGTGGACGACGGTACGGGCGAGGAGGCGATGCTCGAGATGGTGCGAAGCATCGAGCCCAAGCTGCGGGGCACGCTGGCTGCGTTGAATGCCCAGCGCATCGCGGCGCCGATCACCTACGAGTCATTGGTCGAGGCTGTCGATCTCTGGGCCGAGACCGCGCTGACGCTGACCACCCGCGACCTGCGCCTGATGGAGCGCCTCGCCCGCGCCCAGGTGCGCAAGGCCGGCGGGGCCGAGGAGGGTGCGGTGGAGGAGATCAAGCGGATCGAGCTCGACACCGCCTGGGGAGAGCTGCGCAGCGGCAACACCGGCTTCGGCGAGGAGCGCGGCACCGGGCTCACCGCCTGGGGAGCGCTCTAGCCGCGCGGCTCGATCACAGCCACGTCGCGATCACTTCCCGAAGCTGGTCGCGGGTGTAGGGCTTGGCGAGGTGGGCATCCATGCCGGCCTCCATGGCGTGGGCGGCGTCCTCGTCGTAGGCGTTGGCCGTCAGCGCCACGATCGGCGTGCGCGGTAGCCGCTGGCGCAGTTCGCGGGCACGGATGTGCTGGGTGGCGGTGTAGCCGTCCATCACCGGCATCTGGCAGTCCATCAGCACCAGGTCGACGGAGCGGCGCGACAGCACGTCCAGCGCCTCGGCGCCGTCCTGCGCCTCGATGCAGTCCAGGCCCAGCGACTGCAGCATCTCCTCGGCGATGACCCGGTTCACCGGGTTGTCCTCGACCACCAGCACCGTGCCGCTCAGCTGCGACGGCATGTTGTCCAGCGGCGTCATCGCGGAGTCGACCGGGTCGCCTTCGGGCGGGTTCGGGTCGGCGTCGAAGGCCAGGTCGAAGTGGAAGCGCGAACCGCGACCCGGCTGGCTTTCCAGCTCGATGCGTCCGCCCATCGCCTCGATGATCTTCTGGCTGATCGCCAGTCCCAGCCCGGTGCCACCGGCGCGCCGGCTGCGCGAGCCGTCGACCTGGTGGAACGGCTGGAAGAGCTGGTCCTGCGCCTCGGGCGGCACGCCGATGCCGGTGTCGACGACCTCGAAGCGCACCACCGGCCGCTGCGGCGCGCCGCGGCCGGGCCGCAGGCGCAACGAGACGCCGCCGCGCTCGGTGAACTTGATCGCGTTGCCCACCAGGTTGAGCAGCACCTGCTTGAGGCGCTGCGCGTCGCCGATCACCCAGTTGGCGGTGTCCGGATCGACGTCGACCACCAGCGCCAGGCCCTTGGTCTCGGCGTTGGCTCGGAACAGCGCCACGACCGATGCGGCGGTGGCGTGCAGCGAGAGCGGCGCGCGCGCAAGGTTGAGCTTGCCGGCCTCGATCTTGGAGTGGTCGAGCACGTCGTTGAGGATGGTCATCAGCGAGGCGCCCGAGGACGCGGCGGTCTTCACCAGGCGACGCTGCTGCGGGTCGAGCCGCGAGCTGCGAAGCAGCTCCAGCGCGCCGAGCACGCCGTTCATCGGCGTGCGGATCTCGTGGCTCATGGTGGCGAGGAACTGCGACTTCGCCATGCTTGCCGCGTCGGCCGCCTCCTTGGCTCGGCGCAGGGATTCGTTGGCCGCTTCCGCCATCGCCTTGGCGCGCTGCAGCGAGGCGTTGGCGGCGTCGGCCTCCAGTCCGTGCCTCACCGCACGCGTGGTGATGGACGTGAACTCGCGCGCGGCGCGGAACATCGTCACGCCGAAGATCACCACCATGAAGGCGATCGGCAGCGATCGTTCGCCGGGCCCGATGGCGTTGACCAGGGCCAGCGATCCGAGCTGCGGCACGGTGAGCAGGGCGAACGATCGCCCCACCAGCGGCATGAAGTAAGCCGCCACCGCGACCGAGCCGCACACCATGATCACGAAGGCCGTCTCGAATGTGCCCTCGAGATAGGGATACAGGCCCACGGTGGCGACCACCCACAGCAGCCCTGCCAGCGCGGCGTTGGCCTGCAGGCCCAGCTGCGCGGCGCGCAGTTCGGCCTCGGACAGCGGCTCGGGCCGGTGATAGCGATGCCAGAGCCACCAGCGCCAGACGCAGGTCCAGAGGCCCAGACTGGCACAGGCCATGGCTGCGACGTGGCGATCGGCGTGGACGCCGAACCAGGTGATGATGCCGACGACGAGCAGCAGCGCGGTCACGCTGCGGCCCGCGTTCTGAAGCGCCAGATCAAGCAACTCGCGTTTGACGGCGACGTCGGTGGATGGGTCTTGTGCCATCAGCTGCGCAGCATAACTGCGCAGATGGCCTCGCGAGCATGCGCTATCGTCCCGGAGTCGACACTTGACCCGATACCGTGGCTTTGGCGGAACGCTTCGATCGACTCGATGCCCTGCGTGGCGTGGCCATCGTGTGGATGGCCGTGTTTCACTTTTGCTACGACCTGAACTACTTCGGGTTCATCCGCCAGAACTTCTACACCGATCCGCTGTGGACGGTGCAGCGCGCCTGCATCGTCACGCTGTTCCTCTTCTGCGCCGGGCTCAGCCAGGCCGTGGCGCTGGAACAGGGCCAGTCGTGGCCGCGCTTCTGGCGCCGCTGGGCGCAGATCGCCGGCTGCGCCGTGCTGGTGAGCCTCGGCTCGTCACTGATGTTCCCGCGCAGCTGGATCAGCTTCGGCATCCTCCACGGCATCGCCGTGATGCTGATCCTGGCGAGGCTGCTCGCGCCGCTTCGGGGCGGGCTGTGGATTGCCGGGCTCGTGGCCCTCGTGCTGCCGCAAATCGTGCAGCATCCGTTCTTCGATACGCGCTGGACGAACTGGGTGGGCCTGGTCACGCGCAAGCCGGTGACCGAGGACTTCGCCCCCGTGCTGCCCTGGCTGGGCGTGGTGCTGTGGGGCATGGCCGCCGGCCGCTGGGTGCTGGCGCGGCGGCGCGGCTGGCTGGCCGGCGCGCTGCCTGGAGGCTTCGCGCCGCTGGCCACGCTCGGCCGCTGGAGCCTGAGCTTCTACATGGTGCACCAGCCGGTGCTGATCGGCGCGCTGATGCTCGTGGTGGCGCTGCGTCGCTGACGCTCAGCCGCGCAGCGCCTGCGCGGCAGCGTCGATGCGCGCCTTCAACTCGGCATAGCTGCGCGTCACCGGGAACTGCGGGAACTGTGCCACGATGGACTCGGGCGGGTGGATGAAGAAGCCGGCGTGCGCCGACATCAGCATGCCGGTGTCGTTGTAGGAGTCGCCCGCCGCGATCACCTGGAAGTTCAGCAGGCGCAAGGCGTTCACGGCGTGCCGCTTCTGGTCGGCCATGCGCAGCACGTGGCGGGTGACGAAGCCTTCGGCGTCGACCTCCAGCCGATGGCACAGCAGCGTCGGCCAGCCGAGTTGGCGCATCAGAGGTTGCGCGAACTCGTAGAAGGTGTCCGACAGGATCATCACCTGATAGCGGCTGCGAAGATCGTCGAGGAACTCGCGCGCACCTTCCATCGGGCCCATGCCGGCGATCACGTCCTGGATGTCGGCGAGCTTCAGGCCATGCTGCTTCAGCAGCCCGATGCGAAAGCGCATCAGCTTGTCGTAGTCGGGCTCGTCGCGCGTGGTGCGCGACAGCTCCGGGATACCGGTGCGCTGGGAGAAGGCGATCCAGATCTCCGGGACGAGCACGCCTTCGAGGTCGAGACAGATGACTTGCATGGGGGGAGGCTACCATGCTCGGATGAGCAAACAGGTGCTGTTCGGCTTCCATGCCGTGACCGTGCGGCTGAAGACCGCGCCGCAGTCGGTGACCGAGGTGCACGTCGACGCCACGCGGCGTGACCAGCGCATGCGCGCCTTCGTCGAGCGGGCGAAGGAGGCCGGGGCGAAGATCGTCGACAGCGACGACGAACGGCTGCGCCAGCTGTGCGGCACGCACCGCCACCAGGGCGTGGTGGCGCGTGTCGCGCCGGTGGCGATGAGCCATTCGCTCGACGACACGCTCGATGCGGTGGAGGGCCCGCCACTGCTGCTGGTGCTCGACAGCATCACCGATCCGCACAACCTCGGCGCCTGCCTGCGCGTGGCCGACGGCGCCGGCGCGCACGCGGTGATCGCGCCCAAGGACCACACCGTCGGCATCAACGCCACGGTGGCCAAGGTGGCCAGCGGCGCGGCCGAGACGGTGCCGTATTTCATGGTCACCAACCTGGCACGGACGCTCAACGAGCTGAAGGAGCGCGACATCCGCGTCATCGGCACCTCCGACCAGGCCGAGCAGTCGCTCTACGACGTCGACCTGACGGGGCCCGTGGCGCTGGTGCTCGGCGCCGAGGGCAGCGGCATGCGCCAGCTGACCGGCAAGACCTGCGACGTGCTGGTGCGCCTGCCGATGAAGGGCGCCGTGGAAAGCCTGAACGTCTCGGTGGCCTCGGGCATCTGCCTGTACGAGGCGCTGCGCCAGCGCGACAAGCGTGGCTGATCTCGACGACCCGGTGCGCGACCTGCGCGCGCGCATCGCCGCGGCCTCGCGGGTCTGCGTGCTCAGCGGCGCGGGCATGTCGGCCGAGAGCGGCATTTCCACCTTCCGCGATGCGCTGACCGGCCTGTGGTCGCGCTTCGACCCGGCGCAGCTGGCCAGCGAGAAGGGTTTCCGCGCCGATCCGCAGCTCGTCTGGGACTGGTATGCGCAGCGCCGCGAGGGCGTGCGCGCGGCGCAGCCCAACGCCGGCCACCGGGCGCTGGGCGTCTTCGCGCAGCGCCGGCCCGGCGTGCTGACGGTGGTGTCGCAGAACGTCGACGACCTGCACCAGCGCGCCGGCAATGCCGACACGATCCGGCTGCATGGCGACATCCTGGCCGACCGCTGGCTCGAACCCTGCCGGCGCGGCCGCGCCTGCGATCCGGCCGCGGCGGACGATGGTCGGCCGCCGAGCTGCGCCGAGTGCGGCAACCTCGTTCGGCCCGGCGTGGTGTGGTTCGGCGAGATGCTGCCGCCCGGCGCCATCGAGGCGGCCGAGCGCGCCGCGCGTGCGGCCGAGGTGATGCTCGTGGTGGGCACCTCTGGCGCGGTGTGGCCCGCCGCCGGCCTGGCGGCCACCGCGCGGCACGGCGGCGCGCGCGTGGCCATCGTCAACCCACACGAGAGCGAGATCGACGGCGAGGCCCACGTCGTGCTGCGCGGCACCGCGGCGCAGCTGCTGCCGCGGCTGTTCGGTTGAGGGGCGGCGGCCGCTAGACTGCCGCCATCGCCCGAACTTCCTCCACGCCATGCCCGTCATCGACGTCCGCCACCCGCTCGTCAAGCACAAGGTCGGCCTCCTGCGCGAAGCCGAGATCTCGACCAAGAAGTTCCGCGAGCTGACCAACGAGCTCGCGCGGCTGCTGGCCTACGAGGCCACCGCCGACTTCCCGCTCGAGGCCGTCACCATCGACTGCTGGAGCGGTCCCACCGAGGTGCAGCGCATTGCCGGCCGCAAGGTCACGGTGGTGCCCATTCTGCGCGCCGGCCTGGGCATGCTCGACGGCGTGCTCGACATGATCCCGAGCGCGAAGGTCAGCGTGGTCGGCCTGTCGCGCAACCACGAGACGCTGCAGCCCGAGCACTATTTCGAGAAGTTCGTCGGCCACCTCGACGAACGCACCGCGCTGATCGTCGACCCGATGCTGGCCACCGCCGGCTCGATGATCGCCACCATCGACCTGCTCAAGCGCCGCGGCTGCAAGGACGTGCGCGCGCTGGTGCTGGTGGCGGCGCCCGAAGGCATTGCTGCACTGCAGAAGGCGCACCCGGACGTGCGCTGCTGGACGGCCGCCGTGGACAGCCACCTCAACGAGCTCGGCTACATCATCCCGGGCCTGGGCGACGCCGGCGACAAGATCTTCGGCACCAAGTGAGCCGGCGACGTGCCGCCGGATGCCTTGACCCAGGGCAGGCGCCAACTTGCCAATCCTTACAAGCTGACATCCCGGCCGACTTGCGACCGAAACATTCGACCGTTAGGGTGCGGACATGAAGAAGCTGCGCACTCCCTTCCGGCTCTGGATGACCGGCAGTCTGGCAGTCGTGATGGCTGCGTTGTGCACCGGCCGTGACGTGCTCGACGACGAACGGCTGGCCGGCTCGATGCGCGTGCTGCGCCACAGCCCCTACAGCGTCGGCGAGACGCTGCGCCGCATCGAGGCGGCGGCGGAGGCCCGCGGCCTCCAGGTGCTGGCGCGCGTCGGCCAGCAGGGCCCGGTGATCGTGTTGGCCTCCACCGTGGGCGGCACGCCGGTGCTGATGGAATCTGCCGACTCGGCCCCGGACGTGCCGTTGTCGGTGCAGGTCGTGCGCACCGCCGACGGCGGTGCCGACGTCCTGGTGCCGCAGTCGCTCGACTCCGGCTGGGATGGCCTGCCCGAGCTCGTGGCCGGCGAACTGGCCGAACTGCCCGACCTGCTCGACCGCGCGCTGGCCTGAGCGCGGCCTCAGAGACCGCCCAGCGCGCCCACCGCGGCGCCGAGCGCCACCAGCCAGATCGGGCTGGGCTTCGTGCTGAGCATCGTGACGACGGTGACGGCGATGAGCGCCAGCGCACCGAGGCGCTGGTCGGGCGCGCGAACGAAGGGCTCGGCCAGCACCCAGCCGGTGGCCAGCAGCAGGCCCAGCGTGAGCGGTGCCATGCCGGTGGCGAAGGCCCGCACCGCCAGGGTCTCGCGCCGCTGTGCCGCCCAGCGCGACACCGCCAGCACCAGCACCGTGGAGGGCAGCAGCGTGCCGGCCAGCGTGGCGAGCAGGCCGGTCAGACCAGCCACGTTCCAGCCGATCACCGCGACGAACAGCACGTTGGGCCCCGGCGCGGCCTGGGCGATGGCGATCGAACTGGTGAACTGCGCATCGCTGATCCAGCCGTGCTCGGCCACCACGTAACGGTGCATGTCGGAGGCGGTGGTGATGGCGCCGCCCACCGCCAGCAGGCTCAGCA
>VFQN01004267.1_pt1 | contig 19109 bp, 15 predicted proteins | sample 3512371 | NCBI WGS metagenome assembly VFQN01 (sample SAMN10412370, study PRJNA504923) | tailings metagenome | isolation source: Replicate 2 from Balatoc abandoned mine | place: Philippines: Itogon, Benguet | collected 2017-08-28 | reverse complement strand
GTCGCAGCTATCACAGCGAGCTGCAACGTCAGTGCACGATGAGGTATCACTGGACGGCGAAGAAGAGCGAGAGATGGCTGTCAGATCGCCTCTCTAATCTGAAGTCACAGCTATTGCTGACGTACTCCCAGTGGCGATCGTCACAGCCCGTCGAGCTCTTGGGCGACTGGCGGGCATGGGCGAGACAGGGCAGTGAGGAGGTGAAGGAGGTGCTGATACATTTTGCTTTGTTACCAACGATACACGATCGCTATGTACTGATGAATGAGATGCTCTGGCGTCATCGATACAGAATAGTGCTGACGTCATTCTTCCTTCACTTCCTTCTACTCAGATAGAGGTGACGTCAGACACAACAATCCTACTACTACTACAACAACGACTAACTTAACCTACGACACCCATCTATCTATTACTACTATAGCAACACTACACTACTGTAGTGCACTACCTCTCCTCTGTGTCTCTGTCAGTGTCGTGGATGGGCAGATAGCCGCTACGAACGATGTGGAAGTGACGTAGCAGCTGCGGCAGACAAACTGCTAAGAGCAGTGCGAGACAAGCGACGAGGAAGACGATCGCGACGACGCGGATCAGCCAGCGCAGCCAGGCAGAGGAAGGAGGAGGAGAGGGCGACGAATAACACGCTGACGCTATCATCGCTCTGGTCTCGTCAGAGGTCCAATCAGTGGGCAGCCAGCCCTTCTCCACCGCCTAAGAGAACACAACGATGACGTCAGAGGAGAAGAGAGAGAGGTTAGAATGACGTCACAGACCTTCTGATAGTCCCAGCGATTGCCCAGCTCAGTGCGAAAGTTCCAGAAGAAGAAGCCATGAGTGAACACGTCATAGCTGTATAACTGCGCATAAGAGATCTGACGTACTACATTCACCTCGTCAGGGTAGCTGCGATCGACAGGACAAGTGCCATACTCCACATAGGAAGGACCGCCAGTGCCCAGCGGTCCCTGCACGCCCTTCGTCGGGTCTGGAGGGGCGTTGGGAATTAGACCAACGGGGAAGTAGGGATCTGGGCACAGCACTCGATCGCACTTGACCTTCGGATAGGTCGGTACTACAGTAGAGTCAGAGTCAGAGGAGGAGAGGGAGTGTTGAGAATACGTCATTACCGTTGTCATTCACTCCATTGAGCCACATGGCACAGTTGTCAGTGGCAAGAGACCATTCACCCACTACGATGGGCACGCCCAGTTCCTCCATGTCTCTGAGGTGGTTGTGGTCGTAGCAGGCATTCTTGATGAAGTACTCAGGCGGGTTGTCCCAGGCCCAGGCGTGGTACAGGTGTATGTCCACTGCGTAGTGCGAACACCCTTCGAGGAAGTGTGATTGACTCTTCTCACCCCAGAACTCCTCCGAGAGACGAAAGGAGTCATGGAAGAGAACGAGCCAGTGAGGAGCTTTCGCTCTGATGAGGTTATATGATCGCCAGTAGAACTCCTGTATGAGAGGGAAGGGGATCTTCCACCATGGCTCGTTCACTGGCTGCACGCCGATCACCGCCTTCTCACCGCGATAGCGCTCTACGATACTGCTCAGTACTCCGAGGGTGTGGAGGAGGTGTGAGGTGTTGACGGTGGAGTAGTTCTGGTGGATGACGTCATAGTTGCCCGCCCAGTCGCCGCCCCTCAACGCCCAGTGATTAAACCTCACTGAGTCATTCTCGCCCTTGACCCACTCGTAGTGACCGGTGTCTCCGCTGTTGTCTAAGCCGTTCTGCGACCCTCTCACTGCGTGGAGGTCTAAGAGCACTGAGAGGTTGTAATGTCGACACAGAGCGATGACGCGGTTTAACTGCTCCACTGCTCCCTCCCAACAGCCGTTAGTGAAGGGCTCGTAGGGCTCAAACATCCAATCTGCGACAGGAATGCGCACTGTCTCGACTCCGATCGCTGCGAGGTTCGCGATCTGCTCTGACGTCACCCAATGCTCCCAATGCACTCGCAGCTGACGATTCGCCTCTACTCCTCCTAGCACTCGACAGAAGGTGATGGAATCAAAGGCGAAGTGTTGGATGGCTTGTTCTCCGGGATATCTGTCACTCGCTCCGAGGAACTGATAGAAGAGCGATGGAGTGATCCACGGCTCTAAGACGAGAAACCCTCCCAGACTTGTCCCTCGCAGGTGAAAATCATTGGTGGAACTTCTATTATCATGATGACAGGAATAACGATTGGACGGAGCGACTTCTCCTAGTTGGAAAAAGTTTTCAGAGAATATTTCTTCTTCAGGGAGCCATGAATGAGACTTAGAGACAGTCAATCTGATAGAAATTGAAAGAAGGCAGATCACACAGATGAAAGCTCTCAACATCCTCCATCTCATCATGTGGAATGACAGGTAGAAGATGTTCTAAGTATTTGAAAATATCAAACAAATAACAGCATTTCATTATATTACGTTACATGATAAAGTGATCGTTTTTCTTATTTTACGTTATATTATTCACACTGACTGCGCTGATAAGAGATCAGATATCAGTTGGACCTTGATTGAGAAGGAGTTGTCTGATCATTGTAAGGCGATGTCCATCGGCTAATCCCCATTTATACAATAATACATCTAACTTCGCCTATAACAGATAGATGTGATAAGATTAGAGAGATACAATTGATCGATAACTCGCTTTACCTCAGTGGTGGAATAATGTGTAGCAAGTAGATCAGTCTTAGACAATGTGAAGATCGCAACCATGATTAATAGTCTTAGGAAGGAGGAGAACTCTATCGCTGAACCTCCTCCAGCGATTGATGCAGGGAGCTTCAGCGCTCTCTATACAACAGACACATCAATGAGACACGAGACCAGGTTATCTACTATATATAACACAATACCTGAGCGAGGAGGATGCGGGTATAAAGCACCTTCGTCTCTGCCTTGGACAGGAAGTTAGGGATGATCTCATAGAGTTCCAGTAGTCGGTAGATGCCGCCATGTCCCTTACTAGTGATCAGCTTGATCACTGACACGCCCTCCACACGATCTGCGAACAAAGAAAACAGTTGTGTCAGAGTGTCGACGTGTTGCAACAGCTTCTCGATGACTCTGTCGTCCGTCAGAGCGCGGTGAGTGTTGTCCCACAGCTCTACCTCCACCGGGGTGCTCGAGGAGGTGAGAGAGGCGTTCATCTTACCAAGGCCTTGTCGCAGGTTATTCGCCAGCTCAGACAGGAAGGAGGTGTTTCCAGTGGTGCGAGAAGGCTTAGGAGAGGGAGCAGAGGCAGTGACATCAGGGTTGAAGTTCTCTTGAGGAGTGGCAGTGGCGTGACTCAGCTTCAGAGCTTGCAGTGACGCAGCGTTTCTCTGCGCCAGCTGAGTCAGTTTACTCCCCGTATTAGGCAAGGTAGTGGTCACAGGGGGTGCTGGGGGAGGTGCTGACGTGGTGGTCTCGTCAGACTTTAGGAGAGTGTGTAGAGGAACACCGAAGTGCGATGACATCACACTAGCATTGCCATTGCCGCTGAAGGCGTGATTCACTGCGGCGGTGGCGGGATTCGCCTCTGACAGAGATTTCGCCAGCAGAGCGCGCTGACGTGATCTCTCCAGACGACTGACAGGGGACTGCATGCCTGACGTGGTCAGGTCAGCAGTGTGATAGTCGTTTGATGTCGTCACGGCCTTGAGAGAGGAGGGTTGGTTGGGATGGTTGGGATGGTTGGGTGTCGCTCTGACAGTCGCAGATGCTTTGACCTTCGCTTGAGTCTGGGCTTGACTGACATCTACCGAGGTAGTGTTTAGCGGTGAAGTAGGTTGAGACTGTTTCAAAGGTTCAGAGGGAGTAGCTGACGCCTTTGCTCTCTTGCTGTGCTCCGCTCTCTCTGTCGCCGGAGTAGTCGAGGTTTTGGGGTTTTGGGGTGTGGCCTCTTTCTTGTTAGCACTACTCTTCGCTGACGTGGCAGCATTAGCATTGGTAGAAGAGGAAGAGGTGTCGATGATGGTTGGTTTGAACGGACTGCCTTGTATCGGCTTGCCATACAGTGTTATCATAATCATTATGGTTGGGAAGTGAACCGGGGAGGCGTTCAGGTTAGAGAGGTTCCCTGACGACGATGCTGCCGGATTAGTGCTCGGGGCATTGAGAACCTCAATAGCACATGTGTAAGAGCCGTCATCGTTGTCGGTGAGTTGCAGGAGCTGCGCGGGTCCCATGATTCCTATCTCGAAGGGATCGCCACCACGTAGCTTCCGATTACCATAGCTGTCCACCGCGATGATGGTGAAGGAAGACACCTGCTTCATAGGGAGCTTGAGTAAGGCTTCTCCCTCAGCGCGACAGGCGGAGGGCAAGGTCTTGGAGGGCAGCACTTCTATCTCGAAGGGAGAGCCGAAGACGTGGTGCTCCTCGTTCAACGTCACGTTTAGCTTGTATTTCCCACTCCTGCCCAGGGTATAGCTGGAGGAATAAGTGCCGTCTTCGTGATCTTGCACACTGAGGTGGTAAAGGGCGACGTCATTCTCGATCGTGGCAGTGACGGGCATGCCGCCCATCGTGACCTTCTGCCCATTGACGTCATAGACCTGTACGAGGAACTGCGTCAGCTTCCCCGCCTCTACTCCAAAGAGACCTGGTCCGAAGGCTTGACAGTTCTGTGCGATCTCATCGCCGAGGCGAAAGCTCTCCACGTCATCCTCGCAGAGCGGGTCATAGCCGTTGAGACTCACGACGTTCGACGTCGTCAGTTTCCTTAGAAAGGTCACAATAATGCCTAGCGTCTCTAACCATTCCTCTCTCTCCTCCTCAGAGTCGCAGGAGAGCTCGAGAATGCCGCCGTTCTGCAGGATGAGCTGGAACTCGAACTTCACGAGTTTCTTCGCGTTCTTGTGACTCTTCTTCTCACAGTGCAACTCGACGTCGTTCAGACCGATCTTTCCCTTCAAAGAACCGTTTGGTCCGTCGTAATACTGAAGTTCGTATCCCTGGGATCCGAGGAATTCGACGGGCACTAGCACGAACCATCTCTTCTTCCAGTTGCGAAAACCACCTCGAGCATTCACCGCTCCTCCTTTCTTCCACATATAACCCTCAGTTCTTGTGAGTTGGGAAGGATCGAGAGTCCCTTCACTTGTCACAACGACACGATTAGTCATGTAAACAGATCCGCTGACTTTCTTGTCCAACTCCTCTAATGCCGGATCCTCCTCCTCATCCACTGAATGGGAAGGAGGAACAGGTGCAGGAGAGTGTAAAGAATGATGAAACGTCGATACAGACATCCTGTAACAGGTGTTCTATCTATTAATTGAATCTCTTCTATTAATAAAATAACGATAAAATCTTTCACCCGGCAAATGGGCAATGCCGCTAGAGTGGGGAATGAATTGCCGGATGATTGTGCACCACTACTTTTGCCATTCATCTTTCTAGAAGAACAACAACGAAGACTTTCTTATTGCTATATTCCTCGACTAGTACTGCAAAGAATGTTCAGTAAGACGCTTGTTCGAAACTTTTCTAAGAGATCTCTTGCAAGATCCTCTATTGCCCGCACTGGATTGGGAGCATCATTCTCTCTCGCTCCTTCAAGAAATATTCTTCAACACAACACACCTTCCTTCCTTACCACTGGAAGACGATTCAATAGCACTTCCACTGATGCCCCAGCAACAAGCAACTCTGAAAGAATGAGTTTCCAGGCAGAGACGAGGAAGCTGCTGGACATCGTCACTCATTCCATCTACACTGACAAAGAGGTGTTCCTAAGAGAACTCGTCTCCAACGCCTCTGACGCCTTGGAGAAGTTCCGCTACTTCCAAGTCAGTGGTGCAGTCAAAGGCGATGGAACCCATCCTTTAGAGATCAATATCATCACAGACAGCGAGAAGAACACGCTGACGATCATAGACAATGGTATTGGTATGACGCGCGAGGAGCTCGTCGCTAACCTCGGAACCATCGCCAGATCAGGCTCCAAGCAGTTCGTAGAGCAGTTGTCCAAGGGAGAAGGCAGCAATGGTGCGTCGAAGGACGGCATCATCGGTCAGTTCGGTGTGGGCTTCTACTCATCATTTATGGTCTCTGACGAGGTCTCCGTCGAGTCTCTCTCCGGCCAGAAGGCTGCCGGCGAGGCTACCTACAACCGTTGGAAGTCTGATGGTTCTGGTGAGTTCTTAGTGGAGAATGTGTCCGAGATCGAAGGTCTGACGTCACCCCATGGCTCTAAGATTGTGATGAAGTTGAAGGAGTCGTGCAAGGAGTTCAGCGACGCTGAGCGAATCAAGAGCATCATCCGTCACTACTCTTCCTTCGTCTCCTTCCCAATCAAGGTGAACGGTGACGTGGTGAACACAGTGGGAGCGATCTGGTTGAAGGACAAGAAAGAAGTCACTGACGTACAATACAAAGAATTCTATAAATTCATCTCCAACGCCTTCGATGAGCCTAAATACACTCTACATTTCCGCACTGACGCACCAATCGACTTGAAGTGCATCCTCTTCGTCCCTTCCTTCCACTCAGAGAAGTTCGGCATGGGCGTCATGGAGCCTGGCGTGAACCTCTACTCGCGCAAGGTGTTGATCGAGTCCAAGCCAAAGGACTTGCTTCCTGACTGGCTGCGCTTCCTCAAAGGTGTGGTGGATAGCGAGGATCTGCCACTGTCTCTGTCGAGAGAGAAACCTCAGGACTCGCGCCTCCTCACACGCATCAAAGATGCGCTGACAAGAAAGCTGTTGAAGTTCTTAGAGGATGAGATGAAGAACAACCCTACAAAGTTCAGAGAGTTCTATAACGAGTATCACATGTTCTTGAAGCAGGGAGTGTGTCAGGACTATAAATTCATGGACAGTCTGTCGAAGCTGTTGATGTTCGAGTCATCATCCGTCAGCTCTGACCACCTCGTCACCTTCGATGAATACATCTCCCGCTGTCCACCTGAACAGAAGGACATCTATTACCTCGTCGCTCCTAACAGAGAGGCGGCTCTGTCGTCACCGTATTACGAGACCTTCAAGAAGCACAAGAGAGAGGTGTTGCTGCTCTACTCGACCATCGACGACTTTGTCATGTCCAACCTCAAGACATTCGCTGGCAGAAACCTCGTCTCAGCCGAGACCTCCTCCATCAAGTTCGATGACGCACCCTCTGGCGAGGCAGGTGACGTCACTCTGACTGAGGACCAAGGAAAGGACCTGTGTGACTGGCTGCAGATGACATTAGGCGAGAAACTCGTCCGTGAGGTGCGAGTGACGCACCGTCTGTCTGACTCGCCTGCCATCGTCACCGACCACGAGAGTGGTGCAATGAGACGTATGTTGCGCATGGTCGAGCAAGCTAACTCCAGAAGCACGACAGTGGCTCAACTGCCACCTCAGGTGCTGGAAATCAACCCAAAGCATCCGATCATCTCACACCTGTTCCAACTGAAAGACAATCCCAACCACAATGCTACCTCCTCTCTAGTCGCTCAACAGCTCTATGACAATGCTCTGATGAGTGCAGGCCTGTTAGAAGATCCTAGAGCAATGATCCCTCGACTGAACCAGATATTACTCAACTCCCTCAAATCCAGCAGCCACGTCACAACCAACGAGGAAAAGAAGGAATAAAGAGAGTCAGAGAGTACAAAAGTGAGATAGATGATGATAAGGATGATTATTAAATTAGATAAATAATAATAACATATGCTATACGACTATAATCCCCGCTGTTGCAATAATGACGTCAGAGTGTTAGAGGATTGTTAGGAGAGTGTTTTGGATGTGGGCGAGGGCAAGGAAGCCGATGCCCATGTTAACAAAGCCTAGCGAGCATCTCATAGAGGCACCAGACCACAGCTTAGCTGGTCCACTGACGTGATAGATGTCAGAGAGGATGCGCCAAGTCGACCTCTTCCTCCCAGCACTATCACTCTGATGACGTTGCAGCTCCGTCTTTGCCACGTCAAAGGGTTGTGATATCAGAGAGCCAACGAGCCCTCCGACTGCTGCTGCTAGAAAGGGTGAGTCAGAGCCATAGGTCTTCGTGGAAACACCAACAGCGACTGCGAAGATGACGTTGCGATAGAGACAAGGTACGAATCCATTATAAAGCGAGCTCAGCTTCACCTCTGTCGCACCGGTCATGAGCTTCACCTTAAATACTTCTATGGGGTTGTCGACGAGTGTCTGACAACAACCCGCTGTGACACCTGGAACGAGAAACTGTACAACCCGACTCTGCTCTGACGTCACGCGATTCATGGTATTGAGAGTACTCCAATAGACCAGACGCATAGGAACTATCCCAACCTGTCCCAAACAACAGTTATGACGTCATTAGAAGGGAGGAATCACTCACCAGTCGAGGCACTATCCCCGCATAGAAGGAGGGGATTCCTCCCACTTGATAGATGCTGCGAATCCCGGCCTTGAGAGAAGAATCACTCTTCATAAGTGTAAGACGTTGAAGTTCAGTCTTAATTCGATCTAAAGGATGTGTGGTACAAGCCTCTACTATCCCAGAAATACCAGCAGATAGAGGAAGAACAAGATAATACTTATCCACATTCCATCTAAGATCCACAACTCGATTCGAGGTCATTATCACCTTTGTTTCCTCGTTCTTTCTCTTTCTCTTTCTCAGTGGTGAGTGTCGTGTCTCGTCGTCTGATTGTGGTGGTTGTCAAGTGCTTTTGTTTGTTTTTTCACTTCAAAAAACTTCAAAAACAACGAAAATACAAAAAACCAGGAACCATGCACTTTAGACTCCGCATAGCGCATAGCGCATAGCGCACAGTGCGCAGTGCATAGAGTACACAGAGTACACAGAGTACACAGTGCATAGAGTACACAGTGCATAGAGTACACAGAGTACACAGTGCATAGAGTGCACGGTGAGTTGATCGAAATCCTTCTGAAGGAACAATAACAAGTGATAGAATGACTTCTAACAACCCTCTGTCTCGTCCAATGGGACTTCAAAAGCTTCTACAAGAACCACAACATTTAGAGGAAGAAATTCAAAAAATCAACGGTGATCTTGAATCATTAATTATCGAGAACTATAAAGTCTTCGTAGAGAACCTCACTTGTTCGATGCAATTACAATCCGAAGAAGAGAAATTGAATCAAATTTCATCAAAACTTGAGGAGAATGTCGAGAAATTACAATCAACCTGCAGTTCCTTTCGAGATCGTGCGAGTATGTATGTGCAGTTTCATAAGAGGAATCGCAAGACACTGCAGTCCCACCTCCAGTTACTCGAGCTGTTGGAAGTCCCACAGCTAATTGAAGCTTGTACGAGAAACGGCTTCTATGACGAGGCATTGGAGCTGGCGCACTTCATCCACGGCCTCGAACGACGTCAGCTCCTCGCCAGTGAAGTGAAGCAAAGCGATGCTCAGGGCACTGGCGTCATTCGATCCATTGTGAGCGAGATTGACGTCATTCTAGAACACTTGATGCAACAGCTCCTCCTACAGCTCACTGAGGTCACTGCCCTGCCCAAGCAGATTCAAATCATAGGAATCTTACGAAAGATAGATTCACTGACGATTGATCGCTTCCTCGCCTTACAGCGATTCTCTGACGTCGCATCCTCTGTCAGTAAAGAGGAGAGAGACGAGGCAGACGGTAATCGAGAGGCTGTACGATCGTATTACCTGCAGCAGAGAGAGATCAAGCATCAGATGGATTTCCTCGAGGCGAAGACTGTCGGACTGCAGAAGCAACTCGCTGACGTACACATCAATACTAGTAGTAATAATACCGCTGCCAACACCTCCTCTTCCTCTACCTCCAGTACGGGCCGTCTGGGGCCGTACGGCCGCGCGATGGAAATGCTGGAGATTCGACGTACGTCACTGCACACAGTCATCACTCAGTTCCGTGCTCTCTTCTGCGACTCCTCCGCCCCCACTACTACCTCGAACACTACTTCTGATACTGCATCGTTAGCTGCCTTTGCGAGTGATACGATTCTGACGTCATGGACGAGTGTGCAGGTGCAGCAGCTGCTGTCAGAGCTTAGAGAACTGCTGACGCAGATCGAGGAAGGTGCGTCAGTGCGAGCGATCTATGAGCAGTGTCTCTACGTCACTTCTCGTCTTGCGACTGTTGGCTGTGACTTCTCTGCTGTCGTCATCGAGTTGTTCGAAGAGGTGGTGATGACGAGGTTGCGCAAGGAACTCGACGTCACGCTATCTCAATGGCGAAACATTCTGACGCATGAGAAGATTAGCTTTGACGTCAGCACACGAACTGCGATGACTGGTAATCTTCTACCAGACTCAACGAGTGACGTGGCACAAGCACTGAGAGAACAGGTAATAGAAAGACTATCCCAACCTCATTAGATTATGACGTCACTGCCGTTGCATAGGTCATCCCTCTCTATAACTCACAGGATCTGCACCCCGCTATCACCTCCTCCGCCACTACCTCTGCCGCTACCTCGATCACTTCCTCTGCGTCGTCTGGAGGGATGACGAGGAGTATGGTGGATGACGTGGCCCCTCCCCTCTCTCTCCTAAGATTCCCGCCCCTTGCGTTCTTCCTGAACAATTGTCTCATCCTTCTCAACTTCTTGCGTGAGTTCCCACTGCTGACGATCGTAGAAGATGTGCTGCAGCTCTTCTCCGAGTACATGCTCAAGCTAGTGACGTCACTAGTGGAGCAGTCGTCAGAGTTGCGAGAGAAGGGCAGCAAGTTCTTCGGTGAAGGTTTTATGAGTAATCTAGGAGGTGCAGCGAAGAAGAGTGCGACAACGTCAGTGTTGCCAGAGAAGTTAGATATGTTGTATGCAGAGGCAGTGGCGACTGACGTTATTCCCTACTTGTTCATGTGTCTGCTGCTCTCTTTCCAGCAAATCTCTTTCAATACTGTGAAGGCATACGTCAACAAGAACCAACTGCACGACCAGCAGAGTCAGCACAAACACTGGATGACTGACGTGCGTCAGAGCAAGGAACTCTTTGGCATTCACGTCACCAATCGCATCGAAGAATTCTGGAAGAGTTTAATACAAGCGAGACTTCTAGATGAATCTACTGTGCAGTTACAACGACACGTCATTCCTCTCGCTATTCCTGCTTCTTTGATATCCACTCCCTCCACTACCTCGATTCACGATACTGCAACCACGACTACGACGGATGCCTCTCCTACAAACAAAGATCATAATAATAACAGTGATATTCTCAGTGCTGATGTCACCACGGAGAAAGAAGAGGAGGTGAAAGAAACTTCTGATGTGGTAGAGAATAAAGAGGAGAAAGAGAAGAAGGAGGAGGCGGAGAGTTAATTGATTGTCAGGATACGAGAAGATTAGTTTTTTAATTTAACGCTACACCGTCGAATTGTACTCTACATCATATTGTATTCGTCAGTGTACCAGCCACTGACATACGACAAAAAGAATATGTGTCGACAAGAATCAGTGAGCGATTAAGTTCTCGGGATAACCAGCTGGCTCAACTGGAGTCATCGCTATCATTGTCAAAGGCTGCAGCGAAGGATGACGTGGTTTTCTTTCCCGCTGCACTCCCTCTCCCCGCACTCGCACTACTGCCAGGCTTCTTTGAGACTGTAGTCCATGCTGAGGAAGAAGAGAAGGAGGCGCTCGGTTTCGCGGCTGTCTTCGCACCACCTCCACTACCGCTTTTCTTCTCAGACTGACGATGTTTGTAGACTCGCTTGGCCTCTGCCTCCTCGTACTGACATCTCTCAGTGAACGAGGCTGCATCTTCCTCAAACCATCCTTTGCTCTGCTGTTGCAGTGTAAGGATTTGTTGCTCAAGATCAGGCTTCTCCTCCAATAGCTTCAAGTCAGCTAATGTGAGACTCATACTCCTTTGTTTGTCTTCCATCGCGAGGAGTGGGAAGAGTCGAATATAAACCTTTCTAATATCATCACCGAGGCGCAGTCTTGGAGGAATGACGGCAACCTTCTCAACTGCAGCCTTCCTCTGAAGTGCTGCCTCTTTCTTCGCTTCTAACTTCTCCACCTTCTTAGGCTTGTTCTCGGCCTTCGCCTGGTCGATTTCGGCCTGCGTGGCCGCAATGTTACTCTCGATATGCTGGATCAGTTCGGCCTTCTCTCGGGCTGTGATCTGGCCGTTGTCGACGGCCTCCTTGATCTGTGCCTGCAGCCACGTCACCTTCTGCTCATGAGTCTCACTGACATTGTCATAGATAAACTGCTCAGTGTGTGTCAGCTTCTCACCAGCGATGAGTTTGGCTTCGACAGCTTTGAACTCGTCAGATTTCTGTTGGAGAAATTTCAATAGTTTCTTCTTCTGGGAGTAAGTAAACACCTTTGATGTTACGATCTCTTGGAAGGTCGGGAGTTCACAAGCAAGCACTATATACTCAGGAGAGCTCTCGTCCATGACAAGGTCGCTATTTGATGCACCACTAGACGAGGCTTTCGCAGTGGCACAAGCGACGTGAGGATAGACAATGACGTATTTCAAATTCTGACCAACGTCATGTTGGTGCTTGAAAGTTCCTTGCGAATCAAATGTTTCAGCAGCACTTCGATCTTCTGAAAACCCGATGTCTCTGAGTGCAGTCATCATCCACTTTGGCAAATCTTCGGCATAGCGAGATCGAACAAGTTTTCCTCCTCCCACAACAAAGGTTATCCTGATCATTTCAGTTGGAGCAGTTAGTGGCTTGCTGAATGCTTGGTGGACTAAATCCTTGGCTCTGGTTTCAGTGTAACCTCCGAGATCAAACTGATCAGAGGTGATGATGGCTCGAATATCTCGCGCCAAGCCCGAAACTTCATGTTCAACACTTCCTTCTTCAAAGGCAGACATTCTCTAATAATATAATCGTGGTAAATAATTGTGGTATGGTGTAAAAAAGCTGTCACTCCTGACGATCTCAACAAGTGCAATTCGCTGATGTTCTTTTTTCAGTTTGATCCTTCTAGGAGGAAATCCTTTAAAAATCCAGAAATAAATCATGGAAAAATTGAAGGAAAAAAATATACCGTAAATGTACGAGTCGTTATTTAACGACTGTAGATTGAAGAATGAGAAATCACGTCATACTTCTTCTTTTCTTCCTCTTCCCGACGATCCACTTCCTCCATGCTTTCAGGTCACCAAGTTCATTGAATGCTTATAGAATCACGAATCGGAGGAAACCCTCCTTCATGAGATTGAGAATTAGAGGAGATAATGCAGAGGAAGGCGAGCAGTCACCCAATGTCGCGACCCCTCAGACGGAGCAGCAGATCAAAACACCCATAGATGTGATTCTGAACGAGGATGAGTTAGAGGAGACTTTTGCTAAGGGATCAGGGAAAGGTGGTCAGAAGATCAATAAGACTATGAATCGGGTGGTGTTGGTGCATAAGCCCACTGGCCTTCGAGTGTCATGTCAGGAGGTGAGAGACCTCGACACCAATCGAAAGCTCGCAAGGAGAATGCTTGTGGAGAAGTTAGACGTCTACTATAATCAGGAGTTGTCGAAGTTGAGAATAGAGCAACAGAAAGTGCGAAAGAGGAAAAGTGACGCGAAGAGGTACGTCACTTCCTCCTCACCTCCCCTCTCACACTCACTGTGGATATAGAAAATCAAAGAAAAAATATGCGAAGCTTTCAGAACGGAGGAAAACAGAGGATAGTTCGTCGAACTCTAACTCTGACGTGGACACAGACGACGAGGACGAGGAAGAGGACACTATCAATGACATAGATATAAAATGATAGAAAACGATCTCTTCTCCATTGCTGATTGATGTTAGTTAGTTGATCTATTGTTATGGTTTATGTACAAATCAATACTACTATTTAAATGGCTATCTTACTATACTATAGATAAGACTTGACCAGCCTCGCTAACAACCCGATCATTCGCTGATGCAGCGAGGCTTTCAGGTTGTTCAGACTAAGCAAGTTGTTCTGAGGTCCTTGAGAATCATAGGAATGTGTTTGGTTGAAGAACTTGGAGGAGTGAGAGGGAGGGTGGTGGCTGAAGGAGGCGATGCGCTGATTAAGCGTCAGATCCTTCTCACATTGCGATCGCAGCAGATCATAATCTCTTGTCAGGAAGGCTTTGAAGTCGTCTCTCCCTGCACTGACGTCCCTGGTCTGGTGTGGTCGTTGGAGGAAGAGGAAGCCTAACTCTAGGTCGCGATTCCACGACCTCTCTCCGAAGTTAGAGCTACCGATATAACTGCCAGATAGACCGCTGACGTCAGCCTTCTTATCACTGTTGCTGGGGGCTGATGACGTCACTTTACTGCTGACATCGAACCAAAAGCCCTTCGCGTGGAAGGTCCAGCCAGATCTCTGGAACGTGTAGTGTTCTAACTGCTCGTAGAAATAGTGGTGCTCTGGCTTATCGCGAAGGTTATTGTTAGCTGACGTCACGTCGTTCTCCTCTGGTATCTTCGTGCAGATCTTATCATACGCCGCCTTCATCGCCGTGGTGAAGGCCTCTACGTGTAGCAGGGGAATGAGAGACTTCAAGCCCTTGGCCGAGGCAAAGCCATGAGAGGTCGCGTTAGGTCCTAGTATGCTGACGGAGTGTCCGAGGTAGCACACGTCAAGGATCTTCTCTGACAGCTGCGAGGAGAAGTTCGTGTAAGGTGTGGAGAACTTCACCTGCATCATATCCTCAGAAGATGACGCTGTTGAGGAGGTTCGGGACTGCAGGAGGAGTGCTGACATCCTTCGCATGAGAGAGAGGATGGTGTCTTCCTCTGACGTCACTCGCAGGGATTTATGTTGAATCAATGGGAAACACGTCACTCCACTTGCTTCACTATCACTGTCCCCTCCATGGCTTCGAGAAATGAGAGCTAGGAGCTTCTCTCTCATAGAGGAGGCAGTGACGTCACTCGTCCTGTGCAGAGAGCCATCGCCTGACAGCCTGTAACAGTCCTCTGACATCACCTCCACGAACTCTCTCAGGAACCCCACAATGCCTCTCGCTGACTCAGATTCCCTCTGGTCAACGAGCCAGTACCTGTCTTGTCTCGTGGAGAAGTATTCCTCGCCGAAGTTCGCACCAGTGAGAATGACGCGACTGTCCGCCACGCAGAACTTGCAGTGATAGACAGCTACTACCTCCTTCAATTGACCTGGCAGGTAAGAAAAGGGAAACTCACGGAGTTGTGGCATTTGATACAAGAACACTTCGATTCTTCCTGGGAATTGAGTGATGAGAGGAGAGCAGTCGCAGGGAGGAGCGATCTCCACCTCGCTGAGCTCTCGAATGATCAAATATCAGTTTAATCTTTAGATTAGGACGCTTTTCATCAGAAAGTGCTTGATGTAAATCTTTCAACAATTGAGCTTCTAAATGACCGCTGCCCATATAAAGTGCTGATAGAATAACAGAATCCTCTGCTGTGGCAATCATCTTCCTTAAAGTTTCATAAAATTCAGATGGAGAGGAAAGTGTTTCAAATTGAAAATCATTTTTGATTGGAATAGATCTGCTTTTCAGCAGTAAAGCATCAAGATTATCCATTGAATTGTTCCAATCAATCAATCAAACTCTAATATGAAGAGAATCCAGTAGTAGTGTAAAATTATACTAATTCTCTATATTTGGCATCACTAGTGCATGCAAATACAAGCAAGGTAATTAGGAAACTAGGTAATCGGTGCTCTACTTTCTTTCTTCAATCAACGCCCAAGAGACTGACTGACTGCAAACATCTAAACAACACACAAATCCAACGACATTCCAATCCATTCCTCTCCACTTGCCTCACGTAAGACTCCGGGCAGCTCTGGTTTGAATGTACGAGTTAGCAAACGTTCATGATTCTGATGGTTTGAAGCAACCTGAAGAGGAACATCATATTGATGATGTAGAAATTGGACATCAAGAGGAAAAGTTGGAACCTGCTTTTAATAAAGAGCTACTTCTTGGGAATGAAAAACAACCTGAGGAGCAACAGGACACAATTGACATCATTCGTTTGGAGTCTGCATCGAACAAAGCCTTCGCTGAGGCAGAGCTACTCACAGTGAATCACGAGGAGCCACCTTCGAAGGAAACCAAACAAACTGATGAACATATTGTAATCTTTTATCTTCGGGCATATTTCAAGAAGTTTCTGGGAGTACCAGGGATGAGTGCTCCTGCGATGACGAAGCCTCTAGAGATGTGTATCTCGAGCATACTAGCGTTCATAGGCATCTTCCTTGTCGCTGTCACGGACGAATATTACCTACTCCCTAACTTCTACGCTGGTCACTCGTCGAAGCTGGGGATTAAAATGCTCACTGGTGCTTATGCCGCCACTTCAGTGCTGATCTACGAGGCTTATAAATCACCTCTCGCTCAGCCCAGAAACGTCTTTGGCAGCTATACTGTGTGTTCTTTTGTCGGTGTGTCTACGCGGTTAGTATGTGATATCATCGGTCTGCCCCGCTACGCGACAGGGGCATTCGCTGTGGGCATTGCTATCTTCTTCATGAACATAACGAAGACTGTGCATCCTCCAGGTAAAACAACAACAATAACAACTACTACCTTCCTTCTAATTGACTTAACTGACTCATCGTATTGTAGGAGGAGCCTGTGCTCTGATCGGAGTGATCGGAGGAGATATGATAGAGGCTATAGGCTATGGATATATGCTCACTTCTATGGGCGCTGCTTTCATCATGTTGTCAGTAGCAGTGCTCGGGAACAACCTATTTCCTTCGAGGCAGTATCCTTTGTATTGGTATTAGGGTTGCTATTAGATTAGGTTAGGTGGGAGTGGTGGTAGTAGTGGTTGTGACTTGTAAGTATTTCGTCTGTGCCGGGCGGTCAGAGTGACATTAGAAGCATTTGGATCGATGCAAACACAGGGAAGAATGTTGTGGTTTACAATAGAGTGAGGAACTCTCTTCTCTTAGATATTTGGATATTTTTTGTTTTAGTTCGTCAATTCATTGTAATATAAATCTTATGATCCTTTGAAGCTTTAATCTTACCTGATCTTGAGAAGACCGGAAGAAGCAAAGTATCGTACATTATTGTACCTTTGATCATCTGATTTTCTTCTGTTCTCACGAATGATAGTCTCATCTCTTTTGAACTTTATAATCGGGACATTTGAAATCAACCCATGACGTTACTACGAGTATATCTTTCTTTATTTGAGGGCCTATATGGAAAAAGCGCTTTTTAAAGATTAGTCTTTCAAATCCTTCACTTGGTCGGAAGATTAAAGATTAGCAAGAAAGAAACTTAAAATCATCAGATCATTATGATAGATCCCTCGGAGACACCGTGCTACATTGCTTATGGATTGATCTGTTTCTTCTTGGTCGTAGCTTATATTCGTATCAAGTCAGATGAGGGCACTGTCATTACAACCAAGGAGTTTCAGAACTTTCAGACAGGATTTGTGACAGGATATGCTGCAATCATTCTCTGTGAACTAATTGCTGCTGCTTCCTTCTATCACACTTTTGTATCTTTGCACTTGTCTCTGGAACAGATCACCAAGCTTTACATCACAACAGTCGTGTCCAGCACAGTCACTCACCTCGTCACAGAGGTCGTAGATCTAGGCGCCAAGCGAGATAAGTGTGTTTTGAGTGCTTTATTATACAGTGTGTCGATGTTTAGTATCTTCTTCGGTGGTCACTATGAGATGTTGCTCATGGGTCGCATCGTCTATGGCGCGGCCTCTGCGCTGCAACACTCCACCTTTGAGGCCTATGCAGTCCACGAACACTCGTCACGAGGCTTCCCGGAGGACTGGCTGTCTCACACCTTCAGTTTCCTGTCTCATACGATGGCTCTGGTCGCGGCACTGTCCGGTGTGGTGGGACAGGTGTCAGCGAATTTGGGCAAGTTCGGCTGCGTTACTGCCTGCTGCGTTCTCTTCGCATCCACCGCTCTGTACCTTCTTGTTGTGTGGGAGAAGGATGTCAATATCCCTAGATACATGATGACAGGCTTCATCTATAACTTCAACCAAGTGTTGGGCACAGTGAGGACGAACAGGCCGATGCTCTACCTCATGCTCATCTCCTCTCTGTGCGAGTCCTCCATTATCATCTTCACCTTCTACTGGGCACCATGGCTCACGGATCTATTCAAAGAAGAGGACCAGCACATCCCCTATGAGATCATCTTCTCTTGCTTCGTGGCTTGTTCGATGTTCGGCAACTATCTCTTCCAGATCTTAGTAGGCAGACAGCAGACCTCGCTCTCCTTCGGCATCGATCAACTCTTTCAGATCGTTCTTATTGCTTCATCGACGTCATATTTCCTCGGAGCGATTGTGGATACTCCTCTCCTCGCCTTCGGTATGGCGTTAGTGATCCAGTGCTCTGTTGGCATGTACTGGCCGTGCATCGGATACTTCAGAGGTCGAATCATCGTACCTGAACTACGTAATACCACCCTCACGCTCTCCAAGTAAGTGTGAACTACTATTACTCATATTGTGAGTGATGTCAGAGTGATGTTGTTGTTGTGTTGTTTTAGGATTCTCACACTCGTCATCGTGATTGTCGTGCTCAACAGCATCCATCACTCGCCGTTGCTAATGCTCGCTGCATGTGCTGTCATGAATGGAATAGCTGCTTACATTCACTTGTTCCATGTAAGAATACTCCAACTACCATATAATGTGATGATCTGACTTCCTCTAATGATATGTATAGCTTGACACAAAACAAACACTTGTCGATGAAGACCTCGAAGAAGAAGAAGAACTCTAACTCTAACAATACCTTCCTATAACTCTCACTATAGCCCTCCTATGACAGTGGAGTGTTCTTTAGTCGTCATCGCTTCTCTGTCTGTACATAATATATCTTATCGTGTTGTTTTATTCCATTATCAAATCAATTTTCTTTTGTTTGATAAGCGAGTATTGTTTGTTATTATATATTACAATAGTTTACTTATGAGAAGAACCAACGACACCATAAACGTTCTTCAACCAGCCGAGGTACAAGTTGTTCTCCACCTCCTCTGCGTGACTGACGATGAAGCTGCACAACTCGTTATCAATGCCTCTCTCCTCCAAGTAGTGGAAGAATTGTTCTTGTAAGTCAGGGTCCAGCTGGGAGAAGTCAGGTCCGGTGTATCCGTCAGCGGTGGCGTTGTTGTATTCCTTGTAGAAGGCCACGTTACGGATAGTAACACCAGCATCATTACCAGCACAGTCGAAGCGAAGGGCTCCATGATCATTCTCA
>VFQN01004266.1_pt1 | contig 19109 bp, 24 predicted proteins | sample 3512371 | NCBI WGS metagenome assembly VFQN01 (sample SAMN10412370, study PRJNA504923) | tailings metagenome | isolation source: Replicate 2 from Balatoc abandoned mine | place: Philippines: Itogon, Benguet | collected 2017-08-28 | reverse complement strand
GGAGGAAGCTTCCTGTCGTACAGTACGGCAGATGGTTGGTACCCCCAGGGGGGTCTGAACCAATTTTGGGGCATGGGGTCGGACATTTTTTTCCTTACCCCCCCCTGCTAGAACTTCATGAAACTTATGTTCGGGACAGGACAGCCCGCACAAATTGCTTATTCGTGATTTCAAGGTTTCGGGACAGTTTGCGGCAGGGTTATCCGCCCTGATGCAACATGTGTGACAGCCCCCATCGGGTGCTGCACGTGGCCACAGGCACAGCACCAGGGGAGCTCCCCTGCACAGCACCTTTGTACTAAATGTACACAAGGGTTGTCACCATGGTTGATGTGCAGAGCCGTACTCGTCACAAGGGCATAAGCAGAGGCAGCCCACGCCTGCAGGAGCAGCAGAGAGCAGTGGAGCACACAGGAGTGCAGGCACGCCTTTGCCACCGAGCAGCGACCGCGACCGCATGCACCAGTCATCAGAATTCCAGTTTCTCCGTGGCCTCTGCCCCGTCGCTGATTTATAGTACGCCGCGTTGCTACCAGGGGCTGATGCGGCAGGGGCTCGCCGGGGCAGATGGTGCAGGAGGGGTGTTGGGTCAGGCATCCAGACTGGTTTCGGAACGGTTCCTTTTTGGCCCGGGCGCTAGCGCGCTCGGGGTAATCATAGTGGAGCGAGGCAATGAAATGGTTGTAAGATTCTCGTAGCTAATGCATAATCAGCACGGTCGTGCCAGCTTGGGTTGTAGCATGTCCACCCGTTACCGACACTTTGAACACCCGGTTAACTGCTCATGGTAGCTGCCAACCTATGATATCCGTTGTTCATTATAAGGCACAGGCCGCTAGCGTAAACTGATGGTCAGGCGGGCCAATGTTGCGAACGCTGGGCGAGCGCGGCATTCCAACTGCGCTCAGCTGTTGCGCGTGGCAGCAGTTGTGCAGCAACAAAGTGTCCAGGGCGATGACTTGCATCTGAGCCCATCGGAACTCGCTGTTGCAGCGCGGGTGGCCAGCGAGCTCAGCACCCAGCTCAGTCAGGAGTCGCCATACCAGGAAGTGAAACTGCTATGGGATCATCCGAGCCAGGATACCGTCGCACTCTTGGCTCTGTTTGGCTTGGCCCTGCGCCGGTCCAGCCCGTTTGACATGGGCGACGAGGAAAACGCCAGCTACGCCACGGTTCGCAAGCACCTTTGCGGGCCGCTCGCTCTTCTTCTGGTTGACAGGGAGCACTTGCAAAAGGTCTGCTCTGAGTATCTCGGTCAGGTGCTACTGCAGACGGACACGCTACAGTGCTACTGCCGTCTCCTCTCGGAGGCAGCTGAGCAGCTCCGGCCAGCAGCAGCCGTGCACTTCCCGGCGCCAGCGCAGTCCCATGCGTCTCCAGGTGCAGCCGCGGCCGTCACTCCAGCCGGGCTGAGCGGGGAGCAGGAGCAGGGGCGGCAGCGGCCACCCGGCCCTGGGCCTGCAGTGCAGCTGCAAGCGGCACCGCCACCACAGCCGTGCATGCAGCAGCTGGGCAGCCTCCTGCACGAGGTCATCAACATCCTGGCAGTGCTGGGCATCGGCCTACAACACTTGAAGGGCGGCGGCGGCGCGGACGCCGGGACCAGCAGCAGCAGCAGCAGCTCTCCTAACCCTGCGTCGCAACGGATGCTCTCCGCACGCGCCCAGGTGCAGTCCTCCGGGCTCCTGGAGCACTGGGCACGCGCACTGCTCCTAGGCACGCCAGCGGCTATCGCAGACCTGCACGGCAGGCAGCAAAAAGAGGCGCAGACAGCGCAGGGCACCTACCTTTACGCCCTATGCCACATGCACCGCCTGATGCAGCTGGACTGGGCGGACTTTGTGCGGCGCCCCTGCGGCGGCACCCTGGCCTCCATCCACATGGCCTACCTCTGCGCTGCCCTGGACGGTGGCAGCGCCTTCGGCCTGGCGAGGCCGGCCGTGATCAACCTGCCGGCCGGCACAGCGGTCGAGCGGGACTTCCTGTGGGATGTGGACCCAAGGGTTGCTGACGGCGAGGAAGAGCTCGTGTCACACCACCGCATGGTCGGCACGCTGCCCGCGCAGCTAACCCTCAGGGCCTGGATTGCCATGCTGGGTGGGACAACAGAAGCGCCCGGGGCTGCAGGCGGAGGTGCGCAGCTCCCTGCAGAGGCAGACCCATCTGGTGTGGAGACTGGGGCGGGGGCGGGCCAGGACGCAGGGGATGACGGGGCGGGGCAGGGCGAGGGGGCCCAGGGAGGAGAGCCCAGGGAGGGGCCTTTGGGTCCAACACCGGCCTCTCTGGGCATCTGCAGCCTTCCCCCGCTCAACCGCTTTGCCACCGTGACCCTGTGCCTGCGCCTGGCCAAGGGGGTGCTGGCATGCTGGGGACAGTCCATTGCGGATGTGCGCTTGGTGGGGGACGGCGTTGGTCGGGGCAGCGGCAGCGGCAGTCTGCTGCTGCCCAAGACGGGCGGCTGCACGGTGCTCTTCAGCGCGCTGGCGTGCGCCCGGCTGGCGCTGCTGCCGCTCGTGTGGGGCCGCGAGCGGGTGTCCCGTGCCGTGCGGGTGCAGCTGCGGGTGTGGTGGGAGACGTACATGGCGGCGGCGCAGCACCGCGAGGCACTGCTGGTGGGGGAGCCTCAGCCACTTGCGTATCCCAGCTGGACGAACGACGTCATAGGTGGGTCGTGGTAGTGTAACATCGTACTCCGTGCGAAGGCGTGCCTGCATGGGACTTGCGTGTGCTCTGCCTGTTCTCACTGGTGCAAAGGAGAGCCTGCACCCGGAAGCCGCTTGCTTTCACCCTTGCATGTACGCTACATCGTCGGCGGCTCTCTGCACGCTTTGACGCAATCGCATTAAGCTACGCCAGAAACAAGGCACGATTCCCTCAACCAACGTGTTGTTCCCTCGCAAGCTTGCTGAGTGCTGGCTTGCCGTGCCCCCCAACCCAATTGTGTGATGCAGCGCAAGGCCAGCCCTTGCTGCCCTTCGCGGACACCGCCGTCGCGCTGGAGGCGGGGCTGCTGCCGTGCATGTCCCAGCTCGTAACCCGCATGGGGGCGGGCAGCCTCCGCGGTGCCATTTACTTCCCCCCTAGCCGCTTCCCGGGGACCGACCCGTGCATGCAACAGCTGCTGCTGCACGGGCCGCTGGGGCAGGTGTACGAGCTGGCGGCGGCGCTGGGCCAGCGCCTGCACGTGGCGGTTGAGGAGCTGCGGGAAGCTGTGGCTGCGGGGCCGGTGCCGGAGGGCAGCCGCGGCGGGAGGGCCGTTCGCTGGCTTGCGGAGACAGCGTATGAAGCCATGCAGGAGGCCGCGATCCGCCTGGACAACACGTTCTGGTGTGCTCTGATCGCCATGCAGGCCGTGGGCGGTGCGGCGGAAGGGGCCGGAGGGGGGCAGCTTACGGCAGCGGACCTTGGGGTGCGCGTGGGGGCCTTGGCGGCTGAGCTGCTGCCACCGCTGTCGCGCGGCCTGCAGCTGTGCGCCGAGCTCGGGCGGAACCCGGACCGACACCCCGAGTTCAGGGGCAACGGCATCGTCCAGCTGCAGGTGAACGTTACGGAAAGGGGCTTCTGGATGGCAGCCTGCGCCCTGGACTACGCAATACTGCTGCTGGCGAGGCATGGCAAGGAGGTGGCGGCGGCGGCGGCGGTGGCAGCCGCGGAGGAGCTGCCGGGCGGAAGCGACGCTGCTGCTGCTGCTAGTGGCAGTGGCGGCGGCGGCGGCGGCCATGCAGCTCACCTCATGGCCACGCCGTGGCGGCAGCTGCTGCTGCAAGACATGGGCTTGATGGGGCTGCTGGGCGCCGTCCTGCAGCTGCGGGCTCAGGCGGCGTGGGCTCAAGCGCAGGACCGCGACCCGGCGGCTACGGCGCCGGCTCCTGACCGCCTATGCTACGCGCTGGCCCGCATCCTGCAATTGGCTGCGATCGCTTTCCCTGCCGAGTTCAGGTCCGCGGTTCCAGGCGCGGCCGCAAGGACGGTGCCAGGGGCAGCAGCCACCGACCAGTCCAGCGGGGCTGGTGGCAGCACCGAGGCAAGCGGCGCCGCTGCCGTTTTCCTGTTCGCTGTGCGTGAGGTAATGGACGCTGCGTCCGCGCCCGTGGGGATGGGGCTTGTGAGAAACCTGGTGCGGGATGAGGACTGGGAGTGGGGCTGGGGCGACGCGACCTTGCACACGTGGGGGACGGCGCAGACGCTGTGGTGCATGTATGACCGTTTGCCGAGTGTCCAGCTGTCGGATCTGGCGATGCAGCTGCCCCCGCCTGCGGAGGCACGTGCGGCCGTGGCGGCCGCAGCTGCACGTGGCGCGGCGTAGCTGCACGTGGCGCGGCATAGCCCTGGCCCGTGGGTTGAGGCACAAGGCAGCCTGACTCTCGGTCGCAGTGCGGGGGTTTATGAGCATTGGCAACGGGTAGCTACGGTACTTACTGGTGTTCCGCCGGGTGTGGTTTGTGGCTTGCCGTGGGACAGCAGGGATACGCTGTGGGTGCGGGTGGTGCTGGTTGTGGGTGTGGTGGTATGCCGCCCGGCAGTGTGGGAAACACTCAGCCAGCCTCGGTGCCTCTGGCAATACAGAGAGACGAAACAGCGAATAACCAGCTGGCATGTCCATTTTAAATCCTTGGTAGCGCGAAAGTGGTTGGATACAGTGTGCACTCGACAAAGACGGTACCGAGGAGGAGAAGGAAAGGCCCGTTCCCTGCGTACAGTAGCATGGGTGGTCATCGGGGTAAGCGAGCAGAGCCTGCGGCCAGCACGTGTGATCGCATTCGTGGAGCTTCTTGGGGCTGTGTTACGAGGCGTAAGCGTGTGCGCTGCGATCCTCGATTCTTAGTATTCAATCCATTGGCAGAAGCGGCTGTCCCAGTGAGCTTCCGGGCTGCGATGAAGGGCAGCAGCCGTGGCGCGGGGGCAGGGGAGGCAAGGTCGCAGGGCGCAGCGGGGGATGAACCTGGATGAACCCAGCGCCTGGGGCGGAGCGTCCGCACGTTGCGGTCGGCTTGGCTGCGGTCCGTGGTCTGCCGGGTTTAGGTGAATAAGTACAATAGGTTAAGGTGGTGCGGTATGTGTTTGCAGCGTGGAAAGCCAGGCCCAACGCCGGTGTTGACACTGGTATGCCAAACGTGAGAGAACGTTGAAACGCTGTCGTGGTTGTTGCTGCGGTTCATGCCCGAGTGGTGGTCCCCTCGGAAGTGGCCGCTCCACCATGAGGTGAGCTCTTGTAGGTGCAGCGCGAAGGGGGTGGGGTGGTGCTTGTGCGTAGCATGAAGCACGCAGCCGTGCGGGCTGCGGGGTGGTGGTGTGACTTGATTGTAAGTAAGAGGCCGAGTGTTAGTATGTGGCATGGCGGGGGTGCGAGGTCGTCATGCCTTAGGCGTCTGAGGGTGGTCAGCACAGGTGGTTCTTGGAGGTACCTGCAGTCTGCGATGCCATACTTCATTCGCAGTCGCTCCTCCCATGCTGTCTCGTGTGCCCTCCTGCCCTGTAGTTGTAACGTCACAACGCTTCTGGGATGACACCGAGGGCTGCCCCGCCATGGCTGCCCCCATGGACCCCGGACACGCAATGAGTAGCACCATGTAGCACGACGGCGTCGGGACTCGCTGGCCACAGCTGGCCTGGCCTCTGCACGCTGAATTATCCCGTGTTTCGGACTCAGAACTACTATACACGCACACACAAGTGACACTCTTGCCCTCATCCCCTCGTGACTGGAAGGTCCTAAAGCAGTGCAGTTGGCAGCGTGCGTGTAGGTGGCGGCCAGCAGCTCTCCTGCAGGGACCTTTCGTGGGGGCCTCCCCTGTAACCGAGCACCGACCCTGGGTCCTCGCAATTGCCCTTGGCGTTCAGGGAAATGGAACGCACCCGCCGAAATGCTCCAGACATAATACTATGTTTGATCACACAACGGCAGCCCTGTTGACTTTGGCTTCTGGTGCGTAAGGCGTTCGGATTCATGAGGTACTTCTCGTCCTGGAAGCCTTTGGATTGCGCAAAGCTGACACTTGCCAAAGCTGTGCGCATGTCTGCACACCTATGCCTACGTTAAACTGATACTGTTATCCCAATTATTCATCGCCTTCTTCGTTAGCGCGCTGCCTGCCAAACTCTGAACTTGCAACACCTCTTGTCGACCTCTTGTGCGGAGTGCGCCAGTAATTGGGTGACCCGCGCCCCTCGGCGACTTGTCAAGTGCATTGCACAGTCGTCAGCCTCCCTTACGGCTACCAGTGGACGTGAGGGAGGTCGCGATGGCGCCGTCGGTCGATACGAGGTGAGCAAAGATAGGATGGCTATTCAGTTGCAACAAGATACTAGCAATAGTCATACTACTGGAAAGCGCATAGCGCGCAAGTTTGCCTCGGAGCCCCAGTGGCGCGTGAATCAGTGACACTTGGACAGCCCCGTCCGGCCCTGCTGGCAGAGTGCGTTGGGCCAGAAGCTCGGAACGCTACCTTACCTTTCAAAGCACCAAAGCGGCCGCAGGAACATATGAACACATCTTCTAGAACCAACCTGCTTAATGTTGTTTTAGCAGTTGAGCCCTGCCCTCCAGGGCAGACACGAACGCACACTTGGGTATGTAGTGCTCCTGTCAACCTGCCTGGCGCGTCCCCCGTCGCCCCCTTCCCGGCATACGGCCCTCCCCGCAACTCCCCTCGTTGCCATCCCCTCCCCCCCCTCTCCCTGTGCTCTGTGCCTTCAGCAACGGCCCGGCCGCCAACCCTCCTTGTAGGGCCTCAACATCCTCACCCGTTGACTGGTCAAAGGTCCGCCTGGGCGTTGACCCGGCGCCCACCATGTTCATAGCCCACTGGTCCCTGGAGACTGGCACGTGGGACGGCGGGGAGCTGGTGCCGTACGGCCCCCTGCACCTTCTGCCAGCTGCCCAGGTGCTCAACTACGGCCAGTCCATCTTTGAGGGCATGAAAGCGTACCGCGAGGACCTCCCCTGCACGGAGGACGCAGCAGCTTCCGGCAGCTCCCAGGACCAGGCGGCATCAGCAGCGACAGAGAACGGGCATCAAGAGCAGCGGAACACAGGCGACTGCAGTACGAGCGGTATCCAGGGCCAGGGGCGGGTGCTGCTGTTCCGGCCGGGCGCCAACGCGGCGCGCTTCGAGGCGGGGGCGGTGCGCATGTGCATGCCGCCCGTGCCACGTGCCATGTTCCTGGCCGCCGTGCACGCGGTCGTGCGCGCCAACCAGCACTACGTGAGCCTGAGGGCGGCCGCTGTTTAGAGTTCATGGCCGACGTGGATTGCAGTGACCTACCGGGTAGTCATGTTGCTGCGACGAGTGCTGGGACACCGCCGTGATCCTGCACAGCCAAGCGACTGCCCTAGTTCAGTCGAACCACACCGCTGCGTGTTTCCAGTTGCGCCCACTCCACTTGCCGTCACCACCCTGGCGCAAACCCAGTCGATGTACTGTTTGCCATGCCACAGGCTCCGCACGCACTACCCCTAACCATTATGCCTGTCGTACTGAACGCACAGGTGCCGCCGCCGTCCCGTGGGTCGCTCTACCTGCGGCCGCTGCTGCTGGGCACGGGGCCGCTGCTGGGGCTGTGCCCCGCGCCCTCCTACACCTTCGTGCTGTACGCGGTGCCGGTCGGGGGCCGGGCCAAGGTGGGGAAGGGGTACCTGTTGAGGGGGTCTCTGCTGGGTATTTGCGTGGTGGCCAAGCCAGCCACTCAGCTCAGAACGATCCCGTTGGAGTATTGCACGTTGGCATCCCGTTGTTGGCATGAGTGCCTGATCCGGAGGGGAGGACCCACAACTCTGGTCACACCATGGAGGTCATGACCGTAACTGGTGATGTCGGACAGCGCACACGTGCCCTTCCGCCAACATCAAGCCGCCAAGCCCTTGGGCTGTCCCACTTTCTTGCGCCCACTTCTGCGTCGCGCCACTGTCGTACGTTGTCGTACTGTACAGGGCGGGCAGCTGACGGCGCTGGACTACCTGATCCACGACTCGGTGCACCGCGCGGCGCCCCGCGGGGTGGGAGCCACCAAGGCGGCCGGCAACTACAGCCCCTGCCTGCTGGCCAAGGCGCAGGCTATGCAGCTGGGCTGCCACGACTGCATCTACCTGGACGCAAAAACGTGGGTACCCTAGTGCTAACCCTTGGTACTAGCATTCCCGTGCAGCTGGCACGCAGAACTCACCTTCTATGCCCACAGTATTTCATGCAGCACCGAAAGCACTGAAGGGCGGCCGGCACAACGGCACCGTTTGGACGCCAAGGCGTGGGAACCTTTGCGGGACTGCGGTACCCTGTCAACACGCACCGGTCCGACACGCCGATCACAACACGCTACCCCGCTCTCCTCCCCCTCCGTCCCCACTCCTTAACCCACAGCGACACCTACCTGGAGGAGGGCAGCGGCTGCAACATCTTCATAGTGTCCTCCACACAGCCCTCGCCTTCGCCTTCGCGTGCAGCCGCAGCTGCGACCACACCAGGGGATGCTGCTGCCCCCACCCCGTGCATTTCCCGTGCGCGCGTGCGCATCTCCACGCCCCCCGCTGCCGGGTCCATTCTGCCCGGCATCAACCGTGCATCGCTGCTGGAGCTGGGCGAGGTGCTGGGGTACGAGGTGTGCGAGGAGCCCATCACCGTGGCGGACGCCATGCAGGTGGGGCATGTGTATTATCGGTAGCTGCTCGGCTAGCGTGTGTGTGCTGAGTGGCAGAGGGTGTGGGGGGCTGGAGGTGTGCGAGGAGCCCATCACCGTGGCGGACGCCATGCTGGTGGGGCACGTGTATTACCGGGTGTTGGGACTCCGGACACACGGGAGAGAGCAGGCAGCTGATGCCAAGGCATCTTCTCGCACGCCGCGTCTGGCTTGCTTAACCTCGCTCTCTGGCATTATACTGCAGGCCGATGAGATGTTCGCCAGCGGTACGGCAGTCGTCGTACAGCCCATCGGCAGCGTGACGTACCAAGGCAAGCGGGTGCAGCTTGGAAGCAACCGCCAACCGCCACAAGCGGAGGCGAACGGCTCGACGCACCACAACAGCCAACAGCAGCAGCAGCATGGGGAAGCGGAGAGCACGAGCTCCAGTGGCCGTGCGAGCAGCGACGAGGGGCATGGGGCTGCTTCACACAGCACCTGTAGCGGCGATGCGCTCACGCCCAGGAACAGCAACGGCATCAGCCGGGGAGCGAGCGAGGCGGTGGACAGTGACGGTACGGCATCCTGTACGACACCCGACGACGACGTGGCGTGCGAGCCGCCGGAGTTCTGCAGCTACGGCGGCGTGCGGGCGAGGTGCCTGCGGGCCGAGCAGCGGCGGAAGCTGCAGGCAGCTGCCCCCCACCCGGCGCCCGGGTCGCTGCCGCCGGGGGTCGGGCCTGTGGCGCAGCGGCTGTACGGCCTGCTGACGTCGATACAGTACGGCAGGGTGGCGGACCCGTTCGGGTGGATGGTGCCGGTGGAGATGGAGGGGCCTACATGTGAGTGGCAGTTGCGCCTTGGGCTGGGGACGGGACCATGGGCTCGCAAATTCGGGCCTCCGTAGACTTGGGCGGGGCGAAGCGTGGCTTGGGCTGTGGCACGCTGCACGAACCCCGCACTATGATACGCCAGGCCTTGGTTGGCGACCTGGTGTTGCATTACCCTGCAGACAAGGCGTGCCGGTACACGAAGGATAGGCAGCGGCAGGCTCGGGCCTGTGCCACGCGGCGAAGAGCTGGCCACTTGGCACTCAGCGCGCCAAGCCAGCTCAAGCTTTTAGTCTCCTTCGTTGCTGTTGGCACCGCATGGACCATCCGAGCTGCTACCAAACTCCGCACTGGCTCAGTAGATGCAATGGGTCCTTCGCTGCCATGGGCGCGCTTGCGTTCATCCAGCATTACAACCCCCTACCATACCCGTACACTTGTGCTGAGGCAAATTCCCCTCTGCTGCATGAACCGCCTGCTGCCCCGTTGTCTCCCCCACCCCCCAGCCGGGCCCCTGCACCTGGACCGCGCACCTGGCGTTGCCGACCAGGTGCCTGCCGAGGAGCGCATCAACGCCACTGCGGCGGCGGTGACGGCGGCGGCAGGGAACGGGAAGATGGCGGCGCCGCCGCCGGCTGCCAAGCTGGGGCGGTCCGTCTTCGCTGACCCCAACTTGGAGTAGAGCATAAACGCGGCGGCGGTTGTGGCGGCGGGTGTGGCCGTTGCGGCAGAGGGACAGCGGGGCTGGGTGCGGAGGTCATGGTGAGCGAGCAACGGCGGCTGCAATTTGTTGAGTCATTTGACGAAGACGGTGCCTGCATGCCGGTGGCGAGGTGGTGGTTGCGTGAGTCAACGACTCTTGGGGGCCTGCGTGTGGCGTTGCCGGCGGCAGTGGCGGTGGCGCCGTTCCCTGGCTGGAAAGAATCTTTGCACAAGGGATACGTGAGATGGGCGGCCGCGGTCTGCGCGCCCCGAGGGACCTTTTTGGCCGATTTTGCTCATTGGCGGGTCTGGGGTCAAGACGTACGACGGTACGAGTGCGAAGGGACAGCAGATAGCAGCGCGTGGTGGACGATGTAGGACCAGTTTCTGCTGCTTTTGCGTACCGTACGGATAGCGGTGATGTAACCTGAAAAGTGAACGGTGAAGTGAGCACGAGAGCGTCAGGGAATGCAGGCATGCTCTCAACGTACGTGTTGGTTGCTTGAGAAACCACTGCCAGGGCACAAGCACAGTATTTTAGCTGACACCTCTGTAGGCCTTTTGTCGTCTTGGCTGTAGGCCTTTTGGCTGTAGGCCTTTTGTCGTTTTGGCTTCATCCCACGGTGTGCAACCGGTGAGGTTCAGTCTCAGGTAGCGAGGTGCCCGCTTGGAGCTATCAAAGAATGCGAGCCCAAAATCTCCCAGGTCTTTCACGTTGTGCTTTGGCAGCTAGGCGTGATGTCGGCGACACTGACTGAGGTATAAGGTAATCTAACGGTTCTGATTGTCCTGTTGAGTGAACGGCATGTGGCCCTGACTCGGGCCCTTATGCCCCACGTCTCGTAGATCACGGCACCAGAACTGCGAGTCCTCGGATGCTGTTTGAGATGTTACATGCAGTCGCCTCCGCCCACAGAAGCTGTAATGGTCTTCTGCTCTGCCGCCATAGTGGCATGGCTTAGCTCGGCCAAGAGCGACATGCTGATTGGGCTGCAATGGAAGAGAGACACGACACAGCTATCCCGTGTCTACACCATTTCCGCCCTTAAACGTTGTACTGCACAACAGCACACCCCGTCTCTCCAAAGGCATCCGCTCCAAGACCGCTGGTCACACACAAACGAGACGCATATCTCTTCTCGGGTCTGAGGGCTCAGCAAACGCCAGTCCCAGCAGACAAGTCAAACAAAACAGCTGCTACCCATCGGCAGCACAAAACCGAAGACCCGGGCATGACCAGTCAGGCCGACAGAACCTGCCCCGTCACGTCACGTGCCACAATGCTCCATCCGCCGCACCACCTTAACCGTGTGCCGTACACGGTTTATGCACAGGGTGTGCATTTACAGGCGGGCCAGGTCGTTCTGCCACACGGTGGTGCTCCAGGGGTCAGCCAGGTGGGCAGACAGGTTCTTCAGGGGGGTGGTGCCGGTGGTGTAAGCCTGCGTGTGGCAGCGGAAACGGGGCAGCCGCTCAGTCATACATGTCCAAGCCACGTCTGGTAACGTGTACGAAGCACACAGGAACGACCAAGCTTGCGGACATCCGTCCCCTAGGGGTCAAGCGCGTGTCCAACAGTAGACGCGCAGGCGCGGTACATGGGATAAGAAAGGCAGCCGAACGAGGGAACACACCTGGGCGGCGAAGCCAGCGAAGGCAAGCATGGCCAGGCGGCCGTTCTTGATCTCCTTGGTCTTCAGGGCCTTCAGGTCAGCGGACTTGGACCAGCCGAAGGGGTCGAAGATGCCACCGGGGTAGCCCACCTCGCCGTCGGGCAGGCGGTTGTTGGAGAAGATGGGGTCCTGGTTGGCGGAGCCGGGGTTCCGGATGTCCTGCAGGCTGCGGGGCGAGGGCGTCGCAGCACACGGCAGCAGAGAAATTCAGTAAGGAGTAACCTGGCCCAACATAGGACAGCATATCACACCGAGCGCAACCCATGCTTAGTCTCAGTAACCAAGTCAGAACTGCCAGTTTGTGATACAGTGTGCAAGGTCTTGCATGTATGCCACGAGCTAGCACGCTCTGGGGCCAAGGAGCTGCTGTTGACCTACCGGCGCAGCTCAGCCCAGGCGAACAGCAGCATCTGCACGCCGAACAGGGCGTTGGCGGGGGCGAAGTACTCGAACTTGCCGGCGTCGTACCACGCCACGCCAGCGCCCGGCCACTTGATGCCGATCGAGGCAGCCAGCTCGGGGAACAGGATGCCGGCCACGGCAAGCATGGCGAAGCGGGAGTGCACCAGCTCGGCCTGCACGTACCTGTGTGCAGGAAATGATACGGGTGGGTAGGTGCGAGGGATGAGCGCATGTGGCAGACGGCTCGACAATCTTGGGAAGCAGATCATGTGTCGGACTCTACAGTTTGTTAGTATACATACGAGGATTTGGGCAAGAACCTGGTCGACCAAGGAGGCGGCACAGCAAGACGAGCTTTGCAGGCATGCGAGACCCGAGTGCACGTGCAGCTGCTCGAAAGCAAAGGGACTCACCACTTCAGCTTGTCGGAGTCAGCGCCCAGGTACAGGGGGTCGAAGCCAAAGTCCTGCGTTCCGTGCAAGAACGAGGAGTCCGAGGGGTTGAGTTTGAGCAGAAGCTCATGTACGACTGGGCGCACATGAAGCACACGCAAGTGACTAGGAAACATAAAACGAGCAGCACCAGCAGCTGCTTGCTGCGCCACGGATGCCGCAGTTACTCCGATCGATGATACTGCATCACTGCAGGACACGGCCCGCACACACACTGACATATGAAGGACAGCGAGTGGATTCCGTAAGCCATCCCCAAGACCTGCACTGCAGCAATACTCACAGCGGGCAGGGTGCCGTCCAGGTAGCCGGGCAGCTTGGCGCCGGGGAACCAGCTGGGCAGGCTGGGGTCGCGCGAGCCACCGCCCTGCGACAGCACATGGTGCGGCATGCAATTAAAATGCTGGACCCTTAGATCGCAAGTGTGTGCGCACAGCATGTGTAGATAGGAAGCCCAGGGGTACACGAGCACAGCTAGGGGGACTAACAGCAAGCAGGTATGCAGGGGTACTTGAGCCCCACCAGGGGCCTCGCGGGAGCAGACAGCCAGGCACTGACAACTACTGAACGTGCGCACCTGCTTGTTGCGCCAGGCATCGATCCAGGCGCGGGCCTCCTTGACATTGTCGGGCACGGCGGACGCCTATGGGGGATTCAGCCGACCGTGATGGCGTTAGACTTGTCGACCGAATCGCCCAAAAAGCTGCAAGAACTGTACATGAACGGCTGGGATGTAGATGCGCTGCATATGGTACTAGCGTTGACAGATCGCGAATGGAAAAGATATGCAGCATGCCTCGGCAAGCATCGTAGTAGCGATAGCTGGCACTCATCGCCCTGACATGCGCCTGTAACATAACGGCTGCTCCTTATCGTCACTGTCGGGTGCATTGAGCAAGTCGCTGGGGCTGGCAAGCTGGTCATTCCCGGGCTCGGGCCTGGCAGGGCTGCTTGGCCTCGCGCTGGGTTCGTTAAGTCGCTATTGCTGATATGAAGTGAGGTCCAGCGCTGGATGTCGGGTCACACAGCTGTTGTGGTAGCCCTATGAGCCGTCGCTTTTCCCTATCATGGACTCACCCGCACGCTCACGCTCGAGCGGCGCGAGCAGGGCCTGGCAACCACGCCGGAGGCGGAGGACTTCGCAAGGACGAACGCCATTTTTACTCAAGGTCAAGGGACACCGGTCTGCGAGTCCACTGGAGACTTTTGGGGGCTTGCAGCGGTCTGAGATTCGCTGATCTGCCGTATTTTCAGGAATGGCAAAGGCCGAGAAGAATGGAAGACGTGTTGCAATGTCATAAGTGGTGATAATTATATGCTTTGTATCTGCCATGAAAGCTTGGGTAAAGGAATGTGTAAGGACCCGCGGGCCGTCCGCACACGGCACTATCAAGCGGCAGCTGAACCGGGCTCAGCTCTCAAACAGGGCCTATATGTCAAGTTAAGCAACTGGCAGTTGTCAGTAGCTAATTAAGTTAAGCAACTGGCAGTTGTCAGTAGCTAATTGCCTTGGCACCGTCGCGGTTCGGCGTGGTCCCGGCTTTTGCCCAGTCCCCCAATCATAAACTGAACGACGTGAAACAATACCAGGAGCTGGTGATTCAATTGCACGGCTATCTTTTGTTTGGAAGGGATCTCCCCTGCAGTCCCCTGCTGAAGCCCTGCCTTGCCTCGCAGCTCGTACCTCAAGTCAACAGCCCGTACCGTGCCTTACCCAGCAACGCAGGATGCTGGCAGTGGGGGCAGCAGCAGCATCAGTGTCAAGGCAGCTACCAGGGAGTGGACAGCTCGCTGCAGGCATCCAGGCAACATGCACCGCGTAACCAGGCATCAAAGCCCGCCTCCACGCTCGTGAAGCCACGCACATTGGTTTCTACGGTGCGAGGGGTGCCCAACCGGAGGCCTCCCCTGGCACTAACATCCTGCACTTGTTGCCTCAGGACTTGTGCTCCAGCACGTACACTCGCAAACGGTCCCGATTCTCCCCGGCTTGCATGACAGGTTGTAGTGGGCCCTCTGGCAGGTGCCTTCTGCACACGGCAGCCCTGTCCTACCGGATCGTAACGACGCGTCCACTGACGTAATTCCTTGTTCCCACATGCCGATAGTCAGAAGGCTTCAGCCAAATACGTCGGGGTTTCATTTCCGGCGCTTGACGTGGGCATGCGTGGGTGGAACCACTGCGGGGAAAGCACAGCACGACCGCCAGAAGTGGGAGCAAAGCGCAACGCTGTGGTCAGCCGCAGTGCGACTGCTGCACCCAGCTGCATCCCCCCGAACAGAATCCGGACTCCATCCCACTCGGTCAAGCTGAGGCATACACACGTGCCCAGCAGTCCAACACGACCTCGTAAGGGAGCAAGCCGCTGGCCTGTCCCTTCCGTCTCCTTACCTCGTTACCTGTAAACCTTTCCACAGAAAAAAAGCAAGGGGCTCCAGGCCGAGCATCATATCGAATACCCAAGCCCCCTGTCACCACGAAAACGATGCCTCGCCTCAGCCCTCAGGGTCTGATCCTTTCCCCCAAAGCACGCGCCAGCGGGTGTCCAGTGCTTCGACATGACTTAACATCCAGCCAGGCAAGAGCGTGAAGTATCAGGTATTAGGAAGGATGCCTACGCTGGAACTGGAAGAGACGCGCCACTACACTGAATCCCGGTATTTACAAACTGCACTTCTGCTCCTGGGGACACGTGGCGCCGCTCAAGGCACCGCACCTTCCCATGCAAGCGTCATAGACACACAGATGTCGTACTTATGCAACGCCTACTGAACGTGCAAGCCACAAGCGCAGGCGAGCGTGTCCGTCACGCGCCACCATCGGCAATTTGGCATACCGGGAGTGCCACACTGCGACAGCCACGACGCGGCTGATGGGACACGTGCCTGATGTGGCGCAGAGCCTGACCTTGCCTGCCCGCGTGCCAAGTCATCATAACCCTACGACCTGCCGGTCAGGTTTGACTATACAAGTGATACGAGATGCACCTTAGGAGCGCACACTCGGCAGCTTGCAGTACACACACTGTTGCTGCAGCATATCCGTTGCGAGGCCTGCAGAAGAGGTGCTCGGGTGCGCGGTCTGGGATGGCAGCAGGCTGACACGAGAGTGGCTGCCCCTTTCCAACGAGGTGCTAAGGCAGTATGCTCACAAGGACGTCGAAAAGGTGCGACATGCGCCCGCGTGTTGTGTACGTAGGCACTGCCGCACTGGGAACGTTGAGGCACAGCCGTGCACGGTGCAGGGACGGGCTTCGGGGAGGCAGAAGGCGCTGTGCTCAAAGTGAACCTCCGCTGCTTGCATTGCAGCTGGGCAGAACCGTATCCGGACATGGGCTGCGGTATCAAGCGTGGTGTTGACCCCAGGAGCAACTGGGCAAAACGATGAGCGTCACGCGGATGGCCTCCAGGTAATATGCACCTGGTGCCAAGAGCATCGACTGTTAGGCTGCATTTCTTTGCTATAATGAACAGGCACGCCAAGCTCCGCGCGCAGTGTTACGCGGACGTTGTGGCATTTGGCCACGTCCTGGTTCTTCGCGTTCAGGATACCAATGTCACAGGCACGGCTACTTGTTAAGCCCAAGAATGTACATACGCTTCATGCACCGTGCAAAAGGGCCTTTTCCTTTGCACGTTTGCAGGTCCTTCCCAGGGCAGTTGCAACCAACGACAACCTGTACGGTAGCGCCAGAGATCTCGAGAAAGATGAGCCCCGGTGGCGCTCCTGCCGGAACGTGACGACTGACTACGTGCTGCGCTTCACACTGCGTGTGTTTCCGCCCAGACTGATTGCTCGAGCCGCAAGCAGCAGAATGGCCTCGCTTCGCACCGTCGCTCCCACCGCCTCTGGCCTGCGCGTCAACCTGCGCAGTGCCAAGTCTGTTCTGCCTGTGCGGCGGTCGGCCCGTGCCCTGGCTGTGCGCGCTCAGGCCAGCAAGCAGGAGGAGGTCGGCTTCCAGGCAAGCATGGGCGGGCAATGCACCACGTCGACAGCTCAAGCACTGAGTAGCGCGGTTGCACCATCTATCCATATGCAACAATGGAATATAGCATATTGCATTGGGGACTGCATCCTAGCGGCCTGGGACGAGGGCTCGGCTCTGTCGTGGAACCTTCGCTTCCGAGAGGAGAGCAGCAGACCATGTGCCTGCGACTAGTAGCAGCAGACTTTTGTTAAAAACCAATGAACGGGATAAGGAATAGCACGGCGAGTAGCTGTGGCTTTGGTCCGGTCGCGTGTGCGTTGGTGTCTCGGTGCCATCCTACTTTCCTTGCGTTTGTCTCTACAGCACCTACACCGCTATAGGAACGGTTTGACTGTCATTCTACCTTGCATCGTGTACTTCGGGGGCCTCAGCTCTCTGCGAGGCTGGAGTAGGGTCTGTTGGCCCAAGATGATGGGTGTAGCGCGATAGTAGTACCCGCTCTGATCATTGCAGCCCTGTTCCAGCCCACTTGACTGGTTACTGGATCATTGTGGCTGCCATTGCGCAGGTTGGCCGCGTCGCTGCTATGAGCACTGTGGCCGCCACGTGGATGCTGGCGGGCAACGCGAACGCTGCCACCGAGCTGGCTACTCTGGCCGCCAACGACAACCGCCTGGGTCTGCTGCTGACTCTGTTCGCGCCTGCTCTGGGCTGGGTGGCGTTCAACATCTTCGGCCCCGCCAAGGCCCAGCTGGACCAGATGGACTCCAAGCGCGCTGTGCCCGCCGCTGTGGGCCTGGGCGCTGCTGCCTCTCTGCTGCTGGCCCAGTCTGCTGAGGCCTCGACTGAGCTGGCGACCATTGCTGCCAACGATAACCGCCTGGGTCTGCTGCTGACCCTGTTCGCGCCTGCTCTGGGCTGGGTGGCGTTCAACATCTTCGGCCCCGCCAAGGCCCAGCTGGACCAGATGGACTCCAAGCGCGCTGTGCCCGCCGCTGTGGGCCTGGGCGCTGCTGCCTCCCTGCTGCTGGCTCAGTCGGCCGAGGCCTCGACTGAGCTGGCGACCATTGCTGCCAGCGACAACCGCCTGGGTCTGCTGGCGACCCTGTTCTTGCCTGCTCTGGGCTGGGTGGCGTTCAACATCTTCGGCCCCGCTAAGGCCCAGCTGGACCAGATGGACTCCAAGCGCGCTGTGCCCGCCGCTGTGGGCCTGGGCGCTGCTGCCTCCCTGCTGCTGGCTCAGTCGGCCGAGGCCTCGACTGAGCTGGCGACCATTGCTGCCAGCGACAACCGCCTGGGTCTGCTGGCGACCCTGTTCTTGCCTGCTCTGGGCTGGGTGGCGTTCAACATCTTCGGCCCCGCTAAGGCCCAGCTGGACCAGATGGACTCCAAGCGCGCTGTGCCCGCCGCTGTGGGCCTGGGCGCTGCTGCCTCCCTGCTGCTGGCTCAGTCGGCCGAGGCCTCGACTGAGCTGGCGACCATTGCTGCCAGCGACAACCGCCTGGGTCTGATCGCCACTCTCTTTGTCCCTGCCCTTGGCTGGGTGGCGTTCAACATCTTCGGCGCGGCGAAGGCCCAGCTCGACAAGATGAGCGACGACAAGTAAGCAGTAGCAACCACGTGTTTGGCATGCGTTGCCGGTGTGCGGTGTAAGGGTCGGCGGACGGTTGCGGTTTCTCCTGTGATGGGAAGAGGGCCTTCCGTTGTACCCTGGTGTATTTGGGTGTGTGCAGGTAAGCGGAGCGCTTCCTGCAGTGCGTTCGCATGGCGGTGTGACGGCGGTGGTGTGAAGGAGCTTCGGGCATACGGGCAAAAGCGCAGCTCCATAGCTGCAGGTAGTGGCTTACAGCGAGGAGTTGTATTGTACGTGATGTGCAATCTGTATTCTGCTTGACGCCGGCAGTGCGTTTCCTGATGGTCGGTTTGAAGGCGCAAGCGGTTAGGTAGATGTGGTACACGGGTCTGCTGAAGGAGTCAGGTGGTTGCCATGACGGCGCAGAAGGAATGCAGACAGTGTGCAAGGACACGGAATGGGTCTGTGCCCCTGCGTACATACCGATGCAACATGTGCATTATAGACAGGCTAGTTGACTGAGCAGTTTTCCCCCCAATAACGCTCACATTCTTGTACCTGAGAAGAGTATCTATCACGCTGCCGCAAACGCACCCTGCGGGCTGTGAGCTGCCGGTGCAATAGGTTTTGTCGGCTGGCATCTGTAAGGGCAACGCTCTGGCGGCGCCAAGGGTTCGGGGGTGGGTTGGGACACAGGCGGGCACTCCGGGGAAATGGTCGAACCAGGTTCAGCTTGCTGCGCCAGTGACCGTACCAGGCAGCGTCTCCAGCAGTTCGCAACTTGGATTCGGTTTCACCAGGTGTCACCAATGCAGCGATGGGCAACTCCTTGTTGGCGTGCCCCTGCCACGCCTATAGTGTTCAGGTTTTGATTTGTGTGTGAGTATCTCACAGGAGCCGCCTCCCGCCAAAATTAAGGTACCACAGATAGCCCT
>VFQN01004265.1_pt1 | contig 19110 bp, 17 predicted proteins | sample 3512371 | NCBI WGS metagenome assembly VFQN01 (sample SAMN10412370, study PRJNA504923) | tailings metagenome | isolation source: Replicate 2 from Balatoc abandoned mine | place: Philippines: Itogon, Benguet | collected 2017-08-28 | reverse complement strand
CGGTGGTGTTCTAAATTATAAATTGGCTCCAAATCGTCCGGATATTGTACTAAAAGATTTGGTAAAAATTTTGCATCCGGAATTATTGGTTGGTTATGAACCTTTCTTTTTTGAGAAGTTACAATAGAATACAGATTACACAAATTATCACAGATTTGAATTCAAAAAGAAACATATCTCTTTTTACTTTTTTGTCATTATTACTGGTATTGACATTGTTATTGAACATTTCCTTTGGTCAGGTTTCCATCCCGATTAAAGAAGTGGTGAAAAGTATTTTGGGTTCATCTGTCGAAAAAGAAACTTGGGAATACATCATCACTAATTATCGTTTACCCAAAGCAATTACGGCAATTTTGGTGGGAATTTCACTTTCCGTAAGTGGATTGTTGATGCAAACTTTTTTTAGAAATCCGCTTGCTGGACCATATGTTTTAGGATTAAGTTCGGGTTCAAGTCTTGGCGTGGCATTTGTAGTTTTGGGTTCTAGTTTTTTGCCCGCTGTAATTGCGCAATTTTTCATTTCTTCCTATGGAATAATTTTGGCTTCGTGCGTTGGAAGTTTATTCGTCTTATTGCTCATCGTTTTAGTTTCAAAATACCTACGTGATGTAATGTCAATTTTAATTGTTGGATTGATGTTCAGTAGTTTTACGAGTGCAATTGTCAATATTTTAACCTATTTCAGTACGGCAGAACAATTGCAGAAATACACTTTTTGGTCAATGGGAAACATCGGAAATATCAGTTGGCAAAACATCGGTTTTCTGTCGGTTGTAATTTTTTTTGGAACATTATTAAGTATTGCTTCGCTAAAGCCTTTGGATGCATTATTATTAGGAGAAAATTACGCCAAAAGCATGGGTTTAAATTTCAAAAAAACTCAAAATATCATTATACTTTCAACTAGTATTTTAACCGGAAGCATTACCGCTTTTGTTGGTCCGATTGCTTTTATTGGATTGGCTGTACCACATTTAACAAAACTATTATTTCAAACCAGTAATCATAAAACTTTATTCATCGGAACGATTTTAATTGGCTCAATAATCATGTTACTTTGTGATTTGATTTCTCAAATGCCGATGAGCGATTTTACATTACCGATTAATGCGATTACGTCATTAGTTGGTGCACCGATTGTTATTTGGTTGATTATTAAACGGAAAACTATTTGACAACTATGAAAAAGCTTAAATTTATTTTAATCGGAATTATTCTATTAGTATTATTTTTATTTTTCAATAGTTGCAGTGAACTCATTGATTGCATAGCAAGTACAAAACCTGAATTAAACTCAAAATCATTACCATTAGGATATACAAACCAAAATTACAGCAATTTTATAACTGCATCCGTAAAAAATGATCCCAATGATGATGATTATGATTACCATTTTTCAATCTCAGGAAATTATCCGCCGGGGATGACTTATTTTGAACAAGGAAGAAGATTATATTTTAGTGGCAAGGCAAATCAAGCCGGTACTTATACCTTTAAAGTAACTGTTACGATTGATTATCCGGAATATTATGATCCTGACCAAGGCTTTTGGGAAGATAATAATAGAATTTGCTTCGGAAATGACACCACTTCAAAAGATTATATGATAACAATACAATAAATTTGAAAAAAGAAATCATCATAGCAACTCACGATTTATCCATTGGTTATAAAACCAAAAAGGAAACCATTGTCATTGCTAAAAATCTGAATTTGGAATTGACTTCGGGTAAATTAATCACGCTTGTTGGTGCGAACGGAATAGGAAAATCAACCCTTTTACGAACCTTAACCAGAATTCAAAAACCAATTTCAGGCGAGGTTTTTTTAGCCGAAAAGAACATAGACTCTTTTGACTCTCTGGAACTTGCTCAAAATTTAAGTTTGGTTTTAACCGAAAAATTACCGCCAAATAATTTGACCATTTTTGAATTAATCGCTTTAGGAAGACAACCTTACACCAATTGGCTGGGAAAACTTTCGGAAGATGATTTGAAAGTTGTAAAAAATGTAATTAAACTGGTTCAAATTGAGCATTTGACTGAAAAAAAACACTTTGAAATAAGCGATGGACAATTACAAAAAGTAATGATTGGACGCGCTTTGGCACAAGAAACTTCCATCATTATTTTAGACGAACCAACTACTCATTTGGATTTATTTCATAAAGTTTCGGTTTTCAAACTTTTGAAAAAATTATCGCAAGAAACTAATAAATGCATCCTTTTTTCTACTCATGACATTGATTTGGCTATTCAACTTTCGGATGAAATGATTGTAATGACCGAAGAAAACATTATTCAAGACCAACCTTGTAACTTGATTTCAAAAGGAATTTTCAATTCGCTTTTTAAAGACGAAACCATAACTTTTGATAATGAAAAAGGGAAGTTCATTGTTAATTGATAATGGTTAATTGACAGTGGATAATTATCCTTTGTTAATTATTAATTGTCTTTTCGCTTCGCCAATGACAAATGCTACAGAATTGGCAATATTATAACTTCTAATTAGGTTTGACATTGGAATTTTCAGGTGATTTTCAAACTGTACCAAAACTTCTTGGCTTAGACCAACGCTTTCTTTACCAAAAACCAACCAGTCACCATCTTGATATTCTACATCATAAATCGATTTTGAAGCATGAGAACTCATCAAAAAAACTCTTGATTTATCGGGAATTTGAGCCATCCATTCGTCCACATCATTATATTCATTCCAATCCAAATGCACCCAATAATCCAAACCCGAACGCTTTAGATTTTTATCGGTAATTTCAAATCCGTAGGGTTTTATCAAGTGCAAACGACTTTCGGTGCCAACACAAAGGCGACCAATATTTCCGGTATTATTTGGAATTTCAGGTTCAACGAGAACGATGTTTAGCATTTAATTTAGATTGTTAGATTGTTAGATTATAAGATTTTAGATTAATTAGACATCGAATTTATCAATTTCTAAAACTTCTCCGGCTTTTAAGTCATGCAAATGTATGTTTCCTACTCGAATTCTAACCAATCTAAGCGTTGGAAATCCAACAGCTGCTGTCATTTTTCTGACTTGGCGAAATTTTCCTTCGGTTAACGTAATAGAAATCCAGGAAGTTGGTCCGTGTCGTTCATCCCGAATTCGGCGACCTTCGCCAATACGATTTGGCAATTCAGTAATGATTTTAGCTTCGCATTTTTTTGTCGTATAACGAATACCTTTAAAACCAATTTCAACACCATTTTTCAATTGTTCGACTGCTTCTTCGCTAATGATTCCATCAACTTGTGCTAAATATTCTTTTTCAACAGTTTTGCTTCTGACGATTTCGCTCATCATTCCGTCAGTTGTCAGCAAAAGTAAACCTTCGCTGTCTTCGTCCAATCGACCGATTGCCATCGTATTTTCAGGGAAATCAAATAGTTCACCTAACAGCTTTTTGTATCGCTTTTTTTCGTAAATAAATTGGCTTAAATAACCGTTTGGCTTGTGAAGTAAAAAATGACGATGCATTGCTTTTTATTTGAAAACAAAAATACATTTTTCAAATCGTGTGTTTCAATTTAATGTTTATTTTTACAAAAACATTTTATAAAATGCCTGAATTTATATCTTTTATCATAACTTTCATAATCGCCTTAGCCATTGGAATTTTCATTGGAAAAATCATTTTCTCCGCCAATTCTAAAACTGAAAAAGCTTCATTAGAAGAAAAAATAAATGGTTTATTACAACAAATTGAACAATTGAAATTGCAAGTAAATCAAACGATTCAAGAACGTGAAACCATCAGAACCGAGAAAGAAGCTTTGGTTATTCAACTTTCGAAGAAAGAAACCGATTTTGAAAATCTTTGGGAACGGAATAAAGAGCAAAAAGAAGAAGTAGAAAAACTGCAGGAGAAATTTACCAAAGAATTTGAAAATTTGGCGAATAAAATTCTGGAAGAGAAAACCACGAAATTCACCGAGCAAAACAAAGAAAATCTAAAAAATATTCTTTCGCCTTTGCAAGACAAAATTCAGCTTTTTGAAAAGAAAGTCGAAGATACACACAAGGAAAGTATTGATTATCACGCAGCTTTGCGTCAGCAAATTTTGGGTTTACGCGAAATGAATGAGCAAATGAGTAAAGAAACGCTCAATTTGACCAAAGCGTTGAAAGGCGACAGCAAAATGCAAGGAAATTGGGGCGAATTGATTTTGGAACGTGTTTTAGAAAAATCAGGATTGGAAAAAGGTCGCGAATATGAAATACAACAAAGTTTCACCACCGAAGAAGGCAATCGTGTGCAACCCGATGTTATCATTAATCTTCCTGACGGAAAGAAAATGATTGTTGATTCTAAAGTAACGCTTACGGCTTATGAAAAATACATCAATGAAGAAGATGACAACCAAAAATCACAGTATTTAAAAGAACATTTGGTTTCTCTAAAACGTCATATCGACCAATTAAGTGAAAAAAATTATCACGATTTATATCAAATGGAAAGCCCTGATTTTGTGTTACTTTTCATTCCAATAGAATCGGCATTTGCTTTAGCTTTAAACGAAGATACAACTTTATATAACAAAGCATTTGAGAAAAATATTGTGATTGTTACGCCGTCAACACTTTTGGCAACCTTGCGAACTATTGATAGCATGTGGACAAATCAAAAACAACAGGAAAATGCGGTAGAAATTGCGCGACAAGCAGGCGCTTTATATGATAAATTTCACGGACTTTTGAGCGATTTAATTTCGGTTGGAAAAAAAATGGACGATGCCAAAGCCGGATATTCTGATGCGATGAATAAATTAATTGATGGTAAAGGAAATCTCATTACTAGTATAGAAAAACTAAAAAAAATGGGAGCAAAAGCAAAAAAAGCATTACCAGAAAACATCTTAAACAGAGCTGAAAAAGAAGAATAAAAAATTATTGATTTCTTTGAAAAAAGAATCAAAAACAAACACTTTAAATAATTTTAACTATAATTTAAGATAATATTCTCAAAGATTAGCTGATTTTAAAATATTTACTATATTTGGTTCGTTTTTAAAACCTGCTATGAAAAAATATTACTTATTAACTTTATTTATTTATTTCATCACATTCGTTTCCTGTTCTGATAATGACAGTGATTATGAAGATGTTCTTCCCATTGCCACAGACGATATTGCCAATTATGAGATTCTTACTCCGGCAACTGTCAATGTTTTACTAAATGATACTACCGGAGATATTGTTGTTCCAACAACAGTAAGTATCGTTGGCGGTACTGATACTGATGCCAACGGAACTTTAGACAAATTAATAGTTACTAATGAAGGTATTTGGACAGTAGATGCTACAATTGGTACTATAACATTTACGTCAAACGGTGATTTTGGAGGTGTACCTTCTGTTATAAAATATACTGTGAAAGATGCACAAGGAAATGCATCAAACGAAGCTACGGTAACATTAGTTCCTGTACCGTCCGTAACCATTGATTTAGCGCAAACTCCATATCCAAAACTTTCCGATTACAAGTTTTTTGCCGGAATGATGAAAAATCAAATTCCGACATTAAATGTATTGCCATTCGAGCCTGAAAGTGGTCTATTTACTGATTATGCTTTAAAAAAGCGTTTTGTTTGGATGCCTTCAGGAGTAAAAGCCACTTATAATGGTGATGGTAAAGTGTTGGAACTTCCTGTTGGAGCAGTTTTGATAAAAAACTTTTACTACAATAATGTTTTGCCTTCAAATTCAACAAGAATAATCGAAACCCGATTAATGATCAGAAAAGCAAGCGGATGGATTTTTGCTGAATATGTTTGGAATGAAGAACAAACCGAAGCTTTTTACAATATGGATGGTTCAACAACAAGCATTTCATGGCAAGAAAATGGTACTACTAAAACAGTTACAAATTACAGAATTCCATCCGAAACTGAGTGTTTCGTTTGTCATAAGGTAAATAATGTTGCCGCTCCAATTGGTATTAAACCTCAAAGTTTGAACAATAATTTCAACTTTTCTACCGGAACACAAAATCAGCTAGCAAAATGGGTAGAAAGCGGATATTTAGAGAATAATTTACCTAACAATATTGCTAGTACGGTTGATTACAAAGACACATCTAAACTTTTAACAGACAGAGTTCGTTCTTATCTTGATATAAATTGTGCGCATTGTCATAGTGCCGAAGGACATTGTGAATACCGACCTATGAGATTGTCTTTTGGAGATACAGGAAACTCTTCCAACGGACTTACCAATATGGGAGTTTGTGTTGACACTCAGGATATGCAAGGTTTCCCAAGCTCTTTGTCTAAAATTATTAATCCTGGTAATCCGAATAGATCCATGATGTTTTACAGACTAAATACAAATAATCCGACATATAGAATGCCTCTTCACGGTAGATCAATAATTCACACCGAAGGTGTTGATCTATTAAGAGAATGGATAACATCACTTGAACCTTGCCAATAAATTAAAACTCCTAGTCATGAAAAAAAAATTACTGTTTTTTTCTCTATTATTAACAATACAGCTGATTAAAGCGCAAAGTACTTGTAGCACAGCTTTTCCTGTAACAGGTCCGGGATTGTTTGTAGTAGATGCTGTAAATGGAACACAAGTTCCACAACCACTCTGTGAATACCAATATGGCCAAGTTCCTGCAGAAAATAATCCTTCAGGAAAATGGTATGCATATACCCCAACAGGAAACTTCACTGTAACCGTAACATCTGATTTAGCTGTTAATGGCACAAATAGAATCGATACAAGACTTCATATTTACACAGGAAGTTGTTCAGAATTAGTTTGTGTTACAGGAGATGATGATAGTGGTGCCGGACTTTCATCTAAAGCAACTTTTGACGTTTTTACAGGTAATACTTATTACATTGCTTGGGATAATAGATGGACGTCTCAAGGGTTTACTTTTCAATTAATAGAGCAACCTTATGTCGTAAATCCTTGTACAACGGCTACTCCAATTACAGCAGGAAATACCATAACTGTTTCCAGCATAGATGGAAACAACTTAACCGGAGGCGGTTGTTCCCCAACAGCTACAGCGGCAAAATGGTATTCCTATACTGCTACAGCCAATTTGAACTTAACTATCAGTTCCGATTTAGCTCAAAACATCTGTAAAAATACTAATTTCAGCGTTTATACGGGAAATTGCCCGGGAACTTTAACTTGTATAGCCAGTGATGATGATTCTGGTGTATTGCAATGTAACTCGGGTAATACAAATTCACTTTTATCTAAAAAAACTTTTGAGGTTAACGCAGGAACTACCTATTACATCGCTTGGGATAATAAATGGAGTGCAACAGGTTTTGATTTCATATTAACAGAACAAGTAATAGTTGTTCCGGTGGCATACACTACTCAAACGATTCAAAACCTAAACAGTCCTATTACAAGTTGTGTTGTTGATATGAATAACGATAATCTTGACGATATCGTTGGCGTTAACAATAACAACTTAAATATTCATTATCAAACAATTGGTAGCACTTTCAATGTTGTAAACATTCCTGTATCAGGAAATAGTAAAATGCCAACATGGAGTATTGCGGCTGGAGATTATAATAAAGATGGCTATAATGATTTAATATTAGGAGATTATAATGGTTTATCACTTTGGAGATCTGCAAATAATGGTACTTCTTATACTAACGTGACACCTGGACAATACATCTTTTGTCAAAGAACTAATTTTGTAGATTTAAATAATGACGGAAACTTGGATGTTTTTTCTTGTCACGATATTAACCCTAATGTTTACTACATAAATGATGGTGCTGGCAATATGACTTACTATCAATCGGGGACAACACCGGGAGCTTATATGCTTGGTATAACACAAAGTGGTGGTAATTATGCTTCTATCTGGACAGATTATGATAATGATGGAGACGTTGATTTGTTTATCTCAAAATGCTCCGGTCCTCCGAGTGAATTACACAGAAATGATGGAAATGGTGTGTTTACAGACATTTCTGCTTTAGCTCAAATTAATGTAACTCCAGTTCAATCATGGTCTTCTGCCGTAGCTGATTTTGATAATGATGGTGATATGGATATAATTATTGGTTCAAATGGTAGCGTTGGACACATGTTTTTCAGAAACGATTTAGACAAATCAAATAATGTTGAAGAGCCATTTGTAAACATAACAGCAGGTTCCGGTTTGGATTTAGATAATACCAACAGTAGAGACTATATCGCCTATGATTTTGATAATGATGGATGGATTGACTTTATGGGAAGTGGAAATAAAATCATGTTTAATAAAGGTAACAATACTTTTGAACCTACATTTTATACCTCAATTGGTGTTGGTGCTGTTGGAGATTTAAACAACGATGGATTCTTAGATATTGTTAATGGAAGTACAGTTCGCTATGCTGTTCCAAATGGTAATAAATGGTTAAAAATAGCTACTAAAGGTATTCAAAGTAACAGCAACGGAATTGGTGCTCGAATTGAGATTTATGGTGCTTGGGGAAAACAAATCAGAGACGTACGTAGTGGTGAAGGATTCGAATATATGAGCACATTAAATACTCATTTCGGTATTGGTCAAGCAACTATTATAGATCAAGTCGTTATTAAATGGCCATCAGGAGTGGTTGATACTTTTAACAATGTAACTCCAAACCAAATGCTGGTTGTAACAGAAGGTTCAAGTTTAGGAACAAATTCATTTGATAGTTTTGTATTTACAGTTTATCCAAATCCGGTGAAAAACATCATCAACATCAATATAAATACTACAAATCCTGTTGAATTTAATTCTGCTGTTATCTATGATTTAAACGGAAGAATGGTTCAGCAAACTGTTGTAGAAAACAAATCCGTTAACGTTGATGCTTTGGCTAAAGGAACGTATATCTTGAAATTAAAAGATGAATACAACAGAGAATATTCTCAAAAATTTATAAAAGAATAATCCAAACTATTTTTCAATAAAAAAGGGCCTCACAATTTGTGAAGCCCTTTTTTATTGAACTTCTTTTTCCATTACAAAGTCATCCATAATATATCCGTTGCCTATATCAATAACTTCTTCATAAGCAACTGTAAACCCTATTCTTCTATAAAAATCTTGAGCTGAATTGTATTTATTTACATTTAAAAAAATAGTTGACTGATTGTTTTCTTTGGCTTTAGTTGTTAAAAAACCAACCAACTTCACTCCTATTCCGCTACCTTGCGTTTCAGGTAAAACGTAGAGTTTATGTAATTTTGTTTTTCCAACTGAATTACAATTAAATTCATAGGACGCAAAACCTAAAACCTCATTTCTCTTTTTTGCCAAAATAAAATGATGGTTTTTAGATTCCATTTGTTCTTTTAAAGCTGATTTACTGTACATCATTTCAAGCATGTACTCAATTTGTGTAGACGAAATCACGTCTTTATAAGCTATTGGCCAAGTCTTTTTTGCTATACTTTGAACAATATCAAGTTGCTTCAAATTAGCTTCAATTATTTCAATCATTTTTGCTTTTTAAATTTTTCTTCATATAGTGAAATCCAATCTTTAACTGTAATTTTAGTAACCAATTGACCTAATAATTCATACGGAATGTCATTCATCTTTTTAAAACGGATACAACTTTTTCCCATATCTAATTTGGTTTTACAATACTTTGGATACTCTGCAACAAACCAATTTAACAATTTTTCATCTGCGTAAATCCCCATGTGGTAAAAGGCGATGAAATTTTTCTGCGAAGCCATTCCCATAAAAGGTAAAGGTGTTTTTGGATCACAATGATAACCACTCGGATAAATAGAATGTGGCACAACATAACCTAACATTCCATACCCCATAGTTTCTTCAAAACCTTCTGGCAAATTGTCCAAAACCGTTTTTCTAATATTTTCAATTACAATTTTTCGTTCATCAGGAAGAGAATCAACATATTCCGCTGGTGTTTTTGCTGTAGATTGCATACTTGTTTAATTTGTTTTTCAAAAATAGAAATTATTTTAATAGTTTTACGAATGATAACACTACTCTAAATTATGTCGCACAGTACTATTCGAGAAGACAAAACCTGTTTAAACTGTCATCACGTTGTTGAAAAACGATTTTGTCCTAATTGTGGTCAAGAAAACATTGATACACGAAAAACATTTTACCAACTTTTTGTACATTTCTTTGAAGATTTAACCCATTATGAAAATTCATTTTGGAAAACCATTAAAAATCTGATTTTCAAACCGGCTTCACTCACAAAAGAGTATTTATCAGGTAAAAGAATGTCCTATTTGGCTCCAATTCGATTATATATTTTCATCAGTTTTGTTTCTTTTTTTGTACTTTCTATTTTACCCGATAATGAAAAAGAAGATGATGTTGTAAATGTGAAAACCAAGCCCGTTTCTGAAATTATTATCGACTCAATTCAATCAAAAACAGATAGTATTTCAAAAGACGAATGGCTCAAAAAACTAGAAAAACAAGGTTTTTTCAATAAGACAGAAGCCGATTCTCTTCAAAAAATAATCAATGATTCTAAAAAGAATAAAAAAAACAATCCAAGTAGAAATTTTTTAGATTTTGGTTATGAAACGGTTGAACAATTAGACTCTGTGCAAAAATATGGGAAAGCTCAAGATAAGCCAAATGCAGTTGAATATTGGCTTATTAAAAAAACAATTCAAATAAAGAAAAACCGCTCTGAAGAAGAAATAAAAGAAAAATTTTATGAAGCTTTTGTAAAAAACATCCCTAAAGCTTTATTCATTTATATGCCGTTATTTGCTTTTGTTTTATGGTTATTTCAAAGCAAAAAAAGATGGTACTATTTTGATCATGGCATTTTTACGTTGCATTATTTTTCATTTTTATTATTAGCAACTTTAATACTTGAACTAATTAGTTTTATATTAGGTTTATTTGATTTTTGGCTATTCAGTTTTATTGACTCCTTAGCAAAAACAGTTATTATCTGTTATATAATGTACTACTTTTTCCCGGCACATCACCGATTTTATGAGCAATCACGAATAAAAACAATAATCAAAGGTATCATCATATTTTTCATCAATATGATAATTCTTAGCTTTATTTTAGCCGGACTTGCCGCTTATTCATTTGTTAACATACATTAATCATGGTAAAAAAACTCATTCCTTTATTTGCTTTAACATTTTTTATCAGTTGTTCTACAGCTAAAAAGACTGTTGATTATGATAAAATCGAAGCAAAATATGTCAATCAAATTAATACTGAAAATCTTAAAACGCATCTGACAATAATTGCTTCTGACGAAATGGAAGGCAGAAACACAGGAAGTGAAGGTCAAAAAAAAGCCGGACGTTATATGATTGAACAATATCAGAAAATGAATGTTCCGTTTCCAAAAGGCGCAAAAGATTACTATCAACCTGTTCCTGCGTCATTTTTAAATGCAAAACGAAATCTGAACTTACCCGATTCAGAAAATATTTGGGCTTTTATCGAAGGTTCGGATAAAAAAGATGAAATTGTGGTAATTTCGGCTCATTATGATCATGTTGGTATAAAAAATGGAGAAATCTACAATGGTGCTGACGATGATGGTTCCGGAACTGTTGCTTTGATGGAAATTGCTCGTGTATTTCAAAAAGCTAAAGAAGACGGAAATGGTCCGAGACGTTCTATTCTAATACTTCACGTTACTGCTGAAGAAGTTGGTTTACACGGTTCAAGATACTATTCCGAAAATCCTTTGTTTCCGCTTGTCAATACCATTGCCGATGTCAACATTGATATGATTGGCCGTCGTGATGAATTGCACAAAGATTCCAACAATTATGTCTATGTCATTGGTTCTGATTATTTATCGACTGATTTATACAATATTTGTGAAAATGCTAATACAAAACACGGATTACTTACTCTAGACTACAAATACAATGATAAAAATGATAAAAATCGTTTTTATTACCGTTCTGATCATTACAACTTTGCTAAAAACGGAATTCCATCAGTGTTTTTATTCAGTGGTGTTCACGAAGATTATCACAAACCAACCGATGATGTTGATAAAATTGAATTTGATGCTGTAACTGCAAGAACAAAATATGCATTTGCTATTGCTTGGGAAATTGCTAACAGAGAAAATCGTTTGATTGTAGATAAAAACGACGCAAAATAAAAGTCGTCAAATTATAAAAACAAAAAAAGTCCTGAGAAATTCTCAGGACTTTTGCTTTTGGGTGAAAGACGGGTCTCGAACCCGCGACCTTCGGAACCACAATCCGACGCTCTAACCAACTGAGCTACAATCACCATTTGTTAAGCGAGTGCAAATATAATGTAAAAGTTAGTTCTCACAAAAATTATTTCATCTTTTTTACTTCAAATCTGCTAAGCTATTGACCGCCAAATATCTTTCTACTGTAAAACCTTCGGCATATTCTACTCCAACTATTCGTCCTAAGTCTTGAGAACGATAATGAATACTTTCCAAAAAGTTTTTTGTTGCTATTGGTGTCACTGGTTCATTAGAATTTTCAGAATAAAATTGCGACGAATAAGCCATAATCGCAGCTGTTTTTTTATCGATAAAATCAGAAATATCAACCACAAAATCAGGTTCGATGTTTTTCCATTGAATGTAATGGTAAACTACTTTTGGTCGCCAAGCTTCTTGAAAAACACCATCGTGAAACGTTTCTATTTTTCTCAAACCTGATAAAAAACAAGCATCCGAAACCAACTTGCTTCCTTTCCCGTGATCAATATGTCGATCATCAATAGCATTGCAAATCACAATTTCGGGTTGATATTTTCGAATTCGCCTGATGATTTCCAACTGATGTTGTTCATCATTCACAAAAAAACCATCACGCATACTTAAATTTTCACGAACCGAAATTCCTAAAATTTCTGCTGCTTTTTTGGCTTCTGTATCACGAATAGACACCGAACCCCGAGTTCCTAACTCACCGCGAGTTAAGTCAATAATTCCAACTTTTTTCCCTAACGAAACTTCTTTAGCAATCGTTCCGCTACAACCTAATTCCACATCATCGGGATGTGCGCCAAAAGCAAGTATATCTAATTTCATGTCTTTTATTTATAAAACTTTTTTCATCGTCATCGATTTGTTGACGGTTTCAATATATTCATTTTCAGGAACACTGTCTTCTGTAATTCCACAGCCAATGTACAAACTCGCAATTTTATCTTCGATTTTCATGCATCGTAAATTAACGAACAAATCCGTTTTTTGCAGTTTAAAAGTAAGCAAATCAATATTCATTTCGCCTAAAAATCCGGCATAAAATTCTCTTTCATAGTTTTCATTTTCCAAAATAAATGCCTTTGCCACTTCTTTTGGCAATCCACAAACTGCCGAAGTCGGATGTAAAGCCTTGATAATTTTCTGAAAAACATTTTTGTTTTTTGCCGTTGCCGAAATATCCGTTTTAATATGCCAAATATTTCCCGCTTTTACCGAATATGGACTTGAAATGGTGATTTCTTTAACCAAATCTTCCAAACTCCCCACAATAAAATCGGTAACTAATTGTTGTTCGTACTTTTCTTTTTCTTGCCAAATAACTTCCTTGTTGTCTATATGAAGTTGTGTTCCAGCCAAAGCAACTGTTTTCAATTCATTCCCATTAGTTTGCAGCAATTGTTCAGGTGTTGCACCAAGCCAAGTACCAATTTTTGGATGAAAAAAACAATATTTAAAAGCCGTTGAATAATTCGACAGCAATCGTTTAAAAGTGACTTCTACATCAAAATCAGTAACCGAGATTTTCTCTTTTCGAGACAAAACTACTTTTTGAAACTCATTATTCTTTATAGCCTGAATACCTTTTGTCACCAAGCTTTCAAAGTCATTTTTTGCTTCCAAATTTTCAGCAGCTGAACTATTATTGGAAACAAAAAAATCTTTTTCGTTAATTTTTTCTACAAAAACATCAGAGTATTCTAAAGGTAGAAAAGGAAAATCATTGGCATCAAACGGAGCAAAAACAAATCCTTTTTCTTCAAAATTTTCTAAAAAATACAGATGATCATTCTTTTGAAACAAACCCAAAATTTTATCGGAATTGGGCTTGCAAAAAATCACAAAAGGTAAATTTTGCTCTTGCTGTGTTTTGACTTTTATAAACAAATCGGTCATCACTATCGTCTTGGTAAAATCATATTGGTCAACTTACAAAGCGAAATTAATTTATCATTTTCATCCGTGATTTTAATTTCCCAAAGATGAAGACTTCTTCCTTGATGGATAATTTTTGCCATACAAAAAACCGTTCCTTCTCGTTTGCTTTTTAAATGATTGGCCGAAATTTCAATACCGCGAACTTCTTGCTTTTCGGGATTGATAAACATAATCGATGCTGCACTTCCAACACTTTCTGCCAACGCCACTGTTGCACCGCCGTGAAGTAATCCCATAGGCTGATGAACTCGACTGTTGACTGGCATTTTTGCAGTTAAAAAACCTTCTCCGGCATCAATATATTCTATTTCCAAAGTTTCCATTAAAGTATTTTTACACCAATCGTTGCAAAACTTCAATACTTTTTCTTTATCAAATGACATATAGCTAATTTTTCCGTAAAAATACTACTTATTTGCATCAAAGCCCAAATTAATAAAATCTTTAAACAAATGAAAGCATACTAAAAAACTCTTTTTTTCGTTCTCATATGATAGTTTTTCAAATTTTCAAATCGACTTATTTTCAAATTAAACTATAATACTTACATTTACCAAAATTCATAAAACCAATGCGTACTTTTATTTTTTTACTTTTTATAGGATTTGCCATTTCAATGAGTTCGTGTCGTGAAGACTTTGAATTTGAATCTAGTACAGGCGATTTAACTTTTTCAAAAGACACGGTTTATTGTGATACGGTTTTTACCAATATTAGTTCAAGCACCTATTCTTTAAAAGTATATAATAGAAGTAGTAAAGACATCAAAATTCCAACCATTCGACTTGGAAAAGGTTTGAATTCTAAATACCGGATTACCGTTGACGGAATGACCGGAGAAAATCAAAACAACCGTGTTTTCAAAGATGTAGAATTATTAGCAAAAGACAGTATGTACATTTTTATCGAGGTAACTGCTGGAATAAGTGCTGAAAACCCAACCGATTTCTTATACACCGATCAAATTCTTTTTGATGAAGGAACAAATCAGCAAAAAGTAGAATTGGTTACCTTAATTCAGGATGCTTACTTTTTATATCCAAAACGGTTTAGTGATGGAACTACCGAAACGCTTACTATTGAAGGAATAGAAAAGCCTGTTTATGGTTTTGTTTTGGATGAAAATGACCCTATAAATGGAGATGAATACCATTGGAAAAATGACAAACCTTATGTCATTTACGGTTATGCTGCCGCAATTGGAACTCCGCTTGTAATTGATCCCGGAACGCGAATACATTTCCATGCTGACTCAGGCTTAATTATTGGAAACGGTTCTTCGTTAAAAGCCAAAGGAACTTTGGAAGATAAAATCATTTTTGAAGGCGACCGATTGGAACCCGGATTTTCAAATGTTGCAGGTCAATGGGAAACCATTTGGTTGACTTCAGGAAGTTCCGCTAATGAAATTGAACATATAATTATTAAAAATGCTGTTGTCGGACTAAATATTGATAGTAACGACGGAAATTTTATGCCAATAAAAAATACTGAAATATATAGTTCTTCATTAATTGGTTTATATGCAAAAACAGCAAAAATTCAGGCGGAAAACCTAGTGATAAATAATGCCGGAATTGCTTCTTTGGCTTGCACACTTGGTGGAAGCTATGAATTCAAACATTGTACTTTCAACAATAATTGGTCCAGTTCAAGACAAGTAGCCGTTTTACTTAACAATTATTACAAAGATGAAAACGGAACAAGCCAACCTTTTCCTTTAGAACAAGCTGATTTTAAAAATTGTATTATATATGGTAGTAACACCTATGAATTATCAATAGATCCGGATACATCTGTTACTTTTAATCGTTCATTTTCCAAATGTTTGATAAAATTTGGAACTACTTCAAATTCACTATATAGTTTTATATATGAAAATGAAAATAACATCAGAAGAAATGGAAATCCAAAATTTTTAGACATACAAAATAATAAATTGAACATTGGCGATGATTCTTTGGCAAGAGGTTTTGGTGATAATATTGGTGTTCCAAATGATATTTTAGGAATAACTAGAATTGCAACTGGTGGCTTATACGATTTAGGTGCTTACCAACATGAAATTTTTGAAGATTAATTTGTTAATAAACCTTTTTTCAAATTCACATTTTTAAACTAAATTTGCAACTACAACAACAACTAATAATAATACAATGATTCATTTCTTCGGAAACGAAAGTTCTACCGTTTTTGCCGTTCAAACGCAAAACGAACTTTCAGCAGAAACTATCTCAAAATTAAACTGGTTATTTGGCAATGCACATAAAATAGAAAAATCCGTCCTGACGGATTTTTTTGTTGGACCACGCGCCACAATGATAACTCCTTGGAGCACCAATGCCGTTGAAATTACTCAAAATATGGGAATTGAAGGCATCATCAGAATTGAAGAATTCCTGAGGGTTTCAGCTGATTTTACAGATTTCGATCCAATGCTTTCACAAAAATATTCCGAATTAAATCAAGATATTTTTACCATAAACATTCAACCCGAAGCTATTCTTGAAATTGATGATATTGCAACTTACAACAAACAAGAAGGTTTGGCGTTAAGTGATGAAGAAGTTATCTATTTAGAAAATTTATCAAAAAATTTAAATCGAAAACTTACCGATTCAGAGATTTTTGCTTTTTCGCAAGCCAATTCGGAGCATTGTCGCCATAAAATTTTCAATGGAACATTTATTATTGATGGCATAGAAAAAGAAACTTCGCTTTTCAAACTGATTAAGAAAACATCTTCTGAAAATCCTAACGATATTGTTTCGGCTTATAAAGATAATGTTGCTTTTCTAAAAGGTCCAAAAGTGACACAGTTTGCACCAAAAAGTGCCGACAAACCTGATTTTTACGAAGTAAAAGAATTTGATTCTGTACTTTCATTAAAAGCAGAAACGCATAATTTCCCAACCACAGTTGAACCTTTTAATGGTGCAGCAACTGGTTCGGGTGGAGAAATTCGCGATAGATTAGCTGGCGGACAAGGTTCTTTACCATTGGCTGGAACAGCGGTTTATATGACAGCTTATTCGCGTTTGCAGGAAAATAAATTAGGATTTTCAGAACGAAAATGGTTGTATCAAACGCCATTGGATATTTTGATAAAAGCATCAAACGGAGCTTCCGATTTTGGAAATAAATTTGGTCAACCATTGATTACTGGTTCAATTTTAACTTTTGAACACGAAGAAGAAAACCGAAAATTAGGTTACGATAAAGTAATCATGCAAGCTGGTGGAATTGGATATGGAAAATTAGATCAAGCCATTAAAAAGAAGCCTACAGCTGGCGATAAAATTATAATTCTTGGTGGTGAAAATTATAGAATTGGAATGGGCGGAGCTGCCGTTTCTTCAGCTGATACCGGAGCTTTTGGTTCTGGAATTGAGCTGAACGCTATTCAACGTTCTAATCCTGAAATGCAAAAACGTGCTGCCAATGCCATTCGTGGTTTGGTAGAAAGTGATAACAATCCGATAGTTTCCATTCACGATCATGGTGCTGGCGGACATTTGAATTGCTTATCCGAATTGGTTGAAGAAACTGGCGGATTAATTGATTTAGACAAATTGCCTGTTGGTGATCCAACGCTTTCTGCAAAAGAAATTATTGGTAATGAAAGTCAAGAACGAATGGGATTGGTTATTGGCGAAAAAGATATCGAAATCCTTCGAAAAATTGCCGATAGAGAACGTTCACCAATGTATCAGGTTGGCGATGTTACTAATGATCACAGATTTACTTTCCAATCAAAATCTACTGGCGAAAAACCAATGGATTATGCCTTGGAAGACTTTTTTGGAAGTTCGCCAAAAACCATTATGGCAGACAAAACCATTGTTAGAAATTACAGTGATTTAGAGTATTCACAAGAAAATATCCCAATCTATTTAGAAGAAGTTTTAAAACTAGAAGCTGTAGCTTGTAAAGATTGGTTAACCAACAAAGTGGATCGTTGCGTTGGTGGAAAAGTTGCCAAACAACAATGTGTTGGACCATTGCAATTACCTTTAAACAATGTTGGTGTAATGGCTTTGGATTATAACGGAAAAGAAGGAATTGCCACATCAATAGGTCATTCGCCAATTTCGGCATTGATTGATCCAAAAGCCGGAAGCCGAAATGCTATTGCAGAAGCTTTATCAAATATAGTTTTCGCTCCGTTAAAAGACAATTTAAAATCGGTTTCATTATCAGCAAACTGGATGTGGGCTTGTAAAAACGAAGGCGAAGATGCGCGTTTATATGAAGCGGTTGAAGCTTGCTCCGATTTTGCCATTGAATTAGGAATCAATATTCCAACCGGAAAAGATTCTCTTTCGATGAAACAAAAATATCCTAATGACGAAGTGATTGCTCCGGGAACAGTTATCATTTCGGCAGCAGGAAATTGTTCGAATATTATTAAAGTTGTTGAACCGGTTCTTCAAAAAAATAACGGTTCAATTTACTATATAAATTTATCACAAGATGATTTCAAATTGGGCGGAAGCTCTTTTGCGCAAACCTTAAACAAAATTGGCTCAGAAACACCAACGATTAAAAATTCAGCTTTTTTCAAACGCGCCTTCAATACTATTCAGGAATTAATTAAAGATCTACAAATCGTTGCCGGACACGACATTGGAAGCGGTGGTTTAATCACAACTTTATTGGAAATGTGTTTTGCCGATGTGAATTTAGGTGCTAAAATTTCCTTTGATGCTTTTGCCGAAAAAGATTTAGTCAAAATTTTATTTTCAGAAAACATTGGAGTTGTACTTCAAGCCAAAGACGATGCAGCTTTTGAAAAAGCATTTGAAGGAATGGAAATTTTCAAAATCGGAACCGTTGTAGAAGGTGACTTTTTACATCTTTCAACTTTTGACTTTCAAATTTCGAATTTACGACAAAAATGGTTTGAAACTTAATTACTACTAGACCAAAAACAAACTAA
>VFQN01004264.1_pt1 | contig 19111 bp, 22 predicted proteins | sample 3512371 | NCBI WGS metagenome assembly VFQN01 (sample SAMN10412370, study PRJNA504923) | tailings metagenome | isolation source: Replicate 2 from Balatoc abandoned mine | place: Philippines: Itogon, Benguet | collected 2017-08-28 | reverse complement strand
GCGTACCCAGGAGATCCTGGAAGACATCGCGGAGCTGAAGCGTGGCGGACGACTCCAGGGCGCGCAGGTCTTTCTGGATTCACCGCTGGCCGGCCGGACCACCGAGGTGTTCCAGGCCCATCGCTCCTCGTTGAGCCGCTCCGAGGGCGGACATGCCTTCAGCGGCGGCGAGTTCCGGCTGAGCGAGACCGTCGATCAGAGCCGTGCGATCGGACGGATCCACGCCGGCGCCATCATCCTGGCAGGTTCCGGCATGTGCGATGCCGGTCGGGTGAAGCACCATCTCAAGGACAATCTGTGGCGCACGGAGTCGACCATCCTCTTCGTCGGATACCAGGCGCCCGGCACACTGGGAGCCCTGATCCGCGGCGGGGCCGCGCGCGTGCGCATCCATGGCGAGGAGATCGGCGTCCGGGCGCGGATCCGGTCGATCGAGTCCTATTCTGGCCATGCCGATCGCGAGGAGCTGGTCGCCTGGTGCAGGCCGATGATGGGGGCGCTGGGCTCACTCCTGCTCGTGCATGGCGAGCCGGAGGGGATCGACGGTCTCTCCGGCGCGCTTGCGGCGGCCGGTGTCGACCGAAGCAGCATCGTCGCCCCGACCCTCGACGAGACGTTCGTGTTCGTCCATCGCGACGGCTGCTGGAGGGCGATACCCGAGCCGGACGGAGTACCGCGCCTCTCTCCGGAAGCTGCGAACGCACGGCGCGACTGGCACAACGACTATGCCCAGATGCTGCTGGACATACGCGGCGCCCTTCAGGCCGCTCCCGACGACACCGCGCGGCATCGGGTCCTGCAGCGGCTGCGCCGAGCGCTGGCGACCGCCGGCCGATAGCGCCCGCGTGCGGACAGGATGCAGCCCGAAGCCGCCCGGGTGCATCCTGTTCCGGGTTCGCCGGTCGCTTACTTGGCCGCCTTGAGGGTCACCTCGGCCAGTCCACCGGCGACATTGAGGCCCACATTGCCTTCGACGCTGACAGGCTGAAGGCTGACCTGCTTGTTGCCGCCACCGATGAGGACGTTGGCGCCGGCACCCACGCCGACCGAGGCGCTGGCCGTCGGACCTACATAGTCGCCCGCGAGAGCCCCCTTCGCGACCTGCCCCGGGGCGAAGACCAGCCATACGACATGGCCCTGCTTGGTGAAGCCGAGATCCACGCCGTACTTCTTGATGGTGCCCGTGTAGTGCTCGGCACTGCCGTCGGTCTTGGCGAGGATGCAATCGAGATCCTTCGAGGACCCGAACACGAATCCGACGCCGCCGGCGACCGTGCAGGTCAGCGAACCGACGTTCACGCCCTTGGGCTGCGTCTGCGCTTGCGCGGCAAGGCCGAACGGAAGTACGGAGAGCGCCGCCGTGAGGGCTGCAACATAGAGCTTCATCGCTTGTCTCCTGGGCAGACGGACAGGATTTGTCCATGAACTTTCAAGTTAGGATCGCGACGGCGGGGAAGCGTTGATCTGCATCAAGGCCTGCGAGGTTGATGCAGATCAACGGCCGGTGCCGCGTTTGCGCTTATAGTATGCGCCGGATGATGCAGGAGGGTGAGATGAACGACATGCAATCGGACAAGCTGCCGAGCGTGGAGTCACTGCCGGCGGGCACCATGTGGAACTCGGCCCTGTCGACGTATGCCGATTCCTTCGAGGAATGGGCGGCCGCCGGTGCGGCCTGGCAGAGCGAGGTCTCGCAATTTGCCGAGCGACGCTTCAAGGACAATTTCTCGACCTGGCTGACGCTGCTGTCCGCGCGTGACCTCTCGAGCGTCTGGCAGGCCCAGAGCGCATGGGGTGTCCGGGCTGCCGAGGACTATTCCACCGAGGCCAAGCGTCTGGCCGAACTGGTCACCAGCGTGGCGCTTTCCGGCGCGACGCCGGAAGCCCAGCAGACAACCCAGGTACTGGGCTAGCGTCCGCCGCGGGCCCGGCCTCCATGCGGGCTATCGAAGGCTCAGGATGTAATCCACCAGGGCCTGGCGCTCGCGATTGCTGAGGGAGAAGTCGGGCATGCGCGTGTGTCCCGTCGAAAGGTAGGCCTTGAGCTGGTCGGCGTTGGTCGTGGGCTTGGCCGCGATGGCGGAAAAGCTCGGAATGCCATTGGCGCTGGCGATCCTCGGCGCCGGCTCGACGATGTGGCACGCCATGCACCAGCGTTCGGCCAGCGCCGCGCCATAGCCGGGGCCCTGCGCCGCCGCAGGGAGCGGCAGGACGACGAGCAGCAGGGCGATCGATCGATTCATTGACTCCTCCACGATCCAAACGTGATGACCATCGGGCCAGCTCAGGAACGGCGCATCGCCCGGAAGAGCGCGACGCCGACGACCAGCAGCAACAGCGCCGGGATCAGTCCCATCAGCGCGACTTCGAGGGGATCCCTCGTCGAGCGTGACAGGAAGGCCAGCCACGTCCGCTCCGTCTCGCACAGCAGTCGACCGTCGACCTGGCGAACGCATGACATACGAATGAAGAGCATCCAGCCGATCCACGACATGGCGCTGCCGACCATCCACAGAGTGATCAACGCCCGTCCGGAGCCCATTCCGCCATTCCTTCCCGACCGTCCCGCCCAGGCGCCGGGGCCGACGTCGCACGCCGCCCAGCAGTCCTGGCGGTCAGTTCATTGGAGTTTCGGTCGGGACGCCTTGTTCCAGATCAAACAGGCAACCGGGCGATCTCGCTTCGCGACCGGGACGGCCCCATTCGCAGGGCACGCTTGATCTGGATCACGGCTTCATATGGTCTTTGCCCGTTGAATGGCTCCGCAATCGAGACCGGCGGCATCCATCGCGGTCGGCGGCGTCTTTCGGGAAAATGTCACATGAACGATTCGCCGCGACAGGTCTCAAGGGGCGCCAATGGAGAAGCCTTCGAGACCGTGGCGGCCGTCTACGGACGGTTGATGTCGCTTCGCGGCGCGGCCGCACTGGTCTTCGCATTCCTCGTCTTCTTCTGGCCGAAGCTCTCCCTGACCGGACTGGCGATCCTGTGGGGAGGCTATTCCTTCGTCGACGGCGTGCTTGCCCTGACGGCCGCGGCCGGCGGAAGGAGCGGCGCGCCGCGACTCTGGCTGGGCTTGATCGGATCGGCCGGGCTGGTCTGTGCGGGTGGCACGCTGCTAGCTCTCGACCAGGTCTCCGCACACCTGGCCGGAATCGTTTCCATCTGGGCGGTCATGACCGGCGCGATGCAGGTCTCTGCCGCGCTTGCGGTGCGCAAGGCCGTCGACGGCCATTGGATCCTGCTGGTCGATGGAGCGGGTGCGCTCTTGTTCGGGCTGGCGCTGGCCCTCTGGCCCGATCTGCAGGCGGAGGCTCTGCTCTGGTTGATGGGATGGTTCGCGGCGGCGGTCGGCGGCCTGCTCGTCAGCGTCGGCTACTGGCTCTCCCGGGCGACTCCGTAGCTATCGGGGCTCCCGGAGCGCGATTCCGAGCCCGGCCATTTGTTCGGCGATGTCCGGCTTGATCGAAGTCGCCGCCGCGATGTCCGCGTCGCCGCCTCGCGCATCTCCCTTCATCTGGCGGGCCACGCCCCGGCCGAACAGCGCGTAGGGATTGTCGGGCTGGCTCTTGATGAGCGCCGTGTAGTCGGCGATGGCGTCGTCGTAACGCTTAAGCTTCAGGTAGGTGATGGCGCGGGACGCGTATGCGGCGGGATACTTCTGCCTGATGCGAAGAGCCTCGTTGCAGTCCGACAGGGCCTCGTGGAGCTTGCCCAGGATCGCCCTTGCGAAGCACCGGTTTCCAAGGACCACCGGGCTCGAGGGGTTGATGCCGACCGCCTGGTCGAAAGCCTCGACCGCAAGCTCGTAGCGCTGCAGCGCAATGTAGGTCGTCCCCCGGCCGTTGAAGGCCTCCGCATCCTGCGGGTTGGTCTCGAGCGCCCGCGCGTAGTCCGCCAAGGCCTGCTCGTACTGCCCCTTGTCATCGTAGGCATCGCCGCGGTTCTTGTAGGCCGTGGCCAGGTCGTTCCTGTCGACGAGACCGCGCGAGATGACGGCGGTGCAGCTGATGATCACCTGGTCGGAAGCGCCGTCCTCGTAGCACTTCCGGTAGAGTGCCTCGTAGCCTTGCGCGTGTGGCGGCGCGGCGGCCGCGACGCACAGCGCGCCCGACAGGATCGTCAGAAGGGTCCACTGCCTGATCATGTCCTCGTCTACCAGCGCCCGCCCGGCACAACATGATCCAGATCAAGGATCCGTCGCGCCGAGGCCGCGAGGCTTGAGGCATATCAATTCCCCGCTGGTCCATCGCGCCTACCGTGCCGGCGAACAACGGAGGAACTCATGCCAAAGATGATGGCGGCAGTCTTCGCCGAGCCGGGCCGGATCGTCCTCGAGTCGCGACCGGTGCCCGACGTCGGTCCCCTTGATGCGCTGGTGCGGATCAGCACGACGACGATCTGTGGCACCGACGTGCACATCCTCCGGGGAGAATATCCGGTCGCGAAGGGGCTCATCGTCGGCCACGAGCCGGTGGGGATCATCGAAAAACTCGGCTCAGAGGTCAAAGGCTACAAGGAAGGCCAGCGCGTGATCGCCGGCGCCATCACGCCGAGCGGGCACAGCTACGCCTGCCTCTGCGGCGCGCATTCCCAGGACGGACCCGGCACGCGGCACGGCTTCAAGCCGGCGGGCGGCTGGCGCTTCGGCAACACGATCGACGGCTGCCAGGCGGAATTCGTCCTGGTGCCCGATGCGATGACCAATCTCGCGCCGGTTCCGTCGGACCTCACCGACGAGCAGGTGTTGATGTGCCCCGACATCATGTCGACCGGCTTCGCCGGCGCAGAAGGCGGCAGCGTCCGCATCGGGGACATCGTCGCCGTGTTCGCGCTGGGTCCGATCGGTCTCTGCGCGGCGCTGGGCGCACGCTTGATGGGCGCCACCACGGTGATCGGCGTCGATACGGTGCCGGCCCGGCTGGACGTGGCTCGCAAGCTCGGGATCGACCATGTCGTCGATTTCAAGAAGGCCGATCCGGTGGCGGCGATCCGCGAACTCACGGGCGGGCGCGGCGTCGACGTCGCGATCGAGGCGCTGGGAACGCAGCAGACCTTCGAGAGCGCGCTGCGCGTGCTGCGTCCGGGCGGGACGCTCTCCAGCCTCGGTGTCTATTCGTCGGACCTGCGCATTCCGCTCGACGCCTTCACCGCGGGCCTCGGTGACAACAAGATCGTCACGTCTCTCTGTCCGGGTGGCAAGGAGCGCATGCGGCGGCTGATGAACGTGATCGCGGCGGGGCGAGCCGACCTGGGCGCGCTGGTGACGCATCGCTTCAAGCTCGCCGACATCGAGCAGGCCTACGACCTTTTCGCCCATCAGCGGGACGGGGTTCTCAAGGTCGCCCTCACACCGTGATGCGGAGCCAACCAGATGGTCAGTCCTCCTGCCGGCTTCGACGGCCCGGCCGTGCCGGTGACGCCGGGCCGGCGACTGCTGCGTCCTGAATTCGTGTGGGGTGTCTCGACCTCATCCTACCAGATCGAGGGCGCGGCCCGGGAGGAGGGGCGAGGTCCCAGCATCTGGGATGGATTTTCCCACGAGCCCGGCAGGATCGCCAACGGCGACACCGGAGATGTCGCCTGCGATCATTACCATCGCTTTGCCGAGGACATCGCCCTGATGCGCGACATCGGCGTGGGCGCCTATCGCTTCTCGGTCGCCTGGCCGCGCGTGCTGCCCGACGGACGGGGTGCGGTGAACGAGCTCGGGATCGCCTTCTACGACCGACTCGTCGATGGACTGCTCGCGGCCGGCATTGAGCCCTGGGTCTGCCTGTATCACTGGGATCTGCCGCAGGCGCTGCAGGACCGCGGCGGCTGGGCCCATCGCGACAGCGCGAGCTGGTTCGCAGACTATGCCCGTCTGGTGGCGAGCCGCCTGGGCGACCGCGTGAGGCGCTTCGCGACCTTCAACGAGCCGGGGGTGTTCACGCTCTTCGGCTACGCCTTCCGCTGGCATCCCCCTGCCGTCGACGATGCGGCGGAACATCATGCCGCGATCCATCATGTGAACCTCGCACATGGTGCGGCGATCGATGTGCTTCGGGCGTATCTCCCCGGCGCGTCGCTCGGAACCATCTGCAACATGCAGCCGGTGCGGCCGGTCGATCCGACGGACGCGGACCGCGCGGCGGCCGCCCTGCTGGATGACTACTGGAACCGCGCCTTTGCGGATCCGCAGATCTGCGGCACCTATCCGAAGCGGCTCGCCGAGCGGATCGAGCCCTTCGTGCGGGAGGGCGACATGGACCGGATCCGGCGGCCGATCGACTGGCTGGGCATCAATCACTATTCACCGATCTACGCGCGAGCCGACGCCGCGTCGCGCCTGGGATTCGCCTGGAGCGACGCCCCGGCCGACGTGCCGCGATCGCCGATCGGCTGGCAGATCGATCCCGAAGCCTTCAGGGACACGCTGCTCGACGTCTGCGACCGCTATCGCCTGCCGATCTACGTGACCGAGAACGGCGCCGGCGCGGAGGAGAGCGGCGATGCATCGGGAGCCGTGAACGACGTCGAGCGGATCGACTATCTGGCGCGCTACATCGATGCCCTCGAAGAGGCGGTCACGTTCGGCGCCGACGTGCGGGGCTATTTCGTATGGTCACTGCTCGACAATTTCGAGTGGGGCGCGGGGTACGCCAACCGCTTCGGTCTCGTGCGCGTCGACTATCCCACGCAGCGCCGCATCCCGAAGGCCTCGGCCCGCTGGTACAAGGCGACCATCGCCGCCCAGCTTCGTGGCAGCGTGCCATGAGTTGCGTCCTCGCCGATGTCGGGGGCACCCGCACCCGCTTCGCGCTGTTCACGGACGGGCAGCTGGGACCGATCGAATCCGTGCGTACCGGCGCCTATGCCAGCATGCGCGATGCCATGCATCACTTCCTCAACGGCCAAGCGGAGGGCACGGTCGTCGACCGTGCAGTGATCGCAGCGGCCGGGCCCGTCTCGGGCGGTCGCTGCAAACTCACCAACGCCCCCTGGACGCTCGATGCTGAAGGCCTGCGGCAGGCGCTGCATCTCCGGTCGGTCCGCCTGGTCAACGACCTCGAGGCCCTGGCCTGGGCCGTGCCGCATTTCGGCGCCGACGATCTCGTCGAGATCGGCAATGGAAGCGCGCTCGAGGGCGAGCCGGTCGCGGTCATTGCGCCAGGCACCGGCCTCGGCCTCTCCTGCTATCTTCCGGGCACGCCTCCGCGGGTGGTGGCCAGCGAAGCGGGCCACGCGACCCTGGCGGCAAGCGACGCGAGCGACGCCGCGATCCTGGAGAGCCTGCGCCAGTGCTTCGGCCACGTATCGGCGGAGCGCATCCTCTCGGGTGGAGGGCTGGTCAATCTGCTGGCGACGCTGATGGTCGAGGAGGGGCTGGAATCGGCATCTCCGACGCCCGAGGAAATCGTCAGGGGGGCGGTCTATGGTTCGCCACGGGAAAGCGCGGCCCTGGATCTGTTCTGCGACTTTCTGGGATCGTTTGCGGGCGACATGGCCCTGACCTTCGCCGCCCGAGGCGGGGTCCTGTTCGGAGGTGGGATCGCGCCTCATATCCTCCCGGTTCTGGTGGGATCCGCCTTCCGCACGCGCTTCGCTGCAAAGGGTCGCTTCGCCGACTATGTCCGGCAGATTCCCACGGCCGTCATCGTTCGGCCGGAGCCCACCTTCCTGGGCCTGGCGGCGCTGGCCGCCCGGCACGACGGATGAGGACCGACGACGGCGTCTCGGCCGTCGGGCCGGGGCCGCTCAGGCGCTTCTGGCACAGCGCGCTGGGGTTCGGCCGCGGCAAGGGGGCGTGGGTGCCGTGGACCCTGATCGGGTTGCTGGTCCTCTGTGTCGTGGCGCAGCTCCTGGTGCAATACCGGCTGAACGTCTGGAATCGCGACTTCTTCGATGCGCTGGAGAAGCGCAACGGCGACGGGATTCGCCACCAGACCTATCTGCTCCCGGGCCTCGCCGCCTGCAGCATTTTCCTGGCGGCCTTTGCCGTCTGGGCACGCATGACCTTCCAGCGCCGGTGGCGGGGCTGGCTTACCGCTCACCTGGTCGGGCTATGGCTCGAAAACGGCAACTACCGGCGCCTCGAGGCCGGGAGCGAAGAACCCCAACTGGCGGAATACCGGATTGCCGAAGACGCGCGCATCGCCACCGATGCTCCGATCGACCTCGTGACCGGCCTGCTTTCCTCGGTGCTGACCGCGGCGACCTTCGTGGTGGTCCTCTGGACGGTGGGCGGCGCGATCGCCATCGGGCCTGCGCGCCTCGGCTTCGAATTGCCGGGCTACCTGGTTTTCGCCAGCATCGTCTACGCGATGCTGACGACGGGCGCCATGCTGCTGGTCGGGCGGCGGATGGCGCATGTCATCGAACGGAAGAATCAGGCCGAATCGGAGCTCAAGTTCGCGGTCGCCCGCCTGCGCACGACGCCGGTCGGCGCGTTGGCGGCGGGCGTGCCGGCGGGGTCGGTGAAATTCGCGCTCGACGAGGTGCTGCGAGCCTGGCGACTGTTGTGTGGCCAGCATGTAAGGACCACGCTGGTATCTTCCGGCAATACGCTTCTGGCGCCCATCATCGGCCTGATCCTGTCCGTGCCCAAGTACATCGACGGTTCCCTGTCGCTCGGTGAGGTGACCCAGGCCGCCGCGGCCTTCGCGGCCGTCCAGATCGCGTTCAACTGGCTGGTCGACAACTACCCCCGCCTGGCGGAGTGGGCATCGTCGGCCAGCCGGGTGGGCGTCCTGCTGCTGGCGGTCGACCAGCTGGGTCAACCGCGGTGGCCGGCGGCCACCGAGGCCGGGTCCGGGAGATGAGCCGGGGTTCTCCTGGCGCCGAGACGGCGTCAGCCTCGTGGCAGAAAGGCCTCTCGCAAGCCGACGCGCAAGCGCGATTGCGAGCGGAGGGCTTCAACGAGCTTCCCTCCGGCGACGGGCGGGGCATCCTGCGAATCGTGGCCGATGTGCTTCGCGAGCCGATGTTCTCGCTGCTGCTGGCGGCAGGCGTCATCTACCTTCTGCTCGGCGACCTCGGCGAGGCAATCGTGCTGCTTGCCTTCGCGACCTTGTCGGTCCTGATCACGGTCGTGCAGGAGACCCGCAGCGAGCGGGTGCTGGCTGCCTTGCGCGATCAAGCGAGTCCACGTGCCCTGGTCATTCGCGAAGGTGAGCGGCGACGCATTCCGGGCCGCGAAGTCGTGCGCGGCGACACGATCGTCGTACTCGAAGGAGATCGCATTCCCGCGGACGCCGTCGTCGTATCGGCCAGCAGCCTCGTCGTCGACGAGTCGCTGCTCACAGGCGAATCGGTTCCCGTCAGCAAGAGCACCGCAGACACGGGGACCGCGATGGCGCGGCCCGGTGGAGAAAACACGCCCTACCTCTACTCGGGAACCCTGGCCGTCCATGGCGAGGGCGTTGCGGTGGTGCGTGCGACCGGATCGAACAGCGAGCTCGGTCGCATCGGGCAGTCGCTGAAGGCGATCTCTCCGGAACCGCCGCGGCTGCAGGTGGAGACCCGGCGACTCGTGCGGATCTTCGCGGCGGTGGGAGCGGTCGCGACCGTGTCCGTCGTGCTCCTCATCGGTCTCACGCAGGACGATTGGTTACAGGCGGTGCTGGGCGGCATCGCCATCGGCATGTCGCTCCTGCCGGAGGAGTTTCCCCTGGTTCTCACCGCCTTCATGGTCATGGGGGCGTGGCGCCTGTCGCGGGTGCGGGTCCTGACACGCCGCGCTTCGGCGATCGAGATGCTCGGCGCCGCAACGGTCCTGTGCTCGGACAAGACGGGCACGATGACCCAGAACCGCATGAACCTGGTGGAGGTGCGCACGGTCGACACGACATGGCAGGCCGGGCAGGCCGACCCGGATCCCCAGGTCGCCGCCCTGATCGGGGCGGCCCGGGGCGCGAGTTCGCCCGAGCCATCCGACCCGATGGAAAAGGCCCTCGCAGCCTGGGCCGGCGGCATGACGCCCGGCAAGCTCCTGCGCCGCTACGGGCTGCAGCCCACGCTGCTGGCGATGAGCCATGTCTGGCAGGACGAGGATGGCAGCCGGCATGTGGCGACGAAGGGTGCGCCCGAGGCCGTCGGCGCCCTCTGTCGGCTCGACGCCCCGGCCCAGGCATGGCTTCACCGGGCGGTGGAGGACATGGCCCGGGACGGCATTCGGGTGCTGGCCGTTGCCCGCGGACGGGTGCCGGAAGGCGCCCTGCCGGACGAGCAGACGGGCTTCGATCTGGAGTTCCTCGGCCTGGTGGGGTTCGCCGATCCGCTGCGTGACAACGTGCCGGCTGCCATCGGCGAATGCCGCTCCGCCCAGGTCCGGGTCGTCATGATCACCGGGGACTATCCGGCGACGGCGCGGGCGATCGCGGGACACGCCGGGCTCGATGCCGGGCGGACGATCGATGGGCCTTCGCTGGATAGGCTGGACGATGCGGCCCTGCGCGAGGCCGTCCGCACGGGCAACGTATTCGCCCGCATCATGCCTGAGCAGAAGCTGCGCCTCGTGCAGGCGCTGAAGGCGGACGGCGAGGTCGTGGCGATGACGGGCGACGGGGTGAACGACGCGCCGGCGCTCCGGGCCGCGCATATCGGCGTGGCGATGGGAGGCCGCGGCACCGACGTTGCACGGGAGGCTTCGGCGATCGTCCTTCTCGATGACGATTTCGGATCGATCGTCCGGACCATCCGCCTCGGACGTCGCATCTACGACAACCTCCGGAAGGCGAGCGCATACATCGTGGCGGTGCACATACCGATCGCGGGCCTCGCGCTGATGCCCCTGTTGTTCGGCCTGCCGTTCATGCTCAGCCCCGTACACATCGCTTTTCTGGAAATGGTCATCGACCCGGTCTGCTCGATCGCCTTCGAGGCCGAGACGGAGGAACGGGACCTGATGCAGCGGCCGCCGCGGGCCGCGGGCAGCCGCCTGCTGTCGGGACCCATGATGGCCTTCAGCCTGCTGCAGGGAGTGCTCGCGCTCGGTGCTCTTGCCATCGTCCTGTTGGTGGGGATGGGGCGGAACATGCCGACCGACGAATTGCGAGCGCTCATGTTCACCTCCCTGGTCCTGATCAATGTCGGGCTGATCGTCGTGAACCGCTCCTTCTCGTCGTCGTTGTCCGTCGCTCTGCGGCGGCCGAATTTCTTCCTCTGGTTCCTCCTGTCGCTGGTCGCGGGTGTATTGACGATCGCGCTCACCTGGCCGCCGGCGATGGATCTCTTCCAGTTCGGCCCGCTTCACGCCGACGATCTCGGCGTATCGCTGCTGGCGACCATCGGCCTCATCCTCTGTCTGGAAGCCCTGAAGCCATGGTGGCGTCACAGCCTTCGCACCTGACGCACCCGATGTTGAGATAGGTCAAGGCGCCCTCGTGCCGGCGCGATCATGGTCGGGCGCTGCCACCAAACGGGTCGCGACCGTCATGCTCTACCTCTCCAACGCCAACCTGCCGATCTCGGTGCGCCAGCAGCTTCCGCCGCGGGCCCAGGGCCTCTATCGGGAGGCCTTCAACGAATCGTGGGCGCTGCACACCGGCGATGCGGGCCGCGAGGAACATGCCAGCCGCGCCGCATGGGCGGCCGTGAGGCAGCGCTATCACGCCATGCCGGGCGGCCGGTGGCAGCCGAAGGTGCCCTCCGATGGGCCGTGGCCGGAGGAGGCGGGGCGATGACGTACAGGGTCGTCATGGCGGCGCTGTCGCCGGGTCGCGATTGCCAGGGCGTGGCGGGCGCCGCGATCGCCCTTGCCCGGCGGTTCGACGCCATGCTGCTGGCGCGTGCCTACTGCCGTCCGATCCACTGCATCTGCGGCGACTACTCGGTTCCCGCGGCGCTGTTCCAGGAGGACCGGCGGCAGATCGAGCGGCATCTCAAGGCGTCGGAAGCGGAGTTCCGGGCGATCGCCGCGAAGCACGACCATGCCGCAGACTGGCAGGGCGAGAGCAGCATCGAGCCGCTTGCCGAGCGGCTCGCCCGCGAGGCTGCGGCAGCCGATATCGTCGTCGCCGGCGTTCCCAAGGTCGGCGAACCGTCCGATGCGACGCGACAGCCCGACCTGTGCGATCTGGTGATGCAGGCGGGTCGTCCGGTGATGCTAGTGCCGGAGTCCTCCCGAGCCGCCAAGTTCGACCGTATACTCGTCGGCTGGAAGGATACGCGCGAGGCGCGGCGGGCCGTCCGTGATGCGCTGCCGCTGCTGGCCAGGGCCAGCAACGTCGTCGTCGTCGAGATCCACGCGGCAGTCGAGCATGCCGCGGCGTGGCAGAGCGTGGCACGGGTCTCGCGCTGGCTCGCCCGGCACGGCATTGCGGCGGAAGAGAAGGTGGTCGCAGCGGAAATGGCGAACGCGTCCCAGCTCTCGGGTCTGGCTCAGGCCTGCGATGCCGACCTGATCGTGGCCGGTGCCTACGGTCACAATCGGCAGGGGCACTGGACGCTCGGCGGAATCACGAGCGAACTCCTGTCGGGCGGCCGATGCGCTCTTCTCTCGCATTAGCAAGGATCGTTTCCGTCCTCGCCCTGTCACTGGTCGTGGGCTGCGGCACGGGCCCGGCACCGGCATCCTCCGCCGCGGCGCCGCTTCCGCCCGTGCCGCCGGCTTCGCCGCTGGCGGGTGCGCTGCAGGAAATCGGGATCGCGGTGCCGCCGCGCGGCAAGCTGGTCGTGGTCAACGTCCCGTCGTTCGAACTGGTCGCGCTCCAGGACGGGAAGCCGGTCCTGCGCAGCCGTGTCGTCGTCGGCCGGGCGGCGACTCCCACGCCCGAACTGTCGACGGCGATCTGGGCGGTCACGTTCAACCCCTCGTGGACGCCGACGCCCGCCATGATGCGTTGGGAGGGCGCGCGTCACGTGCCGCCCGGGCCCCAGAATCCGCTCGGCCGGATTCTGTTCGAACTCGACAACGACCAGCTGATATTCCTGCACGACACCAACGACCGGAGATACTTCGACCGGCCGGTGCGCACCTTCAGTCACGGATGCGTGCGCGTGGAGAAGGCCCATGCCCTGGCCGCCTGGGCGCTCGACGTGACGGCGGCCGAGATCGACCGGTCGATCGCGCGCGGCGGAACGCATCGGGAGATCCTGGCGACGCACATTCCCGTGGCGCTGGTGTATCGCACGCGATTCCCGGACGATGACGGCCGCCTCGCCGAGTATCCCGACGTCTACCGTTCGCAGACCGCCGCCGCGCCGGACGAGGTCGCTCGCGGGGGCTGCCCGGGTCCCATATAGCGGGCCGACGACGGCCCGGCCCCGCAAATAAACGAAATAAACGAAACAAACGAAACAGTCGAAGGGAACTTCGCACCTCCGGGATTCAGGTACCATGATACCGGTGCGGGTGGATGTTCCTTGCCGGCGCCTGCAAGAAGTGTGTACCGGCGGCCGCCGGGACGATCGCATATTCATCAGCGCCGCCCCGATGCTGCGCCGGAGGGAGCCATGCCAGGTCCACAGATCATCGACATCCGGATCAGCGATCTCCGGCAGCTCTTCAACTCCCTCGATCCCTCTCCCTTCCATGAAAGGGATCTCGACCGGGAGGCCGAGGAGTTCATCGTCGGATGGGCGGACGAGTACCCGCTGCAGAGCCCCCTGGAACTCGTCATCCGGGTCCCGCCGGAACAGCTCGAGCAGGCGAGGCAGTCGAATGTCCCGCAGGCGGTTCACAACTATTTCTCCTACCGCGCGGTTGCGAGTGCCCGGCGGATCCGGTTCCAGCTGCGCGAGGGCCGCTTCGCGCTCGTCATGGGCGTGACCTTCCTCGCGGTCTGCATCCTGCTCCGCCAACTCGCCGCGTCGATCGCGCCCCCGGCCCTCCAGCAGGTCTTCCAGGAAGGCCTGCTGATCCTGGGCTGGGTGGCGATGTGGCGGCCGCTGCAGCTCTTCCTCTACGACTGGTGGCCGGTTCGCCACCACGGCCGGCTCTACGCCAAGTTGGCCACGATGAAGGTAAGCGTTCTCGCCGCATAGAGTCGCTCGCCGTGGCCCGTTTGATCTCCGTCAAGGGCCGGCGGTGGACGGGTCGGTAGGATCCGCCTGCAACCACAGCGAGCCGAGAAGGAGGTTCCTATGACAGATGCCAAGTCTCTGACGACGCCGCGTAGCGCACTGCCGTTCGGCGGCGATTTCGACCAGGTTTTCAATCGCATGATGCGCGGTTGGCCGTTCGGCTGGCCCGAGATGGCTCCCAGCACGGCGCCCAAGGCCCTGCGGGCTTTCGATCACGTGCCGAAGGTCGAGGTGAAGGAAAACGGCAAGGCATACACCGTGACGATCGAGCTGCCCGGTCTCGACGAGAAGGACGTCAAGGTCCAGATCGAGGACGATGTCCTCACCATCTCCGGCGAGAAGAAGGTCGAGCAGACCGACGACAAGATGCACTACACGGAGCGCAGCTACGGCTCCTTCACGCGCGCCTTCACGCTGCCGGCGGATGCTGACCGCGACGGGATCTCCGCCAAGTTCGCCAAGGGTGTGCTGGAGCTCGAGATCGCCAAGACGGCGAACCCGCCCGCTCAGGTGAAGCAGGTCGCCATCAAGGGCGCCTGAGGCGCCGAAGCTGCGAAGGAAGAGGGAGTCCTTCCTTGAAGGCCATGGTTCTCTCTTCCAAGGGCGGGCCGCTTCGGCTCGAGGAGCGGCCCGACCCCCGGCCCGGTCCCGGCGACCTGCTGATCAGGGTCGAGGCCTGCGGCGTATGCCGCACCGATGTCCATGTGGTCGACGGCGACCTGTCGGGAATCCGCCATCCGATCGTGCCCGGTCATGAGATCGTCGGGATCGTCGAAGCCGTGGGCACGGGCGTGCCGGCCGCACGGCTGGGCACCCGCGTCGGCGTGCCGTGGCTGGGAGGGACTTGCGGTCATTGTCCGTACTGCTCAGCGGACAGGGAGAATCTGTGCGACCGGCCGGTGTTCACCGGCATGACGCGCGATGGCGGGTTCGCGACGCACGTCTTGGCCAGTTCGGACTTCTCGTTTTCCCTGAAGGGCTTCGACGATCCGGTGGCTGCGGCACCCCTGCTGTGCGCCGGGCTGATCGGCTGGCGCTCCCTGAAGCTCTGCGGCGATGCACACCGGATAGGCCTCTACGGATTCGGCGCCGCCGCGCACATCATCGCCCAGGTCTGCCGATGGCAGGGGCGGGAATTCCATGCCTTCACCCGCGCCGGAGATTGTGCGGCGCAGGCGCACGCACGCTCGCTCGGGGCGATCTGGGCCGGCGGCTCGGACGAGCGCCCGCCGCACCCTCTCGACGCCGCCATCCTGTTCGCGCCGGTCGGCGATCTCGTGCCGGCGGCGCTGACGGCGGTTCGAAAGGGCGGGCGCGTGGTCTGCGGTGGCATTCACATGAGCGACATACCGTCGTTTCCCTACAAGCTTCTCTGGGAGGAGCGCCAGATCCTGTCGGTGGCCAACCTCACGCGAGAGGACGCCCGGGAATTCCTGGCGCTGGCGCCGATGGTGCCGGTGAAGACCACGACAACCGTCTTCCCGCTGGCGTCCGCCAATGAGGCGATTTCCGATCTGCGTTCGGGCGCCTTCCAGGGGGCGGCGGTTCTGGTGCCCTGATCCCGATCGAGCGGGGCGGCACTGCCGGGATTTGACATGGCGCAATGCACGCCGTCGCGTCCTGGGCGACCGTGCATCAACAGATCGACCGAAAGGAACCGGGAAATGCGCGCCAAGGACATCATGACCGAGAGCATCGTCTGCGTGAACGTCAAGGAAACCGTGTTCGATGCCGCCGAGCTCCTGCTGGGCGCCGGCGTGAGCGCCGCGCCGGTCGTCAATGACAAGGGCAACGTCGTCGGTATCGTGAGCGAGGCCGATCTCATCCATCGCGCCGAGCTCGAGACGGCGCCGCGCAAGTCCTGGCTGCAGCGGCTGCTCGGCAACGAAGCGACGGCCGCGCGGGACTACGTCACGTCGCATGCCCGCAAGGTCGCGGACGTCATGACCCGTGAAGTGGTCACCGCCAGCGACGAGGCCACGTTGGGCGAGCTCGTCGAGTTGATCGAGAAGCACCGCGTCAAGCGCATCCCGATCGTGCGCGACGACAAGCTCGTGGGCATCGTCAGCCGGGCCAACCTGCTCGGGGCGCTGCTGTCGCGCGAACCGGACACGGCCGTCGGGCTGCCCGATGACAAGTCGCTCCGCCAGGCCGTGGTGGGAGCATTCGACAAGCAGGCCTGGAAGTCGCGGTGGCCCGTGAATGTCGTCGTCAGCGACGGCGTCGTCCATCTCTGGGGCTTCGTCGAGGGCGAGGAGGTCCGGAAGGCCTATCGCGTGGCCGCGGAGAATGTCCCCGGCGTGAAGAAGGTCAAGAGCCACCTGCGCTGGATTCCCGCCACCGTGGGCATGGGCGTCTAGGGCGGGGCAATCAGGGCCCCTTCGCTCCGGGCCTTTCGAGTGTGAGGACGACCGGGGCAAGGATGTCCCGGTCGCTCAGGATGCGGGAACCGGGCAGCTGGTATTGGACCTGACGGGCCGCGACCAGCCGCGCCGTCAGCATCAGCTTGCGGCCCTCGGGCGAGAAGTTCCCCGGCAACCGCAGGGCAAAGGGGATCGGCACCTGCCAGCCGCTGCGCACCACCTGCTCGGCGAGCAGTTCGCCATTCGCCGAACGGGCGATGTCGAACAGCTGGAGCTGCAGCTCGACGCCGCGGGGCAGCGGGCTCTTCTCGGCCAGCGTGGCAGTGCCGGAAATGATCTTCGCCGGTGGCAACGTGTCGCCCAGCTTGGGCATGAGAAGGCTCGCATGGAACATCAGGGCCTGGCCATTGGCATCCAGCACGCAGGTGAAGCGGAACGGGACCGAGGTGCCGTTCCGGCGATGTCGCGATCCCGTCCCGGTGACGGTCGTCATGATCGGCTGGATCCCCACCGCCTCGTCGGTCCGTTCGATGGAGAGCCAGGGGACGCCGTCGAGCGCGAGCAGGCCGAAGGCCGCATCCGACTGCCGCGTCTCGAGGCCCGCCTTTCCGGCGCAGCGGGAGAGCATCGGGGTCGAGATGCCGCCGTCCGGATCCGCCAGCGCAGGAGGGGCGATCGAAACGGCAAGCAGGACGGGGAGAAGTCGGCGGATCGTGCTCATGGGCACCCCTTCGCAGGCGAATGCCGGCGTTCGATGATTCAGCCTGCCCGGATTTGCCGCTGCTTCATTGACCTGCATCAACGGATGCCGGGCGCGGGGCCGGTTTGATCTGGATCAGTCCCGGCACTGCCGTTCCCGGCTAACGTTGAGCTTGAACGCGGGAAGGATATTCCATCATGCAGGCTCTGCTGCGGATTGTGCGAACGGCCCTGGTGGCCGGCGTCCTCACCGGGCTGTGCTTCATCCAGGCTCTTGCGGGCGACGTCGACGGGCATTCCGGCTGGACCCTGGAGCAGGGTGTCGACCAGCCCAGCTACGCCCTTGTCGAGCCGCGCAGCCGCAATCTGAACCTGGATGTCGTGGTGCTGGCTTGCGAACCGGCCGACGACCGCCGCGTGCTGCAGCTCCAGCTGTATCTGACGAACGACGGGCCCCTGATGCCCCATGGCGTGGCCGCTGGCCGGGCCAAGCACGATCCGCGTGCCGAGATCGTCATCGATGGGCATGTCTTCCCGGTCGGCCTTCTGTTCGCCGAAGACCATGTCGTCGTGAGCGATGAGACCCGGGGGATGTTTCCGCTTTTGTCCGAGCGCCTGCTCGATGCGATCGAACAGGGTACGGCGATGCGGCTTCGCTTCGATCTCGTCCGGGAGACGCCGGGCCATCCCGCTGCCTTCGACGGTGAAGCAGTAGTCGACCTCCAGGCCGGTCCTGCCGAGGCCCGCGGGAAGGCCGTAGCCGCGGTCCGTCGCTGCGCCACGGAGCCGGCCCCTCAGAACGTCGCGCTCGCGATCCCGAATCGCTGATCCGTCAGGGGAGATCGACCGAGCCTCGCGCGGCGCCTTCCGGCCAGCCCTGCGCGCCGACGAGGGGGACGAACCGGACCGGCTCGAGCCGCTCCGTCCTGTCGCGACCGTCGCCTGCTCGGATCATCCGAACGAGCATCTGCCCCTTGTCCTTGTCGGCGACGGGCATGACCAGTCGTCCGCCCGGCCGGAGCTGGGCGCGCAGGGAGGGCGGGATCCCCGGTCCGTGGGCGGTCGCGACGATGGCATCGTAGGGGGCAGCCCGGTCCCAGCCCAGCGTGCCATCGCCTTCGACCACATCGACGCTTCCGTATCCCAGTCGCCTGAGCGTGTCGCGGGCGGCCCTGGCCAGTGCCGGGATGCGTTCGATCGTATGCACGGCGCGGGCGATATGGGCGAGGACGGCGGCGCCGTAGCCGGAGCCCGTTCCGATTTCGAGCACGCGCTCGTCTCCCTGCAGTCCCAGCGCTTCGAGCATTGCGGCGACGATGTAGGGCTGTGAGATCGTCTGCCCCTCGCCGATGGCGAGCGGCTGGTCGGAATAGGCTGCGGAGCGGCAGTCCGCGGGCACGAAGGCCTCGCGAGGAACGTGCCGCATGGCCTCGAGAACGCGCCTGTCGTGAACGCCCCGGCCGGCAATCTGGTCGCGAACCATGCGTTCGCGGGGCTCGAGATACGGATTGATCCATTTCATCGCGCCATCCTCCGACTGCCGCCCTCTGAGCGGCCTCTCCGCCGGTCCTCAGCGATAGACGAGGACCGGTATGGAACTGTGGGTCAACACCTTCGCCGTTTCGCTTCCGAGAATCAGGGCAGCGGCGCCGCGGCGACCGTGCGAAGCCATGGCGATCAGGTCGCAGCCCTTGGCCGCTGCGGTGTCGGTGATCGCCTTGTACGGCATGGCATGTTCGACATGGATCGCCTCGCACTCCACGCCGAGCGCCTCGGCCTGCCGCTTCGCTCCCGCGAGGCAGCGCTCGGCTGCCTCTTCCGCGTGCTTCTGGTAGGCGTGCCGCGTGTCCGCAAGCTGCGTGCTGTCCATGGAGAAGATGTGGAACGGCTCCATGACGGTGATCACCGTGACCTTTGCCTTGACGTCGCGAGCCAACTGCAGGGCGTTCTGAATGGCCGTCGTGGAAATTGCCTAGCCATCCGTTGGAATGAGGATGTGCTTGAACATGTCTTGATCCTCCCAGTTGCAATCTGGAAACGAT
>VFQN01004262.1_pt1 | contig 19115 bp, 24 predicted proteins | sample 3512371 | NCBI WGS metagenome assembly VFQN01 (sample SAMN10412370, study PRJNA504923) | tailings metagenome | isolation source: Replicate 2 from Balatoc abandoned mine | place: Philippines: Itogon, Benguet | collected 2017-08-28 | reverse complement strand
CGGTGACCCGGGGTCGTTTTATGTGGGCAAATCGCCCTCACACAGGGCAGCGTAAATACTCCAGTGACTTGCAGTGCGGCCAACAGCGATTTATTGTGCACGTAAGAGGGCCAGGCAGCGGTAATACACCGCAACATCTATCTGGTGGAGGCACCTGCCTCCGTTCCGCCTAACCCGTGCTGAGCGTCCACGCACGGCATGTGCCACGTACCGGTACAACATGCGCACAGGTGTGTTTGTACTATGTTCATGACACGTCTAGGATTCCAGCAGCGTCCAAGAGATGCTAGTGGCAACTGTGTGAGGTAGTATGGGTCAACTGGGGTCAACTACTAAACCGCAGGCGGCCAGGAGAAGGGCGTGCGTGCCCCAGTCGCCTAGCCCAGGAGCACCACCCAGCCCTCCCCCTCGCGCTCCACGAATTGCTGCCATTTAGAACCGCACCGGTACTGGCGGCATGCTAAGTAAGGCCCCATGTGCACTGTCAGCAAGCGCACATCGTCAGGCTCGTTAACCCGCCAGCATCCCACACCCGTCGCTACTACAGCCCGTTCGTTTCAGCATGCGTTCGCTGCATCTGTTCACGTCCACCAGCCCCATGCGTACCGGGCGCCAGTAAACTACGTCATCCATTATTGTCACAATGCAATACGGAACCGGTAGACAACAACCGCGTGAATGTCACAACCGGCGCACCGCATACCTCACGCCGCGTTCAACTCCAACCGCAACTACTTGCCACCATCCCCCACCTCCGCCCCTTTCTCCCCACGCCCATCCCCCACGCCCCCATTCCTGCCCGTGCTTCCCTCCTCCCTGCCTACCGGCACTAGCAACGGCCCCAGCACCGCCTGCAGCCTCTCCCGCACCTCCCCCGCCGCCACCCCCAGCTGCCCCACCGCCTCCCCGCCCTCCCCCGCCGCCGCCACAACCGCCAACAGGGCGTACCATTCCACCAGCTTCCTAGCAGCCCGCAGCAGCAGCGGCGCTGCCGCCAGCAGACAACCCTCCGCAACCTCCCCACCGCCCACGACCCTCTTCGCCTCTCCCGAACCGCCCTCGCGCTCCACGTCAGGCCCTGCAGCAGCTGCACCGTCTTCCGCACCCCGCTCCGCAGGCTTTTTATCCTTCACCGCGGTTGCCACCTCCCTTGCACGCAGCAGCAGGCGCAAAATATCCCCCAGGCAGCCACGCAGCGAGGACAAGGTAGCATGGTACGCGGGAGAGCCGGGTGTGCTTGCAGCCTTTGGGGACGTGGTCAACAGCTGTCCGTCTCCCTCCTCCCCGTGCTGGGCTCCCGGCACTTCAGGCTGCTGCTGCGGCTGCTGCTGCTGCCGGCTCCACTCCAGGGCACGCGTAGCCGCCAGCTGTGTGGTAGGCACGTGTGCTAACGCACGCCACGTGGCAGCTAGCAGCCCCTTGCCCTTCACGCGCTCCCGTTCTCCTTCACTTTGGCCCTCTTCCACCCGTCCGCCTTCCCCACCCGCATCCCCCGAGGCACCGTCCGGCTGACTCGTGCCATCGGCCTCCATCGGCTCGCTCGCCGCCGCCACCGCCGCGGCCGCCGCCGCCGCCAGCGCCTCCAGCACGGGCGTAGGCAGCGCCGCGGCCATGTCAGACCAGGCTGCGTCGGCGCCGCCGCCCGCCGCCGCTGCGTTGGCCGCCGCCGCCACCAGCTCTGACACCACACTGCTGCTGTCCTGCAACAGCTGCAGCTGCTGCCGGCCTGGTTGCTGCTGCTGCTGCCTCTGGTCGCTTCCCTGTGCACCGGTGTCTGCGTCAGCCCCGGGGGCGGGGGCCTCCCTTAGCAGGCCTTCCGTTGTCAGTCCCTGCGCTATCTGCCTGCCGGCACTCGCCGCACCCTCAGGTGCCACCTGACCGGCAGAGTCCTGCAACACACCCCCGTCCGACGGCTTGGGCTGCTGCTGCTGCTGCTGCTGCTGCTGCTGCGGGCGGTCCTTGCTATCCACATCCAGGCTGAGACTCATCTGCTGCGCCGACAGCAGCTGCCGCAGCACACCCCTCCAGTCTGGCGCACCGTTCGCTGACCTTACCCCAGCCCTCACCCCTTCCCCTCCTGCCTCTGCCTCCTCATGCGCCGGCAGCTGCTGCTCCTGCTCCTGCTGCTGCTCCGGCTGCCCCTCCGTCGCAACAGCGGCAGCTGCCTCCGCCAGCCAGTCCAACCGCCCATGGCCCCCTTGCTCCTCCGCCGTCTTCCCCCGGCCGCCCTCCTCCGGCCCACTGCCCTCCTCCTGCGGCCCCCACGCGCCTAGCTGCTCCCGTGCGACCCCCTGCCCCAGCCGCGCCCTGGCATCCCCAACCGCAAACCGGTCCATGCGCTGTCGCTTGTGGGGCGGTGGACCAGAGACCCATGGGTCAGTGTCTAGGCCCTGTTGCTGCTCCTCCTCCTGCTCCTCCACTTCCTCTTCCTCCACGTCCGCGAAAGCATCACCACCACCGCCTCCCCGCCTGCCGCCAGCTAACGCACTGCCCGCCCACCGCCGCCGCCCCCGGCCCCGCAGCCTCCTGCCCCCGGGGCTCTCCGCATCGCTTTCCGCCGCATCGTACTCCCCCCTGTACCCCTCCTCCCCAGCCTCTTCCATCTCCGCATCGCTGTCGTACATTTCACTGTCATACGCCTCGCTGTCGTAATCCTCGTAGTCGTCGTACAGCCGCCGCCGGCCCCGCCCGCGCCCCCGCCAGCCGCCGCGCCCGCCGCGCCTCCCGTACCCGGCCTGCCGACGATCCGGTGACCCCCCACTCCCACCGCCTCCTCGGCCGCCTCTCCACCCGCCCCTGCCTCCCCACCTCCTCCCGCTGCCTCGGCTGTGCCCCACCTCAGTGGGCACAGAGGCAGACTCTTGCACCTCCTCTGCCTCCTCCCCAACAGTCACACGCCTGCCAACCGCCCAGCCCGCTTCCGCTCCAAGGACTCCTCTTCCTCCCCCTCCTTGCCCACTGGCGGGTGAGGGAAGCAGCGGCACTCCAGGGCCGGCCGTGGCCTGCGGCGGCGGCAGCAGTAGCTGCTGGGGATGCAGCGGCTGGGGGTGCAGCTGCAGCTGTGTAGTAGCTTGCGGGCTGCTGTGTATTAGCGGCGCCTGGCCGGGGGGCACCACTAGCAGCTCCACCACGCCGTCGCGGCGGAGCCGTAGCGCGTCCAGCACCCAGTTGAACAGCCGGGCGTTGACCGGGACCTGCAGTCAAGGCACGCAAACAGCCAGCACAAAGCAGGAGTTAGCGACATGCTGTGTAGCCCATGCTATGGCCGATTGCAACTTGACCATGAAAACGTTCGAAACGGCGGGCGTTGACCGGCACCTGCGGGCAAGAAATTGTACCGGGGTACGGCTACCGTGAAATTGGGGTCGGGGAGGGCGTCCTGACGTGCGGCGGTATCAGTGGTACCAAGGTGCGTACGCCAGGGCGTCGCAGTCGGTCCGCCACGGGCCGAGCGCCCCACCACGGGGCGCGTGGAATCGCAATGACATAAGTCAAGCAAGTGCTGTGTGCTACTGCTATGGCCTGTCGGGTCTTGGCATCTACATAGTTGTGCAGGCGAGAGTTGACCAAGACCGGCAACCAAGGCGCCAGGGCGCAACGCGGGTGTCAGCCCAGTGCTTTTGAGACATAGTACAGAACGCACACAGCGCGAGGGTGTTGCAAGCGCGGCTTTCCAGGAACACAATTACGTTTGGGGCCTCATGGCGTCGCACGCCCAGGCTATCCCTGCTGCACCCACACACCCCGAAACCACCTCCCTGCACACCCACCTGCAGCGCCATGCATCCGTGAGAGCCCGTGGGCCCCACAATACAATCCACGTCGTCCCGGACATCCACCTCCAACACACCGCCACCATCGCCGCCGCCGCCGCCCTGCTGCTCCTGCTGTTCCTGCTGGTCCTCCCCCTCCTCCCCGTCTCCCTCCCGCTTCCTGCGCCCGGCGCGGCCGCCAGGCGGGCTGCCTGTCGTTGCTCCTCCTTGCTGCTGCTGTGGGTTAGTGGACAGCAGCTGCAGGGCCACCACGCGCACGTGCCGCTTGCCCGAGCGCTGATCGGGCGACAGCTCCTGCGGTGAACGGGAGGACACAGACGCAAGGGTCGAGGTAAGTCAACACATACCGTGTTGACAATGTGCAAGACAGAGTCACACATGGCCAATTTCTGCCCCGCAAGGGCTGGAGACGGGATCCCCGCCTGTCAGACCCCCGAGTGGGATGCACACCCACCTTGAGTATCTCCACGGGCAGCGGCAGGTGCTTCTTGCGCCCCACGATGCCCGAGCTAGCGCGCATGATCGTGTACTTGCCGCGCACCGGAGGCCGCCGCACCGAGATCACCACCTGGGCCGGGTCGCCCCACCCGCCAGATCCCACAGCCACGTGCATCACCCCGCCGGCGCGCTGCACCCCGGCCCCTGCCCCGGCCCCGCCGCCAGCAGCCCGCAGCTGCTCCATCGCGCGTCCCGGCAACAGCAGCTCCCTCTGCGCACCAAACAGAGCTGCTAATACACCATCCGGCGTCCCGCCCTCGGCGCTACCTCCCGTGACCCATCGTCGCGTAACACCTGCCCCTGGCGCCACCTCTGCGCCCTCCTCCGCCTCTGCCCCATACTCATCCGCGCCAGCCTCCAAATCCAGGCCCCGGAACGCACCAGCAGCTGCCCTGGGACCACGGCTATCCCACTTCTGCTGCTGCTGCTGCAGGGGCGAGAGGTCCATGACCACGGGCCGAGGGGGCGGCACACGCACCGCCCGGCGGCCCAGCCGCAGCTCGATTGCGCCGTCGGGCAGTAGCGTGAAGCGCTCCGTGGGCCTGCCGTACAAACGCTCCGTAACCACCACCTGTACGGCAGGGGCAAGGATGTAGCCAGGTCAGAAAGGTTCGAGTAGGTGTGCAACAAGGGATCCTTCAGTCCAGCTGCTGGGATAGCTAGGAACAGAAGCGTTATGGTACCGGAGGCGAGTGCGGCAGTCCAGGTGGATATGAGCTGTTGCACAGACACCGGGCTGCACAAGCGGACTTACGCGGCAGATGTACACAATGAGATTTGTGATGCCCCAAAAACCCACCTGGAGCGCAGGGTTGCCTCCCGGGCCGTTGCCGACCACGCACGAGATCTCCACGGTATTGAAGCCTCCACCACCCTGCTGCAGCTCTCGCCCCTGCTCCCGGCCCTGCAGCTTCCCCAGCGGTCCGTCTCCCCTTGCGTCGACGCCTTGCACATGCTGCTGCTGCTGCCTGTCCTCCTCGTGCTCGTCATCCTCAATGTCGTCCTGGTCCTCGGGTGTGGGGATCAGCAGCCGCACGGTCACTGGCTTGCTGCCGTCCCTCTGGGACGCTGGCAAGGCCTGGGGGCAATGCAGCAGGGGTTCGGGAAAGGTAAGCCCTTGGCAAGACTATGGCCAGCTAGTGGGCTAATGATGCCCGTGCACACGCAGATCGCATCATGCCGTGTATGTGAAGGCTGGCAAGGCCTGGGGGCAGACAGCAGAGGGTCGGGAAGGGTGAGTCCGTGGTAAGACAACGTAAGACCATGGCCAGCTGGTGGGCTATCGATACCTGACTAGCCGTGCAGATGCGGATTGCTACCTGCAATGCAACCAATTTCTCGTCTTACAAAGGCACCATGACGGTACGGTAGCGCTCTGTTGGGATTTTACCAATCGTACAAGATTGCAGGGAACGGTGTCCGCATTGGCTTAGCTGGCCTCGGAAAACAACCAATCTCTGACACTGCGCCCCACCTGCATGATGGCTGGCGGCAGGACCACCTGCTTGATGTCCCCCACTCGACCGCTCCTAGGCTGCAGGACCTTCGCATAGTTGCGGCTTGTGTTGAGCACTGTGATCGCACCGCTCGCCGCAGCAGCAGCAGCTGCAGCCGCCGCAGCTGCGCCCGCACCGCTGCCCCGCCCGCCCCGTCCCCCGCCGCGCCCTCCCACCGGGCCCTGTACCGGCCCCGACCTCCCCCCAAGGTACCTCAGCAGCTGCATCTGCGTCTGCCGCTGCTGCTCCCGCTGCATCTCCTCCAGATGCTGCTGCTGCAATTGCAGCAGCTTCTGCCGCTGCTGGTGCATAATGAACACCTGCTGCACCTGGTTCTGCAGCTGCTGCTGGTCCGGCTGCAGGACCGGCCGCCAGCCCTCGCCCTCCTCCCTCGCCTCCTCACCCCTGAAACCCAGCCCACCAACACCCGACACGTCCTGGCCTTGCACCCGCAACGCAGCAGTTCGTGGCGGCCCTGTCGGCACACGGCCACGTGCCATGCCGCTGGCGTCCCACTGCTCCAGCTGCCCGTGTTGCGGCTGCACGCCATAACCGCGGCCCTGCCCCTGCCCCTGCCCTTGCCCTTGCCCTTGGCCCTGCCCCATGCCAACAGGGTCTGCCATTCGAGCAAGTACTGCACCAGGCGGCTGCGGCTGCTGAGTACGGCCACCTGTGCCGTACAGCGCGCCCACGAGGTCGCCGTACAGCCGTTGCCGTCCCATGAGCCCCTCCGCCGCCGGCAGCTCCTCCACCGCCGCCGCCGCCGGATCCCTCGCCATCCGCCGCAGCTGGCCCTGCCCGTGGTCCTCCAACCGCCCCTCTGCCCCGCGGGACGTCTCCCGTGCAACCGCCGCAACCGCCGCCGCAACCGCACCTTCCAGCAGCTTCGCCGTCAGCTGCGGCGTCACCGTCGTCGTGGCGGACGACACGCCGCCGGCGCTGCCGTCACTGCCGCGCAGCGCCGCCGCCGCCGCCTTCTCCGTACCGCCCGCCGTACCTAGCGGTTGGTACGGTTGCGGGCGGCCCGCAAGCCACAGCGTTGGCCTCCCGCTGCCCGGGTCCTCCGCCACCACCGGCGACGGCGGCTGCTGCACCTCCGCCCTGTCCAAGCCACCTCCGCCGACCCCGTCCCACGCAGTGCCGTGCCCTCGCGCCTTGCTGCGCTGCTGCTGCTGCTGGTTGTCGTGCAGCTGCCGCTGCCTCATCCGCTCCTCCCGCTGCCGGTGCTCCCACTGCCTCAGCTCCGCCAGCAGCGCCTCATCCGCGCCCCAGGACTGCTGGGCAGCAGAGGGGTGCGGTCGGTGCTGCAGCGCCGCAAAGGCCTGCGTGGCCAGCTGCCCCAGGCCCTGGGGAGGCAACCCAGCCATGGGCGTGTCCCCTTGCTGCACCGCCCTCTGCTGCTGCCCGAGTCCGACAGCACGCTCGCGCTCCCCCGCCCTCTCGTCTTCTGCACGCACAGCATCGTCCTCTGCGGCGTCCAGCATAGGCACAAGGGGCCTGCCTTCGCCCCTAGCAGAGGCTCCGTAGCCCGCTGGCTGTGGACCCGTGGGGCCTGCCCTCAGGCGGCCTGGAGCAACTGCCATTTGGTGACGCGGGTGTGGAGGGTACGGAGGGTAGGCACGTGGGTAGGTGTAGGTGGGGCCCGGGTACGGCAGGGGCTGTCTGGAGCCGGCGGGTGGAGCAGCACCACCAGCAGCGGGGCGGTAATACGCATGCGGGTGTGGGTAAGCCACCTCGTCGTCCTCGGCCGTGTCGAGCCTCAATGTGGGCATGAAGCCGGGCTGTGACACATGTCGCGCTGCGGGAGGCGGTCCGTGTGGATGCTCGTGCAGCTCCATGTCCCCTGGGCCGCTGCTGCCACCACCAGTGCCGTACGCTCCTGGCAGCCGCCTGTACGCCATCGCCGCCGCCGCGTGCTCTCCACCGCTGCTGCCGCTGCCTCCGCCGCTGCCCGGCGCCGCCCCAGGGCGCATGACCGCCCGGGGCGGCGGGTACGGCCATGGCACGGCACCTCGCGGGTACGGCACGTACCGCACGTGCTGCGGGGGCCAGGGAAACGGCCGGTGCATGGGTCCCGGGCCGTACGGTGGCCCCCGGGAGGCGTAGTCTGCAGCGTCTCCCCGGCCGTAGCGGAGGGGTGAGGAGGTCTCTGTGCCGCCCTCAGAGCCCTCAAGCCTGCCGGGACGCTGCCGGTCGTACTGCTGCCCCGCGTACGGATACGGGCGGTTGCTGTAGCGCGGTGCAGTGCCAACCGCCTCGTGCTCGCCGTACAGGTTGTCTGCCACTGCGCCGGGGCCTCCGTCCAGGTTGAGGTTCGGGGGCGGCTGGGACGCACGTGGCCCTGCGCTGCTGCTGGTGTGGCTGTCGCCCACAGCCGCCGCACCCGCAGACCCCGCCTTGCCCTCCCGCTGCTCCTGCTCCTCCTTCGCATCCCCTCCCTGCCCGTCGTCCCCATGCGTCTCGCCGCCAAGCACTCCACCTCCCTCCTCCCCACCTCCCTTAACCCCACCCGACCGCTGCTCCTCCTCCACCCCCTCCGCTGCCCCATTACTCGCCCGCTCACCCCCAATCGCACCATCTCCTCCGCCGCTACCCCTCTCAACCTTCACTTCCAGCGGCCGCCGGTACCCTGGGTACGGCGGCCCTCCCTGCTGCAGGTACCCCTGCTGCCCCACACGTCGCACAAAGTGACCCATGGGTCCGGGGTACCCTCCCAGGCCCTCACCAGCCGGCCCGACGGGGAAGGGATGGGCGCCGTAGCGGTACGGAACCGCTGCATGGGGCCCCCTGTAGCCGTACCGCACGGGCTGCAGGTGCGCGTGAGGGTGCGGGGGTACCCCCTGGCCGAGGGAACGGGGAGGCAGGGAAGGGTCGTGCCGGCCGGGTGACGCAGGAGTGGGGTAGGTGGGCAGGGGGTCCTCTGGGTCGTGGTGGGGGCTTGCCCTGCCGGGTGGGGGCAGCTGGTGGGGGCGGTAGTGGTGGTGCTGCTGTGGGTAGCGGGTGCGGAGCTGCCTGTAGGCGGCCAGGTCGGTGGGTGACATGAGCGCCGGGTCGTAGTCTAGCGGAGGGTGGTCAGGGTGGTCACCAGGGTGGTCATCCAGGTGGTCGAGGTCGGCTGGCAGGGGGAGGTCGTGCCGGGTGGGGAGCGTTGGAAAGGGGGAGGGAAAGGGAGGTGGGAGGGGTCCTCCCGGCTGGGGGGGCGTGCGGGCTGGCACCAATGGCAGCCCGTGGCGCTGCAGCTGGCGGGAGGGGGAATGGGAGGCGGGGCCTGCGCGAGCGGCCTCACGGTCGAGGAGGCCGAGGCGCTGCACGTAGGCAGGCGGAGGGCGGGAGGCATGGGCGTCGGGGCGGGTGCCGTACAGGATGTCCTCGTGTGGGAACGGTGGGCCCTCTGCTCCTGTGTCTTCCCCTGCAGCCGCTGTTCCAACAGCATCATCAAAGGCACCGCCCACAGGCCTGTCACCGTTGCCACCGTCGCCGCCGCTAGCGGTGCTGGCTGCACGAGCTGCCTCGCCGCCTGCCCCTGCCCGCCCCTGCTGCTGCTGCTGCTGCAGTTGTGACGGGTTCGTCAATGCGTTGCCAGAGCCGCTCCTAGCCATTGCGGCGGCGGTGCGGGGATCCCGCCTGCGCATCGCCTGGACTTGCTGCTGCTGTTGCTGCTGCTGGTTGAGAGGGTAATAAGCACCCGGTGTGTGTGACACAGGAACGACCCATGGGGCTCTGTTGTCGTCATCGGAAGCGGCAGACGTCGCGGCCTGTGGGTGCTGGGGGCGTTGCAACCGGACAGTCCCCGGGAAAGGTGGCACAGTTGTGTAGTGTGTTAGCTTGTGGGCCATGGAGCAATGGCCGCTGGGTATCTAGCAACATACCGTGTGCAACGTCGCGCCGAGGGGTCGCGACTGGGGCAAGTGAAGTTTACCCCAAACAACTAAGCGCCCTTCCAGCAATGCTTTCCATGGCCACAGGTAGTGCAGCTGTACCGGTACACAAACCTCAGGCGTTGCATGCTTATCCAGGTCTCCAGTACACACTGCGCTACCTTATGTTGCACGGCGTCGTCTGAGTCCGTGCCACCGTCTGGGTCGCGGTCCTGCTTCTCCATGCTTCAATTCCGCGTTCCCTTGTGGTTCGCGGGGATACTTTAGGGCGCTTGGCCAAAGTAACCTCACAAGCGATAGCTGACGTGCGAATTTCCACAGCCGCCTGCTCTTGCCGCTGCAGGGTATGCGGCCCACGTAAGCGCCTTCTAGAGATTGTATTTTGGGTATTTTAGAGCTTGTCGGGGAAGATCCCGCGGCCAGGAGAGCACCGGACTCTCCGACGGCGAGCGCCTGTGCGACTACTGCGAAAGGCGATAAGCGCACGGCTTTGCGTAATATGGTATTGCAAGTACAGTAGTGCGACGTTCTCAGGTTTCCCGCACCGCCGACTTCGTGGGCTGAACCTCTGCGACACGTCCGAGGCAGGAAAGGGAAGAGTCTGACCCGCGGGACAAAGACTGCATCCTATGCAGACTGCGTCGTCGTAAGTAATACTAGAAGAAAGCAGCTATCTGAAGGTACTATGTTTACAGCAACCCTGCCTCGAGGTACCATATCGACCTGAGTTGACCGTCCTCGGACTTCAAACCGCTGACGCGACCCTCCACCTTCTGGTCGCTAATTGTTGACCGACGCGGGAGCGAAGTCCAGCAACAACCGCAGCTTCTCTATGAGCATCTGAACCCGCGCGGCTTGCTCCGAAGGAACGGTGCTCCCATTCGATTGCCCTCCGTGGTCGGCTGATTGCGCCGCGACATCCTCCATCGACCCGCTGCCGCCCGCGCGCCCTGCCACCTCCGGTCCCGCTTGCGCTTCTCTCCCCACCACCGCGTCGCTTTCCGTCGCGCTGTAGTCGGCAAATGCCGATTGCGCGCTGCCCTGCTCGCCCTGCTCGTGCTCCCGCCCTAGCATGCCCCCCCTACCAGCACCGCCCTCCCGCTTTCCGGGCTGCCCGTTCGCCGAGGCCTTCGGACCGTACCGCTCCAAGTACAGCGCCAGCTCAATCCACGCGTCGTCGTACTTGCGGCAAAAGTACAGCAGCAGACCGTATTGTAGCTGGGCCTCACTGCGGGGACCAGGGTGTAGGCAACGTGCGCTGTTCAGGTTACGTGCCGCTGCGCTGCCAAAGCATGACAGCACTAGCACTTTGCTAAGGGCATATGCAGCAATGGTCACAAGCACCCGTCCAAGGGCTGGGTACGGTACCGGTATCTGCAGTAGTTTGCCAGCAGGCGCATGACAGCACCGCCTGTGCTTGTCTTCACCCGCTATCCACACCCATAAAGGCCGCCGCGCAGAATGCACAAAATCGCATGTCCCCTACCCACATGCACCACCCCAGGCCTACAACGCGTTGTTGCCCAAAGTGACAAGCGAGCGATTAGGCACATCCTGCCACTAATCGCACTTCCAGCAGACCCCTTGATCATCTCGGCACATCCCACCTGTCGTTGGGCAGCAGCCACAGCCGCTTCTCGCACGCTGCCAGCGCCCGCCGCAGTGCCGCCGCCCTCACGCCTGTGGCAGGCACCTGGACCTGTACAGCAAAGCAGAGGCCGTACATGGTGTGCCGTACGTCAAAAGACTTGAGGCGTCAATAGGCAAACGCGTGCGCGTCCTGGCCACAGGTGCAAGTCATTGCTGGCCTTCCTGCACCGCCACAATACCAATCATCGTTGACCTACCTTCAGGCGCCCCACTGCCAACACCAGGCGCCCCACAGCCACCCCAAAAGTGCAACGTGCCCCCATGTCCACCAGGGCCATCTCCGCTACTCCACCGTGACTCGTTCCCTAGTTGCTCCTTGCTGCACGCTCTTGTCGAACCCTGTGCACACCTCCAACCTCAACAACACCTGTCCTCCCCTGTCTCTTACATTCAAGCCCGAGCCCTGCATTGCACCCCATACCTGCCTCAGGATCCAGCGCCGTCCTTACGCTCATGATGAGGGCCCCGCAGCCCGCCCCCGGCCTCCCGCGAACCTCTGCTTACATCCCCCCTGGCCGTTGGACCCCCGGCCCCACCCCCACCCTTGCGTCCCCTCACCTTGTTGGCCAGCGCCGTGTCCACTGCCAGTGGCACCATGGCCGCGGGACTGGCGCTACAGCCCGCCGCCACCATGCCCCCATTACCATTCCACTTCACAAACACCAGTGTTGCCGCCACTTTGTGCCCTCCCTACCCGCACACTGCTGGGCTTCCAATCCCACCGCCGCCGCCGCAACTTGTTGGCCAGCGCCATCGTCGACCGTACCCCCTAAACCGTTAGGACCCCGCCCCCATCCCAACCCCGCCCTCACCTTGTTGGCCAGCGCCGTGTCCACGACCAGCGGCACCATGGCCGCGGGGCTGGCGCTGCACCCCGCCGCCGCCGCCCAGTGCGCGTCGCGCAGCTCGCCCAGCAGCGCCGCCAGCAGCTCGCGGCGGGAGGCGGGCTGCAGCTGCTCGGGGGACACGCCGAAGATCTCGCACACCTGGGGATAGGCGTGGAACGGGGCGGAAGGGAGTGTGCGACCGGTGTTCTTTTCAGCGGCTGCGGGGCCAGCAGATGCAGCTGGGCGGACACGTGGCCATGATGAAATGTTGGGAGTTGGGTTGGCGCTGTGCGGCCCTGTCCCCTAACACACACCTTGTTGCCCTTAACCCACACCTAACCCTTAACCCACCTCCTCCAGCAGCAGCAGCCCTCCCCTGCCGTACGGGTCCACCAGGAAGCGCTGCCCGTCAGCCGCCAGCGGGGCGTCCATGGGCCACAGCACGAAGTACCTGGCGGGTCAAAGAAGATACGTGACATAGCATATCCGCACATCAATTATCTGCCTGTGTAGCTGTGTACTCCTGGCTGTGAGTACACCAGGGGAATTATCTATGGACACAGCATGGAGGACCTGGAGGAAGGTCAAGGGTTGCCGGAAGGGTTGCCGGAAGGAAGGGTTGCCGGAAGCCGCAAAGGAGGGCATGCCAGACATTGTCAACTGCCACTGTGATGGAACTTTGTTAATTGACGTTTTTTGCAGGACCATCGATGGGCCACAGCATGATGCAAAGGAGGGCTAGGGAAGAGTTGAGGGAGATTTCAGGGAGTCCGTTGCGTGGGCGGTTGTGCGCACGGTTGCATGAGGGGGACATCATGCAAGTAAGCAGGTTTGGGTGTCGTTGAGGGCGGTCTCCCGGCTTTCAGCGCCAGACACCCGCAGTGCTTGCGCCTTGTGCTGTGCGTTCGTGCACCTCTGGCTCTGCCATTGCCGCTGCCAGCACCTTATGCGCAAAGGTCTAATCGAGCAAGAACCGAGGTTAACCCCAGCTGGTGGGCCTGGCCCAAGACTCGGCACCAAGCCCGCGAGCGCACGCCAACCCCTAGCAGGGCCCACACCATATCCAGTCCTGCCACCCAGGCCCACCTGCCGTCCTCCAGGGGCCTAGCGGCCAGCGGGAAGCCCAGCCGCTCACACACCTGGCGGCGCGAGGGCGGGGGGTCAGGGTTTGTGTTGGTAAATAACCTCATGATGTCACAGCTGTACAAGGGTCGACGCCTGGCAGCAAAGCCATGCCCCATGGACACGTTACGGCGGCGCGTTCCAATGCGCACCAGCGCGTCAGTCCCTAAGCCCAGCGGCTGAGACTTGCACGCGGGCCTAAGGAGCCTCTTCGGAAACCCAGCAGGTCCTGGTTTGCAGTAGGCCACAAATTGGCATGCACAATAGGGCCCGGCGGCATGCATGCCGGGCACGATAGGACATGTTATATAGGCTATGCTCCACATGCTGTACGGTAGTTACCCTGGGCACCTCCAGGTACAGAATGGTCTGAGACATCAAAAGCTGACAAAGTGTACGACAGATTCCTGTCTTGATGTGTTAGGCGCTTGCCCAACTGCCCTGCGCACTCCAGGCACAGTTGCTGATGGTGGTACAGTTGCAATAACCAACACATGAAACAACACATCCATGTTGCACGATGCTAATCAAACCGTATCGCTGCGCACCTCTAGGTACAGGATGGACAGTGCGGCGCTGGCGCCCACGCCGCCCTCCAGCACTGCCGCCAGCTGGTGGTCGCTGTGGGGATGAGAAAATTGGTGAGGAAAACTTAGAGTCAAGGGGATTGGTATCCACTCTGTGCTGAACACCCATGTATGAATACGACACCTCCAGCACCGCCGCCAGCTGGTGGTCGCTGCAAGGAGGCGGAAACAAAGGACTAGCAATGTGGAAAGGGGTGAATTGGCGGAAGGCACGACTGTAGTAACGATGGTAAGGGTGGTACTGATAGGTATGGGTCGATGAGCGTCCCTTTGTCTCGCACCAAACATGCGGCGTTCTCCTCCTACTCCTATCGCGCGCAACTACCCTACTTCTCTCACCGCCATCCTCCCCCACCCTCCCCCACCCTCCCCCAGCCGCCCCCGCACCCTGCACCGATGCCACCGCCCACCTGGGCACGCCATATCTGTTGCACGGCTGGTACCCGTGCCGGTCAAACAGCACGGTGTTGACCGCGGTCAACGTCTGTACGGGGTACCGCCGGTACAGGTCCGCCCGCCGCCGCGGCCCCACGCCCGCCCACCCGGGCCCCGTGTCCGTCGGCCACGCCGCCCCGTAGTACTGCTGCGGCTGCCCCGCCCCCGCCCCTTCCTCGTCTCCGCTACTGCCCCCGCCCCTGCCCCTGCCCCTGCTGCTGCCCACCGCTCCCGGCTGGCTGGACGCGATGCGTTCCAGGAGCTGCTCCTGCTCCTCCTCAAAGTCGAAGCTGCTGGAGAGCTGCACCTGACTTGGCAGGGGTGCTTCCGTGCTGCCGCTGCTGCTGCTACTACTGCTATTGCTGCTGCTACTGCTGTCGCTGTTGCTGCTCTGCGCCCGCTCCCCTCCGCTCCCCTGGTCCTGCTGCTGCGCCACGGCCGGCGCAGCGCCCTCCGGCCGTCCCGGCGTGTGCGGCTCAGCCACCTGCCCCAGCCCACGTCGCTCCCCTTGCCCCGCTTCCCCCTCCTTCCCTTGCCCGCTGCTCGTCAGACCACCCGAGCCGCTGCCCTCCTCCTGGCCTTGCTGCTGCTGGTGGCGCTGCTGCGGAAGTGGCTGCTGCTGCTCCTCCTCCCCTTCCTGTTGCTGCCCTCCTCCTTGCTGCTGTTGCTCCTGCTGCTCCCCTCCTGCTTGCTGCTGCTGCTGCTGCTCCCCTGAGATGTGCGGGTCCACGGCTTGTTGCTGCTGCTGCCCCGCGGTGGGCTGCTGCTGCTGCTGCTCCGCCAGCTGCCTGTCCAGCAGCGCCGCCACCTCCGCCGCCAGCGCGTCCAGCCGCTCAAGGCTCCACGTGCTGGCACTGGCGGCGCTGCGGGGCCTGGACAAAGGGGAGAGAACAGACTATCAATTTACAGCTTAACACATACTTATGCAGACATGTTATACTTGTACAGGTTCAGTAGGCCGTTTTCAGAGGCCGACGGCAGACCTGGCTGCCGATCAGTGCCTACGGTACTAACATCCTTGAAAGCTGTGTGATCGCTCACTATGACAGACTGACACCACAAAAGCCCCAAAAAGGCCCCTTCTCACTTTAGCTGCGTCATGGCCATGACCAGGTCCCGCAGCTCCGGGTGCAGCGAGTCGCCCTGGCGCGCCGCCTCCTCCTCCAGCGCCACCAGCATGCACGCGCGGCCCAGCGGCACGTGGCGGTCCGCCAGCGAGGGAACCACGCAGCGCCGGAACGCCTCGCGAGCCCAGGACACCACCTGGAAGCGTTTGGACGTGTGGGGCATGGTGTCAGTAGGTAGGGGTGGTGGGGGTGGGGATAGGGAAGGGCAGGGAGGCCCGAGAACTGGTGCGACAGGGGAGGGGAGGAGTGCGGTGCATGTGAGGGGCGAGGTGGAGGGGCGGGAGGGTGGTGGGGCGTGCAGGTGGCGGGGGTTACGACTGCATGCTCTGCGGACCTGTGTCCAGTCTTTCGGGAGGTCGCCAGCGGGCTGAAGCGAGGCTTGCGCCACCACCCGGCGACGGCCAGATGTCAAGGTCCCCGGCCGGGCGCTGAGCCCCAGAGCAAGGGGCTCCCCTGCGCGACCGACATCTAAAGACGTCCGATGTTGCGATGACTGCACATGTGTCACTGTCGAGACTGCGCCCGCGTGCGGCCCTTGCGCGCGAAACGCGCAGGAGTTGGTGCCATTGCGTCTGACGTGGAAGGCTGGAGGAACGCGTGGTGGACCAGATGCTAGTCCTAAACTATGCGACATTACGTCTGTGACTGCGTGCAGCGGAGGGAACCGTCCTGGGGTAGCGCGGCGCTAAGGTTGGGCACGAAACGTGCACAACGGCGATGCAGAGCGCCCCATTCCACTCTTTTAGAACTTCGAAAGGGCTGCACTGTAACTGTATTCGATACTGCGCGGACCACTCGTAAGGGACGAACTTGAGGGACGACGTTTTCGGTTGTCAACGCTGGATTCAATCAGCACTAGGCCTGAAGCAGGCGAGCATACTAAGCATCCTGTCACGACGACAAGTAAATATATCACATACAAGGTGCAAACCGATGCCGAAAGCCCGCTTTGTCCTGACCGGTTTCGGACCCTTCGGCGCAGTGGACGACAACCCGACTTCCCGGGTTGTACGCTGGCTAGAGCAGCTTGTTTCTTCAGAAAATGCAGAGAAGTTGCTGGGCTCTGACGTGCAGGTGCGTGATGAGTGCAGCAGGCAGTGCGTGGCAAGGGCCATAGGTGAGACAGCGGCTACCCTTGCAACAGGGGGCCTAAAGGGTTGAGGTAGGGCACAGGGGTACCAAAAGGACATGGGTGCTTACACGCTTACACGCCACTGTGTGGGACTAAATGCGAATGGTATATGAGTTCTGAACTACAAGGGATTCTGGTCCTGCCACGTGAAGGTGGCGTCATACTTGAGGATGGCATACCTGGGCATACTCATCACCAGTGCATCCTCCTGCACCCTCCCCTACACCCTCCCACCAGATACTCTCCACCACGGTCCTGCCGGTGGCTGCCGTGGATGTAGACGAGTTCGTGGCCTCGTGCTGCGAGCAGTACGCCCAGCACCCGCCGTACTGTCACCAGCCAGCGCAGCAGCACCACCACCAGCAGCAGGAGCCTCCCACAGACCAACATAGCGACGGCACCTCCCCTGGGCATGAGGGGCCCAGTGGGGATGCGCCTCAGCCACTGGTGCTCATGCACTTTGGGGTGGCGACCAAGGCCCCTGCCTTTCGTTTGGAACGGCTGGCAGCCAACGACGCCAGCTTCCGCATGCCGGATGCGCGCGGATGCCAGCCGAAAAAGCAGGAGATTGCCCCGGGACGGGGGCTGAACTCCGCCCTGCGTTGCGGTCTCCCGCTCGAGTCCATCTGTGAGCAGCTCGCTGGCCAAGGCTACAACGTGGAGGTATCAGACAACGCCGGGCGCTTCCTGTGCAACTACATGTACTATTGCAGCGCAGCAGCGGCGCAGGCGCACGGGGGGTGGCACCCGCTGTTCGTGCACGTGCCGTCGTTCGAGACGGTGGATGAGGCGACGCAGCGGGAGTTCGTTGTGGCGGTTATTCGGGAGGTTGCGGGACACGTGGATCGGGCGCAGCCTGTGGCGGAGGTGGCTCTCCCGCAGGGGGGCGAGGCCGAGGGGGAAGGGCAGGCGGATGGGGACGGAGAGGGGGAGCAGGGCAGGGAGGATGTGGACAACAGCTACGGGGACATGGTGTTGCATGCTGGCTTGGGACCGGTGAACGAGTCAAAGGATGGCGTGCTGATGGGGATTGAGTTGGGTCGAGGCGAGGGCGCTGGGCCAGCCTAGTTGGTTAACTGCACGGCGTCCCGGCGTCTGTGCGCCCGTTGGCGGAGGCGGGCTGCAGCTGTTGTGCGCTTGTCGCGCGTTTTGGGAATTTAGCCGCGGTTGCCCCTCGCTGGTGTGGGGTCTCTCGCAAAGCTGTGCTGGGTCGTAGTGTAGCTTCCCTAAGCAGCTCTGGGCGGGCAGGGGAGCTGGCTCTCTGGGAGCCCTACTGCGCGACTACAGCCAGAGTTATTGGTTTCGGTGCGAGCCCATAAGTACTTCATACGTGCATAGTCGATGGCCATGTTGGAAAGACTGTTGCACTCCTGTCTTGATTTTGCAGGCCGTGAAAGCTGAAGACTTGTCCTTGACACTTCCGAACTTGCGTGGCTTAGCCAGGTTAACAGCCGAGACACATACGATGTCTTGGCCTTCCAAAATACTAGATATGTAATGTCCTTCCATAGCTACCCCTCATCTCGCGCCGGCGGAACTGTCGATGCAAACTCTCTTCGGCGCCGACGTGTTGACACCGACGACGAGGACGACTCGTCATCAGGTATGTTGCTTGTCATCTCGTATTGTCCAGACGCATTCTAGAGAGAGGGGCTCGGTCACTGAAATGCCGATGGTGCGTGTCACGTTCAGGCGAGGAAGGTGGGAGCGCTACCTTCCAGCCGCCCAAACTCCACCAGCAGTCGCGCAGGGCAGCTGATGACAAGCGAGCGGCTGCACATACAGTCGATAATGCCGGGGACGACGGGGCAGGCCCGTCAGGCCTGTTCCATGGCGAGGACGAGGCACCGCCACACCCACCATCACCTAAGCGACAGCGCTTGACGGAGCATGAGCCTCCTGCAGGTCATGACCCCGGCGCAACGAAGCTTGACCACGGCCAGCAGCCAAGGGCAATTTCTCGGCGGGGAGTAACACCAAGGCAGCAGCTGCGGCGGCGGCAGGGCTCTGGTGCACCCGCCACAACCCACGACCGGCAGCAGCAGCAGGCGAAGCGGCGCCGGAAGAACCCGGATGAGCTTGGACACAGACTTGGCGCGGATCAATCGATCCAGCAGCATGAGGCGGGTGGTGTTGGTGAGCGCGGTGCCGGGGCGAATGCAACCCAGCTGGAAGACCCGCCGCGCGGCCGTAGGCGGCACGGCCGGCAGCAGGGGCAACGATACGGTGGCCTACACCAGCAGGAGCAGGGGCTTCTGGTGGCCCTAGGTGCACACTTGGACCACCTACCAACCAGCGCTCAGGGCGATGAGTGGGGGCCCTCGCTGCCTGTTTCGGCGCAAGAGAGCCAGGACGGACTTGAGGAGCAGGGGGAGGAGGTGGAGGAGCCTGAGCAGGACCAAGACGGCTTGGAGCAGGGAGGCGGGGAAGCGCATGGGGATGAGGATGAGGCTCAGGATTCAGGGCGAGAGGTGATGGATGTGGAGGAGGAAGGTGAGGAGCAGGGAGGCGGGCGCGCTCATGGGGCTGCGGCTGAGGCTGCGGCTCCGCAGCCGCAGGGACAGCCCATGGACGCTGAGCAGGAGCAGGA
>VFQN01004261.1_pt1 | contig 19123 bp, 32 predicted proteins | sample 3512371 | NCBI WGS metagenome assembly VFQN01 (sample SAMN10412370, study PRJNA504923) | tailings metagenome | isolation source: Replicate 2 from Balatoc abandoned mine | place: Philippines: Itogon, Benguet | collected 2017-08-28 | reverse complement strand
GTGTTTTAGTGCTGCTGCTGCGTGCGTAGTAGTCATCTAGGCGGTAGGGGGCTTGCCCCCAGGAAAGAAGGCCAACTTACAATTCCTACCTGCTCCTACGGCCAAAATTGTAAGCAGTACTGTGACAATTTCTGTGTGAGAGGGCCCAAAATTGTAAGCGCTTAGGATTTTGTACCAAATAAGACCGGAACACTGGTTGTTGTACAATACCGTAGCATTATGGCGCATAGCCCTGTGACTGAACTACGGACCAGCCAATGGAGCTGCCCTGGAATGAGCAGCCTGGTCTCTGGTGGACGATTCACTTTTCCATCAGGCCCCTCTGCCAACCATGGATGCCCACACCCTTGGTCTGAAAACTGGATCCCCAGCAGGCGATGGAGGAACATGAGCGTCGACGCCCTTCAATACAGAGGCCTAGCATGTATGGTAGCGAGCCGGGGAGGCATTTACAGGGCGGGGTGCTGTACGGTTCCGGCAGGTTCCGGCCTGCTTCCCTGTCGGCAGCCAGCGGCAGCGCACACACTCGCACACGCATGTCCTTCTGCGCATGTCGAGGGTCTTTGCCGAGGGGCGAGCGGCGCAATGCTACATGACGATACCGGTATGTCCTGCGGGATGGGTGCGGTCGGGATCAGTAAGGGGGGTTGTGGCCACGCCACCGGGAACACAAAATGCCAAAAAAAACAGTAGCGTGTTACATGCCACTGCTGTAGCTTCACTTGCTGCCTCCTCTACGACATCTCCCGCTTGTCCGTCTCCCCACAGCAACTTAAACTACCAGGAACTGACTGGGAACCTCGGGGCTCCAGGGGTTCTCCCCTGTTCGCGCAGCAACAGACTATGAAACGCGGCGGATGCACGCCACCGCACAAGCTCAGCTCAAAAGCGCTTGCGAGTTTGGACTAGAGATGCAGCTCCAAAGGGTAGAGTGTTAAGTGGAACTCTGGCGGCCACGGTGTGCGTCCCAATGTGAACGACGGTACGTAGCAGTAAGCCGGCCCAATGCCACGCCGCCCATCTTTCATATGCATCTACACATCAAACACACTGGACCCGTACGCCAATGAACATGAGTACATGACAAGGGGACCCTGTACATGCCTGTAATACAACCGTGACGCGCAACTTGTCGACAGCGCGCCCTCGGCAGGTCATGAAGTTACACCAAATGCGTTCCAGCCGTAGCGTTACTCCCGCATCAGCCTTATGCGCACGAGGGCGGCAGCAGTGCAGACGCGAGTACCGCATGCTGCGCCGCCTGCCCGTTCGCTCGGCCTCGCATGCGCGCCGTACGTGTACGGAACCTTGAACAAGTGAGGTATTGGATCTGCATGCCACGCCACTCACTCGTGCACGGATTTGAAGCTGCATCTACACAACGCAGCTGCCCAGACGTCGCCGTCCGTTTCAGGCCGCCAATCGCGCCGCTGGGCAGCCAGCATGCAAGACAAAATAGGCACACTCCTCCAAACACCAATCCGGATTCACCGATCCATGTTTGCTTTGTAAGGCAGGCAACGACATGGCTCCAAAGGATCAAGTCGACACAGCGAGACTGTGTCTAGGCCCATCACAAGGGAGGCCCAGCAGCACCTGCACAGCTCCATGCATGCAAAACCTCGTGTTAGGATTCTTTGAGTTTCAAAACCTGCCCTTCCAACGCTCACGCTGCGCTTCCCAACGACTATTCTCGCGCTGTCCCCTGTGCCGCAAGCAACGATACGATCGAAGCAGCACTAGCGCACACACCCAACAAGATAAGCACCGCACAGCTCTACTGCCCAGACGGTATCAAATGCCCTCTTCAAAAAAGTGCACGGAGTGCTACGCTCCTGGGCTCCAAGATCGCTGCGTCTGCACCGCTGATCCGCGGTGTACGGCATTGCAGCTCAAAAAGGGTTTCAACTCGTAAGTCACCTCCCAAACGGGCGACGCATACAATAGTACGCCATGGCACGTGGCACGGCCCCGCCAATCCACTCCACGACAATCTTCGCCAAAGCCGCCGCGGCGCGAACGCAGCGCTTGCCTGAGGCAACACAATTGGAGTTGCTTCCGCTCTCGAGTCTCACGCCGGCTACACTCGTTCTCCAACGATGGATCATGAAATGCCCTTGAGCGAAGCGGCGTGAACCCGCCGCCAGATCCCTCAGCTCAGCGCACCAACGCCTCGGAAGGGAAGTGGCTGTCCCGGTGCTCTCCCACAGGCTCACTGACTGCACCTCCATCTCTTGTGCTTATTGCATGGCCCACCGTTGGTGCAATTCGTCGATAGCTCCTCAAGCACACCACGCTTGCCTCTGCAGCTCAGCGCAATTCTGCCACGCACGCTCCCACTAAGAGCTCGCCGAACCCGCTCCAGCGCCGCTGCCGCCGCCTCCTGCACTCCCAGCCTGGTCGGTTTCCGCGCTGTTGCAGCTGCTGCCCTCGCGCCCAAACGTCGACGGCTCCTCGCTAATCGTCGGGCACTCCGTGACGACCGAGGTGCGGTGATGCAGCGCCGCACTCGGCCGCCGCCGCACGCCCCTCACCCCTGCACCCATCCCCACGCCCACCACCATCCCTGCCACTCCTCCCATGCCCTTCGTTATCATCACCTGCTGCTGCCCGAGCGAGGCCGCCGCACGCGACAGCCCGCCCGCTGCCCCACCGTCAAACGGCGACACCGTAGGCCCGCCCACACCCATGCCCGCACCCGCACCTCCCGCGCCCATCCCCACCAGCGGCAACGGTGCCGACCCGGACACCGACACCCTGTCCCCCGCATTGGCCCCGCTGCTGTTGCCGGGGCTGACGTACGCGTCCGGCGGCACGTGTGCAGCGAGGCACGCCGCCACCGCCTGCTCCGCCGCCGGCGGGGCAGGGACCCACGCGTACCCAAAACTGCCACGTGGCTGCGTGCCCGAGCAGGGAGGCACGGCGGAGATAGCGGCGGCTCGCGGCTGTGCATGGGCACTGCCGGCCGCGCCGGTGAGCAGATGCAGCAGCGGGGGGTGCGTTGGCAGGCGCATGAGAGGTGCGTCGCTGGCGTTCGGGTTGGGCAGGGCGGCCGGGGACGAGGACTCCCGCAGGGGGCGTGGTTTCCGGGAGCAGGTGCCAGACACGGAGGTGCGGGGCACGCGCAGGGCGGCGTACAGCGGCAGCGCACCCCTGGAGGGGCTGGGGTATGCTCCTCCGCCTGATGCGAGGTCCCGCACAGCTGTCGAGCCGCCCTGGCCGCAGGTGGCACAGGCGCCGCCGCCGCTGCCGCAGCGGCCGCCGCCGCCGGCAGCAAGCGAGGCGTGGTGTGACGTAGAGGCGACGGAGGCGGACGCAGCTCGGCCGCACGTGGGGCACTGCGAGGTCGGGCCCAGGGCCCGGGGTGCTGTGGGCACGGGCGTGGAGGGGACCAGCACCGACGAGCCACTGCCGCTGCAGCTGCCACCATTGACAGACTGATGGGCCCCCTCCGCCGCCGCCGCCACACCCGCGGTCCCCGCTGTTGCCACGCCGGACGGCAGGCCCTGCGCGGGGCTGCCGCTGCCGCCGCCGCCGGCAGCCGCCGGCAGCAGCCCCTGCTGCAGCAGCTGCTGCTGCACATGGAACGACGACAGCGCGTCCTGCTGCAGCTGCTGCTGAGACGACGACACCCGCGCCAGCGCCGCCGCACTCCCACCGCCGCTCAAGGCCGTTAGCAGGTGCTGCGACGGCGGGCCCTGGGCCCTCGGCTGCAGCGCCCGCGGGCTGGGCTGGTGGCCGTGCCCCGTGCGCGAGACATCCACGCTGAGGCGGCTCTTGGAGGTAGTGATTCGGTCGCGGTCGTGGCTGACGCGGCGGCTGCTGTGGCCGGCGGCGGCGGAGCCGTTGGGACCGTTGGGACCGTTGGGGGCGTTGGAGTCCAGGGAGGCACGGCTGGGGGCAACGGCGGCGTGTGTGATGACGCGGGGCAGGTCCACACTGCGGCGGCTGGACTGCCTGCGGTTGGGTTGAGGGGCGGTTTGTCATTTGGGAAGGGGATGCTGGAACGGTGGCGGCGTGCTAATGTGGAGCATTACAGGTGTATGTAGTGTGAAAGCCCAAAGACGCGCACCCATGTAGGAACCCCGGCGCCTGGGTGCCCAGTCCCTTGCGTCGCCTCTGCCCGTGCCGCTGATGTGTGTGAGGTAGCGGCCAAATGCCCCATCCCATCTGCATATGCGCCAAGACCCAGCAAACAGCCACACAGGCACGATGGCCCCCGTGAGTGCCCCACGCACGCCCACGCCCCAGAGAGCCCCGTTCCAGCCTCCGTCCCAACCGTCTGAACCCCATTTCCAACCCCGATCTGGTTCCCCACCTGCTGCACTCCCTGCTGATGCGAGCGCCCTCCACCCGCACGCGCGACTCCAGAAACGCCAGATCACGCATCAGCGCCTCGAAGGTGGGCCGGTCGTGCGGTGAGGGTGCAGTGCACCGCTGGTACAGCCGCACCAGGTCCTCGGGGGCATCTGCGTTGGAATGGAACGGACATAAAAGGGTGGAGGACGGGAAGACTAAGGGGAAGAAGCGAGGGTCGTCTCTGCAGGGAACGCGACCGAGCAGCAAACAGAGAAAAAGAGGAGGCAGAGGAACCGACAGGCGGATACACAGTGCGGACAGGGGAGCACATCGTGGTGGGAGGGGATACTGAGCTAGCAAGGGGGAGTCCCAGTGCGTGTCCTACCTGCTGGCCACTGGAGGCTGAGGGTGCCCTGCGCCCCGGCCATGACGATCTGCGCCGCGTGCATGCCCTCGAACGGCCGCTGCATGAGGGCACAACAGTGGTAGGGCGTAGGGAAAGGAGTGTCAGGAAGAGGGCAGGAAGGGGCTGCGAAGGGCAGCTGCACAGGCCGTGACACTGCGTGCAGTGGAGACATGGCAGAGCGAAGTGCGGAAGCATAACGAGGACGCCAGTTGCGCCACAAGTTTACACGCTAACACCGTTGGTACACCAGGCGCTGCCAGTGTGGGCTACCAGCAACTTCATCGGCGCTTGGGCTTCGCCCGCCGACGACCCGCCTGCCCCCCCCCCCCTGCTTCCTTGCGCCCCGCCATGGCACCGTCCCGTCTGTCCCATGGCGCGTGTATGCTGCAACATCCGCACCGCGCGTGCCATGCCAACTCTTTATCCTGGTGTTATCCTGGCACCATTTGTTCTCCCGCTTCTCACCGCTCCGTGGTACATCTCCCACAGCATGATGCCGAACGCGTACACGTCGCCCGCGGGGAACATCTGGCCGTGCATCAGGCGCTCGGGTGCCATGTACACCAGCTGCGTGGTGGCAGGTGAGGGGAAGATGATTTAGGATTCGGCGGCAAGGGGAAGTCACAGGATGCATCACACGTGACACGGGTGCGGGGACGTGCACCAGGCGCTCGGGGGGCGTGTACACAAGCTGCGTGGTGGCAGGTGAGGAGGGAGAAAGTGAGGTTACCGAGCTACGGCTGCGCACGGGCCGAGTTGGATTCCCAGCAGTGGACAGGGCAGCGCCGAAAGCTCAGTTGCCCACGGTCGACCACTTGCACCACCAAAGCCCAGCACGCCCTGCTGCTTTCGTCGTGTTCCGCTTGCAAGTGCTCCGCCTGTGACCGCCCCTGTTCGGCCAACAACCCACCGTTCCCCACGGCGCGTTGCTGACGTGGTCGCATGTCAAGCAGAACTGCGCCAGCCCAAAGTCCGACACCTGCACAGTGTACGGCACCACATCCTTCAGTACGGCACAGCATGTGCGGGGGGCAGGTGGATGACTTGCGGCGCGCAGGGCAGGGCGTAACGGATGCAGCAGCATGCACCGATCACAGGTGGTGGCGAGGTAAGCCCAGGCCTGCAAGCGCCCCGTCAGGGCAACGCAGCACCGGCTGCAAGACTGGTGGGTACGCCATTCCATGCCCACCGTTAACCAATCCAGGATAGGAGGTGCAGCTTGGTAACATAGCCGCCGTTCACTGCACAGAGAGCCACCAGCCCATCACCACCTACACCACCGCTTTCCCACATCAAGGCAACCACGCCGCCGCACCTTCGCCACGTATCCCCTGCGGTCCTTGCGGCTGTTGATCAGCAGCACGTTGGCGGGCTGCGGGTTTCGGGCATGGCGATGCGCGCGATCGACAACAGTTGGTCGGTTGGCGAACGGCTAGTACGGACTTGGTGCCATGCTTGCAGCAGGAACGATGCGGCACCGCCCTAGCTCGCGTTTGCACCAAGGGCGTTGTAATACCCGTGCACAGACACACATGTTGCACAGGCGCACCTTGAGGTCTCCGTGCACCACGCTGTTGGAGTGCAGGTGGAACATCCCCTGCGCAACCTCCCGCAGCTGCGACACAGGGAAACAGCAGGTTGCGCCACAGTTAGTTTATGCATTGTCCTTTGAAGGTATGTGCCATACTGCTAGCGCGGGGGGAGGGGCAGAGGCCCGCGGGGGTTGGTGAGATGGGGACCCCCCCCCCCCACCGACTCCAGCATCCCAGCATTCCTTACAAAGTTTAAGCGCGGCCACATAACGAGGAACTGTTGGTCTCTGCAGCTGAGCAGCGGATTGCTTGACCAACCGCTCAGGCACCCTCTGAGTTGATGTCCCAAGACCCGCGCGCCCGCCCTCGTTTGCCATCCTCCACATCTGCCTCGGCGCCCTACCGTGCGGATGAGCGCCCGCAGCGCCAGCTTGGGCCCCCAGCGGCTGGTGGGTTTGAAGATGCCCCGCTGGATGGCGGCGTGCAGTGAGCCGTGGTCGCAGTGCTCCATCACCTGGGGATGCAGGTGGTAGCACAGCGGGAGCAAAAGCAGCGAGGGCGTTACACTTGTGCACGACCACCTGGAACGCACAGCAGCTGTGGTCACAGCTCTCCCTTGCTAGGGGATCTTGAGGCACAGCAGCGCAGAGCGGTGCACAGGCCGCGAGGCGTGCCAAAGACAGGTGCGACAACGGCCGTTCCCAATTGGGAAAAATAGGGCCTGGACGCACACAGCTCCAGAAAGATAGTCCCTTGCCTACCTCAGCTGTCGTGAACCTTGCTATCATCCCTGCCCAGCACCCCGCTCTACTTCGCCTCCCCCACCCGCCCCACGCCCACCATCTGGGTGATGTAGTGACCCGGCTTGGCCCCCATGCCCGCCAGCACATCGCGCACGTCGGCAAACGTGTTCTTCCGCGCAAAGGGGTCTCCAAACCTGCAGCGCACACCGCCGGCAGGTTTAAAGCAAGCCACGCAAACCGTACGGCATGCGACGGGTGTGGACAGAATGCAAGGGTAAGGCCAAATGCACAACATGCGGCAACGTCGAGCCTTCTCCCGCTCGTGACATCCCCAGCGGAATGCCGGCGTGCCCCTTGCACGGTGTCACGAAACGCAGCTCGCCTTCCCCCTCTCCCCGTCCCCTCCTGACACCCACACCGGTATGGTGTATGGCGTATCGCACTCAACTAAACCGGCAATGCTCAGGCAAACAGAACAAACCAACTCACCCGTCATCGCTGTTGAACGAGTCCACCCGGCTAACCACTTGCCGCTGCAGGTCGCTGCTGCTGGCCTGCGCACCCCCCGTGCCGGCCGTGCCCGCCCCGCACGTGCTGGTGGTGCCCATGGGCCGCAACTTGGGCCCCGCCGCGCCCCCGCTTCCGCCCCCGCTCCCGCCCCCGCTCCCGCCCCCGCTCCCGCCCCCGCTCCCGCCCCCGCCACTTGTCGACGTCCCGTGCCGGCTGCTCCCGGTTGCACTCGCCGTGGCCTGGGAGTCGGCGTGCTGCGGCGGCAGCGGGCTGCTGCTGCCGCAGCCGAGCGCTGCGGCGGCGGCTGCGGCTGCTGCGGCGGACTGCGAGCAGGTGGTCGACCCGCGGGTCAGGCGCATGGAGTTCATGCCGCCGCCCAGGTGGGACGAGCGCTGGGCGGTCCATGCGCCCACGGACTGAGCCTGGGGGTAGAGTACAGCTAGAGAGCCGCTGTTCGCCGCGCTGACGTCCAGGGGCCGGATGGCCTTTTCGTCGAGGACCGCGACTTTGACGACGAACGTTTGCACCACCTGGGGATTTGGGTCGGGTTTTTTTGGGCGAATGTGAGCGGGCAGGGAGGCATGCGGTGCTTTGTGGGTGCCTGTTGGACGTGCGGCTGTGGAGGGAGTGTACCACCGGCCAGCACACGCTGCAGCGCTGTACTGCGCGACCAACGACACCCACTGCCTTACGTTGGGGTGCGACAGGATTTTGCTGAAGAGCAGCTCCCATGCGTGCGTGTCGAGCTTCTCCACGATGGAGAACTTGACGGCGACAGCTGCGCCCTGCCATATGCCCTCGTACACAACGCCTTGTGCACCTGGCGGACACAGAGCGGGGGAAGGGCCACTTTGTCGTCTTGGCAAAACTCCCTTGCCCGTTGCGGTCAAGTGCGTTTCTCAGCCACGCCTTTAGATGAAGTGTTTTAAGCCTTATGGTTTATCGGTACAATATGCAGCGCAGTCTGTTGGACTCGTCCGCATTCGCGGTTGCCCGCGCGGGCCTGCCGAACCCGCACCTTGTCCAAGCCATTTGAGCTCCTGCACGTCTTTAACTAGTTGATCGGCTGAGGTGTAAATGACGTTACCCCTCCCCGCGGTCGTGCCAGAAGGTATGCCACTGCGACTCGATAGCAGTGCGGCCTCAAAGCTCTTAACAAGGACCGCAGCGTCTTCCGTCGCATCTATGAAGCCCTTTGATGAAAGGGCCAGCGAGCTGCACCGACGGCGCGCCCCGCTCTGCTTTGGCGTATAAGCAATGCCTCTTTCGTCGCCTGCAAATTGGATGGGGGCACCATGCCAGAGCAGGTTGAGCGTAGCCTGCCTGCTACATAGCCACAATAGTCCTAAGCTGTTGCAATGCGCCTGTGTCGCTCCCCTTGCGCAAAAAGTTGTTGTAGTCATCAAGCGTTTCCGTGCGTCGCTAGTACAGCTTGCAACACCAGTAGACGGTTTAAATGGACCCTATTAACAACGCATAGCAGCGATGGCCAGCGCTTACCAGACTCCCCCGGCGACGCAGAGTCCAGAGCTGCAAGCTCGCTAGCCGCTCCAGTGTCCTTAGTCTGTCTGCCATTAGACTCACAGCTAGCTAACCGTGGGTGCCTGCCGCTGAAACAAGCGGTCCACAAGCCCTTCAAGGTCATGCCGTGAGAGTTGCCAAAGGACCGTTTCTGCTAAAAACGCATTTCGTTACTACAAATGAGTTCTTCAAGATATGCCACGAGTAAGCGACTGTGGACGTTGCGCATCGTTGAGGGTGATTTGGTGGGGGCCGTTGGGATTGTGCATTTGGCAAATGCAATTCGGCATCAGAACCCTTGCCTCGCATGCCATGCCGCAAATGGACTGCTAGCATCTAATTCTCTTCCAGTGTGCAAAACGAAGTGATTGCGTGTAGCTGCACACTCCTCCCGACCTGCATGGCCGCCCCGTGGACCCCCGCGTCGCCCGCAAGTCTCCAAAAGCTGCAGGGCGGCGCCACTGGGAGGTTACACTTGCGGGCTACCCCGCCCAGCAACATTCCCAATGGCCTCCGCTTGTTCCCACTCAGCTGAGTCCTGTACGGTAGTGCTGGCCATTTGCTGTACAGCTGAACGTGGACTGGGGAATGGACGGTGGCCGTGTGCGAGGGGTGCGACCCATGTAGGCCCCAGGCGGCCATGTGCCTTCTGGCCTGATGTGAGAGCCCGTTGGGCAAATGGCTCAGGGGAAGCAGGTAGAAGCCATACGCCGTTGGTGACTATGGTGCCAAACCAAACCGGACTACGGTATTTAGCATTGCTGCTCCGTTCCTCCAGGTTCCTCCGTATGCTGCTGCCCCCACTTGGCCCATAAAGCCGCACCAGAGAACGGGCGCTCAGGGCCCCTGGCACCCCGCACAAGTAGTCCTGCTCACACATAAGTACCGTACTGCTCCACACGAGGGTGCGCCGGTTCAGCACTGCGGGACAGCGCATGACTGTGCCCAAGGGTACGGTTTTTGCTGCAACCTGGTGCACTTGCACTATGTGACACGTTGTCGGCCCGCAATACACCGTGGTGCAGCACGGTTGCTACATCAGCCCTTGGAAACTCCTGGAAACTGCAGCACACTAGCCTTAACCGCGGTTTATTGCACGGGGCATGGGTGCTCACGAGCCGTCCCTGCATGGACACCGCCAGGAGCTCGCCTCACCCAGAGTTGCGACTACCGGTATCAGCCATGACACCACCACACGGCGTCACAAAGCGCCGACAATGCCATAGCCCCCGCTTTGTGTACCTGATCTGTGCTGCACTTCCATGCATCTGCGCAGTGTCACATACTGCCGCACAGCCCTGCTGCCGCAAGCACTTGATCCCTTCCGGATCTCCCGCACAGTTACCATCCATGCATCGTCCACCGTGTTCACCGACAAGCGACAGCCGCTCGCACTGTTGGCGTAACCGCAAACCCATGTCACAGGGCGGGTTACGAGCCAATGGTCACATGACTCGCGCGCTCGTCAGTCATGGCCAATGGGAGCGGCCATTGTGTACAGGGCATGCCACGACTTATTACCACGCCCAACTATGCTGCCACGACTCACATTCTGCTTCCGACCAGGCCAATACAGCGTACGCAACGCCAGCAGTCACCTTCCACCTTTTGGCCGCATCGACGCCACATCTGTCGCACGGCTGCTGCACCTACCTGGCACGATCTTGATCAATTTCCCTTACTTCCACGCTCGCTGCCGTTGTTGCGCGCATAGGATGCCTGTCAGGACAGCCACACACACCACTATTGTGTGCGGGTCTGCCTTGACACAAACGCACGGCTACGGCACCCTGCGTGCATGCCCCGGCTCCAACGCGCCCCTGCCTTGCGCTTCTCGCCTGCTTCCATGTCCCGAGTTGCCCCTCAGGCGTCGTACTGCACGTACTGCCGCAGCACGCCGCCCTTGATGCCGGTGCGCTTGTAGTCCTTGATTAGCAGGTTCAGGCCGCCGTGCTTGAGCAGCAGCGCAACCTACGCACACGGGCACATGCGAAAAGGTGAAACACGCAGTGCAAGCTGCTGCGGCAGTTTCTGTACATCTGCGCAATACGTCGGCTAAAAGAGTTGGCGTACTGCGGAAAGAACGGACGCTCACCAAGGTGCCACAGCAGTTGCCATATCATTGCGTGTTCCCCCCCATCCCGTTAGGGACGCACCACCTTGATCGGCGGACGCTATGCTTCAAAAGCACTTCCGACGCCACCAGGCCGCTATCAGGCCGCTGCTTTGCCGCATTGCCACCACAGCCTCACCTTGCTGTCGTCCATCTTGAGCAGCTCGGGCTGGTTGCATGACCGCAGGTCCAGCAGCCGCAGCGAGCCGAACGCCGCGCCGCGCCGCACGCTGCTGAGGCCGCTCTGCAACGCGTCGCGCAGCCCTGACATCTCGCCGCTCAGGCCCGCCTGCGTCGCACACCCAGCACACCGAGGATCAACATGAGCTGTAACCCATGCCGCTGCACACCGTCAGGTGAAGCCCACGCTATCAGCCTGTAACAACCTCCGGGCTCAGGTTGCCACACCTGCCTCCCCAAAATCTTTGGGGACACCGCGCCCTGGACCCGGCCGCAAGCTACCAAAGGCCCCAACACCCGGCACTAGCATACCCAGGCATACCCACCCCCATGAAGCAGCCCCGCAGGTCCAGCTTCTCCAGCGTCTTGAAGCCCTGCCGCAGCAGCCCCGCCAGCGCCACCACAGCCTCGCCCTTGACGCCCGACGACTTGGCGCCGCGCGCCGCCGCGGGGTCCGGCCCGCTGGTGTCCACCAGCAGCTGGTTCCAGTCCACCATGTCCTGCTTGGTGGTGGTGGTGCCCGGCTGCACCACCGCGCCCAGCCACAGCTCCTGCAGCGCGAGCGAAGGGGATGCACAGCGAGCGGAAAACACACGCCTTCAGTACTGTCACCCTTTAACCACTGTCCCATTTGGTTTCTGACATCATACCGCAACCCGAGGTGGTTGTGGCAAACGAGGAACTCCGTGGGCTGCGGAACTGCTAGCTGGGTTGCAAAGTGGAGAAGGAAGCAGCCCCACCTTGACGGTGCCCGTCCGCGTGAGCGCGTCCCCAATGAGCGCCTTGCCCGCCTGCCAGCCCAGCCTGCAGCACTGCGCGCGCAGCACCGTGAGGCCCTTGTGCCCCATCAGCTTGAGCAGCGCGGCGGCGGCCTTGTCGCTGGCGGCGCCCAGCTCGGGGTTGTGCGAGATGTCGATGTCGCGCAGCGCCTCGGCGGTGAGGCACTGCTCCGCCAGCGTCACGGCGGCGGCGGCGTCCATGCCCACCTGCAACACACAGCACGTGCATAGGTGATGTGTGAGCTCGAGCGGGGCAGTGTGGAGGCATTTGCGTTGAGGTTCTGGGCGAATTCGGGTGCTGCAACTGTCCCAACACTTGGTGCACGCGGCACAGCCGGATGCGTGAGAGCAAACGCATGTGTAGCCACTAAAGATATGAGTAGGGCCCGAACGCGGGGTGTTGCTACAGGCCGTGGAACGGGGATTCCGGGGCCGCTCATATTGCTTAGCAGCGCACCTGCCGCAGCTTGAGGACGGAGATGGTGCGGTTGCCGGCCAGCGCGGGGGCGAAGGCCGCCACGCCGTCCGAGCCGAGCTGCGGGGCGTGTAAGCAAGAGACTCAACATCGTTTGACAAAGGCGATTAAAAACTTGTCCTTCCACATGCCGCGGGCAAGGTTTGTGCGTGGCTGTGCACGTCACAGTCATAGCTCACGAGTTGTGCCGGTAGCCTTTTGGCTTCCAATGGTTGCAGAACCCGCTAATGGGACAAAGCCTTGCACGGTGGGGCCCGGCCAAACGCCACACCAATGGCAACGGGTCACACCGAGCCCCACCTTGTTGTACGACAGGTCCAGGTGCGTCAGCACGGGGTTGCTGCTGAGCAGCGAGGCGAAGGCTGACACCGAGGTTCGGCCCAAGCTCCCGCCAGTGCCTGCACGGGCCAAGCCGCAAGGACGGACAGTAAGCACTTAGCGCAAAGCGGCCGCCATCACTCCCAGCCCCTCTCTGACCCCAGCCTTCCTGTCCACTGCTGCCTCCTCCCGCCTTCCCCGCAGCCCTCACCCGGCGCCCCCGCCAGCGAGGGGTGTCTCCCCACCGCCAGGTGCCGCAGCGCGCTGTGCCCCGCCAGCCCCTTGGCCAGCGCCTGCAGCCCCGCGGGGCTCACGTCCGTCTCCGCCGCCGTGTACACCACCAGCGACTGCAGCTGGGGGCAAGCCTGCAGGGAGGCACCATCCAAACACCACCCAAACATCATTACCAGCAATAGCACCACCCTTGCCGCCATTTACGAAGGCACATGCAAGGGCACAAAACTGCTCGCCGCGCTACGTGGTGGAGGTACAACGGCCGTACCGTAATGAAGGTATGACTTGCTGGCCGCAGTGTAAAGTGCGCAGCCCCACCTTGACGGCGTCCGCCAGCAGCAGCAGCCCGTGGTCTCGGATGCGCTCGATCTCCTTGCCGGCGCTGTCGCGCTTGGGCATGAAGCGCAGCGTGGCGTTGGAGATGATGATGCCGCGGTCCAGCAGCTTGCGGCCCTCGTCCGTCTCGCCCGTGATCACGGCGCTGTGGCACGCATACGGTCAGAGGAGGGGATGAGCCAAAGTCATGACGCAAAAGGCACCATCCGGCGGCCAGTAGAACACCATGTTGCCACGCCCAAAGGCTCCCCACCGCCCCGCACCCGCGTGGTACAGTGCAAAGTGGAACATGAAACGCCGTGGTGCGCCGCACGCACGCCTGGCGAGCCCGTGTCCCAAGGCCGCACCCTCCCCAGCATGTGGCCCCCATTCTCACCGCAGGATCATGGCCTCGCAGATCTCGTGGTGCAGCGCCGAGCGCAGCTTGGAGTTGAATGTGTCCAGCCCCAGGGTGCGCTCCGCCAGGCCCAGGATGTAGGCGCGGTCGGCCTCCACGGTGGCCTCCGCGTTGCGCACGTCCAGCGCGTCAACCACTTGCTGTGGAGGTGTGCAGCAACACGTACACCACACTCAAACGCGGCACTGGTGCGTACGCTATCGTGGACGAGCCTCTAGCGGTTAAAGCGCAAACAAGGCAATGGCGCGGCGACTACACACCCGGTCTGCCACGCAGGTGCAACTTGCTGCAGCTGTTGATGAGCGGGCAGGAAATGGCAGGCTGGCGCGGGCTGTGCACCTATCCTCTGCGAGCACCTCATCACCACTGCCATCCTCCCCACCGCCGTTTATTTGTGGTACACCCACCCGCGTGAAGAGCGGCAGCAGCGTGTCGACCTTTGCCGTGGAGTCGAAGGGGTCTGTGAGCAGGTTGATGTCGCTGCTGATGGACAGCGCGGTGAGCGCCTCGAACAGGCACCACACGCGCTTGACGGACAGCGGGTTGCGCCAGGGGGCCATGGAGAACAGCACGCCGCCCTGCGCAGGCGCAGGTGTGGAACCATTCGACACAGGTATCAGCATGTGTCCGCTGGAGGGTTAATAGAGCGGTACAGTCACGGCAGCGTTACAGGACGTGTGCTGGAGTCTTCACCAAACGCCAGCAGGCGTGAGATAGGCTGTGTGAAGAGAGAAATGCAGCAAGCCCGCGTGGCGGCCCACCTTAGCCGCGCGGATGACGCCCGGGAAGTCGCTGTCTGGGTGGTCCTTGAAGTCGCCGCTAAAGTGCTGCGTCACCGCGAAGATGTCCACCCAGTAGAACACTGGAACGTACAGCCGCCCGCCGTCCGTCTCTGCAGACCGTGGGCACCGACTTGTTGGCAACGCACACATGCAGCTCTGGGGCAGAGCTGTCAGCGTACCGGCGGCATCGGGAATTACACGCTAACAAGCAGCACAGTAGTGTTTCCGCCCCACCTGGGAGCTCATCGTAGTGCTGCATGATCATGGCCACCAGGTCCCCCAGCTTGTACTGCCAGCAGTGCGACACGAAGTACGTCACAGGGCCGTGGATCTGCCGTACGGGACAAGCCACACGGGTTACACGGGTGGTCAGTTCGTAGCCCAGAAGGCAGTGGTGGAGGATAAAATCCTGCAGAGCTGGGAGTCTATGCCCTATCTCACTTGCAGCCTTGGTTCCGCCGACTAGTGACCAGTCACGGCAGAAGTCTGCTGCCAGGTCTGCACGTGACAAATGGTGGCACCCAGCACGCCCTCGTGACGGGTGGGGCTTGTTGCCAAACCAACACCTGCCCCCACCCCACCCGCCCCGGCCTCTGCGGCGCGCACCTTTTCCCCCGCCGGTTTCCGCCACAACTCCGTGGTCCCGTCCCGCTCGTGCAGGTCCGCGTTGAAAGGCTCCCCCTCAACGCCGTCCAGCCGCGCCTGGCCCGTCAGGATGCCCGACAGGTAGTTGTGCTTGAAGGACTGCGGCAAGGGGAGGGCGCGACGGGGACGATTAGGATTTGCGGGGGCTTAGTCAAGGGTCTGGGTGAGTACGAGGCCCGACGTGCGAGTCCTGCGTGTATACAGGTTTGTTCAGCGCGGCCGGGTGTGGGGCTTTGAGCATGGCCCTGTTGCTCGTAGGGCCTTTTCCCCTGGCCTTGCAGTTATGGTAGTGGACAGTCACGTGCACAGCTTACCGAGGTCTCCGGCTTGACGAAGTTGGCCACCACCTCCGCAACGCTGCGGTCCCCGAGCAGCACCTGCACCGGGGGCCACGCCGCCGGGGGGCAAACCCTTGATGAACCGAGCAACTTGTTTGCAAACGCCACCGGGACGCAATCCATGGCTAATCGAACAACTGGCATACACTGCACACGGGACAGCGCTCCTCGCGGATGTTCGCACATACCAAGTCCGACCCCTGCCAATGCAACAGAAGCGACCTAAACCGCCAACATGCCCGAAGCAACCAGTGGCCGCGCTGTACGTAGCCTGCCCCAGTACAGCACCCTTTCCAGCGCCTGCGCTCAGGCGTGCATCAGCCAGGGTTGCTGCCAACCCCCGGCCGTGCAAACCCATGCCCGTCGTTGCCCCCTGCCCGTGCTGCACCTGCGGCGCGCCACGCAGCCCCGCCGCCCCCGCCGCCGCCGTCCCCGCCAGGCTGGTGCGCCCCGTGATGGACCCCCCACTGGACGACACGTTGAGGGCGCCGCCGCCAGGGGACGGCGGCCCCTCGCCGCTCTCCTTGGCCATGGCCTTGCGCGCCAGAATGGTGGCGCTGCCCGTCTCCGACCTCGCGCGGTCGCCGCCCAGTATAGCACTGCATGACGCAGGCGCATAGCGGGGGATGGCGGGTGTGATTGAGTTGGTTGAGTTGGTTTGCCGCAGGATGCGGGTCGTTTGTACCGGACACATGGTTGCCCGGTGCGGTTGGCAAGTGTGCCGCTTCAGGGCAGCCTCCACTCATTACAGCGTTGAAACAAAAGGCTAGCCTGGCACGTCATGTGGGTCAGGCGACATTTGACCTGATGAGTTGGCCCCAAACGACGCGGGAGCACTGGATGTGTGCTAACCCAACCGAGATCGCCTACAGCGTCCTACCCGCGTTGGCCGGTTGGTGCTGTAATGGAGCCCGTACGCGACGCCATAGAAAAGGCAGCAGCCGCGTGGACGGCGGTGAAGATGGCATCGCCGCCCTGTTGCTGTGAGACAATAAGGCAAACACAAGCACACTGGCGTCAGGCGCGGTGGCTCTTCCCTGTGTTCGCGCGACGTGGTGCGCTACCCAAGCAGCCCAGTGTAGCGGCGCTGTGCATGCACGACCACCAGCAAGGGGCACCCGCAGGCCCTGCCGTCGCTGCCGCTAAGACACTACCGCTTACCTTCCGCACGTTTGGCGACGAGCTACCAGGACTCCCGCCGGTGGATGTTATGGCTGCTACCACATTCCGCAAACCGCTATGGCGAGCGGGCGACTCCGTGCGCCCTGGCACTGTCAGGGGAGCGGGAGGTGTCAATTCACTAATACGGTACCCGGGCATGTTGCATAATGCTTGGGTCGCCGAGCCCAGCGGCACACCGTTGCACTCTGGTCGTAATCGTGACATACGTCACAGGACATCGAGGGCAATAGTTGTGGGAGGCCATGTGCCATGCAGCATTTGCATGGTGGTAGACGAGGCCACGGATGTCTCACCTGCTGCTCTCCCAGCTCGTGCCGGCGACGAAGTGGGAGAGTGGTCATGAGACCCGGCTGCGGGAGAGCCAGGGCTGTTCACCCCCACTTGGTTTACGGCACACGCGCTGAAGGGCGTGATGGTAAACAGCTTCAGCAGGAAAGGGTGCACCGCCCTCTCCTGGAGCGGAGGGGATGCCGCCGCCCCCGTCATCTGCATGTGCGGGCAGGACACAGGTTGCGAAGAGGTCATGCACCGGGTTGTGTTACACCTGTGTGATGTTGCTGCCGGGCATCTCTGGCTGGCATTAGTATGTGGTCAGGCTCTGTTGTGACATGATGTAGCACAGGGACTTGGGGCCAGTCGTGCGGTTCACCCAAGCTCACTTGCAAGGCCGAGAGCGAAGGGAGTTGGCGGGTTTCTGCGCCGTGCATTTGTGTCAAGTATAATGCTTGGACAACCTGTCGCAGTCGGCTTTCTCCAAGCTGTGCGGTAACTGGCAGCGTGCTCGCTTCTGTGCCACCGCCAGGCACATGTGTGGGGCTTCGTCGCAGGGGTTCCGCAAACCGGCAACCCGTAGCTGTCAAATAGTTCTTAGCATGGCTTTCGAATCAATACACAGTACCGGAGCAGCGTAGCACTGTAGCAGGCTGGCCATGCTTCCATGCTCTGCATGGTGGAGTCCGTTTGCCTTTGTGCTAAACCACATGCGTTTTAGCATATCAGGAGCGTTTTGCAATGAGACTCTACGTAAAGAGGGCGATCGCTTGCGCCAGGAGTGACGGGGGGGACTAGGAATGTAGTGCCGATATCGGCACAGCTCTCAGCATGCATCTTACCGTCTTATTCCCAATCCACCAAGGTGCACTGCACGTCGATTTGTCCGCCCTTGATCAGCTATGGTTCCTTTCGTCAGACGCCCTTTTGCTGAACTCCGAGTGAAGCCGCCAGCGACAGACACTCCCGGGAATATAGTGTACTTATCTTATAGCTTTCTTTCCAGCGAAACCGTCTTGGTCAGTTGCAGGGGACTGCAACCCTAATGTGGGAACAATGTTGAAGGGCCCCCGGAGAAGCGTGTCCCTACGCTATACAATGAGCAGCCAACGATCAATAGAATAAAAGTGTCGCCACGCACCACTGCTCGCCCCACCGATGCCTGTGAGTGCAGTACTGCACACTGTAACAGAAGCCATGCCGTGCATCGGGAGGGAAGAACCACATGGCATGACCACAACGCACACGGAAAAGCCATAAAATTTCAACGTGATATTCTGGCTCCAGTCGGTGCCCAGGAGGCAGGCCCACACACCCAGGACCCAGCCCCAGCGCAACCAGTCCCAACCAGAGCACCTACCTAACGGCTGGCTTGCCGGCACCGTTGTCTTTGGTGTGGATCTTCTGCAGTAGTATTTTTGAATCACTCTCTGAAGTCTGGCATCGATCGCAACGTACCTGGCGCAGTAGGACGGTCTCCCGCCACAGGCAGCCGAGGCTAGAGTACCACGCGCTCTCAGCGGCTACAAGGCCAACTAAGGAAAAATATAAAGTCATCGCCTCAACAAGCTGCTGGAGGCCCTGTGCACAGACACGTCTTCCTGGGCCTTTGGGCCTAGCAGCTGCCCCGCCTTGCCTGTGGCCCAGTCCTTTGGAGCGCCTCCACAGCCGCTGAAGCTGTCATCGGCACCCTTGCTGGCATGACGGAGTACCACACGGTCTACAAGGGGCCCGAGGGGGAGACCACGCAATGGGAGGACATCCAAAGGCGGCTAGGTTAGTGCTGTTGGCCGTGGACCTGCACACAAATCAGCAGGAGCCTCCGCGGCGCGCAGAACCTTTTCCCCTTTGCCACAGCGTGTTCCTTCGATCTGCCCCACAAAGCCCATGCCACCATCGCACGAAGTTTCTGGCCACGCTGCCGTGACACGCGAAGTGCTCGGGCCCCCTCACCCATGCACGCCGAGCGTTCCCCACCCCCTTCCCCCCCCCCCCCCCTCCCCCCCTTCCCCCCCTCCCCCCCCCCCGCCCACTCGCCCCCACCCCCCCCTGGTGGGTACCAT
>VFQN01004260.1_pt1 | contig 19126 bp, 11 predicted proteins | sample 3512371 | NCBI WGS metagenome assembly VFQN01 (sample SAMN10412370, study PRJNA504923) | tailings metagenome | isolation source: Replicate 2 from Balatoc abandoned mine | place: Philippines: Itogon, Benguet | collected 2017-08-28 | reverse complement strand
GCCACTGTACCCGGGGCGAGGAGGCCGCGCTAGACCCCTACCGAACCGACACTAAGACGATGATTAGCCAGCTCGAAGTTCCGACCAACTCTGCGGACCTCCTCGCCCTCGTGGCCAAGCAGCAGCAGGACATCATCGACCGCCTGGACCGGCTGGAGAAGGCCCAGACCTTGTCCATCGCCAAGGAAGCGTACACCACCGAGGAGGCCGCTGACCGCCTCGGACGGTCGGAGTGGACTGTCCGTCAATGGTGCAACAAGGGGCAGGTGAAGGGGGCGTACAAGGTCCGCGGAAAGGGCCGTACCGGAGAGTGGCGTCTTTCGCACGACGCCGTTGTCGCCCTCCAGGCTCACGGCCCTTCGCCGGCTGGGTCTCACCTCGCCGCCTAGCTCTAGTCGAACGACCGCCCAGGTTCCGCCAGAACTCTTCCTCTCAGCCGTAGACCGACCGGACGGCCCTCTCACGTTCCTGCGGGAAGAGGTGGCGGTAACGCTTGCGCATCTCCTCGGTCTGGTGTCCCATACAGCTGTCGATGACGGCCTGGGCGACACCCTCGCGTGCCATGTTGGATGCGAACGAGTGACGGAAGACGTGGAAGCCGCGGACGACGGCCCACTTGCTGGACGCTAGGGCGCGCTTGAAGTAGTGGGTGGCCTCGTCCTTGGTCAGCGCGGAGTGACCGGGTCGCCCCTCCCGCTCCCGGACGGTCGCCTTCCGCTCATTCAGCGTCTTCGGACGGTTCGGTCCGCTCTGATGGCCGGTCGTCCGGCTTCGCTTGCGGCTCCGGGCGACCACCTCGCCCTGGCAGAAAGCGAACGGCCCGCCCGGATGTCCTGTTTCGAGCCAACCCTTCATTGCCTGCTCCAGCAACGAACTCATCTCGACGTACCGTTCGGTCTCCTTCTTCGTCTTGTCCTTCTTCTTCTCCCTGATGCGGACCCGCTTCGCCTCGAAGTCGAAGTCCTCGACCCGCGATCGCAGCATCTCGCTCCGGCGAGCGCTGGTGTGGGCGACGAAGGCGAACATGGGGTAGGCGAAGGGCACGTCACTCGTCGTCCTGACGTACTCCAGGCACTCGGCAACTTGTTGGGTGTCGAGGAACAGGGCGTCCCATAGTTCCTTCACTTCCTTCGCGGACAGTCCCCCGCGTCCGACCCGCCGCTCGATTTCCTCCCACGTCATGAAGCCCGGCTTCGGGTTCTCCTTCTCGTACCGGAGCCCCTTCGTGGGCGCGTCGCCGGTCACGAGCTCATGGTCCTTTCCCCAGTTCCAGACGGAGCGGAGGGTCGTGACCTCCTTCTTGATGGTCTTCGACGAGATGGACTTCCCTCGGTACTCCTCCTTCGCCCGGCCGTTGATGTAGCCCTGGACGGTGCTCGGACTGAGCGCCGCGAGAGGGGTGCGGCCCCCGAGCAGTCGGAGGAGGTGCTTCTTGTGGATGCGGATGGTGTAGAGCGAGTTCGCTTCCGTCGCGCCGGGCGGCATATCCTGCTCGTAGCGGGCAAACAGCTGGTCGAGGGTGACGACCGTCGGGGCCTCGACCTTCTTGGTCCGTTGTCCGTCGGACTTCAGGAACTCCCACAGGTCGGCGCCCTCGGGCAGGGACTTCCTGCCGCGGTCGAGTTCGTCGAGGACTTCCTCGACGCGGGCCTTCATCTTCTCGGCCTTCCGCTCGTCGGCCGTCTTCAGGCTCTTCCGATACTGCTTGCCGCCGTACCGGAACATGAGCAGGAAGGAGTTCGTCCTGGGGTCGCGGTGAATCGACGCCATAGTAGAGCCCTCGTCAGGGCCACGCTGGCCAACACGACGGCAACGCTGTTACACCAGAGTTACACGAACGCGGGAGGGGAAAAGCGAAAGGGGTCACGACTTTCGCCGTAACCCCTTGTCCTGCTTACAGTGCCGAGGAGAGGACTTGAACCTCCACGACCTTACGGCCACTAGAACCTGAATCTAGCGCGTCTGCCAATTCCGCCACCTCGGCGTTCGCCCCGCCGGCGGACGAATCGTGTGGGTATCTTAAGGCCGACGCGACCGGCGTCAAGCGGCATGCCCTACTGCTTGAGCATCTCCGCCACCGGCCCCTTGATCGCTTCGGCCCAGATCGCGTAACCCTTCGGTGACAGGTGCAAATAGTCGGGCATCACCTCGCGGGCCAGGCCACCGTCCGGCCCCAGGAACTTCGCGCCGATGTCCAGGTACTTCACCGCCTTACCGTCGTCGAGCTTGGCGATGCGGTCGTTGATCGCCTTGACCTTCGGCTGGAGTTCACTCGCGGCAATCTGCGGCACGTCCTTCAGGTCCTTCCCGCCCTTCTTGCTGCGCGGGAATACGCCGAGGAGCAGCACCTTCGTCTCGGGCCGCTGCTTGCGGAGCTCCTTGACGATCGCCGTCACGCCCTCGGCGATCTGGTCGGCCGAGTTGGCGCCGCTGTTGTTCGTGCCGATCATGACGACCGCCACCTTCGGGTTGATTCCCTCTAACTCCTTCCCCTCGGTGATGCGCCAGAGGACGTGCTCGGTGCGGTCGCCGCCGATGCCGAAGTTGGCGGCCTTGAGCGGCTCGAAGTGCTCCTTCCACACCGCCTTGCCGTTCCCGGCCCACCCGGCGGTGATCGAGTCGCCGAGGAACAGCACGTCCACGCCGCCGGCCTTCGCCCGCTTCACGAACTTCTCGTGGGTGGCCAGCCACTTCTCGTCGCGCGGGGCGGCCTTGGTGGCGGGGTTGACGGCGTCCTGGCCGAGGGCGGCGAACGCCGTCGCCGCGAGGACGAAGACAGGGGCACAGAACCGGCGGGTCATGGGGCGGGCTCCGAGGGAGGGAAAAGCGACCGAGCCCGGGGCTGGCGCCCCCGGGCTCGGATGGTGTAGCGGGCCGGCGGCGGCTCGGCCTACTTCTTCATCAGGTCGTGGAACCGTTGGGTGAACACCGGCGCCTTGAAGTTGCCGAACAGTTCCAGCCGCGGGCCGATCGCCACCCCGGCGGGCACGGGGAGCATCTTCTCGTCGCTGTACGGCAGCGCCCGCACCCGGACGGGGACTGTCTTGCCGAGTGCCTCCAGCGCGGCCGCGTCGGGCGGCCCGCCCACGCCGGGGCGGAGTGACAGGTACGCCCAGGTCAGGTGCATCGCCGCCTCGGGGTCGGCGGTCCACTTGGGGGACGTGGCGGCGGCGCTGATCGCGGCCAACAGGCGCTCGGACTCGGCCTTCGTGTACAGCGGTTGGCCGCCGTTGGCGGTCTTCGCCAGGAAGTCGTCGCACCACTTCGCCATGTCGTCGGCCGCAGCCTTGACCGCGACCGGGTCGCCGAACGGGCGGGACAGGGCGGCGGCGCGGACGGCACCCCACTTCGCTTGGAACGCTTTGCCGGCGCCGGCAAGCGGCGGGAGCGCGTCGGCGTGCTCGGCGACGACGCCGGGCAGCGCCGACAGCCAGGCCTTCATCGGCGGGCGGCCGGGCTTGCCGTCGTACCCGCGCTTCTGCCGGTCGCTGGGCACGACGAGGTCGTGGTGGCAGGCGTAGCAGTCGAACCGGGCGTAGTCGATCCCCTCGGACTTCGGGTCGGCCGCGGCGGCGGCGTTGGCCGCGAGCATGTGCATCTCGGCCCGGAGCGATCCGACCGCCCCCGCCACCACCGACCGGGCCATGAAGACCTCCTTGTCGGCCGGGTGGAACCGGTACAGATCCCATTCCCAGTTCTTCGGCAGGTCCTTCTTACCGCGGGCGGCGAACTGGGCCGCGTTGTCGCCCTCGAAGTACGCGAGCGACGAGTAGACCGGGGTGCCCCAGTGCGCCGGCTGACACTCCATGAACGTGCCGAGCTCGAACGGCGGGAGCGGTGGGTGGCCGGCGGCGTACATCTCGTGGGTGACCACCCGCCCCTCGGCCGCGCTGCCGACGTGGCAGCTGGCGCACAGGTTCGCCCGCACCACCGGGTCGCGGAGGTTTCGCAGGCCCGCTTGCTCCTTCTCTTCGGGGGGGAGCAAGCGCCACGGGATGATCTTGGCCCTGTCCTCGTAGTGCTTGCTCTGCCACGGCCGGCGCAGCCCGTGGCACGCGGTGCAGGTGATCCCCTCGTCCGTCTGGAAGTGCGAAGTCTTCTTCTGCGCGAGCGGAACCCGTGGGGCGGTGTCGATGGCGTGGCAGGTGAGGCACTGCGGCGCTTCCGTCACCTTGTACTTCAGCAGCTCGGACATTTGTTGGCCGAGTGGCGATTTCAGCACCTCGAACGCCCGCGAGTGCGGATCCTGCTGCTGCCACGTCGTCCCCTCGCTGAGGAGGACGAACTCGTTCGACTTGAAGTCGACCGCGAACGCGTCCTTCTTCGCGTCCTGTGGTGACGAGTAGTTGTGGCACCGCTTACAGGCGGTGAACGAGACGGAATAGTCGTCCTCGTCCTTCGGAAGGAGCGAATCCTTGTCCTGGGGCGCGGCCGCGGCGACCGGGGCAGGGGTACGCCCGCCGGCGACCAGAAACAACCCGATGGCGACCACGGCTGCCGCCAGCACCCACCGGGAATGCCCGCTCGTCATCGGCCGCTCCTCGTAGTCGTGATCGTGCGGAGTTGCTGTAGGGGGGCGACGGCCGCGTCCGGCCGGAAATCGGTCCTGGGACTGTCGTATCGACCCACCCCCGGCGTCGGGAAGGACAGTACACGCCGTAGCTCGGTCAGCGGGGGCCGCCACCCCGCGGTCAGCGGCGTCTCCCCGCCGGCCGCGTGGTACGTCATCGCCAGCCCGAGGTAGCGCTGCGCCAGAAAGTCCCAGTCGTAGTCCTTCAGCCGGCCGGGCGCCCCGAACGACCCACCGGACAGCGCCGCCGCGAGAGCGGTCAACTTCTCGGGCGTGACCGACGGAAGCGTGCCGCGGTCTTCGGCGTCCTGGAGTGTGGCGAGGTGTGCGTCCAGCACCTTGAGCGCGTTGACGGCGAGGCGGGCGACCTTCCGTGGGTCGGGGCTGCGCTTCTCCATCTCGGCGCGGAGCTCGCCCACGTCCACCGGCGGGTCGGACAGGCCGAACGCTTCTCGCACCACCGGGTCGGTGGCGACCGACGTGTACCACGGCTGCCACGGCACGGCGCCGGACGGTCGCGTCCGCTCGCCCTGGGTGCCGCGGAGGACGCCCTTGCCGTTCACCGGGTACGGGCTGCGGGCGACGCTCTGGTGGCAGGCGAAGCAACTGCCTTCACTGAACTCCGGCCACGGGTGCGGGTTCACTTCCTTCTGTGCCCCGGTCGCCCGGGCGCGGAGCAGGTCGAGCGCCGCCCGCAGGCTGGCGAGTTGGCCGACCGTCCACGCCCGCACCTCGAAGTCGGCGGTCGGCGCCGGGTCGACCCAGTGCTTGCGGTACGCGGGACTGAAATGGAAGCGGGTGTACTCGAAGCTCAGCCGCGGGTGGCCGGTGGCGATCAGGTCGTGGTTCACCTCGCGGGTCGAGTCGCCGACGTGGCACGCCGCACATGCCGTCGCCCGGGCGACGAGGTTCTTCGTAGGGGTGAACCCGTAGGCCGCCTTCTCGCGGTTCGACAGCGCCTTCCAGCCGGGGAGGTAGTGGACCGTCAGCCACTTCTCATCCGACCCGTGGCACGCCGCGCAGCCGACGCCCTCGGCGATGCTGTCGGGAATGACGTGTGGGTCCGTGCCCGGCACGGCGTGGCAGCTGAGGCAGTCGTGCCGCAGGTGGGCGGGCAGGCCGCCGAGGAGCCTGGCGATGCGGACCGAGTCCTCGTTGAACAGGACACGGTAGGCGCGGGCGTGCGGGTCTTGCGCGACCGGCGGGTTGCGTGTCAGGTCCATTGCCCAAGTGGTGTGCTCGCTTCCCTTCGCCCCCACCTGTCCGCCGCCGTGGCACGACGCCGCGGCGCACGACAGCGCCGGCGAGGGCGGAGCGAGCTTCGGCTCGACGGCGTAGGGGCGGGCGACGGGCTCGCCCTGGCCGACGGCCGCGGCGGGCGGCGTCGGGCCGAAGAGCGCACCGGCCGCGAGGCCGGCGGGAATGAGGAGGAATACCGCGGTACGCACGGCCGGTCTCGCGGTCGTGTGGGTCGCATCCTTGCGCGGAATCCGTTGGCCCGTCCGTGGCCCGGACGAGCCGTTATCTCAACTGGTCTCGGATCGCTTTCGCGTCGTCCGGCGGCAGGAAGAACTGGATCGTTCCACGGTCCAGTCTCAATTGCTCAGCGACCCGCGCGAACCGCGCCGGGTTGCCGCCGCCGCCTCTGACTCGCGCTCGTTCGAGCGCGGTCCGGCCGTAATACACTTGTTCGGCCAGATCACGGTCCCAGGCGCCGTCGGTTATCGCGGCAGTCGTCTTCAGCACCGCGTCGGTGGTGGCAAAGGCGGCGCGACCGGAGAGACCGGTGAGACGCCCCCGAAGGGTGCCGAGGTCGTCCGCGGCGGCCTTGGCGGTCGCGCCGGCGGCGACGGGCGGCCGCGGCACCTGCATCACCGTCAGCAGCTTCCCGACAGCACCGGCCGCCGGTCCCGGCGTGAGCTTCGCAAACGACTCGGCCCGCGTCACCGGCCAGATCGGCTGCCACGGGAGGGAGCCGAGTCTACGCCCCACCGGGTCCGGGTATGTCGGCCCGTTCGCCTTCCCGCCCTGCTCGAACCGGTTGTTCATCCGGTGGTGGCACGCCACGCAACTCGACTCGGCGAACTCCGGCCACGGGTCGGCTCGCTGCGTCCGGTCGGCGGTGAGGCGGCACGCCGCCTCGGCGTGCGCGACGCGGCCGACGAGCCAGGCGCGGGCGTCGAAGTCCGGATCGGCCTTGGCGTCGGGCTTCGTGCGGTCGCGCTCGAACCAGTGCGGCGGGAGCATGAACTGGTAGGTAGCGAAGTCGAAGTTCAACTTCGGGTGACCGGCGGCGATCATGTCGTGGTTCATGTCGCGGAGTGGGAGGCCGTTCCCCTCGGGCGCGCCGACGTGACACCCGGCGCACGCCAGCGCCCGCTGGCCGAGGTCGTACAGCGGCGCCATGCCAGTGGTACGGTAAAGGTCCACCGTCACGTCCGGGCTGAACCCGGCCTTCCTCCGCTGCTCGCCGAAGCTCGTGTGGGCGTACAGCCACCCGCCGGCGTTGCCGTGGCACGCCTCACAACTGACGCCCTCGGCACGGAGCGCCACCGAGTGCGCGTCCGTCGCCGCCGCCAGCGTGGGGTTCGTGTGGCAGGCGAGGCAGCGGATGTCGTTGGTCGCCAGGCGGTCTTCCGGCTTCTTGTTCGGGTGAAGGAACGCCATCATGTCGGTGGCGAGCTTCCCCTTGAGCACCTCGTAGGCCCGGCGGTGCGGGTCGGCGGCCAGCCACACGAGTGCGGACGAGGCCCAACGGTTCTCGTCCGGCTCGTGGCCGAAGGCGTTGCCGGCCGGCGCGCCGTGACACCCGGCTGTCGCACAACCGCTCTGACCGACCACGCCCGCACCTGCCAGGGGCGCCGGCGCAACCTCCGGGGCGGGGACCGGCGTCCCGGACACGGACGGCGAATGGGCGGTAAGCGGCCACGCCGCGGCGGCGACAACCGCGGCCGGGGCGAGCACGGCGACGATCCAGCCGGGGCGCGTCATGCGGGTGTGGGCTCGGGGAAGGGAAAGCGTCGATCAGTTTCCCATTTTTTCGGGCGCGGACAAGCCCGTCGGTCCATTTTCCGATATCCTCCCGGCACACGCCGCCGCGTCGCCCGCCCGCCGCGTCCCACCGGACCGTTCGCGGAGAGGTCGTTGACACAGCGCTGCGGCGTGGTAGCATCCGGCTGTTCCACCGCGCCGGGGGTCCGCGTGCTCCTCAGCAAGAACTGGTCGGTCGGCCGCCGGGTGGCCGTCATCCTCGTCGCCACCGCCGCCGCCGGCCTCATCCCCTACGCGGCGATGCGGGCGACCGGCAGTTGGGTGGAGCCGAGCAGCCTGGCCGGCGTGCTCCTCGGGCTGCTCGGCGCGGCCATCATCTTCTTCGAGATGGCGCTGTACGTCCGCAAGAAGTTTCGCCGGTTCAAGGGTTGGCCGCCACTCCTGTGGAACATCCGCATCTGGCTGTGGGTCCACGTCGTCCTCGGTATCGCCGTGCTCCCCGTCATCCTGGTCCACGGCAAGTACGGGTTCGGCGGGTTCGTCCCGGCGCTGACGATGGTACTGTTCCTGGCGACGATCGCCAGCGGTGTCTGGGGGCTCGTCGTCCAGCAGTGGCTGCCGCAGGAGCTCATCGACACGGTGCCCGACGAGACCGTGGCGTCGCAGGTGAACCGTGTGGCCGCGGCCTACGTCGGCAAGAAGCCGGTCGTGTGGTCGAAGGAACACGACCGCGACCGGACCGGCGAGATCTTCCGCCTACTCGAGTCGCTGACGCTTGAAGGCGCGGAGCCGGGCGAGGTGCTGCCGGTGCCGGGCGGCGGGGTCGTGGTGGCGCGGAGCGAGGCACTGGTCCGCGGCAAGCCGGCCGAAGAACTGTGGAAGTTCTGCGAGGGGCTACTCGTTCCGTACCTGGAGCGCGGCCGGTCGTCCGGGTCGCCGCTGGCGAGCGAGTACGACGCCCGCCGCCGGTTCACGCAGCTGCGCGAGTCGCTCCCCGCCGAGGCGTGGGCGGCGATCGACCGGCTCGAACAGCTCGCCCAGTACCGCCGCGAGTGGGACGCCCAGCAGAAGGTGAACGGCTGGCTCCACGCGTGGGTGCCGGTCCACCTCGGGCTGTCCGCGGCGATGACCGGGGTGATGGTCGTCCACGCCGTCCGCGCGTTGAAATACTGGTAGGCGCCCCCGATGCCACGCTCCCCGAGCCGCGACCGCTCCGACCGGTTCACCGGGTTCCGCGGGTACGTCCGCGAGCCCGACCGGTACGCCCGCGCCAAGTCCGCCGCGCTGCTGTCGGCCGGCGTGCTGGTCGGGCTGTGGCTGGTGGTCGAGGCGGCGCACCCGCACGCCGCCGCGTTCCACACGCACGGCGAGCTCGCCAACCCGCACGCCGCCTGGGACCAGGACTGCGCCGCCTGCCACAAGCAGCACGGGCTCGGCGACTTCAGCCTGTCGACGGTGCTGAACGCCCGGGACCGCTGGCACGACCTGACGTGTACCAAGTGCCACTCCGGCCCGCCGCACCACCAGACGATGGACGCCGAAGGAGTCGCGTTCCACGACAAGTGCTCGAATTGCCACCACGACCACGCCGGCCGCACGACGTCGCTGACGCAGATCGCCGACCACCACTGCGTCCGCTGCCACGAGAACCTGCCGGGGCACACGTCGGGTCCGGCGAACTACGAGAAGACGGTCACGTCGTTCGCCCCTGCACACCCCGAGTTCAAGGCGCTGCGAGACTACCCGGCGGGCACGAACTACGCGCCGCGGAAGCTCAAGTTCAGCCACGCCGTCCACATGTTCCCCGGAATGGGGACCGGGATGTCGCCCGACCGCATCCGCGAACTGTCCGGCGACGACGCGGCCCGGCGGTATGGCGAGATCCGGGCGAAGACCCCGGTGGCGCTGGCGTGCGCGAGCTGCCACCAGCTCGACGCCCAGGTGCCCACCCCCTCCGACCCGCCCGGTGAGTCCCGCCAACAGTTCGACCAGATCTCGCTCCTCCTGCGCGGGCAGCCTCGGGCGGCCGTCCTGCCGCCGAGGGCCGAAGGCGCGTACTACCTGCCGGTGAACTACGACGCGCACTGCAAGGCGTGCCACCCGACCGGCGTCCCCGGGGGGTCGGTCGGCGGCGGGGACAAGGCGCTGAACGTCGCCGGGTTCCTCGTCCCGCACCGGCTGCAAATGACCGAGGCGGAGCCGATTGTCCGCGGCGGGTTCTGGGCACAGTTGGCGAAGGCGTCGCCGGCGGTCGCCAAGGCCAAGCTCCCCGGCGGCCGCCTCGACCCGGCGCCGACGCCCGACGTGACCGCCACGTTCGGCGGCGAGATCGACCGCCTCACCCGCACCGCCCTCGCCTGGATGGTCGCCGACCCGGAACCGGCGAAGGCGGAAGACCGCCCGACGGCCCAGGGGGTGGCGTGTGCGAAGTGCCACGTATTCACCGGCGAGGGGAGGGCCGCGAAGGTCGAGCCGCTTCCGCAACACACCGTCTGGTTCGCGCACGCCCGGTTCAACCACGTCTCGCACCGCGGGCTGACGTGCGCCGAGTGCCACCCCGGCACCGGTCCGTTCACGGCCGCACCGCCGGCCCGGCCGAACGAGACCGAGCCGCTCGCCATCCTCGGCGTGAAGTCGTGCCAGGCGTGCCACGCCCCGGCCGGGACGCGGGTCGAACAGGCCGACAAGACGACCACGACCGCCGCCGGCGTCCGCCACGGCTGCACCGACTGCCACCGCTACCACAACGGCGACCGTCCGCTCCACGGGCTCGGCAGCCCGGTCCGCGACCCGCACCCCCCGCAGACGCTCGCCGACTTTCTGAGCGGCGGGAAACAGAAGTAGCCGCGCCGCCGCCGCCCACTGACCCGAAGGTCGGACCGCCGCCATGATGATCGTCAAGCGCCTCCGCGAGATCCAGAACCGGTACGGGTACCTCCCGGACCGCGAGCTGGCCCAGCTCGCCCGGCTCGTCGGCGTGCCGATGTACCGGATCGAGGAGGTCGCCAGCTTCTTCCCCGCCTTCCGCCAGGAGCGCGACAAGCCGGCGGCGATCGAGGTCCGCGTCTGCCGCGACGTGACGTGCGCCCACCGCGGGTCGGCGGCGCTGCTCAACCGCGAGAAGGGGATCGCGGCGCTCTGCGCCGACAAGGGCATCGCCGACGCGCTCGCCGCGAACGCCCCGAAGTGGGCCGAGGAGGCCCGGAACGCGCCCGGCGGCAAGCGGATCGAGCTGCCGACACCCACCCCCGATCGGTGCAAGCTCGTCGTCGAGGGTGTGTCGTGCCTCGGCCGGTGCGATCGGGCGCCGGCCGTGTGGATCGAGCGGCACCCGATGCCGGTCGACGATCACCACCACGCCTGGGTCTTCGCCCGGCGGACCGGCGAGAAGGCCGGCGACTACCGCTCGCGGCTCGAACAGTTCATCCGCACCGTCGCCGCCGGCGGCCACGTCGATCCCGATACGGACGAGAAGTACGAGCCGGCCACGAACGTGCCGTACGCCCCGCCGGCGCTCCCCCCCGACCCGCGGGCGCGGTCGCTCGCCGAGATCGAACTGCCGGACGAACTCCCGTCGGCGAAGTGGGAGATCGACTGCTACGCCACCGGCGGCCACCCGCGCGACTACCGGGCGGTGAGGCAGGTGGCGAAGTGGCTCGGCGACCGCCCCGAGAGTGCCCGCCAGCTGCGCGACGGCGAGCAGCCGGTCCCGGTCCCGCCGGACGGCCTCAGCGCGGACAAGCTCAAGGACTGGGTGAAGACGAACCACCCGTACCTGGCCGAGCTCTCGGCGTCGGGCCTGCTCGGCATGGGCGGGGCCGGCGAGCCGGCCTACGACAAGTGGGCGCAGCTCCTCGTCGCCCGCGGCAAGGGGCCGGACAAGTACATCGTCATCAACGGCGACGAGAGCGAGCCGGGGACGTTCAAGGACCGCGAGCTGCTCCTGCGTACGCCGCACCTCGTCGTCGAGGGGCTGATCCTCGCCGGCCTCATGACCGGGGCGACGGCCGGGTACGTGTACATCCGCCACGAGTACCACGAGCAGATCCACGCGATCGAGACCGAGATCAAGCGGGCCGAGCGGCTCGGGGCGTGCGGGCCGGACGTCTTCGGCACCGGCATCGGCTTTCGCGCCGAAGTCTTCGAGAGCCCGGGCGGGTACATCTGTGGCGAACAGACCGCGCTGATCGAGGCGATGGAGGACAAGCGCGGCCAGCCCCGCCAGCGCCCGCCCGAGCTCCAGACGAACGGCCTGTGGGACCAGCCGACCGTCGTCAATAACGTCGAGACGCTCGGGTGGATGCCGTACATCATCACCCGCAAGGGGAAGACCTACGCCGAGGCCGGCTACCAGCTCCCCGAGTCGACCGCCCGGTTCGGCGGGCGCCGGCTGTTCTCGATCAGCGGCGACGTGGTCCGGCCGGGCGTGTACGAGGTGCCGATCGGCATCCCGCTCGGCGAGGTGTTTGAGAGCAAGCAGTTCTGCGGCGGCGTCCCCGGCGGGCTGTACGCGGTCGCCCCGTCCGGCCCGTCGAGCGGCATCGTCCCGGCGCAGATCCCGATCGCCCCGGTGCCGGACGCGGGCAAGTACGAGGCGTGGCTGGCCGTGCGCGACGACAAGGGGAAGATCACGGGTGGCATTCTGTCGAACTTTCGTGACGCGGCGTCGCAGGTGGCGATGGAGCGGATCGCCCGAAAGTACCTGCCGCCGGGCGCGACGACGCTCGACATCCGCGCGCTGCCGATGGACCTGAACTTCTTCCGCGGGGTGAACGGCGCCCTCCGCTTGAAGGTGGGCATGGCGCTGGGGGCGGCCATCGTGGTGTACGCGAACGGCACGGACGCGCTGACGCAGGCCGTGAACTTCACCCGGTTCTTCCGCAACGAGTCGTGCGGCAAGTGCGTCCCGTGCCGCCTCGGCTCGCAGAAGTTGTACCAGATCGGCCTCGACCTCCTCGACCGCAAGAGGTCGGGGCAGCAGCTCGGGTCGTCGGAGCTGAAGGGCGTCGGCGAGGACGTGAAACTGCTCACCGAGGCGATGGCCCAGACCTCGATCTGCGGCCTCGGCCCGAGTGCCCCGGTCCCGCTGGCGTGCGCCTTGGAGTACTTCCTTCTTCCCGCGGCGCCCAAGGTGCCGGCGGCGGCGGGGTCGTGATGGCTGCCGGGCGATCGGCGTGGGGTATCGCGACCGGCCGACCCGCCGGGCAGGCAACAACCGGTGCTAGCCTGTGGATAAGAGGGGATGGTCCGGCACGCCGGGCCGTCCGAAGACCGGGACGAATCGTGGGTCGAGCCCGATGAGAACAATGACTCGAACCCGAAATTGGTCCGTGGACCACAAAATGTCTGTTACGGACCAATTTGGACCAGTTTGGACCACGAAAAACCCACTTTGGACCACTTTGGACCACGAAAACCAAGCTCCCGGCAAAATAGTCATTCTCGTAACCCATTTGTACGATGGCGTTTCCGGAAGCGAGGGTGGTGAAAACGCGGGTAGAAACCCCGAAAACGGACCAGTTAGGACCAAATTCCAAATACCGATGAGATTGTTCGGGGGTCCGACATCGGGCGATCGACGGATCTTCGAGACCCGACGCCGCGCCCCCGGTCAACGACTGACGGTGTAGCGGGAACACGAACCCTTTGGGTTCGCGCCTCCCGTCCGACGCCTCTTGCACCGCGGCGTCAGGTCTCGAAGACTCGACCCGACCTACGAAAGACCGACCGCGCACCGCCCCCGGCCCGCGCGGCCCGCGACAAGGACAGACCGATGCCGGACCCGACCGACCCGATCCCGATGGCCCTGCCCGTCGAGGACGACCGTTACGAGCTCGTCGGCCAGGAGGGCACGTCCAACCTGTCGTCCGACGAGGACGACGTACTCGTCCGCAAGGAGCGGGCGACGGCCGAGCAGTTCAAGGAGATCATCGAGGTCGTCATCGACGGGTACGCCGTCAAGGTGCCGAAGGCGCTTCCGAAGACGGACTCGGCCGGCGCCGAACTCCGCGACGCCACCGGCGCGCTCATCCCCCGAGCCACCACCGTCTACGACGCGGGTCGCGAGCTCGTCCGCCTCGGCACCTGGACCGAGACCGAGCTGCGCGAGCGGCTGCCGGTGCTGTGCCACATGGCGCACCTCAACCCGATCGCCGTGTGCCGGGTGTGCTCGGTCCACGTCGCCAAGTTCAAGAAGGGCACCAAGCGGGCCGAGCGGAAGCTGTTCCCGGCGTGCCACCTCGAGGTCAGCACCGGGCTCGAAGTGACAACCCGGCTCGGGGCGACCCGGCACGAGCCGGGCGCCCTCGCCGCGCTCCAGGAGCTCGACGCGAAGGAGGCGCGCGAGGAGGACCGGGCCAAGCGCCAGACCGAGCTCGCCAAGAGCGCCCAGAAGGTGCAGAAGTCGGTCGGCCTCGTGGTCGAGATGCTCTACGCCGACCACAAGCCGGAGGAGATCCGCTGGCAGCAGAACGGCGCGGAGGTCAAGGAGGGGAAGCGGTACGAGAATGAACTGGACATGGTCGCCGGCCGGGTCGGCGTGCGGAAGGTCCGCGACCGGCTGAGGCGGCCGGACGGGGCGTTCGGCCGCAACCGCATCGCCGAGGTCGAGCCGAGCGACAGCGACCCGCTCCGCCCGCACACCAAGCCGCTCCGCCGCATCCCGCTCGACCTCCTCGCCCCGACCGACCCCGGGCACGAGTCGATCGGCCGCGACGCCGACGCCGCCTGGGCGGCGTGGAACCGCGTCGTGGACGAGCGGTTCCCGTACTCGTCGCGTACCGTGGTTGTGGACCACGACAAGTGCATCCTGTGCGACCGGTGCGTCCGGTCGTGCTCCGAGGTGAAGCCGTTCCAGGTGATCGGCCACACCGGCAAGGGCTACGCCACCCGCATCACGTTCGACCTCGACTTCCTGATGGGGCCGCGCGCCCGCGAGGACGGGAAGGCCGACGCCGACCTGGCGCCGTCCACCTGCGTGCAGTGCGGCGAGTGCATGACCGCGTGCCCGACGGGCGCGCTGTCGCTCCGCCGCCGGGTCCAGCCGCGGGCGTGGGAGGACTCGCCGGAGCTGATCCCCCAGAACCCGAACACCCCGTTCCCCGAGCGCGGCGACTTCCTCACCGCCGAGGAGATCCGGGCGATCCGCGTGTACTACGTCCCGCCCGGCAAGCCGGCCGACCAGGGGCGGGTCATCGCCCCGTTCACGTCCGTCCCGTTCGCCTACCTGAAGTGGAACGAGGGGGCGGTCCGCCGGTGGGTCATCAAGCCCGGCGAGCGGCGCGTCCTGGCGTGGGGCGGCGAGTACGACACCACCGCGTTCCTCCTCGCCGGGACCGGCAAGTTCAACGCCTACGAGACGGTGCGGGAGCACAAGAAGCCGGGCTGGGTCGGCCGGCTCCTGGGGAAGGAAGAGGAGACGGTCGTCAAGCGCGAGCTCGGGCCGCTGATCAACAAGGCCGGGCCGATCCCGGGCACCGCGCTCCTGCTAGGCGAGATGGCCCCGCTGACGCAGAAGGCCCGCAACGCCACCATCGAGGTGTTCGCCGACCCGGACGAGCCGGGGCGGACGGTGCTGGAGCCCAAGCCGGGCGAGTTCGTGGCCCCGCAGCACCCGGACGCGCCGCGCGAGGTCGTGGTGTACGAGCTCACCCGGAACATGCTCGACATGTTCCTCCGCAGCCGCGACACCCGGCAGGCGGTGCGCGAGGTGTACCAGCCGCGGGCGATCGAGCGCGGCGTCGCCGAGGCGAAGTTCCTCGCCGGCCTGCCGGACGCCGAGCGGAAGATGGTCACCGACTTCCTGGTCCGGTCCGGGAAGGTGTCGTACATCTCGGCGGCGCCGGGCGAGGTGCTCCTCGTCGAGGGGGACCGCGCCCAGGACTTCTACATCATCCGCGTCGGCAGCGCCGAGCTGTACAAGACGGTGAGCGGCCGCAAGCAGGTGCTCGGCCGGCTCGGCGACGGCGACTGCGTCGGCGAGATCGCCCTGCTCGGCGACGAACTGAAGGAGGCCGGCATCCTCCCCCAGAACGCCAGCACCACCCGCCGCCAGGCGAGCGTCGCCGCCATCGACCCGGTCGAAATCCTCCGCATCCCCGGCGGGGTGTTCGACGGCATGTGCGACCGCTTCCCGCCGGTGAAGGAGGCGCTGTTCGAGCTGGTCCGCCGGCGGCTCAGCCCGGTGCAGCCGATGCCGGCCGAACTGACACCAGCCTACGTGTCGCAGGGGCTGTTCCAGGGCCAGAAGCTGCTCGTGCTCGACCTCAAGAGCTGCACCCGCTGCGACGAGTGTACCCGGGCGTGCGCCGACACCCACGGCGGCAACCCGCGGCTCCTGCGCGACGGGATGCGGTTCGGCGACTTCCTCGTCGCCACGTCGTGCCGGTCGTGCCACAAGCCGTACTGCATGGACGGGTGCCCGGTGGACGCCATCCACCGCAAGGGGACGCGGCTGGAGGTGCTGGTCGAGAACCACTGCATCGGCTGCGGGCTGTGCGAGCGGAACTGCCCCTACGGGTCGATCCACATGGTCCCGGCCGGGGTCAAGCCCGGCGCCACGACGACCGCGGTGGTGGCCCGGCAGGCGGCCAACTGCGACCTGTGCTCGTCGGTCGGCGGGAAGCCGTTCTGCGTGAACGCCTGCCCGCACGACGCGGCGTTTCGGTGGGACGGTCAGACCCTGATGGGCGTGGCGGCCGAGCGGCTCGCGGCGGCCCGGTCGTGACCCCGGCCGGGCTGGCGTGGCGGAACCTGGCCCACAAGCGCGGGCGCACCGCCGTCGCCGCCGCTGGGGTGGCGTTCGCCGTCGTGCTGGTGTTCATGGAGCTCGGGCTGTACGGCGGGGTCGGCCGCACCGCCGCCATGCTCTACGACGCCCTCCGCTTCGACCTCCTCCTCGTCTCCACCGAGTACGTCGACGTCAGCCGCACCGGCAGCTTCCCGCGCAGTCGGGTCGCCCAGGCGCGAGCCGTGGACGGTGTGGGCGACGTGCTGCCGGTGTCGCTCGGCACCGGGACGTGGCGGATGCCGGCCCGGCGCACCCTGCTCGGCACGCCGGTGCCGGCCGGCGCCGTGCGGAGCATGAATGTCCTCGGTGTGCCGCCCGACCGTCTCGCTGCCGTGTTCGCCACCGACCGCGGTCGCGTGTTCCGTTCGCCGGACGAAGCCGTCGGGGCCGCCATCGCCCTCGGCGGACCCGACGCGGCGCTGTTCGACGAGCGTTCCAAGCCCGAGTTCGGGACACTGGCGGACCTACTGGCCGTCCCACCCGACGGAGACCCGGAGACCGGCACGACCCTGCGGTTCAACGGCCGCCGTGTCGAGGTCGTCGGCGGGTTCCGGCTCGGCACCGGGTTTAGCTGGAACGCCATGCTGATGACCAACGAGACGACGTTTTCGCGGCTGACGCTCCAGCCCGCCGACCGCGTCAACTTTGGCCTTGTGACGCTTGAGCCCGAGGCCGATCCGGCCGCGGTCGCGGACCGGCTGCGGGCGGTGCTGCCGCCGGACGTGCAGGTGCTGCCGCGGGCGGAGGTCGAGGCGCGCGAGCAGCGGCACTGGCTGCGGCTCACGTCGATCGGCCAATTCCTCCTCGTCGCCGTGGTGCTCGCGGTGGCGGTCGGGGTGATCTTCGTCTACCAGATGATGGCCGCCGACATCCGCGCCATGCTGCCGGAGTACGCCACGGTGAAGGCGCTCGGGTACCGCCCGCCGTTCCTCACCGGGGTGGTGCTGGCACAGGCGGCGTACCTGGCGGTACTCGGGTTCGCCCCCGGGTTCGCGGCGACGTTCGGGCTGTACGCGCTGGCGCGGACCGTCGGCGGCATCCCGACCGAGATGACCGCCGCCCGCGCCGCGCTGGTGCTGGCACTGACGACCGGAATGTGCCTGGCGTCCGGCCTCCTGGCGGTGCGGAAGGTCCACGCCGCCGACCCCGCGGACCTGTTCGCATGAGGCGCCCGCCCCCAGTTCCGCTCGCGTGGCGGAACCTCGCCCACGACCCGGTTCGGTACGCGCTGTTCGCGTCCGGCATCGGCTTCGCGGTGGTGCTGATGGGCGTGCAGCTCGGCATCATGAACGGGATGCTCGACGGGAACACGCTCCTGTTCCGGAGCATCGACGCCGACCTGATCCTCATGAACCCGGCGCGGCCGGCGCTGGTCTTCCCCGACACGTTCAGCCGCCGCCGGGTGGAGCAGGCGGCGGGCGTCCCCGGGGTGGCGTCGGTCCACCCGATCTACCTCGACCACATGGTCAGCGCCCTCCGCCACACGGCACCCGACGCGGGCGACCGCGGGCAGACGCGCCGCCTGCGCGTCATCGGTGTGGACCCGGCGGCGCGGGTGTTCGCCCTTCCAAACCTCGACCCGGGGGGCTGGGACGCGCTCGACGCGCCCGGCGTCGCGCTCTTCGACCGCCGCAGCCGCCCGAGCCCGGCGAGCCCCGGCGAGACGGTGTTCGGCCCGTTCGCGCCCGGCGTCCGCACCGAGCTGGCCGGGCAGAACATCGAACTCATCGCCGGGTTCGACCTCGGGTTCGACTTCTCGACCGACGGCACGCTCATTCTCAGCGACCGCATGTTCGCCCGCCTCTTGCGCGAGCCGTATCATCCCCAAAGCCCGCTCGCGGCCGTGGACTTCGCCGCGGTGCGCGTCGAACCCGGTACTGACATACTCGCCGTCCGCGACCGCCTCCGCGCCGCGCTGGCGGGCGACGACGTGGCGGTGCTGACGAAGGCGGAGCTCGTAGAGCGCGAGCGCGGGTTCTGGTGGGTCAGCACGCCGGTCGGGTTCGCGTTCGGCGCCGGCGTGGTGCTCGGGTTCGTGGTCGGCATCGTGATCGTCTATCAGATTCTCTCGGGCGACGTGGCCGACCACCTGCCACAGTACGCGACGCTGAAGGCGATGGGCTACCCGAACCGCTACCTGAGCGGGATCGTGCTCCAGGAGGCCGCCATCCTGGCACTGACCGGCTACGCCCCCGGCATGGCCGTGACCTACGCCGCCTACCGGTTCCTGACGCACCTGACCGGGATGCCGCTGGAACTGACGCCGGGGCGCGCCGGTCTAGTGTTCGCGCTGACGGCAGGCATGTGTGCCGCGTCCGGCCTCCTCGCCGTCCGCCGGGTCAAGACCGCCGACCCCGCCGACGTATTCGGGTGAGTAACCAATGACCAATGACCCACCAATGGCCAAGGACGGCCTCGGCTCGTCCTCCTTGGTCATTGGTGGGTCATTGGTCATTGGTCATTCGTCGCCGAAGCTCCCACCGCTGGGCCAGCCGGTGCTCCGCATCCGCGGGGTGAACCACTTCTTCGGCGCCGGCGAGACGCGCACCCAGGTGCTGTTCGACAACGCGCTCGAAGTCATGCCCGGCGAACTCGTCATCATGAGCGGGCCGTCGGGGTCGGGAAAGACGACGCTGCTGACGCTCATCGGCGGTCTGCGCACGCTGCAATCCGGCGAGATCGAGGTGTGGGACGCCGACCGCGGCGACTACGCCCGCCTCGCCGGCATGGCCGAAGACCAACTCGTCCACGTCCGCCGCCTGATCGGGTTCATCTTC
>VFQN01004259.1_pt1 | contig 19126 bp, 25 predicted proteins | sample 3512371 | NCBI WGS metagenome assembly VFQN01 (sample SAMN10412370, study PRJNA504923) | tailings metagenome | isolation source: Replicate 2 from Balatoc abandoned mine | place: Philippines: Itogon, Benguet | collected 2017-08-28 | reverse complement strand
GCTGCTGCTTCAGCTGTTTTCTTAGTTTACCCTATCGGTCAAGGTTCGTTCTCTGGCGCAGTCCGTAGGTCGACTTGTCCACGAAGCTCCACGGCATGATGGCAAACACCGCGGTGCCCGCCGTCTGCTCCGTTGTCCGCCTCATCCCGTCGGTACAGCTGCCCGACCAACCCCAGCCTGCTGCACATGCGCCTCGCCTTCACCCTGGAGGCAACAACAACAACCCGGACTCCAAGGCCCGGTGGCTCTACCCTCCTTCCCTCTTCCGACCTGCCCGCGGCTCCAGCACGGCCACCCAAGCTACCAGCAGCTAGCAGCAGCACCGCCGCCAACTACTACTACACCGCAGCAGCAGCAGCCCTCAGCTCGGTGGTGTTCACCGCACGGCGCCTCTTCGCACACAGCGCTTCGCCCACCACGCCTTCTGCCTTCACTTCTTCACCTGTGCGACCACCTGAGGCTTCACACACCCACGGTTAACGCCTAGCACGGTCACCGGCCCGCTAACCCATCGTCTTTGACCCCACACCGTACGATGGTCCTTAACCCCCTTCGCGCTCCCGGTGCACCCCGCGCACTCCGCCGCGTGGTCTTTCACTACGCCTGCAACTCACCAGCTCGCCAACCCAAACCCTGGACACCCACACCCACGCACCCGCAGCTCCAGCGCGCAGTCGTCCAGCGCCAGCACCTCACCCGCCCGCTAACCCACACCCCGCTAACCCACAACCACGCACCCCCAGATCCAGCGCGTAGTCGTCCAGCACCAGCACCGCCAGGAACTGGGCGCTGAGGGAGGACAGCATCACCCGGCCTGGGGGGAGGGAGGGAGAACAGGGGGAGGCTGGGAGCGGTGTTGAGAGAAACGTCGCGAGCAGGGATAGCTTGGATTGATCCAAACGCATCACAACGAGGAGGCTCAGAGGCGTGTCAGTGGCGTGTGCATGGGTGGCGGGTAAGGGGCAGGGTTACGGGGATGAAGTAGCTGAGGGGCAGTGCAGCGGGCCTGGGAAGTATGCGCGGGGGGCGGCGCGAAAACAGTGTTAGAGGACGGAGTGCAGCTGTATCAAGGCGTGCAGCTCCCACAGGACCCACCGTAGTTTCTAAAGCTGTCCAGGAATCTCCGGCAGTCGGCGCACCTGGTGGGTTTGGGAGGTACAGATCCCTTGATGCGCAGGCAGCAACGGGAGGTGGCGCTCGCGGCCGCGTCAAGGGTAAGGTACGCGGGTGGATCGGCCGTGTGCGTTCCAGGTGGGTGCCCCAGGCTGCGGTGCACCGTGGGTGCATGCTCGGATGTGGATAGTCGTATTGCCACAGGTGATAGGGTAACAGGTGATGCAGCTGGGGTTAGGACGGGTCGGGGAGAGGCCATGCGAGGGCCGTGTCGGGCAGGAGGGGCGTGCCGAGTCAGCGAGGCCACGCAGGCTGGCGAACTCCCTCCACGACACAGGAAGGCTTTCCATAGCTCAAACACATTGCCGATTGCCGACATTGCCGATTGCCGTACACAGAGAGTGTCCACGGCAGGGACGTGTGTCAGGATCAGGCTGCTGGCAGGGGACTGAGCGTGGTGCTGCCAGGGACTTCTGTATGTTAGCCCCACATACAGATGGTCAAGCCCCCGGAGGCACTCACGAGCGAGACGTCAGAACGTATAACAGCGGCTTCGTATTTCGGACCAGCTCAACCTCCTGCGCAAGGCGCGCGGACCAGCTCAACCTTCTGCACTCCTCGTACGAGTAGGCCCATGATCGCGTGTCCAGCCGAGCTATCAAACCACTTGTACGCTCTGCTTCTGACCTCTTTCAGCATTTTAGGGGATATCCAGTTGAAGCCGGTAAGGCGGTACTGTTCCCGAATTGCCCGTGAAAGCTCTGCTGCTTTGTCCGCATCTATCGCTGCTGTTGCAGGAAGTGTAACTAAAGAAAGAGATAGCGCTAAGGCCAAGACCTGCATTTTTCACTTGCCTAGGAGGCCTAGCTAGGTGAAGTGGGGTGAGGACCAAAACCAGTCATGCACCTAGAGGCTAAGAGAACTCCCGGTAAAAGACGTTTGTACATAATCCGATGTAAACATGCCAAGCACAGCAGGATGGGATACCACGTGTCAACCACTGCCGTGAACAATGGCCGTCTTTAGCCCGTCGCGTGTCTTGGTCTTGTGACGTGTCCTTGCCAAAGATTGTGTCGCTTCAAACGAGTTTGTATGGTTAGCTTAAATGACCATGACAGTGCGCTGGATAGTGCTTAGCAGACCGGCCCTCGGCCCAACCGACCGACGGGACCTGCATATTGCGACTCGCCGACCTGGACACCAGTGACCCCGCTAACATCATGGCAACTCGCCAAAGGCGTGGGGAAGTTGCAGGGGGCTTCGGCAGTTACCGAGACGTGCAAAAGCGTCTCTCTGTGTATGCAGTCAGCAAGGAGCTGAAGCGCGAGCAGAACAGCCTGTACAACTGCATTAGCAGCGTTGTATCGGACACCTCGTTTGTGTCGGAAATCCGGCAGCTTTACCCGTCCATTCCTCTACTCGCCAACCTGCGATGTGGCTTATGGTATTGCCGCCAGCCGGATGGCACTTGTTACTTCAAATCAACTGACGGACATCAGAACAACTGGTCCTTTTCAACGACCCGGCTCAACTGGAACGTTGCCGAGGTGGCGGCCTCACGAGGCGGCGTTGTCATAGTGGATGCAACACGCAAGGGAAAGCGCTTTCCGGTGAGTGGCGCCAAGGCTGCACGAGCGCAGTACAGAAGCCGTTGTCAGATGTCTTGTCTTCGTGCAGAGTGTGCATGTTCCCAAGACAACGCAGAAAAAACACGTGTCGCTGCGTCGCACGTGCTGGTGTTGGGGCCACCACCCCAGCCCCCGCCCTGCCTGTGTCCATCTCGGTCTTGGCAAGCCAGCTCAGCGACACGTGCATAGCATGCTTGCTGGTCAACAAGCACAGCTGGCGATACATGCGCTGCGGAGCAACACGCCCTGCCCATGAGGAGCAGCGCAACATGCACTGCACCCTGCCGTTCAGCATGCAGCCGCTGCCGCACAGGACACGGGACGCCCCACGGCATCCAACCCTCATGCCGTCCTACGCTTCCCCTCCCTCCGCCCCCTCGTGCGGCGACAGGACGCCATGACCAAGACCATACCCATATGGTGCTGCGTGCTCAACCGGGCCATAGCCCGCAAGCGTGCGGAGCAGCAGGCAGCAGCTGAGCGTGCCCGCGCCGCCGCCCCCAGCCCGCACCTTCAGCCCAGCAGCAACATCCCTGACCCACTCGCGCAGCCACCTGCGGCACCATGCCCTTCCTGCCCCGTGCCGGTCCCCTCCTCCACGTGGCCCTCCCCCGCCCGGACCCGCTGCTGCAGCTTGGGGTCTGGAGCCGCCCCCGGAGCCGGTGGCGGTGCCGGCGGCACACCTGACACGTGCCAGACACGCGTAGGCTCGCTCAGCTCGTGGCTAGAGAGGAGCGGGGTCGCGGTCGGGGCCGGGAGCGGAGGGTCCGCAGGTGCGGGAGAGGGGCTTGGCGGGTGTGCAGAGGAGCGGGGGATGGGCGGCTTAGCAGCAGGTGACGGAGCAGCAGCGGCGGCACCTGCAGCTGCAGCTGCAGCGGGGTGCGGGGTGCCCCAGATGCCCAACGGAGTAACGTGGGGACATGGCAGCGCACAGGGGCACGGGCACAGGCATGGGCTGATGACGCCTCCGCCGCCATCCACAGCTGAGGAGATGTCGGGCGGGGAGGAGCAGCAGCAGCAGCAACCGCACGGGGAGCACGGGGCGGCTGCATGCGGGACGGCTGCCGGGCGACAGCCTCCCTGCATCCCTGCGGCACCCGTTTGGTGGACGGCGGCGGACGCCATTGGGTCTGAGGCGGGGCCACCGGCAACAGCGGGGGCAGGAGCAGCGGACTCTAGACCCGGGGTGCTGCCCAGCACGGACAGCTTGCCCGAGGAGGGCTGTCCTCTGGCGCTGCTGCTAGAGCCGTCGCACTCGCTGGACTCCCACGCAGGCAGCAGCTGCTGCAGCAGCCCCGGCGTGGGGCCTTCGACGGCACAGGCGTCGGAGGGCGGGTCGGGGCGTGGGTCCGCGTGCGGGTACGGGTGTGCGCCCGGGTGCAGCAGCACGGATGGCAGCTGCTGCAGCAGCGGGAGCGGTGGTAGCGGGCGCTGTGGGAGCAGCGGCGGCGGAGCAGATGTTGACATGTCTGAGGCGCCGGCAACGGAGGGGGGCGGCAGCAGCAGCAACTTCGGGATCGGTGTGCACACGGAGGGTTGGGGGGCGTGCCACACGGAGGTGGACCTGTGCTGCGCGGCGGGGCCGTGCGGCTCGCCGGACGAGGGCTGGCGCCGCATCTTCGGGACCACCACCCGGGGGGCAGCAGCAGCTCGCGGTGTTGCTGGGCGTGCCGCACTCGCACCGGCAGGGCCGCACACGGGCGTGGAGCTGGGCCCACAGCGCCCCTCCTACGCAGAAACCGGCACCGATCTCGAAGGTGCAGGGGACTGCCTGGCCGCCGGCCTCCGCACCTGCGCAACCGCAATTACAGCAGGGCTCCAAGGGAAGGCTTGCTCCGCCAGCGGCGCCACACCCAGCGCTTGCCCCCATCCTCACTCCTTGCGCACCGACAGCCCTTTGCATCCCAGCCCCGGGCTCCATCCCCTTCCCTCGCCGCCCGCCGGCCCTTCCTCCCCACACCACACCGTTCCCATCGCCAGCACCACCGACTCGCCCTGCACCCCCGCCGACGGCACCGACCCATGGGACACCTCCCTGCACCTGCCGCTGTGGGTATCACAGCACGAGCGCGTGGGCATCGAGGCCCGCCTGGAGGGCTTCGTGGACTCCCTGCTGCGCGTGGGGGCTGACGTGGAGGGCCTGGCAGCCGCCCTGCGCAAGCCGCTGCGCCCCCTGTGGCTCAGCCAGGCGTCCACCATCTGGGTCGACCAGGTGGCACAGCCGGAGCAGCTGCCCTTCACGCCCGTCATCCTCGTGTCCGCCTCCCAGCCGCATTCGTACACCCGCCAAGCCGGGGGCGTGACGGCGGTTGACGTCACCGTCGTCGGTGGGCGTACGGGCCGTACAGGGGCAGGCGGGAAGGTCGCATTGGAAGAGGATGAGGACGGGTGTGGTGGGGGGTCTGGGGGGTGCTCCTGGACGTACGTGTACGTGCCGGGGGCGGGGGATGACGAGGAGAGCTGGGCGGCAGGGCTGACGCCGGCTGTTTTCTGGGCGCACCACCAGGAGCTGCTGCAGGCGGGCCCGGCGGGCGTGTACGACGCCGTACGGCACGTGCTGGAGCGGGAGGCGGCGGCGCTGGCGCAACACGGCGTTAATAGCACGACTACCGCTGCCGCCGCACTGACGTTGACCCAGCTCGCCAGCGGCGGCGGCTGTGTAGCTCAGGGCAATAGTGGTGGCGTAGCCGGTGCTGGGTACGTGGCGGCGACGGATGCACACCACCTGCTGCCGGCGGGGTGCCGGCCGGGGGCGGCGGCAGGCGCGGCAGCAGTGACAGCGACGGGCACTGGGGTGTACTACATAGGGGGCACGGGCATCGCGCTGGGGGACATGGCGGCGGGGGCGGCCCCGGGCGTGTGGGAGCACGTGGGGGCAGTGCTGTGCGTGGGGCTGCAGCCGCACCCCAGCATGGCGGGGGAGAGGCAGTGGCCCGTGGAGGCGGTGGCAGCGCAGGCGGCGGCGACACAGGCAGCAGGGGCAGCAGGGACGGGGGGCGAGGGCTGCGGCTCGAGGGACCAGTGCGGAGGCGAAAGAGGGAGACGAGTGGAAGGGGAGGGCCGGTTAGGAATGGAGCATGAGAGCGGGGATGATACGGGGCCAGTGGACGGGTTGCCAGGGAACGGTGGTGGCAGCGGCGGCGCTGCAGAACTGCTGGGGTGTGGTAGCGCGGCGGCGGCGGCCGAGGGCGACGGCTGCTTGTGCGGAGGGTCAGGGCCGGGGGTTGTGGCGGCATGCCATCGGCCCGCACAAGGCGATGGCGAGGCGGTTGCTGGCACTGCGCACGTCGACCACCGCAGTCACGCGCACCACATTCACTCGAACAAGCACCACCACCAGCACCACCAGCACCACCACCACGCGCCCCGCTACCTGCACCTGCCGGTGCAGCACTTCAAGTTCAGCCGCAGCGGCCTGGCGCAGCAGCTGGACGCAGCGCTGCGCTTCGCCTCGCACCACCTGGCGCGGGGCAGGACGGTGCTGATACACGACGCCAACGGTGCGTGGGCGGAGGAGTGGCTTTGGGCGGGTGCATGGGGCGCTGGGGGCGTTGGGCGCGTGGTGTGGCGGCTTGGGCATAGCAGCCACCTGGGGCTGGGGCTGTCGCACAAGCGTACTGATGGGCGGTGCGCTGCGCAGGGATGCATTCCTTCCGCGTTCGTGTCCGTGCGTCTGCTTGACGTAGCTTGGCGAAGGCAAGGCATGGCGTTGGTATGCAAGTCGTGGCTCGTCGTCCATGCGTACTTGCGGCCCCCTCTCACACTCCTCGGTCGTTACCCACGCCCTGCCTATCCCTCCTCCCCAAAGGTGCCGACACGTGCGTGTGTGTGGCTGTGGCGCTGCTGCTGGCGTGCTACACCCCGCCCTCCAGCAGCGAAGCGCCCACGTGGGTGCGGCCGTACAGGGGTGTGGACCCCGCCGCGTGGTCCGGCGCGCTGGCCATTAGTAAGGAGGCTGTACGGCAGCGGTTGGCGTTCGTCAGCGGCTGCTACCCGCCCGGGCGGCCCACGCGCGGCATGCTGCGCCAGGTGTTCAACCATTTCGTGGTGGCGCAGGGGCCGGGGCAGGGCCAGGACGAGGGCGCGGAGGAGGATTGAGGCGGGGTGGGCAGGGCGGCACGTGGCATGCAGTGAGGGACTTGGGGGTCATGCAGGCCAACAGACGGCGTCCAGGCGGCTGCGCTGGAGGAGGTCACCAGTATCCGCATGTGTGCGCGCGCCCGCGAGCTAATGGCAGCTGAGCGAGATCAGCACACGCCGAAATCGCGGTATGCCATGCTAGGAGCTTGACTGGGATACGGGGTTACGATAGACCATGGAGCTAGCGAGCATCGGACTGGCCATCCCACCACCACAGGGCGCACCCCACAGGGCGCAGCTTCGCAGCTTCGGCGGGCCCGCAGGACCCCGTGCCTCCTAGGCCGGTGGGGCTGGCGGCTGGTCGCGCACTGTCATGCGTACCTAGGCACACTGGCACAGATGTACATTTTAAATCACGTACGTACTGATGTATTGAGCGCTCGGATCCTCGCCGGCGCCACCTCGTGCACTGCGTTGTTGGCGTTGGCGTACTGGGCTGACTGTTGAGGCAGAGGCAAGGCTGCATGGGCAGTGGCGGCAAGCGACAGCGGCAGTTGTGTACTATAAGGCTTGTGCTCGGGTGGGGTCGGCGGAACTGCAAGGGGCCGCCATCACAGATGGAAGAGGCATGCGTTGGGAACGTGAACTGCTGCCGGTTGCCCTACAAGGATAGTGATGTCGCGGCCGTTGTGCGGTACGGCCAGGGCCTCTCGCCGAGGCTGGGAGGTGGTACCGGTGGCCATAAGCCCAGAACGTGCAGTGGAAGGGAGTGGAAGTAGCGCTGTACGGAGTATGGTGTTGCCTGGGAATGAACTTCCGTATCGTACGAGAGTGTACATGGTGCTTGGGAATGAACTTCCGTACTGTACGGGAGTGTGAACATGGTGCTATGTCCCGGATCCTGGCTTGGGAGCGGGCACCTTACGGGAGGCAGAGCAGCCGAGATGCATGGAGGTGGATACTGGTATGATATTTGTCTTCAATCCTCAGCCCTTCCACCAGAGGAGCTGGCGGTGACCGATAACGCCAGTTCTGTGCTGCCCCAGGGCGAAGGTCCTATGGCCTCATGCCAAACACAGTGTTTAGCCGACTTTTAGTATTCCACGGCATGGGGAGACTGGATGTCGGTGAGCTTGCCCAACTCCAGGCACCTTGAGCCTGAGTGTTGGCGGGGCTCCCCTGTTGCCGGCCGTGCATGGAGCATGTGCAGCCTGTGTGTGGCCGCATGCAGTTCACAATACGGTAGAGCGTCTACAGGGGGGGGATGCCGTGGCGGACGCACTGACTGGAAACTGTGTCGAGGACAGCAATGCACGTCTCTCAGGCAGGACAGCAATGTGACGTCGCAGCAGGAAGAGCGGAGAGTCAACACATGCCGTACAGGAATGCCAGGCGCAGTAAGCTGCCAAGCGGCAAAATTGAAATCGCGTTTTGCAATTATTCGAGTTCATAAAAAAGAGCAGCAGCTGTACACGGTGAAGGAACACGGTCCCCTGCACAGACGTTGAGTGCGATTCGGTATCATAGTTGACCAGTAACAGCGCTACTGACGATGGGCGGACTCGTTAGTAAGAAGTCAAAGGCTGCGAAGGTATGAGCTGACTGGGTATTAAGCGCCGACGCTGAAAGAACGACGATGGGGCGCGACATATCGCCGCACTTCCTTGTCGACTCTGCAGGAGGGGTCCGAGGCGGAACAGCAGGCACCCAGTGCCCCTGATCAGCCAGCTGCTGCACCTGCGCCAGCGGAGCCTGCCCCGCAGGCCCCCGCGCCCGCGCCCGCCCAGCCCACGGTGGTGGTGTCAAAGCCCACTGCCGAGCCTGCCGAGCCTGCCGAGCCTGCCGCTGAGCCAGCCCCCGCTGCGGCCGAGCCCGCAGTGCCTGCACCGGAGCCTGTGCCAGAGCCCCAGGCGCCAGCTCCCGCTGAGGTGAGAGCATGTTCCCTTGGGGGGGTGTTGTGCTTCTTGCGGACCGACCTAGAAGCATTGTTGCCTTTTGTAAAATTATATAACATTTGCTGCATACTAGTGGTATGTATGCGGGCTGACCTTCAATTCTTCTAGTAGCTTGTATGTCCCGAGAGCGTTAGAGGAGAGCGACTCGCCCCTTCCCTTGACAACCAGGTCAATTGGTCTGCCCTGATAGAAAATATTGTTTATTGTTGAGCCACGCGGTCACGTATTGCTTGGGACCACTTTGGGGTTCTATTCGATTTTTCCTGTTTGCCAGGGTCTTGGCCTGTCATCTGGGTCGGGCCACGACAGCAGGAAGAAGCCTTAATTGTGTCAATATTTGTGGCAGCTTTGTGCGAAACGCTGCAGATCTATGCCATGCAGGCGCAATTGACGTGTCGGCGGGAAGGGGTGATGCCATGGTATGATAATTTCTCCCCGTCTGTATTTGATGCTATTCCCTCCTCACCCATATCGGCACTTACCCCACAACACACAGAAAATGGCTCACGACTACACGCTCAAGCCTCTGGCTAGCATTCCGCCGCCCGAGGGCCCGGTGATGGTCTGCATTCTGGACGGATTTGGCGAGAACGAGTTTAAGGACGAGTACAACGCCGTCCATGTTGCCAACACTCCTACCGTGGATGCTCTCCGTGCTGTGCCTCGTCGCTTCCGCACACTGAAGGCTCACGGCACGGCCGTGGGCCTGCCAAGCGATGCCGACATGGGCAACAGCGAGGTCGGCCACAACGCTCTGGGCTCCGGCCAGATTGTCGACCAGGGCGCTCGCCTGGTCGACATTGCACTGGAGACAGGCCGCATGTTCGCGGACCCGGGCTGGAAGCTCATCAGCGAGGCGTTCCCGACCAACACCGTGCACTTTATCGGCCTGCTGTCCGACGGTGGCGTGCACTCCCGCATCGACCAGCTGATTGGCTGCCTGCGCGGCGCGGCCGAGCGCGGTGCGAAGAGCATTCGCTGCCACGTGCTGACGGATGGCCGCGATGTGCCCGACGGCTCATCCGTCAAGTTTGTTGAGCAGCTGGAGGAGGTGCTGGCGGAGCTGCGCGGCAAGGGCGTGGACGCGCTGATCGCCTCGGGCGGCGGCCGCATGAAGGTTACCATGGACCGCTACGAGGTGGGCAGGGCGGAGGGTGGTGCGGGTCGGGGCGGCACGTGTCACGTGTTAGGTGCTGCTGTTGTGACGCAGTGGGCCACTCCTGCTTAAAGAGAGCTGTTGTCATACAGAAACGAGTGCAAAAGCTGATAAGGCCAGGGGTTACTCAGGTGCGGCAAAGCATTGCGTCTGGCGGGTCAACGAGCGGCCTGCGGGTGCTGCCGTAACGCCTACAAGCGAGGCAACGCACCGTGGTGCGTTACAACACCGGAACCACCCGCCCGCAACAGTGTGACCAAATCCACCAGTTTCCTGGCGACCTTTGGAGTCTACCGCGAGATGTTTGGGTATCGCTTAAGCGCATGACACGTCGTGAGGCAGCCTTGGGCGGCTGCGCGCTCCTCGACAGGCTGTACCCTCCCCCAGTCCAGCGTTGCCACCCACACCTTCCCACGTCATCCCACCCTCCCCCAGGCCGACTGGGCCATGGTGAAGCGCGGCTGGGACGCACACGTGCTGGGCGTGGCCCCGCACACCTTCAAGGACGCCAAGACCGCAGTGGTCACCCTCAGGGTGAGCAGCGGCCCGCACCCCTGGCTGCAGCAGCATGCGCGCCCTCGTCCCCGGAACGGGTCCGGCCGCGCTCCCATGCCTGTAACCCCCTACCTGCGTGCACATCACCCAGTGAAAAAGCACTACACGCACAACAGTGCATACATACCGTCAGTAGCCTCATGCTGCACGGGCGTCGGCTTCCTGGGCCTCCCGCTGCTAGTGCCAGTCAGCCCACCGTACCCACACGCACAGCACAGCACGTGCCCAAGGGCGGGAAGTCGCTGCGCGCTGGACCGGTTGCGTCTCCACCGCCTAATTCGTTTCCCCTCTCCCCGCCAACCCCCCAGGGCCCCGAGGACCAGCCCGTGTCCGACCAGTACGTGGACCCCTTCGTCATCGTGGACGACGCGGGCCAGCCGGTGGGCCCCGTGCAGGACGGGGACGCCGTGGTGCTGTTTAACTTCCGCGCCGACCGCATGGTGGAGATGAGCAAGGCGTTCGAGTACGAGGACTTCACGCACTTCGACCGCGTGCGCTACCCCAAGGTGGGGAGCAGGGGAAGCGCGGGGAGCGGGGGGAGGCAGGAGGGCGAAGGGGTAAGGCGGAGGTGGAGCGGGGAGCGGACAAGGGTCCGCCGATGGAGCATGGGGGAAGGGGGGGAGGTCTGAATGACTCCCCAAGGCTGAGGTGGGAGGCGGGGTGAGTGCGGAGGTGTTGTTTAGGCGCGGCAAGGACGGGTGCATGGAGTTTTGTCAGATGCGACGGAGGGCGAGCTGAGTACTGCTGAACGGGGCGTGAGGGCGAGAGGCGCGGTGGAGGGCCATCCTGATCGCCATCTTGACGGTCGGCAGCCGCACGGCCAACACGCCGCCACTCAGCATCTACCGTCTACAGCACGCAAATGTACGTTGTGGGGCAAGGCGAAAGAGCTGACCCAACCGGCAACCGGAACAACATGCCCTTGGTGTTCCGCCTTACCAGTTGACCACGCCACAGCACACTGCCACCAGCCGCCTGCCGGCGTCTCCCGGACTCCTGACGCCTTACACTGTCCTCCTGGCGCTCCACGCTGTACCCCCAGGGCCTGCGCTTCGTGGGCATGATGCAGTACGACGGCGACCTCAAGCTGCCCGCCAACTACCTGGTGCCGCCGCCGGAGATCAGCCACGTGTCAGGCGAGTACCTGGTGCGCAACGGCCTCAGCACCTTCGCGTGCAGCGAGACGCAGAAGTTCGGGCACGTGACCTTCTTCTGGAACGGCAACCGCTCGGGCTACCTGGACGCCAAGCTGGAGCAGTACCTGGAGGTGTGTGGGGTGGGGTGGGGTGGGGTGGGGTGCACAGCACCAGTGCTAGTGAGATGTGTGGTTGGGGGGAGGGGGGAGGGCGAACAGTGGGCAACGGTGGGGCCTGCGCGGCAAGGCAAGAGCGAGCGGCAACAAGGGATACAAACATGCAGTGGGAACGGAGGGGCGGGCTGGTCAACGCAGATTGTGCCTGGAGGTGGGTTCACAGAGTGCGAATAGCAACTGAGAAGGACTTGCCAGATGTGTGAACCCAGTAGGACATTGTCGGAACCACTGTTGCCGTCGGTCAGCGTGGCGAGCTGCAGCGGTATATGCGGACTGGGGCACACCGGGAGGGCGAATGAGGGGGTAACCGCAGAGCGGCAAATGAAGGTGTGGGTTGGCGGAGAACGCATTACTATCAAGGTAGAAAGCAGGTCTCCTTCATATTGCAAATGCACGAGGGTGCGTGCCGTGGTGCCGGCAGAGGCAGGACTTTGACTCGTGTTGTACCCCGCGCCCTCTCTGTCAACCCCCGCCCCGTCCAGATCCCCTCCGACAACATCGAGTTCAACCACGCGCCCGCCATGAAGGCTGTGGAGATCACTGCCGCCAGCAAGGAGGCCCTGCTCAGCGGCAAGTACAAGGTGGTGCGCGTCAACTTCGCCAACCCGGACATGGTCGGCCACACAGGTGCGGCCACCGGGGCCTGACCAGGGGGCGAAGCAGCGGCGGGGGCGAGGCCGCGGGTGCGGCAGGTGGCGTCGCCTGCTCTCTTGTCACCGCCCACCGGCAGTTCCCCAGCGCAGAATGACAGCGGTCAAGGGACGCGTTGCGCGCCCGCTTGGCACATGGTCCCGCCATGACGAGCACTATGCTTCCCGCCGCGTTGCCCGCTCCATGTGCTGACCGATGCATACGCGGCCCTCGCCCGCCCTCCCCCGCCCTCCGCCCAGGCGACATGGCCGCTGCCGTGAAGGCGTGCGAGGTGGTTGACAAGTGCGTCAAGGAGCTGCTGGAGGTGGTGGACTCTGTCAACGGCCGCTGGCTGGTGACGGCCGACCACGGCAACGCCGACGACATGGTGCAGCGCGACAAGAAGGGCAAGCCCATCATGGGCGAGGACGGCAAGCCGCTGCCGCTCACCTCGCACACGCTGGCGCCCGTGCCCGTCTTCATCGGCGGCAAGGGGCTGCCCGACAGCGTGGTGTTCCGGGACGACATGCCGGACGGCGGCCTGGCCAACGTGGCCGCCACCACCTTCAACCTGCTGGGCCTGGAGGCGCCGGCCATCTACAAGCCCTCGCTGGTCACTGCCGCTTGAAGCGGTCCGGGATAGGGCGATGACGCCGGTTGTGGATTGGGGAGCACGGGGGCTAGGGGGAGCAGGCGGGTTGGGGCGCCGAGGGGCAGCGCACGGCTGTGAGCGTGGTTACCGGGGTCCACACAGGATGTCGGGAATCTAGGGGAAAGGGACGCAGGTGGTTGGGGACTTGGGGTAGTGTTGTTGGGGTAGTGTTAGGATGGTGCACGTGATACGCAGGACGTGATACGCAGGCGTTGCAGGTAAGGTCCGCTCCATTACGGAAGGGGCAGCGCGTGGTTGCAGGTGTAGGATGATGGCCTAAGTGATGCATGTGGACACGCGCTGTGGCAGGGGCAGGCGCGTGGTTCTTGCTGGTTAAATTGCTGCATGCTGGCATACGCCAGCGTATATGGGTGACGTGTTGAGGGACGAGAGAGGTGTGAGCTTTGAGGGTCGTGACCATGACTGATGAGTGCTGCAGAGGCGTGTACTGCGTGCGTAGGTGACTCGTCTGCGCTTACTACTATGACATTCCGTCTGTGAGGCTTGTCAGTTTGCAAGCGCCATGCGTGCCGTGCATACGGCGTGACTCGTAACCGTGGGGAGATGAACCTTTACAGCTGCTCCTGGGGCAACCAAAGGCGGACCTGCATCTGTAATACTAAGGTACTTCATGTGTACGCCGCGTATTATTCTTATGAACGCTGCGACGTGGCGTGAAGGATGACCCCACGCTACCTTTGCTTTACCGGTAGTGCACGCAAGAGCATTTGCTAGCCTCGTGGCGTGAAGGATGTATGAAAATTACAGCTTCATCGGAATGGCCCATGATCAGGGCATTCCCGCATGAGTCATGACCCGTGCACGAGCCCACATTTATGCAACGAAAGGTCAAATGCATAGTCGCCCTGGCGTGCGACTGAGAATAAAGGACACGTGTGCGTGCGACGACGCGCCGTGCAATGCGTAGTCGCCTGTCGGCGACCCCATCAACGGCTCTTGGGCAACCAAACATACCCGACAGCCACTGATGCGACACAACGTACCAGTACTACAGCCACCCACTCTCGTCGGATGGATGTGGAGTGAGACAATCCGCAGCTCTGCCGAGCAGCCACCCGTCGCAGGCCCTCCGGTCCCGGGCCCAAACTCGCCGTTCACAACCGTGGCACCTTTATAATTCTTTCCACTGTACACCGGACCCCAATGGCCCGCATGCGCCCCGAATTCCTGCGCGTCCCCCGCCCTTCAGCTCGCACGCCAGTGCGCCCTTAGCTCCTTGGACCCGACTGCACCGCCTGAGTCAGCACCGACGCCCCATCCCCTTCCGATCCTTCACCCGGACCCTTGCCAACCCTTCCCCCAAATGTGCTGCATGCCTGTTGTCCATGCCCAAGCGCTGCATCCTCCGCTTACGACTTCTGAATGGGTAGGAACAACTTGAACCTGCGGAGCGCGACATGCCACCAGGCCATTTGCATTAGATGGTACGGTATGCCGTACTCGTTGGGGGCATGACAGGCAGCACCCACTGCAAGCACCACGGGTTGCGTACGTCAACCTCCATCCCGCTGTGTCACAGTCTGGCCTTCGGGCAGAGGAACTCCTGCTGCCCGGGCCCGATCTGTCACAGCCGTACGCTCTGCCGATTCCCTCCAAGCCCCTTTCCCTCCCCTGCCCTCCAACGTCCCGCTCACTCAGCCGGCAGCTCCTCTTCCGAGTAGAGCCTGTCTGAGAAGTAGATGCGGCGGATGCGGCAGTTGGCGTGCACCTGCACCCGCAGCGTCTCAATGTAGTTGGTGCCGTACGCGCGCCGCGTGAAGTCCTGTGGGGGCCAGGGCCAGGGCCAGGGCAGGAGGGCACGCCGCAGGGCGTGGTCAGGACCAGGGCACGACCTGCAGCAGCCGTACTCGGGGAAACCACGTGGCCAGGCAGTCAGTGCGAAGGCTCAAGAGCGCCCGCCCGCTCCAAGGCCCCGCCCCACCCCGCCCCACTCACGGAGAGGTTGAACTGGATCTGGTTCCACCCGCTGTCCAGGCGCATGGGCATGGTGCAGATGAACGGCTTCACGCGGGTTGTGGACTGCGGCAGTGCAGGATCGGGGAGGGGGGCGGCCAAGTGAGCACAGGCAGGTGCGGGGCTACTGACAACCAACAAGGCTGCCGCTCACAGCGGAAGACAAGCTGTCCGGCCAGGTCATGAGCACCTGACAGCAGCGGCAGCGTCCTTCACCACTATGGACCTGCAGCCACAGGGTGCACGGGGGAAGGGGGGTATCCAGCCCTCCCGGCAAATGCCTGCCCTCCCTCCGCCGCTCATCCGCATGCTGCACTTGGCGCCTCTCCCCGCCCCCACGTCCCCTGCCCGCCCAGCTGCTCAGCTGACCTGGTAGTTGGAGGCACGGAAGCGTCGCCGCACATTCTTGTCGTCAAGCACCTGCACCTCGAAGCTGCACGACGCAGGGGAAGTGTGTACGCGCGGGGTAACTAGCGGCCTTGCAGCGCTGTGTCACTGTGCGAATCCTTACGGCAGCCTGCCTACGGGTACGAACAGCGTGCAATTCACTGCGAGGAGCTTACGGCAACCATGTGTTGACACCCTCCGTATCCTTTCTTGGCAACACTCATGCCCCTGCTGCACACATAGAACGCACCTGAAGTATTTGTTCAGGTTCTTGATGATGAGCACCAGGAACGGCAGCTTAATGCCCAGCGTTTTGTTGGGGTCCGCAGGGCAGGTGATGTAGGTTGTGGACACGTTCTGCCCCATGATCTCCAGCACCGAGGATTGGATATCGGCATCCGTAATGCGCTTAATGTGGCCATTGCTCACTGTGGCAGCGATAAGGAGCGCGTGGTGTGAGTGGGCAGCGACGCCAAGGGGTGGGTGCTGTGCCTGTGTTCCCCTACTCCTCCTGTGTGCCAAGTGCTCTCTTGACTTCTGGTTTCGTGAAGTCCACCGGAAACTCCACGATGTTCAAGGTTTGTTTGAGGCTCACGCTCAGCCGGCGCCGGCGGAATAGCACAGCACACCCCTTTCCCTGTTAACAAGCACTCTTGGCCCCCCGGTTTGTCGGCACGCAGCCCACTGCTCGCCCCGGACACAACGGGAGCTAGTTGTGATGCATCGTGGCAAGCGACGTGCTACCGCGGCAGCGCCCTAGCCCGATGGTTCGATGTTGCACAGCATGCGTGCAACGAGAGCGCAGCCGTGACGCCCCCTGCTGAGCACTTGAGCCCAGTAGGTTGTGCCGATGTGCGCACCTGACTTATCCCATATTTCCAATGGCTTGCTGCCAATACTGTATAAGATAGACAGGAAGCCAGACTGGAAGGCGTTCTGCAACACAAAAGCAACAGGTATTTGATGTAAGCATGTGGTGTTGCGCGAATGCGAGTGCTAAGGTTCCAGCCTGAGGCGAGGCGCGGACTGGCTCACATGCTGACTGCAGCCGGGGCCCGAACCATCTCCCAGCCCCACCTGCCCTCACAACCTTGTTGCAATCCGTGAGCTTACCTTGAACATCCTCCCAAGCCTCCGCCGCCTGCACCCGCGCTAGCTTACAGTCCTGCCTTCACTCCTTCGCTTGGTGCCGAGGCAGCGTCAGTACCACGTACTTTTAAACAGTGTAAAATATGTTGATCAAAGATATGATCGAACAGAGGAGCAGTAGGAGCTTAGGCGAGAGACCTGATTGGAGATGGAGTAGGCCTTTTTGCGTGGATGGTGTCGTTAGGGAGGGACAACTTGAAGCAGTAAGGATGGCACACGTCCAAACTAATGCCTACCCGCAGTGTCCCGGTGCAAACAGCAACAACAGGGGGTTGGTACGGACAAACGGACAAGCGGAGCGCGGAGAATCCCCTTATCTGTTAGCCGGGGTTACCGCCAGAAACTCCACAAGGCATGCTTCACACCACTAATGTCAGGTGCTTTGAATCGCAGCACACCTTGTCACACGCCCTGTCGGCTTCCTTGTGCGCCCGTCCAGCAGTCCCTGCCGGTACCCTGCCGGTTCTGCACATCTATTGTACAGGATTGACGGTATTGCTTGCCTGCGGCTAGTAGCCGCGCTTAACTGGGGCTCAGCCTTGCCCCCCAGGGCGCATGTGGGTGACGTTAACGGCACTAGCAGCTGGAGCCTGCAGCGCTGCAGTAACGTGGTGGGACAGCAGGAGACGCCGTGCTGCAAAACCTGAGAAACAGCAGCAGGGACGCGATGCTGTAGCTGCGCTGCAGGATGTATCAGAGGGTGCAGCGCAGGGGGGTGGTCAACCGCACAGGCACCACCCCGCCGCCACTGCTCCTGCTGCAGCGGTCGGCGGGAATGTCATTGAAGGGGGTCCGTTAGACGCTGACAGCACGAGGAGGGGCAGGTGGAGGCTGCCGCTTCCCCGGCCGCTGGCAGCAGCCCTGGCCGCGGGAGCACTGGTGGCGGTGGCCACGGCACTTGCCAACGGGCGACGGTGGCGGGAGCCAACCAGGTAGGCACGCAGAGACGCAGCAACAAGAGCACGCACCAGAAACCAACGCACAAGATATTAACCTGCACAAAGGTGGCTGGACGTTGCGCACGTGACGGCCAAGTGTCGCATGATTGCTTGCCTGTCCGCTTTGTCCGCGGTTCTGTCAGGCCATGAAGCTGGCTGGCCATGCTGGCTGGCCATGGGCTCAAAGGGGCCCAAAGGGCCTTCGGGAAAAAGAGATGAACCATGCACCCTCCGCCTTCCCTACCGTATGCGCTGTTTCTGCTTCCTATATGCTACTGTTTTGGTCTGACTCACATGCCGCCTTGTGGTACCGGCAAGCAGGTCAAGGACGGACGACCGCACGCCGCGCATTCCCCTGCAAGAGCTGGTTCGTTTCCGGGAGTCTCAGTGGTTCCTCGAGGAGCTTGAGGTGGGGCCAGCGTGAAAGCGTCGTGAGAATTTCCGCCCTCATCTTCCAGCATGCGTGGGAGCTTACATGCAAGCCGCATTACGGGAGGAACGTGGCACCCCTATCCAGGAGTTGCATGGTCATGGGGTTTCGCCGGACCCCGTGTGCGTTGCGAAGATGCCTGCTTCGTGCTTCAGGTTAACGTGCGGTACCTGCGTTAGAGGCCAGCAACTTGGTTACATGCCTCCCTTCGTCGTGGATAACCCATGCAGTGGCATGCCTTGCTTTGGTTACCGTTCCGACCCGCCCCTCCCCATGCCATAGAACTCCCGCGAGGGCGACCCCAACGCCATGCTGCGACTGGCAAAGATGTACCTGTACGGCCAGGGCTGCCAGCGCAGCGTTAACCTGGCGCAGGAGTGGCTGCGGAGGGCCAGGTACGCGTTCGAGGCATTTCTACGTTGCCGGTATTCAGGCACTGGCTGGCAGCATGGAGCTGAAAGGTCACCAAGTAACAAGAGCAGGTGCAGCATGCATGCGCACGCAGGCATGGGTGCGCCGGGCTGCACGCACGCAGCTGCCACATGTAATGAAATTTAAATGCAGTGCAGTGCAGCCGTCCAGCTGCATGAGGCGCTGGTGCTCTGGCTGGAGCCTGCAATGCCGATGCTATCTGGGATGACTGCGTTTGCAGGGCTGGAGGCGTGTACTGCACGCTCGACGAGCTGCTAACCGCCGAAGATCTGGAGCGCATCACGAACAAGCACCAGCTGAACCCTGCGCTGAGTCCATCTGGCTTGGGACAACAAGGCAGAGAAGGGTTAGCGGGGGTGCGCACACACGGCTTCAGTACGACAGCGGCTGCCTAGGGGCTAGCTGGCTGCGTATCCATAGGACGTTAGCGGCAGGGTAAGCGGATGACGGCTGAGGTGCTGATGTCGTGAGGTGCTGCGGGTTGCAAGATAGCAAGTATGCACCGGCACTGGAATGGTGTTTCTAGCATCAAGACTGATGGCCCTTGAGCCCCCGGCTCGTACACGGGTCGTTGCACTTGTGGAAGGAAGATCACTCGCCGTGTAACACTGACTGACTGTGTACACCACGAACCCGGAGTGTCCGAATGGGTTGCTTTGATGTTCAGGTTAAGCCTGTTCTGTCGTACGGGTGTGAAGTGTGGGGCCCGGCTGCTCTAGCGGCACTGGTGCGGGG
>VFQN01004258.1_pt1 | contig 19130 bp, 30 predicted proteins | sample 3512371 | NCBI WGS metagenome assembly VFQN01 (sample SAMN10412370, study PRJNA504923) | tailings metagenome | isolation source: Replicate 2 from Balatoc abandoned mine | place: Philippines: Itogon, Benguet | collected 2017-08-28 | reverse complement strand
ACGTGTCCCCGACCTGGGACGCCCTCCCAGTCCCTTCCGATTGTCGTCTGTGACCCACCCCCCCCCCCGCTCCCTTGCTTCTGCCCCTTCACTAACCCCCGCAAGCAGCCCCCCCCCCCGCCCCCCCCCTTCCGTCGACCCACGCACCCACGATGCCCAGCCTGGCCCCGGGCTGTAGCTCGAAGGTGAAGTCGCGGATGACCTCCCGCCCGTCGGGCAGCGCGAAGCCCAGCTTCTCGCAGCGGATCACCTTGTTGCCTGGGGGGGCGGGGCCGGTGGAGTAATGCGGGGTAATACCGTAATGGCATGAGGCGTGGTGTGGTAAGGGCTACAGCACCCAGACAGTTGGGTGCGGGAAGGCCGGGTGCAGACAGGGGGTATGGACAGGGCACAGAGGCGTCATGGGAGCATGGTCTTGAGCTAAGGCACGGCCACTGCATCCCTCTGAAGTGCACGGACGTCCCAACCGGCCACATGCACGTCTGATGCCGCGCCGCCATATCCGCCCCACGCCCCATGCCTCACGCTGCGAACCTCAGACACCCCACAACTCTCAACCCGCACACCCCACGCGCCCCGCCCCCGCCCCACCCTGCCGCGCCATGGCCCCCGCCGCGTTGCCGAAGTCCACCTTGGCGTCCGGCGTGGGCATGTCCCGCGCCCGCTCCGTCAGCTCGTAAAACTTCTGCTGCCGGGCCATGCTCTTGGCCTGCGGGCCGTGTGGAAAAGGAGGAATGCTGTTACAGGGCTGGTCGATCATGCTGCGGCGTTGGCCCGTTCATGGGTGTACGACGTGATTCGATGCTGAGATGCTCTTGGCCTGCAAGCAGGTCATTGTCGTTCCTTTAATGGACTACGAAATGCTCACGACAAACGAGCAAGTTGAAGTGGGGAGCAGTGCATTTATGTTGTGCGGTGTTAAGACTTGTTAAAACGCATTCCGCGACCGCGAATACCATGGCATGCGTGTGTTGCGTAGACGAAGGTAGGTGGGGTAGTTACAACGGCACCCAGGCACGACAGCGCCCTGAACTAGAGGGGGGAAGCGAGGCGGAAGTGCGCCGGGGGCCGGGCGGCCGTGCCAGTGGTGGTTGCCGGTGCACTTGGCGCGTGCAAGGTGATGCGTCACTGCCAGACTCCAGTGACTTTTGATCAACCTTCTTGAGGCGGGGGAGCCTCCGATCCTCTCCGATCCAGAGGGCCAGAGGTGATGACGCACACGCATGTGCCGTATGCCCTAGTGCGCGGAGGTACGGTGCCCACCTGTCGCGCCTTGGGCTGCTTGGCCATCCACTCTGCCTCGCGGCGGAACAGCGTGCGGGCGTCGGCGGCGGCGTTGGCCTGAGCCTTGCGGCGGAACTCGCGGGCCTGGGGCGGAGGTGGGGGGTAGATGAGCGTTACGGAAAGTCTCGCGGTCCGAGCAGCTGCCAGGTCCACATGCAACGGGTGAGGACCAGGGTGGGGAGTGGGGAGAGACGCACCTCCTTCCACATGTTGTAGCTGTTGGACCCCCCGAAGTTGTGCACGTAGGCCTTGCCGCCGTCCAGCTCCAGCAGCCGGTCGCACACGCCCTCCATGAAGTACCTTGGGGGAGGTAGGGGAGAAGCGGGGATGGTGGTCAGTGACACGTTGCCCTGTCATGACGTTTGTCCTTGTTCCCGACGGTCAAAGAAGTCGTAGCCGGCGCACTAAGCAGCATGCACAAGCAAGTGGGGCTGGCAGTACCAGCACGCGTCACCCGGCACGCACGCGCCTGGCACGCTGCCACCGCACAGTCCCACGTCCTTGCCTGCACCCACCAGCATCGCTGCAGTGTGCATACGGCACCTAACGCCGATAACTCGCACTGTTGGCACACACATACGTAACACACGGATTCCCGGCTCCTGCGCACAGCGTACATTGGATCATGCACACGCGTTGCCCCACCTGTCGTGTGTAACCAGCACCACGGCCATGTCGTCCAACTTGAGCTCCCGCTCCATCCACCGGATCATGGACACGTCCATGTGGTTGGTGGGCTCTGGGGGGTGGCAGGTGGGGCACAGGCAGTGCGGGAGGCGGAAATGGAATGGGTACCGCGTGGTGGGTGGGCGCCGGGACGAGCCATTCGGGCGCAGGGCACTGAAGCTGCAGTTTGGGCGGCCACTTGGCGGAGTGGCCTGCAACGCTGCGCGGGTCCAAGAGCTTGGCCTGGGTGTGCCGCTGCATGCCTGTACAGGGTGCGAGGCTGGGGGGCAGTGTGGGCTAAAGTTGATACGGAGGCGTAAGCTGTGCGGTACCGTAGGCTTGCATTTAAACGCTGGTGGCATGCGTGCAAGGTGTCGTGTGTATAAACGCACCGTCCAGCACCAGCAGGTCCGGCTTGCCCAGCAGAGCCGCAGCCAGCGCCACGCGCTTGCGCTGGCCGCCGCTCATCTGCGCAGGGGGCACACCGGGTGTTCGGGTTGGGCAAGGGGACGGGAACAACCCAGCCCACGGCAGACAGGAATGTCGGCAATCCTGGCGCTGGATGTGCTATGATTTAGCTGACCGTCAGTCATCAATATGATGCCATTAGTCACACTGCACCTTCCCTTGCCGCACAGACCTCCGGCTCTCCTGAGCCACCTGATCGACCTGCGTTCTCGCCTTTTTTGCTCCACAGCAGGTCGCTGCGCCACACAGCTCTTCTGTCCACCATACCAGGCCATACAGCGTGTCGGTTTGCCGTGCAGCACCCTGTTGCGCTCACCTGGTCGACCTTGGCGTTGAGGTCTGTGATGCCCACCGCCTCCAGCACGCGCTTGGCCTCCGCATCGATCTCCCAGGCGTTGAAGGTGTTCATCTTCTCAATGGCGACCTCCAGCTCCTGCGCGGGATGTGAGCGCGGCATGCTTCACAAGAGCAAACACACTGGAGGTTGTCGTACAGCCGATTTGTGTAGCATCAGGACCCGCCGAATGAACCGTCCGACCCGAATCGCCTCAAAGTGGGTAGAGGGTTTCATGAATAGCAAGGCCCACTGCCCATGCATAACACCTCATGTGCGTATGCACACTGTTTATGCCCAGTGCAAGTGGGGTTGGTCCCCGCGACTGGTGCGGCTCAGTCCCATGCCCCGTCTGCTCATGGTGCTGCCTGCCCCACCTTGGTCACGTTGCCCTGCGCGGTGACCAGCGCCCGCTGGTACTCCTGCACCGCGCGGGCCATGTCGGAGTCGCTCTGCAGCACAGCCTGTGGGTGGGGGGTGGGAGACGAGGAAGGTAACGTGGCGTGAGGTGCTGCCTGCAACCTGCGGAACGCATTCGCTTCTTTCACCTCCCCACAACGCCACCACCATTTGCCCCATATGGGGCCAGACGCACAGTACAGCCAGTAGTCATTGTTTCGCAACACACAGTCCGGATGAGCGCATCCACTTGCACACGGCGCCGCAGGTGCGACGGAAGCACAGCGTATGCAGATACGGCATGGGGTCAGCAAAGACAGCGTGCTGTTGTCCTAACTGAGAGACAATGATGCTGACCCCCAGCAAGCTGGCACCTACGGTACTAGGCTGCGCGGCCTCAGCGTTGCGCCTGGCGCCCCCACCTGCAGCACGGTGGTGCCCGGCGGCAGCGCTGGCTCCTGCGCCAGGAAGCCCACGCGGGCGCCCTTGTTGCGGCTGATGCTGCCCTGGTCGAAGTCGTCCAGGCCAGCAAGCACCTGGAGGAGGGGACGGCGGGTGGCAGCGAGGGGTGGCCGGGTGGGCAGCATGCAGGCAGGGTGGGCAGTAACGGGTTGAGGCTACTGCAGCTGCCCTTGACAACATTGTCTAACCCAGTCAGCAAGCACTGGCGGTGGTGAAGCGGGACTGCCTGTACAGGCACAGAAAGTACAAATCTACAGCGGGGCCAGCGGAAGGGCGAGCGGTCACGTGCAGGCGGCATGGTCCAGCTGCGTGTGTGCCACAGGAGCGCGTTAGGCGCAAGGTAGGCCATCACGCACGGGGTGTGTTCGTCCTTGCCCAGAACAGCGAGCATGCGCGGCAAGTGTTCCTGCTGCCTCGGCCCGTGCTGGCTATCTGCTGTTTCTCCCAAGCCCCTTGCCCAGCACCTTGAGCAGCGTGGACTTGCCGCTGCCGTTGGGCCCCACCACTGCCAGCTTGTCGCCCGCCACCACAGAGAACGTGAGGCCCTGCGGGAGAGGAAGGGGTTGGGGCCAGCGCAGCGGGAGGTGATAGGTGCGGAGGAGACATGGAAGGCAGCAGGCCGCAGTAGCCGCAGCAGTAGCCGGCAAAAGAGCCGCAGTACGGCGTAGGCTAGGGCGCGTGCATGCGGACGTGCGAGGAAGGCGATGGCCTTCGGCTTCGAAATCTGGATGTCTGATTCGGTGTCGCGTGCAGAGCAGGGCTCCTTTGCTCCCGTGGCCCCAACGGGACGTGGGGTGTCGGGCGGAGGGCGGGGGCACGGCCCAGGTGGTCGGGATCACGGCGCACACCCGCCTGCCGCCAGCCACCTTCGGCATGTGCCTCCGTGCCCAATCCTGTGCCTGTGCTGTACCGTACCTTTTTGAGCACCAGCACGTATCTCGCTGGAACTGCCGTGCCCGTGCCGGTGCCTGTGTCTGTACCCCTTGAGTACAAGAATAAAAGCTGACTCTGGAGCTGGCCCGTCCATACCTGTACCCGTGCCCGTACCTGCATCCGTACCCGTACCTGTACTCGTGTCCGTACCCGTGCCCGTACCCGAGCCCGTACCGGTGCCTGCGCCCATGCCTGTGCCCACCTCGAACAGCTGCTTCTCCCCATCGTGTGTCTTGCCCAGCGTGTCGGCGATCAGCAGCACCTCCCCGCGCTTGGTGCTCACCGCGCGCAGCACGGGCAGGCACGCAGCATGCCGCCGGGCGCCTGCGACAGGGGGCAGGCAGCCGCAGCGGCAGCTGCACGTGGGTGGAAGGCCGCGGGTGCAGGGAACCAGGCGGGGGTGTGGACAAGGCATGAGGCGCCGTAGGCACCAGTATTCACGCGTCTCCGCGACCGAAAGGGTTGAGGGGCCGTGGTCATGCAGGAGGAGCAGTGGCTGGAAGGTAATCAGCTCGGGCTTTGAGCTGGTGTGCCGGTCGGGTGTTGGTAAGAGCACGGGAAGTGCAGCCAGCGCCTCTGCAGGGCCGTCAATTTTCTGGCCCCGGGGGTGGGGGTACCACACAGCGTGCGCTTGCCCGACACAGAGCAGTTGGCCTAGAGGTATGAGTGCAGGATTACGACTCCAGGCTTGGAATGAGGGCTGCATGGCGAGACCCTAGACGTGCAGGTGACCAGCTGGGTAGCCCGCCCGGTGGTGGCCGCTGACTGGTGAGTGGCAGGTGACCGCGGTCCAATATGGGTCTACGTGCGGTAAGCGCTTCGCCAGTGTGTGGTATTATACGCAATGTGCGTAGAGCATGATACTGTTCACCTTGCAGCGGTGTGGCCTTGAACGGGGCCCCTCTGAGACGGGCCGGGTGCAAGGCAGCCATAGCCGCCGCGGGAAGGGGTAAGCGGCAACGTTAATCAAAGGCAGTCGTATTGAATATTGCTTGCACAAACGCCTGGCCCCTCTGCCCAAGCTTGCGGTCCAGCATACCTCCATGCAACTCCCAAGCAACTCCCAACCGTTTGCTCTCCACGTGTTGCTCACCAGGAGAACTTGAAGTAAAGGAAGTACTTACTGTTTTCATGTATCAGTTTCGACGCACGTACACCTCCGACCTGCTCCGTCCTTGCTTGATTTCCAAACCGGTTTTCCTCCGAAGCACTGGCACCAATTCCTCAAGCCTATCTTCATAATGCAGCTTTGTATGTAGAGCATACATACCCTATGGGGCAGGGTGCTCGTATGGTGCCACTAGCATGAGGCAGGGTGGTGTTCTTCTGTCCCCGCCTCATCGGGCGGGCGCGTTAGACCATGGACAGGGCTCAAATACGTATGCGGTAAGGCAGATACAGCCAGTTGCAGCGGTCGCCTCGCTGCGTCCATGCATGTAGACGTAGCGGCTCGGCTCCAGCGTGTTTCTGACCTATGGCACCCGCACATTTTCTCTGGACAGAGGCCAACTTCTGCACAGCGAGCCCGGCTTCCCGACTTTCCGCCAAAGAAGTGAGTGAGAAGCCTAGTCAAAGTGCCTATGGCGAGCAACGCCTATCCTGCAAACCCGCTGATAACGCATTCGTCACAACTTTCAACAGGGCGGATGAACTAAGTGGCTACCGGCCCGGCTCCATTGCTGCCTACCTGAACAGTCCAGGAGGCCCCAGCTATGCCCCGTACCCCTACGAATATGGCCGGTAAGTGCTTAGCCTCTGTTCCTCCGACCTGTGAGAGCCAACCGTTGCCTCACTCTCCCTACCTCTCACCTCGCTGAACCCCTCCCGTGCACGCAGCTCACCGGCATCCTCCGCAGCCCCTGCTCCCTCCCCATACGCGTCCTCTATCCCTTCAGCTCGCTCCTCGTCCGTTCCCCGCCCAGCCTCCCGCACCTCCTCCGCACACCCAGCCTCCACGGTGACAGCTGCCTACACCTCGGGCACAGCGGCATACGCCTCAGGCGCCACTGCATACACCTCAGGCGCAGCGGCATACACCGCAGGCGCCTCCACATACACCTCGGGTGCTGCTGCATACACGGGCGCGGCTGGCGCCCCGAGCATGGCGCCCAGTGGAACGCACCTGGGGGGAAGGTCGGTGCTCCGCGCCCCCGGCGTGCTGGCTGCAGGCACGCTGGGCCCGGGCAGCAGCATCCTGGATTCGCTGCGGTCCCCAAGCGTCACCACCTCGGGCGTGGTCTCGTCCCTGGCGCAGCGGACGAACAGCAACAGCGGCCTGGACTACAGCAGCCTTGGAGCAGGGGCCGGCGGGTCAAGCCTGAGGTGGGCCGTGGGTTGCTCGGGGCGGGGACGCCGGGTACCTGTGTGCTAGCCGCTGCTACATTTAGCCTGGACGCGGTGTGGGTTTGCTGCCGCACCTGACTGCATAATTGGGTATCGTCATACACATGCAGGCTGAAGCGGGAGCAGTCCGCCACCTCCCGGCAGCACTCGTACACGTCACTTGGCGCCCAGCAGGCGGACCAGCTGCGTGCGATGCACCTGTCGGGCCCTGCCTCAGCCTCGGGAGCAGCAGCATACGGGAGCAGCTCACGCATACCCTCGGCAGCCTCCACCGCTGGGGCTGGCGCTTCCTCCGTGGGCGTGCCCCGACGAGGCTCCCTGGACCGCTCGGCGGGAGCAGCTGTCGCAGCGCGACTGGGCAGCTTCTCAGGAGCTGGGGCGGTGGCGGGTGCAGCGGGTGGGTATGGGGCCAGCAGCGGCAGCGGCGGGATGCCGTCCGCACCTCCGCTGCAGGCGGGGTCGGGCTCGTATGCGGAAGGGAGCTACGGATCCTACTCGGCGAGCCACAGGCGGGCTGCGGAGCTGCCAGGGGGTGCAGTGTATGCATCACAGTACGCGCCGGGCTCCTCGGCGAGCACCGTGTACATTCCCGTAAGCTCGCAGCAGGGCCACGCGCAGCAGGGCGCGTACGGCACCGGAGGCGGGTACGGCAACAGCAGCGGGCACGGGTACGGGGCGGCGGCCGGCGCTGTGTTGCAGGACGCGCGATCGGGGCTGGGGTCCAGGGACCGGGAGCGAGAGCGAGAAAGAGAGCGCGAGTATGCAGCACAGCACTACAGCCAGCCGTACCAGCACCAGGGCTCCTCCCTCACTGCGTCGGGCAGGGGTCCCTCTCTCGTCTCCAGGACGGGCGTGGGCGGTGGCCTGCCTCCCACTGCGCCAGTGCTGCACCAGTTGCAGATGCCGTCTGCGGCGCCCTCCGCACCTCCACTGGCCTCCCCTGCATCCCCCAGTACTGCACCGGCACAGGGATACACCACAACCGTATACACCAGCTCCACGCCACTGTACATCAGCCCATCACAACCCACATTATCAGCTGCAGGGCCCGGGCCATCCATGCTCCAGGCCTCCTCGCACACCTATTCCACGTCAACGCCAGACTACGCCGGGGAGTCGCGGACCGCACAACGGGTCGGCTCCTTCAGTGTCCGACATGCGGCGGACAGTGGAGCCGCAGCCGTGGCAGCCGCCACCTCCGCCGCCACCATGTCGACGGCGGTAAGCAGCTCCACCGCTGGGAGCCCGCGCGTACGGTCCGTCGGTACCGCCGCGGCTGCCTATGCGCCCGCAGACTACCTGGACTCCAGTGCCCTACGGCCAGCCGTAGATGCAACCCAGGTGGCTGGGGTTGGAGGAGCGGGCTATGCCTCCGGGCCGGCCCAACGTCGAGTACAGCAGGTAGCGGAGGAGCAGCAGGACAGGCGGTTGGGCAGCGGCCGGACGGGCAGCGGAGCCCCCCTGCCCGTTACGTCCTCATACCCGTCAGTGCCGCCTGCGGGGGCCGTCCAGGCGGCAGGGTACGCTGAGCGCTCGCCGCGTGCGTTGCGTTCCATGGAGCTGCCGCCTCCGGGTTCGGTTGCGGGTGGTGCTGGTGCGGGTGTGGACAGAGGCCCTGGCGGGGAGGCAGGCAGGTCAGGGGAGAGGCTGACTGGCGCGTCTATGGGGGCCAGCGCGCGGGCGGAGCCGCACTCGTGCCCCATCGCGGGGTACGTGGGCGGCAGCAGCGGCAGCAGCTCTGCGGCTGCGCTGGATAGCGGGGGCAGTAGCTACACTAGCATCGCGAGTGGCGGGAGCAGCGGCAGCAGCAACAACAGCATGGACGGGGCGGGCAGCGGGAGCGGAAGCAGCAATGGCGGCAAGGGGGTGGAACGTGAACCCGCGACGGTGGCTGCCGGGCGGGCCCACCGTAGCGCTGCGCAGCCGGCCGCGGCAACTCCCAGTATTGCCAGTACCACTACCAGTCAACACCAGTTCCACAACCGTACTCACGATGCGATGCCAAACATTCACAGCGCAGCCGGCACCCCAAAGCCACCAGCGTCACCCAGGGCCGCGTTGGCCGGTGCAAGGCCATCCCGGGAGGCTGGGGAAGCGGCTGCGGCTGCGGCAGCTCCCGTCGCCGCTGGCCCTGTGGCGCCGGGCTGCTCGTGCGGGCCGCTGCCGGACCTGCCTGTCCTGTCCGCCCCCCGCGACGCAGGGCCCGGCAGGGGCTGCGTGGGGCTGCAGAACCTGGGCAACACGTGCTTCATGAACTCCATCCTGCAGTCCCTCAACGCGGTGCCGGAGCTGGTCACGGCGTTCCACAAGCCGGCGGACAAGGCGTGGTGGGTGGTGTGTACACGGAAATCGGCTGGGGCTTCCTGAAACACCACGGAAGCTTTAGATACCCGCGCTACGGTGGTACCAGTCGTTGCGGTGGTACAGCGCCCTACTGAGGTATTGCTCTGGCTGAGTGTTACGTTTACGCATTACCTTTCGTACTGTACGGCAAGCGCTGACGCGTTTTGCGGCGTGTACCTTGGTCCCGCAGGAGCTCCAAGGCGGTGGTTGCTCCAGCTTACTCGGGCCTGGTGCGCGACATGCTGGCCGGCAGCTGCCCGGCGGTGGTGAACCCCAACGCCTTCCTGCGCAAGGTGGCCAAGCACGACGCGCGCTGGGGCGACGGGCGGCAGCAGGACAGCCAGGAGTTCCTCAACAGCCTGCTGGAGGTGCTGCAGGTGGGGTGTGGGGGACAAGAGGGGTTTGCGAAAGCCTGGTGAAGGCGCTGCAGACGGGGCGCGGCCTTGGATGGCTGGGGGCGGGCAGGGCAAGCTTATTGGGTGCAGGCTGCAGGGGCTGGTCGGGCTTGGCCTACGTAGCAAAACAGCGGTTTGGCGGATCAGCGGAGGCGAAGGCGCAACTCGCCTAGGTCCCGCTGGAACGTTCCCTTGCACTCATACGCATTGCAGCCTCAATAATTCGATGCCCACACCTGTTTCGTTCCCCTGCAGTCCGAGTGCAACCGCGTGGTGGGCAAGCCGCAGTACCGTGAGTTGCCTGGCAAGGGCCCCGAGGACGCGCAGGCGGCAGAGGCCTTTGCCTACGCGCGCACCTGGAACGACTCGCCCATCGACGACATCTTCGGCGGCCTGCTGCAGTCCACGCTCACCTGCCGCACCTGCGCCCGCACCTCGCACACCTTCGAGCCCTTCCTGGGCCTCGCCGTTCCCATTCCCTCCACCTCCACCACCTCGGTATCCGTGGCCGACTGCCTTCGTGCCTTCGTGGAGCCGGAGGAGCTGGCCGGGGAGGACTCGTACAAGTGCGAGTCCTGCAAGAGCTGCCAGCCGCACACCAAGCGCCTGCAGATCTACCGCCCGCCTCGCGTGCTGGTGCTGACCCTGAAGCGCTTCACGCAGCGCTCCTGCGGGAGCAGCGGGTTCGGGTTCGGGCTCGGGGGCTTCGGGCGGTCCCGGTCCATGTCCAAGAACAACTCCCCCGTGCAGTTGGGGGATGCGTCGGGGGGATGTGGGTTGGACCTGGTGCCGTACTGCAACCCGCTGGGGCTGCGGGAGCTGGCGGTGCGGGGACGGCCCGTGGCGGCCGCGTACCAGCTGGTGGCGGTGAGCCACCACAGCGGCAGCCTGGAGGGAGGGCACTACACGGCGCAGGCACGGAGCTGCATGGACGGGCAGTGGTGGGTTAGGGAGGTTTGGGGACGGAGATAGAGGGCGGTTAAGCGGCTCAGGGCTTTGTTGGCTTGGAGACGGGGACGCGGGGGACCTTGTGTGTGTCGAGCGGCTTGCAGGGGCAGCAGCGAACACCTGGTATCTGTTAGCCGAGCGGTTTGAAGCGCCTGCAGCGCCTAATGGCCAACGCGAGGGTGCTCGTCAAAATGCACGCCTGCATCGTCAACGTTACACTGGCAGCCGGTCCGCTGTTTAGGCCCACTCGTGTAGTGGCCCTGTTGCTGACCCTGTTGCATCCTCCTCTACCCCTTTCGCCCCCCAGGTACAACTTCAACGACAGCCACGTGCGCAAGGAGCCGTCCTGCCCCGCCGGCTCCTCCTCCTCCGCCTACGTGCTGTTCTACCGCATGGCGCACCTGCCGCCCAGCAGCCTGTAGCGCGCGCGATGCGCTGTGTGTCGCGTGAGATGTGTTGCTGTGGCCAACTGTGAGCTTGAGTTGCAGGCCGGCATCGCGGCAGCCACGGGGGACCGAATCTGTTCGTGGGATAACGGCCGGTTTTTTGGCGGGTCGCGGCAGGTGCGCCAGGGCCGGGTTGCGTTTCTTTGTCCATGGAAATTAATTCCCAGGAGGCTCCTTCATGTTGCATTGCTCGGACGGAGAGAGGACACAGCTGTCTTGACAGTCTCAGAGTGTATGGTACTGCGAGCGGTTGAGACGCCCTTGTGCATGTTGCGTTGGGTATTGCATAAGTGTGGTTCCAATACCTGCGAGGCGCGTGCCTTCTGCGCACGCCCCTCACGTACAAGACGGTTGGTGCTTGAACACATTACTGCTGCGTGCTTTTCTGTACTTGAGCCGCTGTGCACAAGTCGTGCGGTGTATATTAGCATCTTGATCGTTACTCGCGGGCGCTGCGCTCTTGTCTTGGTGTGCGGTAAGATCGTTAGTATGGACCAAACATAAACCTGGCTGGTTTTGCCAACAACGGTTGCATGCCGCCTGGGTCTGCCTGGGTGACCCTGGGAAGGTGCGTTGTGCGCCAAACTTTTGCAACGCGATGTGATTGAGCAGACACTCGTCGCCTCCACTGGTGGGCAACGTGCAATAATTACAGGATCCTATGCAGGCTTTGGGTCAGGGGTCGACCCCTGCTTTGGGTCGACGTCGCACTGCGTCGCACGAAGGGAGTTGACGCATCGCAAGCCACAAGGGGTCACGCTGGGGCACAATGCCCTAATGCTGTCACTGTGGGCCACTGTAATCGCACGACGGCTCTTGTACTGCCTCTCTTGCACACCTTTGTGCACTGTGCCGTCACTGCGCAACGCCCAGCGCTGCTACAGATGCCGCCCACACGCCACCGCCACGACGGTGGGGTAGCAAGCGCTACCACCCCAACAGCCACGGGCCACCAGTGCCTCAATCCGGGGAACAGTCCCGCGTGACCCTCCAAATGTCCCAGCTCTGCAACAGGTCCTCCATTGCAACTTCCAATCAGTCTCAAGGCCTTCCTGAATCGCCTGCCCAAGATCGCTACAGCTGCGCGGTTCCCACTTTCGCTGACGCTGTCCCATGCTCCTGGGCATGCCCAGGCTCCCTGTCCGCTGTCAGCCTCACTCGCACGGCAGGTCGAAGGTGTAGTTGGCCGCGTCGTTGCTGTCCCAGTGGCTCTGCCCCGCCACCACGTAGTGCACAGCCAGGCTCAGCGTCACGTGGTTGCCTGCCGTGTGTGGAGGGCGGGGGAGGTGGGGCCCATTCGACCGTTTTGAGTTCAACACGCAACATGTACTTAACGCAGGATGTCTGAAAAGGTGTCGGCAAGCGGGGCACGCACCCTGGAAGTGGAAGCGAAAGGCGAGCAGCAGTGCAGCGCAGCAAGACTTTGTAATGGTGGTGGTGATGACCGGCTATGGTGGGTTGGGTCCAAGTCCAGTGGGCCCCTGCGCCTCTCGCCACCTTTCCCTGCCCCCACCTGCCGCCAGCGTGGTGCGCACCGCCACCCCGTGCTGCTGCCCCGCCGCGTCCAGGTCAATGGCAAAGTTGAAGTTGTCGGCGCCCAGACCCAGCCGCTTGTCCCAGTTGGCGGAAACCTGCACAGCGTCATAACGGTTGCACATCCTGGTATGACACCGGATCGAGATGGGGATGACCGCTCACAAGCAAGGACGCAGCTTCCTTCGGCTAGAGCCCCAAAAGCTGCCGCCGTCACCTCTTGCGCACGGCATATCCGTGCTCATTCCCCGTGCCTCCGCCTCACCTCGCCGTACGACGCCCACCCGTCCAGGCTGTACCGCACCCGTACGTCCTTCTCGTACGCCAGGTTGGCCACCGACGCGCTGCCCCACACGCTGCCCAGACCCAGGCCACGTAGCTTGCCCAGCCGCGTTCCTCCCGGGCTGCCCACCTCCGCCCCTTGCGCCGCCCGCGCCCCCTGACCGAACGACCCCCGCCGCCCCATGTCCCCGCCCTCGCCCCCCGACCCGTCAGCTCCTTGCATGGCTTGCTGCTGCCGCGCGTGGCTCAGCGGCTGCTGGGGGTGCTGGGGGCGCGGCGGTACACGCTCCAGGTGTGTTAGCCGCACGGGGTGTGAGTTGCGCCACCCCAGGTTGTGCGCAGGGTCGTCGTCGTGGAGCAGCACGTTGGCGCCGTTGGCGCCGCCGCCGCCAGAGCCGCCCCTGCCGGTGTGCTGCTGGGAGGCGGCGGCGGCGGCGGCGGTGTGGCGGCCGTGCAGCCGCACCGAGTCGTGCATGCCGGGGCCTGATGTACGACAACAGGGGCAAAAGGGTGTGCGCGTGCGGCGTGTGAAGAAGAACTTCACGCGAGAGTTGAGTGCCGGTCCGCTGCAGAACCCCTATAGGACCTAGCTTCGGGCAAACAAAAAATACCATGAATCCACGGCCGGTCGACATTGCTTTCCTCGCCGTACAATGCCTGCTGTGTGCCATGTCCGGCTGCCAGGAGTTCTCTTGCCGTACCTGGTACGGACATGGGGCCGGTGAAGCTGGCCATGCTGCCCCTGCCCGTGGCCAGGTCCTGCAGCACCGCCTCGGTGCGCGCCACGTCGTGGTGCGGGGCGTCGCGGGGGAACAGCAGCAGCAGGGAGGAGGACGAGGCCAGGGGTGAGGGCGCGGCGGGGGCGGAGGAGCCCAGCAGGCCGTCGTGCGCGGGGCCGGCGGGGGCTGGGGCCGTGGGCGTGGGGGAAGAGGCTAGGTGCAGCTTGAAGGTGCGTGGGTCGATGCGGGTGTAGAAGGGAGCGCCAGGCTGCGGGGCAGGCGGGAAGCAGGATCCCGTTAGTTACGTCGCAGGAAAGGACCTGGGTGGCCAGGTGGCATGTTCAGGGTTGCGCGGGATGTATGCGCTGGATCCTGCAAGGCATCGCAGATGACGGGCTGCAAGGGGAAAAGGTATGCCACATGCGCAGCAGTTGACAGCATCGACTTCCCGGGGTGAGGGGTGACCCATGGGTCACTTGGACGAGGGGCACCTCCAGGCTGCCGACCGCGTGCGCAAACGCTGGTGCTTCTTACCTCTCCCCGGCCCAGCGGCACCTCTAATCTGCCGACTTGCAGCACAGCCACCTGCTCCTGGGCATGGCCGTGGCCGTGGCTGGGTCCGGTGCGGGGGCTGGCGCGGGAGGGCGGCTGCAGGATGCGCAGCGGGCCCACGGCCAGGCGCCGGTCCAGCGCGCCACTGATCTCGCGGAGCTCGACCTGCGATACAACGTGAAACGGCTTTGTGGATTGCAAAGATAGATTGGCTGGTGAGCGCACTATGCAGTTGTAGCAGGACTGCAAGAACCGCGGCGGGCTGAAAGGTTGGTGCCAACGTGGCGCCAAAGTAACATTGCCGCAAACCAGGCGGCAAATCCCTGGTAATCCCAAAAGAAACATGATGTGGTATATGGCTTCAAGTCGAAGAACCTGCCTTGCACTGGAGACCGCCAATCAGCTGTCCCCTCTGGTGCTCGTTGCCGCCGACCGCTGGGCTCTCCAGCTCTACCAGACCGTGGTTGTCGGAGCCATCGGCCATTCCATAGTCGCCCGAGTCCTCACTCGGCTTCTGCTGAGTCTGGCCCTGGCCGCTGCCAACGCCCCGCAAGAGCGTGCGCAGCATTCGCTCACGCCGTCGTGTTAACTATCACGCCACCGGCTGTCTTTGTTAAGATCTTCTACGCAAAAATGCAGCCCGAGATTCTTAAAAGCTTCGCATATCATTGACCGAGGCAATTACAGAGCATAGATTGTCCTGCGCGCGCTCTAGATCCCGTTGCGTCATCACCGCTCTCCTTGGCTGCCCTGGCTGCCCCGTTACCCCCTTCCTCTCACTCATCCTTGCAAACAACGACAATGCGCCTTACGCGTTACGCAGCCCTCAGCCCCGCAGCCAGTGCCGCTCGCAGCAGCTGCTCCGGACTCTTGTTGGTCTGGTACCCTTGCCTCACGACCACGCGCTTCCCACCGCCTTCCGCCCGCATCCCCGCTACCCCAGCCACACTCCCGCCTGCCGCGACCTCCCCAGCCCCCTCCTGCCCCGCCTCCATGCCTGCTGCCAAGCGCTCCAACCGCTCCTGTACGGCAGCCGGAGGCGACACGTGGCTGTCCAGCAGGTTGCACGCCACCTCCACCACGCCGTCCGCATGCTGCAGAGCCATGGCCTGGGGGGCGGGTTGAGGCAACAACACGCAGTCGCTTTAGATACAGATTGCTACGATAGCATATTCCTGTTAACATTTTCGCAGGTACACGTGCCCCAGCGGAAACGCTCGGGATGGGCGTGGGCGAGCAGGGGAGAGGATGTGCACAACATCCAGTGAGAGCCAACGAGTCCTGGGACGGTGGACCCGTATGCGGCCAGAGGGCAAAGTTAGCCGGTGGCCCCTCGATTTCGAGCTGTACAAGGCATGAGGACTAGCACCTTCGGCCAGCGACACACCATCTAGCAGGGGAGTCTTTCCTGTCACTTAGCGGGTGTCAGCCATGACGCGCCCCACCTGCACGGCCGGCAGCCCCCCGCCGCGCTCCGAAACCTGCACCGCCAGCCGCCGCACTGCGCAAGGCAGGTTTAACGAAGGCACAGCTGGTCAGCTGCCGACTGAAACCCCAAGATCCATACCCGTCCATGAGACACATCAGCACACGTGCAACCGCATGAGCCGAGGCTTCTCACCATAATCGTACATACGCCCCTGAACACGGTGGACTGTACGCTACAACACAAAGCCCATGAGTTTACACAGATACCTACATGTTTCGTGAGCAACAGAGGAGCAGCAAGACCCCAGACGCAGCGCAGGCGCCAACGGGTTCCCCTCCGCTCACCTTCCGCCAGCTCCAGCCCCTCCACCGGCACGTTGTAGTTGACCACCCACGGCACCGCCCCCACGGTGGCCACACCCCATGCGGGGGACGCCAGGGGAGGTCCCACGTCGGGAGGGTAGTGGGCCAGGGACAGGAGCAGAGACCCTGGGCCTGCTGCGGGGGAGCTGGTGGCCTTGGGGTCCCCTTCTGTGCCTGAGGCCGAGCCCGCGCCGTGCTGTTGCTGATGGAGTTGTCTCTGTTCTTGCTGCTTCTGGTGCTGGTGCACAGGGGCATGCTGCTGCTTCTCGCCCGTGCTGCCGGTTGTGCCTGTGAGGCTGCCTTGCCAAGTGGCTGCAGCGGTGGGCTTGAAGTAGCCTGCGCACACATGGTAACGCGGGAGCAATCAGGGCGTGGCGCCAGAACGGACGGGCCTGAAGACTGCATATCCCATCGACGAAACGCGATGCTGGTCGTGGCAATGTGCTGTACCACGCCCCGCACAGCGCCGTTGGTGGCAACGCCGGCGGAGATGCTTTCTTTCCCAAGCCCCATGCCTCCAGTTTCGTGCCCTCGGAGCAGAACTCCTATCCACCCACTTATCTCACCTAGCTGCCGCCGGATCTCCGCCAGGCTCCTGTTGGCAGGGTGCGCCCTGCCGTACAGGTACACGGGCACGCCGCCTCCCTCAGCTCCCACTTTACCCGCCGCTCCTCTGCTACCGTCCCCGGGACTTGAACCTTCCCGTGCTGCCCCTTTCGGCAACTCGTGCTCCGCCAGCCCCTCCGCCACAAGCCTCGCACACGCCGCTGCCTCCGCCAGTGCCACCTCCCCTGGCGGCGGTGGCACCCACGCCAACTCGTCGCCCGGCCCACCTCCTCCCGCTGCCCCTGCACCGCTGCTGCCGCTGCTGCTCGTGTTGCCATGGCTGCCACCGCCCACACTGCTGCCCGTGCAGTGCACTGTTCTTGTTGCTGTAGCTGCGGCAGTTGCGGTTGTTACGGTGGTTGCGGTGGACGCGGCATGTCCGGCACGTGGCACCAGCCCGCCCAGGGGGTGCACTGACACGTGGTCCACCGCCCCCAGGCGAGGGTGCGTCGCGGTGTGCTGCCGCAGATCCAACAGCTGCAGCGCACGGCGGCTAAGGGACAGCACTGCGGCAGCCAGCTGCAGGAAAGGTAAAAAGGGGCGAACGGTATCCTCAGGCAGTGTGAGCATGCATCGGTTTGCCGTGCCGCTAGCGCCGAAGCCGGACACGTCAACAACTCCGCCAAGGCCAAGTTCCGCTCTACACGTCACAGCTTTGTGTTTAGACGGGTTACATGCATGCAGTACTGTGTGGCCGAGTAAAAGATTCGTCCATGGGCCAGAAACAGGGATGCAGAACATGTGGTGTTCGCTGGTCAGGGGGTGACAATTGTGCATGCCGTAGTGTGCTAGGTGCTGCTGTGGTGCTTGTCAAGGGAGAAGCGCGGTGGGTTACAGACATTCACTGGTGCTTAGCATTGCCCACGCACCCACCGCCCGCCCGTCCTGCCTGCTCCGCGCTGGCGCCCACCAACGTGTACCCCGTCCTGTTGTACGGCTCGTCGACGAACACGTGTGCCAGGGCCACGCCGGGAGCTCGTGCGGCCTCCTGCACGTGTGATCCAGACAGATACTTTGCTTTGCCGTCACTCAGGAGGAGGCACCAGGCAGCAGCACAAAGAAGGAGGCAGGATGCGGACGGCACTGAAGGCAACAGGCAACAGGAGGCAAGCAGTACACGCTGCGGCAATCCTCTAGATCCAGAGGCAGACCCCCACTATCTGGCTCTTGATTTGCGAGGACAGGCAGTAAGCAAGACGTTAGTTACATGCGTGTCACCTCCATGGGTTGCCCCCAATGTGTGCCTCCGCCTCGCCACCCAGCCTGCCCCTAGCTCTCACCGCCAGGGCGCCGATGACGTGCTGCCTCTGACCCTCGGAGACGTACACGTTCACCCCTGCACAGGTGGTGTGAGGAAAGAAGCTTCCAGCATTGCCACGGAATTGTTGCGGTCGCGGTCGCGGTCACGCGGTAACAGCAACAACAGCCAGGTGGTACGCCAACGTCCTACAGCGTGGGCATGGCCTCGGTGAGCAACTGGGTTAGACAGCAAGAACGCCTCAGGCCCTACCCAGCATTGAAGCGGCAATATTATGAGCATTACTGCTGCACGTCATTGTGCCAGTGGATGAGCTCCTGAGCCGCGAAGTCGCGCCCTGCGCACGCCCTGCGCCGCGGCGCGCTGCAGTCGTCCTGGAGGCAACGGCGCGCAAGATAGCCGAATATCTATTTGCATACATTGCGGAAAACAGGATATGCTGGGCACACGTGTTACGGGTCGTGCTCTGCGTCCGCTTGCCTGGTGTCCACTCGCCGTACCAACTCGTGGCAACCGACAGCCATTTGCCAGGCTGCAGCCTGCCACCTGACTGAAAGAGTGTTGTCGTGCCATGGAGTGCCGCGAGAGCCATGCTGCTTTACGGAATGTCCCGGATGGGGGCAGGGACGGTGCAGGGAAACGCCTTCAGAGGCCCCACGTGGCAGTGCCGGGGTGGTGCACGTGCCACAGGGCAGGGTCAGCAAGCCAGCAATTCGCATGCCGTCAACAGTTCCACATACATACTGTCAGACGTATACCGGATATATACTGAAGTGTATGTAGGGCAGTCAATCCAGTCATTTGATCTTCCCTTGGATGGCATTCTGCCGGGCTCTACCTCGTGGCGATCTGCCGGACTGCCGCATGGCTGTGTGGTCCTCTGGGCCTCGATTGGGGCGGGCACGGCTCGCTGCCGCTTCCCCACTTGCGCACGGGCGCTTGAGCTGGCTGACAAAGTACTGTTGCGGTAACTAGTATCCAACGCTTGTCGATACTCCCTGTGAACCCCTGCCCAACACTGCCGTAGCCTTGCTGCGTAGCATCTGCGTCCTGCGTCGGGTTGGACATACACACGTGTACGTTCCTTGCCCAGGGCGGGTCCCTTGGCCGTGGCTGCTACCAGCGCAACACCAAAGGGTCGGAAGTCCAGATCAAAATGCTACGCGATGCACTTCTTTGAAAGCGCATGTACACGGAACCACTGTTGCACAGGTAAACAACTGCTGGCATACCTAAGCTGCACGTGGACATCTTTTTAGCACATGGGCACCTGTGTACTGCCACAGCACTAGTATGTATGTATAGATTTACAGTTTTGGTCCCCTTCCAGAGCCCAGCCCTGTCCCGCTCGGGAAACAGAGCTGGTCC
>VFQN01004257.1_pt1 | contig 19138 bp, 15 predicted proteins | sample 3512371 | NCBI WGS metagenome assembly VFQN01 (sample SAMN10412370, study PRJNA504923) | tailings metagenome | isolation source: Replicate 2 from Balatoc abandoned mine | place: Philippines: Itogon, Benguet | collected 2017-08-28 | reverse complement strand
ACACGTAGGAGTTGCTGCACAGGCGATTGGCCGTAAAAAAAAGACGACTTTCCGAGATTGGCTTTTGGGGCCAGGTATAGTATTTATTGATGAGTTTTTGAAGGTACTGCTTGTTCTGCCATTCCACCAAACGGCGCGTATCAAAGTCCGGGAACTGTTTGAGGATGTCATTGACGGGAATGACATCGCGCTCCTGAAAGGCTTTTTGGAAGGAAATAAAATTCATTTGTATTGTATTTTTGCGATAAATAACAAAAATACAATACAAATCAGAAAAATCAAGCTATTTAAGGATAATTACTTTGTTCTGTTGGAGCAGGCGCAGCAGTTCCGTTTTGGTGGTGAGCAGATAAGCTTCCAATTCCGCCTCGGTCGAGATGGTAGTGACCTTGCCCGAAAGGTAATATTCCTGCGTTTCGCGCACCACTCCGCCGGGGTTGGTCAAACGGGCTTTTCGATTGGCTTCTTTGACGATTTGGGTGACCTGATCGGTTTTAAATTTCGACGCTTCCGAGCGCCGCAGTTGGAGTTGGGTGATGGCCTCTGTGTTACGTATGGTATACAGCGTTCGAGTTTCGTCGGCATACACGCCCGATTCGGTCACGTTGTGCTTTTTGGCTTCCTCGGCCAATTCGACAAAAATCTCCGTGTACATTGTTATCACTTCGGTGCGCAGCGACTCCGTAAATTCTTTCAGAGCTTTCCGAATTTCTTCGTAGGCCGGCTTAATGTGGCGGAAATCAAAACGCGGGTCCTCCTTTTTTAGGAACTCCCCGATGCGATCCGCTTTTTCGTGCAAGTCAGGCCCGAGGGCTTCGATATTGTCGCGGTGCGTATCGTAAAACTTACGGATGGCGTCGTAGTCATTTTTGGCTCGGGAAATAAAATCAGCGACGCCTTTGGTTTGGTCAAACTGCTTTTTAAGGTCGGTTTGTTGGTCTCGAAGTTTTGAAAAGAGGATTTTGGGATCACGGGCGGCCATGAGTTCAGCCAGTTTTTCCCGAAAATCCCGAAATACAACCCCAAAAGGATAGTGTCCGTAAAATTCTTTTTCGCTGCCGGCATACTCCTCGTGGCGTTTTTTGAAGGCCGCTTTCAGCTTATCAAACAATTCATTGCCGTCGGTCGAGGTGCCCAGGGTTTCATTAAAAATATCGGCATAAGCCCGCAGAGTAGCATCAAGCGTAGCCTGATCGATTTCTTCCCCGGCTTTTACTACGCACACCCAGCGCTCGGAAGTGACGAGGGCTTTCTTGCTAAACCCCATGATGCCGTAGCGGCGCTCATTGCGGCACACCAATTCGCGGCGTTTTTTCTTCACGAGCTGCACGATCACATCCAACAAAGCTTCCGAGCGCCAGCCAAAGGGCGGTTTGGAAAATTCGCGCACGAGGTCTTCGATGTTCATTTCACCCCCAAACTTGGTAATAACCTCCTCCACGCGCTCTTCCGCTGGCGTCAGGCCAGTCGTTGTAGTTTGCATTCCGCGCGGAATACGCTCCTTGAGTTCCTGCTGCGTACGGGCGTAGTCCAACGACAGCTTATGAAATTTATAGAGCCGGTCGAGGTGCTTTTCGATGGCATTTTTCAGGCGTTCTTCGGGCTTGGTTCCCGTTATTTCATTGGCCTCCAGGATCTGATTGCCGCTGATAAAGCGGGTCGCGACAAACTGTGCTTCGATGCGCTGATTGATCTTGTGGAGCAGGGCCGTATTGCGCTCTTTGAATTTTTGGATGGTATTGGTTCGTTCTCCGGTGGCGGCTTCGGCGTTGTTTCTGAAAAATTTGAGCGTTTGGCAATAGCGTTCAAAATCATTGCGCAAGCCGGAATCTTTCAAATACCACTCATTGAGCGCCACGGAAAGGGTGACGGTATCGTTGGCGAGGGCTTTTTGGTTCAACGGCTTGGCATCCAAGAGCAAAACCGTGACTTTAAAATCTCCGTTTCGCAAAAACTCCTTATCTTCCACGGCATAGCCCACCCTAAAATCGTTTTGACCAAAGGTGTGCTTTCCCGTGATTTTGACCATTTTGCGGAAGATGTCATCAAATTCCGTTAAGCGTTCCTCGTAGTTGATCGGAAGGTTTTTGATGATGGACTGCACATCCATTTCATCTTCATTGAAGAAGAAATAACTGCCGTTTTCTTCGCGAACGAGGCTGTTTTCAATCAATTTTTCCAATACATCCCTGATTTTGTTTTGGAGTTGCAGCCGGTTTTGATCCAGTTCGTTCATCATCAGCACTGTCAGGTTATCCACCGTCGAGGCAAAGCGGAGCTGAATGGTTTGCGAGAGGTTGGAGATCATAAACAGGTTTTTGACCACCCGTTGCGCAAAAGTATCATTGGCCGTAAAATCAAGGGCCGCCTGCGACGCCCGCTGCCCGCGATGGGTCAGGTTGGACCGAAATTGCTTGTTGAAAAAAGCATCAAAGGGCAGAAATGCGCCGACCTCAAGGTCCTTGTCGGTTTCTTCTTTGGTCGTAAAGTGCGTGATACCCAGTACCGAACGCTCGTTGTCTTTAACCTCTTTGATGACAAAGCCCAGGTTTTGGAAGGCTTCAAACACCTGCGAAATGAGCTTGAATTGAAAAGGTACAAAGGGATAAGCTAGGATGAAATCGTCTTCGGTTTCGTAGCCTTTGTAGAGGTCGGTACGGAGTTTGAACTGATTTTGGATGTAGTCTTTTTTGTCGCGAAAGAGCTGACTTAACACACGAATTCCGTCACTGCTTTTGTCCAGTACCCGTTTTTGAGTGATGTAAGAGGCGTCATTGCTCTGCAACGAAATACGGGTATCAAAGCGGCCGAGGATTTTTCCGAATTCATCCTTCACGTCGCCCGAGGTATCGGTATTCATCGCCACTTCTTCTAGGGTTTGCTGCGCCGTACAGGCAATCCACACCTGATTTTGACAATCCTGACTGACTCGCTCGATGATATTCTGGAAGTTGAGTAAGATTTCGGGATTTTTGCCAATGTACTGCGATACTTCATCCACCAAAAACACCAAACGATAGTCTTTGCCTTTGCCAGTAATGTATTCTTTTAGTTCGGGAATAAGGGTAGACGCAATCCCGATCTTGTACGAATCAGGGTGGGTCAATTTATGGTGCAGCGAAACGGTGTCCATTTCGGGAATGAGCCGCTTGCCGATGGATAGAATACTTTCCAATTCAAAACCCGCCGCCTGAGCGGCGTCTTTGTCCCAATCGTAGCCGAGCTCCTCGGCAATGATTTCTTTGAACTCGGCAAATTTGCCTTTGTTATCGAGGTACTTTTCAAATAGCAGCGCCAGCGGAATGTCCGATGCATTGTAGCCACGGTACCGGTTGAACATGTTCAGAAAGATCCGCGTGAGGCGTTCGCCGCCTGCATCGTCGGTCTCATCTTCTACGTTGAAGAGAATATCGTCACATTGAGTGGCTTGCAGGCGTTTTTTGATCAGTACTACATTACTGACGGTGATTTCGTCAACATGTCTTTTTTCGTACTCTTTCACCGCCTCTAACCAGCACTCAAATGCCTCTTCGGAAGTAGCTGGATGAAAGCAGTAGTGGGCGTATTTGATAAAGTGCGACTTTCCCGAACCGTAATAGCCGTTGATCCAAATGCCCGTTTTTCCGGTTCGTTTGTTGAGAATGGTATTGAGCAGTACATAAAGTTTTTCAATGAGCTCATCCGTAAATATATATTCCTTGATTTCAGCAGAAACGGTTTCGGCATCTTTGTTACTGACCACTACCGCCGGGTTGATGGGCCGGTCAAGGGGTTTTTTGAATATATCTTTAATTTTCATACTTAATGATTGATCAAATGAATGGCTCGGTAAAGGTTTTCGTCGTTGAGGAGTTTAAATAAATTGTAATTCTCTTTTACTTCTCCCGGATAAAAAAGGATAATTTTATACTTCTGAATGTATTTCTCAAAATTGTTCATGAATTTACTTGCGCGTAAATACGGAAAAATAGCCCCAAACCCCATCATAAACACATACGCCACTTCAGCATCAACCGACTCCCGGAAATGTTTCTGAATTCGTTGATGTAGCCATTCAAAAAAGGCAGTGCTGTTGGCATCTTGTTTGAGAAAGAGCGCGACTTTGTCCGATTTAAGGGGCTCTTGCTCCAGATAAAAATCATATTTGCTGACCTTTCCGAAGCGCTCCTGTTGGAGAAAAGTCAACAACTCCTGAAAAATATCTAGTACCAATACATTGAGGTAGTTGTCGGGGCGGTGCAGCCTTTCTTTGATGTACAGAATTTCCTTTTGGATCTGATACTCCTCGGCAGGGTCATAGACGTACATGTAAGCGGGGAAAAACAGATTCCCGGTCATGGGATCCTGAAAATCTTTATCGGCAAGCTGATTGTAGAGTTCAGTAATGGTCATAGCAGTGCTTCTTTGTCAAGTTTGGTCAGGAAACAGGCATCCAAAAACCAAGCATCGCCTTGGTGAATGAAGTATTTCCAAAAGTCAGGATTGGGGATATTGGGTTTTATTAAGGTGGTTTGATGCAGTAGTTTAGCTTCTCTGAGCATCCGCAAATAAGTTTGAATCAGTTTTTTACGGGTAGATTCTGTCCAATTACCGATGTTTGTATCTGTTTGGGAAGCCAATTCGTCGAATCGCATCTGTAAATCATAGAGGCTAATTTCACGTTCTAAAATACGCCATCGTTTGACCACCACTTCAAAATGTAAGTCAAACACCAAAGCATAGGTTTTCATGCACACATAAAAAAGGCTTACGTATTTTTCGGGGTCGGAGCATTCGAGAAAAAAATGCCAAAAAGAACCATCGACCGCTTTTATTCTTTTTTTGATTTCAGAAACAACTCGACTGCGTGCCTTTTCAGATTTAATGCTGAGTACATGGTTAAGTTTGACCTCATTGCGAAGGATTTCGAGAATGTTTTCTGAAATGAGTTGATCGCTCAATGCAATGAATTCATTTACAAACAAAGAGCCCGCTGTAAAAGACGCTGAAAATTGGGGTTTCGTCATTTGTTTTTTATCTCCGATCATTAGTAAACAGTACACGATAAATGCCGAAGAAGTGGGATACATCCAACTTCTTCTAAAATCCCAAAGGTACTCTAAGAATACAATAATCGTAAAACAAATGATGTATCCATAGCGATACCCGGACATGGTAACAATGAAATTATTACAAAAGAGCGGTTTCTTCCTCCACCACTTCAAATTCAATTTTTCTCATTCTTGCCCTCATCTGTTTTGTTTATTTCCTTTTTATCCGCGCAAAAGTGCCCGAAACAAAAGGGAAATCCCTTGAAGAAATTGAGCGATTATTAAAACGTTAGGAATAAAATAATTAAACTTGAAGAGTGAATATCATCCTGAAGAGCTTCACAGCAAGCTATGAGTGAACTTGAAAAATACATAAAAACCTATTTTGGGGTCAGTAATGACGACCTCTCAAAAATCAGTAGCTACTTCAAACCGGTAACTTTAAAAAAGAACGACTATTTTTTGAAAGAAGGCAGATATTGCGACAAACTTGGATTTGTGCAAAGTGGAATAATCAGAGAGTATGTGTTGATTGGTGACAAAGAAGTTACGAAATGGATTTCTACCAGCGGCTATTTTGTGGTGGATTTGTCTAGTTTTGTCTTTCATCAAACGGCAAGATGGAATATTCAGGCACTGACAGACTGTGAACTTTATGTGATTGACCAAAAAGACTATCAACAAATTGGCAAAGTAGTAACTCGTTGGACTGAGTTAGAGAAATTATTTATTGCGAAATGCTTTACTGTGCTGGAAGACAGGATTTTAACGCATTTGTCAATGACAGCAGAAGAGCGCTACAATCAACTTTTCAATTTCAATAAAGAATTGTTTAATCAGGTGCCGCTGCAATACCTGGCTTCCATGCTTGGTATGACACCTGAAACATTGAGCAGATTAAGAAAAAAAGCGGCTGGATAAACTTCTTGATTTTTGTCAAGACCAACTGTTGATTTTGTACTGACCTTTGTATTGTTAATTCGAAACAATCAAAGAGGGTTCATAAAATCAATTTTATTCACCGCCCTAAGCTTGACAATTTCGTCAAGTTCATCGGCACAAAACAATTCAATCATGAAAAGTATCAACAACAACGCACCGGTCAAATGCAGTAAGTCAATCACTATCAATGCAAGTTGTGAAAAAGTATGGGCAGTGATGACCAATATTGACAGTTGGGCTACTTGGCAAACAGACATCAGCAAACCAAAATTGAATGGGGAGTTGAAACCAGAAACAACATTTGACTGGAAAACAGGGGGAGCTAAAATTCATTCAACGCTTCATACGGTTGACCCAAATAAACACTTCGGCTGGACAGGCACAACTTTTGGTATGTTTGCCATTCACAACTGGACATTAACCGATTTCAAGGGGCAGACGAAGGTTTCGGTCGATGAAAGTATGGAAGGCTTTTTTGCAATGCTTTTTCAAAAATCGTTCAATAAAAACTTAGAGAAAGGAATGCAAAATTGGCTTAACCTACTGAAACAGGAATGTGAAAACTAAACGGAACGTGCATTAATTGGAGTAAATGCTTGAGCTGTTTAGAGCATCGTGAGGCCATATATAAAATTTTTTTAGCCAATAAACGGGATATACGTTTATCTGAATATTGTGTGGTGCCCATTCGGTCGCCAAATTACGGGTCAGCATTTTGATGCCGCCTTTGGCTGCCGCGTAGGCTGACACGGTATCACGGCCCAACTCACTCATCAGTGAACATATATTAATGATTTTGCCGCTTTTGCGTTTTATCATGTGTTGCCCTACGTATTTCGATACCAAAAAAGGAGCAGTTAAGTTGGTCAAAATCACTTCGTTCCAGTCCTTTTCGGGCAAATCTTCGGCGGGAGCGCGTCGGATGATACCAGCATTGTTGACCAAAATATCAATAGGGCCGATATGAGTCTCAATATGCTGTATTGCCTCTTTGATACCTTCAGCATTTGTTACATCAAACAATGCGCCTGTTGCATCAATACCCTTCGCCTGGAGTTGCTGAATACATTGGGTCAGTTTTTCAGGATTACGGGCATTAACCACCAACGAAGCCCCTGCTTCTCCCAGTCCATTAGCGATAGAAAAACTAATTCCTTGTGTTCCTCCCGTAATCAATGCCCTTTTGCCTGATAAATTAAATAAAGATAAAGACATGTTTTTTGTTAAAATAATACAAGACTTTCTTGGATACAAAGGTAAAAGATACGCTTACGAAGAAGTGGGGGAGATTTAGCGAAAAATTAAACTATTCTAGCAAGTTTTTCCTAAAAATTGGAATAGAAAATTTAAAACTTGACTTGTAATTGAGCTTTTGGGCACCGTTTTTATGGTAGAAATCAGTTTTCGATGACCTATTAAACGGCAGTTAAAATGGTTTCCCTCGTTTTCTAAACTCGAATGGGGTTTGATTTCGTAGTTTCTTAAAAGTCTGAATAAAGTGTGAAACATTTTCGAATCCTACCTGAAAACACACCTGAGTAATGGAATCTTCCCCTTTTATCAAGAGTTCACAAGCATATCGAATTCGCAAATCTGTGATGTATTGCGTAATAGTTTGACCTGTTTGCGATTTGAAATAGCGACAAAGGGCAGCTTCGTTCATGTTTGCGACCGAAGCTACCTCCAGTAGTTGGATGGGTTCGGTAAAATGATCAATCAAATAGCCAATGATTTTACTGAGCCGGTCGTTGTTTTTGGTTAGCAATTGGCTTGGAACATAATGCGGCGAGATGACCTCAACAGCAATTGAAAACGCAATTTTCTGTAAAATCGCCAAGAGTGAGATTAATTGGTCAAACCCCTCTTTTTGGGTTAATTTTATTAATTCTTCGGCAATTTGCGTTCGGAGTGGTTCTGTTAATTTCAGGCCGTCGGTGGCTCGCTCAAAAAGTGCATGGATGGCCCGGGTCTCGGGCAAATGAAAGAAGTCTTTTCCTGCAAAATCTTCAGAAAATCGCACTACGATAGCCTCTGCCGAACTGAGCGGTTGGGGTTGGTAAAATAGGGCATCATTTTTCCAATAATGAGGTAAATTTTTGCCAATGAGGATGATTTCGCCTCCTTCGAAGCGTTCTACACTCTGTCCGATAAAGCGTGTGCCTGAGCTTTTTACTACGTAGTTTAATTCTAATTCGGGATGAAAATGCCAAGGATTGGTAAAAAAAGGGACAACCTCATGGCGCAAGTCGAACGACTTACTTTCATTTTGAGGAACGGCAAGGAGGTTAGGTCGCATGGATTTGATTGAGTTAAGAAAATCAACCGCAAGTATATATCTATATTTGCTTTAATTGGTATTATTGAAGACTTATTGCAAATATTACCGTATTTTTTGCAAAATAACCATTAGAATAATGAAGATTTTTATCAGAATTTTGCAAAAGAAAACAACCCATTTATGCTCAGGCTGCAAACTTTACTTACCATTCTTATGGTCTTTGGCGTCATTTATGTCAATGCCCAAACTCCCAATACCTTGACTGCTTCCGAAAAAAAATCGGGATGGATTTTGTTATTTGATGGAAAGACTACCAATGGTTGGCGTGGTGCATATAGTTCAGAATTTCCAAAACAGGGTTGGACAGTAATTAATGGCGAACTGAGGGGGGAGCTTACCAACGGAGGCGAATCGGGGGATGCAGGGGATATAGTTACTGTAGGGAAGTATCGTGACTTCGAACTGATTTTTGAGTGGAAATTAGGGAAAGGGGGAAACTCTGGGGTAAAGTACTTTATCGAAGAGCGGCAGCCCAAGCCTGAAAAAGGGTCACAGGTGGGATATGAGTACCAACTCATTGATGATGCTGATTATATCTACAATGGCAAGCCTTTGCCGCAAGACCTCAAAACCGCTTCCATTTATGATGTTGTTGCTGCCAAAAAGCCCAATGCCAAAATAGGGGTGTGGCATACTTCCAAAATTGTGGTGAAAAAGAATCACATCGAACATTGGCTTGACGGTATAAAAGTGCTAGATGTTGACCGAAATTCTAATTCATTCAAACAGGGTGTTCGGGATAGTAAATTCAAAGATTATCAAGGGTTTACTACCATTTCCGAAGGGCATATTCTATTACAAGATCACGGACACAGCGTTGCATTCAAAAACATTAAACTCAAAGAACTATGAACCGCCGAAATTTCCTCAAAAATACCACTTTGGCTACGGCCTCTGTCGGCTTTCCCACCATAGTACCGGCCTCAGTCTTTGGTAAAAACGCTCCTTCTAACCGGGTGACGGTGGGTTTGATTGGCACGGGGCGGCAGGGTTATGGACAAAATTTACAGGGTGCCGAGCAAAAAAGCCTTGGAACAAAAATTCCCGGCTTGCTGGATATAGCCGACGCCCAAATCGTAGCCGCCTGTGACGTAGATAGCTGGCGGCTCAACAAAGCTAAAACAACTATTGAGGACCACTATGCCAAAAATACAGCGAGTGGCAAATACAAAGGTTGTGCTACCTACGTGGATTTTCGGGAGATTATTGCCCGCAAAGACATTGATGCCGTGATGATTTCTACACCTGACTATTGGCATGTACCGATGGGCATTTTGGCTGCCAAAGCCCAAAAACATATCAGTTGCGAAAAGCCCCTCAGTATGAGTGTGCATCAGGGGAGGGAATTGGTAGAAGCCCTCAATAAGTATAGCCGAGCCAGCGCACCGCTTATAAACCGTACCGACAGTGAGTTCCGTTCTATTCGCCCACAAAATCAGGCGGTAGAATTGGTACGAAATGGGCGAATCGGAAAGCTGCAAAAGATAGAAATACAGTTTCCTTCCGATCCCACTCCCATCCCTTCACAGGCAGATATGCCTATTCCGAAAGAACTTAATTATGACCTGTGGCTTGGCCCGATGCCCTATGTGCCTTATACTGATATGCGCGTTCATACCCCTTTTGATATCTTAAAACGCCCCAATTGGATGCGAGTAGATACCTATGCCCAAGGAATGATTGCCAACTGGGGAGCCCACTATTTTGACGTAGCGCAGTGGGCTAACAACAGTGAGTATTCAGGCCCGGTCGAGGTAGAAGGGGAAGGCGAATTTCCCAAAAGCCTCTGGAATACCATGATTAACTTTCAGGTAACATACCGCTACGCCAACGGCGTGGAAATGACCTGTCAACAAACCCCAACGAGCGCACCATCCATCAAATACATCGGCTCAGAGGGATGGATTCACGTAGAGGGGTATCCTGGTAAAATCACAGCTTCTAATCCAAAAGTGCTGGATTCTAAACCCACAGGTAGTGAGTTGGATCTGTCAAAAACGCCGTGGGATAAGACTGATTTTATCGAGGCTATAAAAACAAACCGCAAAACCTTGGAACCTATTGAAGTAGGACATCGTACCATTTCGATTTCACAAATTGGGCTCATTGCAGCTCAGGTAGGAGCGGGGGAGAAGCTGAAATGGAATCCCGAAAAAGAATTGTTTGAGGGTAATAACTACGCCAATGCGCTTCTGGCGGCTCCATTGGCAAGGAAAGAATGGGCGATGTAAAACTGCTTTAACCGTTGGCAAAAAGAAAACAAAAATGGCACTCAGAATACAGTTTTTATTTCTTTTTTGGATAGGATGTGTAACAATAGCATTAGCCCAAAAAATCAAAAACGATTTTTTTACCCTGCACAACATCATTCGGGGCGACAGCACCTACAATACCTTTGATAAACAGGTAGAATTTATCAAAAAATCGGGTTTTGATGGCATCGAAATCAATCAAACCCAAAGTTTTGAGGGCATGAAAGCTGCCCTTGATAAGCATCAATTTACGGGGTCTTATTTTTACGTAAGAATTGAGTTAAAAGAACCGTATATAGATAAGCGTTTAGAACAATACATTCAGCAACTCAAAGGAAGCAAGACCATCATTGCCCCCTTTATTATTGCCAATGCTTTGTTCAAGCCTTCATCGCATGAGGCAGATACATTGGCAGTAAGATTACTGACCAAAATCTCAGATTGGGCCAAGGCTTCCGGTTTGCAGGTGGCTCTATATCCTCATCAAGGGTTTTATGTAGAGCGAACCGATCATGCCCTGACGTTGATTAAGCAAATCAAGCGAAAAAATGTGGGGTTGACTTTTAATTTGTGTCATTGGTTGGCCACTACTTCAAATTCAGAACGCTTGGCACTGAAACCCCACTTGAACGAACTCAAACCTTATCTTAAAATGGTTACTATTTGTGGGGCTAACGACGTGATAACTCAGCAAAAAACGATATGGGATGATTATATTTTGCCCTTGGGAAGCGGTAGTTTTGACACCTATGGTTTGTTGAAATACATCATTAAAGACCTGAAAATGAGTGTGCCGATTGGGGTACAGTGTTACAACATAAAAGGTGACAAACCACTGTTAGTTCAAAATACAATCTCGGTTTGGAAAGAGTATAAAAACCGCCTAGAAAACGAAAAATGAAATTAGAAACTCAGTATTCACCTCCGCAAAAACCTACTTTCATGCGATGGTGGGTATGTGCTCTACTTTTTTTTGCCACGACCATCAATTACGTTGACCGTCAGGTATTGGCCATTTTAGCCCCGCAATTACAAAAAGAAATTGGCTGGACAGAAATAGAATACGGCTATATCGTCACGGCATTTCAGCTTTCGTATGCAGTCGGTTTGTTGTTGGCTGGGAAATTGATTGATTTTCTAGGGACTAAACGAGGATACATTCTCTCCATCATTGTATGGTCGTTGGCGGCCATGAGTCACGCCTTGGCTCGCACAGCAATGGGTTTCGGGATAGCCCGATTGGCATTGGGCATTGGCGAATCAGGCAATTTTCCGGCCGCCATTAAGACCATTGCCGAGTGGTTTCCCCGAAAAGAACGGGCCTTGGCAACGGGTATTTTCAATTCAGGATCCAATATCGGGGCCATCGCTGCGCCCTTGTTAGTGCCCGTCATTGCGCTCAATTTTGGGTGGCAGTGGGCTTTTATTCTCACTGGGTTGCTTGGGTTCATTTGGCTGTTTTTCTGGATAAAAATGGTTCACAACCCCGAAAATCACCCGTCGGTCAATGCAGCAGAAGCGAACCTGATAAAAGCGGATACAGTTTTTGATGACGAAAAATCCGCCTCATTATGGGAAATAATCCGAACTCGTAAAGTTTGGGCAATTGCCATCGGAAAATTCATGACTGACCCTATTTGGTGGTTTTTTCTGTATTGGTTGCCCAAGTTTTTAAATACCACTTACGGGCTCCAACTAGACAAAATCGGTGTTCCACTTATTGTGGCTTATTTGATTGCCGATGTAGGAAGTATTGGTGGCGGCTGGCTTTCGTCCAAATTTTTACAAATGGGTTGGAGTCTCAATGCTTCTCGAAAAACCACGCTGCTCGTCTGTGCGCTGCTTGTTATTCCCATTTATTGGGTATCGGGTATGGCTCAACTATGGCCTGCTGTGTTGCTGATTGGTCTTGGAATGGCGGCACACACAGGATGGTCGGCCAATATGTACACGTTGGCTACCGACTTTTTTCCCAAAAAAGATGTCGGAACCGTGGTGGGGTTTATAGGTATGTCGGGGGCGGTGGGTGGGATGTTGATGGCCTCCGCCACGGGGCATTTGCTCGAAGCTACGGGTAGTTACAAAAGTCTTTTTGTGGTGGCTGCTTCCATGTATGGGATTGCCCTGCTCATCATTCATCTGATAGTCCCTAATATTGATGCTGTAAAATCTTAAAAATAGATATAATCATGAAATTTACCCAAGAACATCTCGAAACCTACCAACGTGATGGCTACGTGGTAGTTCGTAACTTCTTCACGCAGCAAGAAGTAGATTTGCTTTACAAAATTGCCATTGATGATGACGTAATGAGCAAAAAAAGCTATGACCGCACCGATGCCTCAGGCCTGAAAACCAAACTAGCGCTATGGTATTCGTTGGACGAAAGCCTGTACAGTAAATTTGCTCGCTCAGAACGAATTATAGAAGGGGTAGAGCAGATACTGGGAGGAAAAGCCGCTCATTATCATTCTAAATTGATGCAGAAAGAGCCCAAAACAGGCGGCGCTTGGGAGTGGCACCAAGATTATGGCTATTGGTATAAAAACAACGGGTTTCTATTTCCTGATATGTTAAGCGTTCTGACTGCCCTTACTCCCGCAACGAAAGAAAATGGCTGTTTGCAAATGATTCGAGGCTCGCACAAAATGGGGCGGGTTGAGCATGGTTTTGCGGGTGAACAGGTAGGGGCAGATATGGAGAAGGTAAATGAAGCCCTGAAAATTATGCCCTTGGATTACTTAGAAATGAACCCCGGCGATACGGCTTTTTTTCATTGTAATACCCTCCATGCTTCGGCGGCAAACCTCTCCGATAAGCCTCGTTGGTCAATCATTACAGCCTATAATTTGGCAACTAACAAACCCTACAAAGACGTTCATGCGAGCAGTTATACTCCGATTGAGCCTTTTGCAGGAGATTTATTGGCAGAGAAAGCCGTGAGTATTACTGATGAGGCTGAATTTTTGGTGAAATAAGTAGATTGAACGTACTAAAATTAGGTAGTACCCTGACTACCTAATTTTTCAAAGTCTACAAAACAAATCGTGAGGTGTAGAACCTTACTTAAATTATAGGAAGCAAGCGTTGGAGTTCTACTTTTCACAATTAAAATGTGAATTTTACTCAACAATAAAAATAGCATGAATATTAAATTCTTTGCTCCTTCATGGGGTAATACATTACCTTTTGCATTATTCTGTAAAAACGTCAAAGAGGCAGGTTACGATGGGGTGGAAATGGCATTGCCTCTTGAAAAAACAGAAAAACAAGCGATTCTTGATATATTAAGAGACTTCGACCTCAAGTTTATTGGGCAATATTACCAATCGTTTGAGCGTGACCTCAGCGAACATGCCAAAAACTACGAGAAATACCTCCGTCATCTCATTGAAGCCCAACCTATTTTGGTCAACTGCCAAACGGGCAAGGACTATTTCAGTTTTGAGCAAAATAAACATTTGTTTGAAATTGCAGAACGTATTTCCAAAGAAACAGGCGTGAAAATCATTCACGAAACCCACCGTGGTAAAAGTCTTTTTGCTGCACACATTACCCAACTTTACCTTACTTCCTTTCCTAACTTACGCATCACGCTGGACATTTCACATTGGTGTAATGTCCACGAATCGCTCTTGGCCGACCAAACTGAAGCCGTTGAGTTGGCTTTACACCACGCTGACCATATCCATACCCGCATCGGGCACCCCGAAGGCCCTCAAGTAAATGACCCTCGGGCTCCTGAGTGGAAAGAAACCTTTGAAACCCACCTGAAATGGTGGGATAAAATCGTGGAAATACACCGAAAAAAAGGAACGCAACTGACGATGAACACTGAGTTTGGACCCGCTACCTACATGCCTGTATTGCCCTATACCCAACAACCCGTGGCGAGTCAGTGGGAAATCAATGTATTTATGATGAATTTTTTGAAGAAGAGGTATGCCACTTTGTGCTAAAATACCAAAATTAAGTACTATGACATTGAAGACCTTTAAGCCCCCGAACAAGTGCCTTTGAGCTTGGCATATCTGAAAGGACTTTGATAGAATAACATTAAGGTAGCGAATAGAAAACAAGATAGACGAAGTTAGGTTTATTACTTCGTCTATCTTGTTTTTTTATGGCCCTAAATGAGCTATTTTCGAGTATTTTGGTATTTTTTAAAATAAAAATAGAAATTATTTTAGGGATTTGGGGGATAAGGTGAACCTTAAACAAAATTGAACGATAGTTGACAGATGTACTACTCCAATCTAACTGATGACATATTGATCGATTTATTGAAAAATGACGATGCGAAAGCCTTTGAAGTAATCTATCGGAGGTATTGGCGTCAGCTCTATGGATTTGTGTATCAGCAATTGGGTTCAAGGGAGGAAGCCGAAGAAATCGTGCATGATTTGATGTTGAGCCTCTGGCAAAATCGCCAACAATCTCAAATTCAAAATCTGAAAGTATATTTCTTTATCGCAGCCCGCAATTTGACTAACAAATTCATCAAATCCCAAATCAATCTTCGCAAGTACCGTGAGTACCAGATTTTGCATGAGGTGTTTGAGAAAGTAGATGCCAACGAGATTTTCAATGTCAATGAGTTGTCAAAGGCAATCGAACAAGCCTTGAAGAAAATGCCCGAAAAAACCGCCACAATTTTCAAGATGAGCAAAATAGAAGAGCTACCGGTCAAGAAAATTGCTTCTCAAATGGATTTGACCGAAAAAGCCGTAGAATACCACATCACTAAATCCTTGAAAATGTTGCGATTATACTTGCAGGATTTTCATTCAGATAATTAAAATTTCGTCCAGATGACAAAGCATGAGTTTGATATACTCTCCGACAAATTTATGAAGGGTGAATGCTCTCCCGCCGAAATCGCTTTGATGGAAAAGTGGGCGGATTTGCACTTCAATCACCACGACGATAAGGTAATCTTTGAAAGCAGTTCCGAACTTCAAGCCATAGATACTCGGCTTTGGCAACGCATCCAGGCCGATGCCATGCCCGTAGCGCAAGGCCAACTAAGGTCACTTTCAAAGTGGATTTGGGTAGGTGCTGCTGCTGCTTGTATTAGTTTGGTCATTGGGTATTTTGTATTCCTAAATCATCCATCGCCAGAAATTGTCAGCCAACCTACGCACGGTATTGAGACCAAAAACATTGATAGTTCGCAGCAAAAAGTGGTGCTACCCGACGGTAGTATTGTGATTCTTGCCAAAAACGCCAGCATCATTACCGACGAAAATTACAATCAACAAACCCGAACCGTGTATCTAAAAGGAGAAGCTTTTTTTCAAGTAAAACGTAATGAAAAAATACCCTTTTTGGTTCAATCAGGCAATTTAGTAACCGAAGTGCTTGGCACAAGTTTTCGTATTAGTCCACAACCTAACGGAAAAATGATTGAGGTATCCGTAAAAACGGGGCGGGTTTCGGTCTATGCCAAAGAGCCTGAGCTGTCTAAAAAATTAAACGGTGTGATATTAACCCCCAATCAAAAAGCACTCTTTGATAACGAATTAAAAACCATACGACAGGAGATTGTGGAAATGCCACAGGTTATAGTTCCTGATATTGCTTCCACCGACTTTCAATTTGAAGAAGCAAACATCGAAACAGTATTGGCACTCATCCAAAAGATATATGGAGTAGAAATTGTGGTGGCCAATCCTGTGCTCAACCACTGCGCATTCACGGGCGATTTAAACGGCCTCTCCATGTACAAGCAGTTGGACTTAGTATGTGCTTCTATCAGTGCCGAATACGAAGTGCGTGGTACAACTGTCTTTATCCAAGGAAGTGGCTGCCACTAAATATGTTTCGTTCAACACTCACAACCCAGAATTTTTGGCCTATGGAGTAATCTAAAAAGTAAAAAAGCCGACAATGCGTCAACATTATCGGCTTGCTGTGTACCTCACTCAAACGTCAATTTGAGCTTTGTTCGTCAAAACAAAAAGTACACCCATTTAAAAGTTCTCTCAAACTTAAAAACTTTCACAAGTTATGTACAAAAACTTACAGATTCAAACGCAAGTTTGGGCTATTATGAAAATGTCATTTCAACAGATTCTGTTTGTTATTTTTTTCTGCGGGATTTCTCTAGCCCATTCCTCCAAAGCGCAAGATGTGCTCAATCAGCCTCTAACTTTGGACGCCAACGGCATGGAGATAAAAAAGGTGCTTAACCTGATTGAGAAGCAAGTCAAAGTTCGATTTATTTATAGTTCAAGTGCCATCAATATCACCCAAAAGGTAAAAATAAAAGTCAGCAACCAACGCTTAGACTTAGTATTGAAAGAGCTATTGAAACCTATTTCGATTGAATACCAGGTAATTGACAACCGAATTCTACTCAAAAATAGTAAAAATGAACAAAGTGTACTCCCAAACGAAGAACAACAACTAATCGACGTCATACAGCCTACTCTGCTACCCATTAGTGGCACAATCAAGGACGAAAAAGGGGTGACGATGGCAGGCGTAAGTATTTTAATCAAAGGAACTTCACGAGGCACTACGACCGATGCCAACGGAAACTTTAAAATTGAGGTCCCCGACAAAAACACGAACTTAATCATCAGTTATGTAGGATATTTATCACAGCAAATCACGGTCGGCAATCGAACCCAAATCAACATTACGCTACTTCCCGACGAGCGTTCCCTCAATGAGGTGCAGGTGGTAGCCTTTGGCGAGCAGCGCAAGCGCGATGTGACAGGCTCCATTGCGTCACTAAAAGCGGCCGATATTCGTGCCAATACCGCCGCCAGTCCTGATGTAGCCCTTCAGGGGCGGGCAGCGGGGGTGCAAATCACGCAGGCGGGAGGTACACCTGGAGGGGCAGTTCGTATCAATGTACGCGGGGTAGCTTCTATTAACTCCAACTCGCAACCTTTGATTGTTATTGACGGTCAGCCTGTCAATAGCTCCGCTTTCGGTACGGGCGGCGTGGCCATGAATCCTTTAGCCGAAATCAATCCCGACGATATTGAGTCAATGGAAGTTCTAAAAGATGCCTCTTCGTCTATATTGTTTGGTTCGCGAGCGGCCAACGGGGTCATTTTAATCACGACCAAAAAAGGAGCAAAAGGTAAACCTACTTTTGATTTCAGCTACCAACAAGGCATCAATACGGCTACCAATCGTGTTGATTTTATCGACAACGGAGCCGATCATTTTAATATTCTAAAACGTGCCGCCCGCAACAACATCCAAGCGGGACTGGCTCCAACCTCTTCCAATTTGACCAATCTAGTGCCTACGGGTATTTTGCGCGGCTCATTGCCCGCTTCGTTTGATAATCAATTGATTGACTCCACTACCCTCTACAATACCCGTACCAATTGGCTCGACCAAGTGCTGCGGCAGGGTGGTTTTCAGCAGGCTACGCTGAGTGTAGGCGGTGGTGCCAAAAACCTGACAATTTATGGAAGTGGGTCGTACCGTAAAGAAGACGGGATTATCATTGGACAAGGGCTGCGTCGGTTGAGCGGACGCGTAAACGTAGAATACAGTCCTGTCAAAATGCTCAAACTGGGTGCCAATGTTTCGCTTAATGGTATTGACAATGAGATGGTTCCATTGGGCAACTCGTACCAATACGGCCTCACATCGGCCTTGCCTGCCTATCCAGTCCAATTGCCCGACGGCTCTTTTTTCAACGGCATCGCCAATGGTACCAACAATACACTGAGTATCGGAACAAACCCCGTTTTTTACCGAAATAACTATTCCAATCAATCCAACACTTTCCGAAATATCAACACCTTTTTCGCCCAAATTGAACCTATCAAAGGATTAACAATTCGCTCAGAATTTGGCACGGATTATCAAAAAACGAAGAATGATATTTTGCTAAATCCCACGCTGTATCCCACTGGAATTCAGGGTGCTGAGCGTACAGGGGGAGGCCGGGCCGAGAATCGCGACGTGCTGAACCGTAATTCTAACTGGAATACCACCATTAATTACACCCGTGAATTAGGCAAAGACCACCGCATCGGTGTGTTGGCAGGAAATAGTCTCCAAAATCGCATTTCTGACAATGAAACCTACATCACTGAGCGCGTACCGCCCGGCGCAAAAACAGGCTTGGACACGACCCGCTCAGTGGTATTCAATGACGAAATATCGTTTCGCTTTGTGTCTTATTTTGGAAGAATCAATTACGCCTACAAAGACAGATACTTGTTTGAAGTCAGTCTACGTTCCGACGGTTCGTCACGCTTCGGTCCCGAAAATCGCTGGGCCACCTTCCCCGGTATGTCGGTGGGATGGGTCATCAGTGATGAGAGCTTCCTGAGCAACAGTTCGTTTGTGAACTTCCTTAAACTGCGTGCTAGCTATGGCCGCACCGGAAATGCCGAAATCGGGAATTTCTCATGGCAGAAAAACTTTACGTTTGTGGGATACAATGCCGCCATTTACGGCGGGATTCAGGGAGGGCAATTTACCAACCCCGGCAACTCCGCCCTGACTTGGGAATCGACGAAGCAATTTGACGCGGGCATTGAATTTACCCTGTGGAACAAACGCATCAGCGGTACGCTTGATTTCTACAACAAAGACTC